>Ga0208589_1000646_pt1 | contig 16106 bp, 14 predicted proteins | sample NGESurshal092012_2_FD_184486 | JGI IMG/M metagenome (GOLD analysis project Ga0208589, IMG submission 184486) | Arctic peat soil microbial communities from Barrow, Alaska - NGEE Surface sample F53-2 shallow-092012 (SPAdes) | ecosystem: Environmental > Terrestrial > Soil > Wetlands > Peat ... | reverse complement strand
GCTACCCGAGAATGGATCAAAACAACCACGGGCGGTGAGCGAAAAAGTGAACCGAGCGAACGAATCACGAACTCTTGGTGTTTTTCAACAGCCTGCTAGGCGAAATCATGGCGATTACCCTGAAATCCCCCGAAGACCTCGAAGGCATGCGTGTTGCCGGCAAGCTGGCGGCCGAGGTGCTGGCGATGCTGAAGGAGCATGTGAAGCCCGGTGTCACCACCGAGGAGCTGGATCGGCTCGCCTACGAGCACATCGTCAACGTGCAGAAGGCGATCCCGGCCAACGTCGGCTACCACGGCTTCCCGAAGACCCTGTGCAGCTCGGTCAACCACGTGATCTGTCATGGTATCCCGAACGAGGGCAAGGTGCTCAAGGACGGCGATATCGTCAACCTCGACGTCACCGTGATCAAGGACGGCTGGCACGGCGACACCAGCCGCATGTACATCGCCGGCACTCCGTCGGTGCTGGCCAAGCGGCTGGTCGACACCACCTACGAAGCGATGATGCGCGGTATCCAGGCCGTGCGCCCGGGTGCCACGCTGGGCGACGTCGGCCATGCGATCCAGCAGCATGCCGAGGCAGCCGGTTTCTCAGTGGTGCGCGAGTACTGTGGTCACGGGATCGGCAAGGTCTATCACGACGAACCGCAGGTGCTGCATTACGGCAAGCCCGGCACAGGGGTGGAACTGAAGAAGGGCATGACCTTCACCATCGAGCCGATGATCAATGCCGGCAAGCCGCAGACCAAGCAGTTGCCCGATGGCTGGACCGTGGTGACCAAGGATCATTCACTCTCGGCGCAGTGGGAGCACACCATCGCGGTGACCGACGACGGTTTCGAGATACTCACGGCATGGCCGGATGTCTGAGGGCGCTTGTACTAAACGCTCGCGTGGGAGCGACTTCAGTCGCGATGTTCTTGATCTTACCTCCCGCGAAACTCCAGAGCATCGCGGCTGAAGCCGCTCCCACAAGAATTTCGGCAGGCTGTCACTTTCGTGCGGGCCACACGATGCGTACGGAGTACCGCACCAAGTCATGACATCGACACTCGCTGCCGCTGCCTTGCCACCGTTGCCGCGCCTTCCGGTGGCGGTGCCGCGTTCGGGCGTTTCCAGCGAAGCACGGCGTGCGCTGCGGCAACTGCTGGGTGACGTCGATCGCAGGCTCGCCACCGCATTTCGCGATGGTACCGACGCCAGCCTGCTGGCCCGACGGCGCGGCGAATCGGTCGAGCGGGTGGTGGCGCATGTATGGAAGGCCTGTCTTGGCGAGGTGACCGCGGCCACCCTGTTTGCGGTCGGCGGCTTCGGCCGCGGCCTGCTGTTTCCGTATTCGGATGTGGATCTGCTGGCGCTGGTGGTAGCGCCTGAGCCGGCCCGACTGCGCGCGCTGGAGCAGTTCTTCGCCACGTTGTGGGACGTCGGTCTGAAGGTCGGTCATGCCGTGCGTGATCCGGCGCAATGTCGCGCACTGGCGGCACAGGACGCCAGCGTATTCACCAGCCTGCTGGATGCGCGACGGCTGGCCGGTGATCCGGCGCTGGATGCCCGTCTGCGTGCGATCGTGGATGATCCGGCGTTGTGGCCGCCGCACAAGTATCTGGTGGCGCGTCTGGCCGAGCGCGATGCACGGCACGCGCGTTTCGATGACACCGCCTATAACCTGGAGCCAAACCTCAAGGACGGCCCGGGCGGTCTGCGCACGCTCGATTCGCTGCGCTGGATGGGGCGCCGATTGGCGCATGCGGACGACCTGTCCGGCATGGTGGCGGAGGGTTTGCTGGATCCCGCCGAGCAGGCGGCGCTGGAACAGTCCGAGGTCACGTTGCGCCGTTATCGCTATGCACTGCATCTGGAGGCTGGTCGGGCCGAGGAACGGTTGTTGTTCGACTACCAGCGCGCGTTGGCCGCGCAGCTGGGTTTCGAGGACGAGCACGCGAAGAACCTCGGCGTCGAGCAATTCATGCAGGGCTATTACCGTGCGGCCAGCCAGGTCGAGCGGCTCGGCGTGCAGGTGGCCGAACGCTTCGAGGAAATGCTGGAGCCGCCGGGCGAGGCGCAGTCGGTAGGCAACGATTTCGTGCGTTATGGCACGCGGCTGGCGGCACGCGACCCGCAATTGTTCATGCAGCGACCGGCCGCCCTGGTGGAGATCTTCATCGCACGACTGGATCAGCCGGGCGTGGCTGGTTTCAGTGCCGACACCATGCGACGCATCCACCAGGCCACTGCCAGGCATGGCGATGCGCTGGCGGATGACCGCGACGTACTGGCGGCTTTCCTGCAACTGCTGCGCCGTGGTGCGCCGGCGGTGGAGGCATTGTGGCGGATGAATCGACACGGCCTGCTGGCGGCGGTCCTGCCGGCGTTCGGCAAGGTATTCGGCCGCATGCAATACGACCTGTTCCACGTCTATACGGTCGACGAACATACCTTGCGCGTATTGCGCAACATGGCGCGCTTTGCCGATCCGGGGGCGCAGCGCGAATTTCCATTCGGTTGCGAAATCTGGCCGACGCTGCCCAAACCCGAGTTGCTGCTGCTGGCAGCCCTGTTTCATGACATCGCAAAAGGCCGTGGCGGCGACCATTCGGTGCTGGGTGAGGAGGATGCGCGTGCGTTCTGCACGCGGCTGGGTCTGCCGGGCGGTGACATCGAGCGAATCGCCTGGCTGGTGCGCTGGCACCTGTTGATGAGCACCACCGCGCAGCGCCAGGACATCACCGATCCGGACGTGGTGCACCGGTTTGCGGAGTTCGTCGACAATCGCGAACGGCTCAGCCAGCTGTACCTGCTGACCATCGCCGACATCATCGGCACCAGCCCGCGGCTGTGGAACGGCTGGAAGGACCGGCTGCTGTCCGACCTGTACACGGCCACCCGCTATGCCTTGCGCAGCGACGTGGAGCTGCCGCGCGACGCCGGTGTGCGGGTGCGCGAATGCAGTGAGTACGCACTGGCGCTGCTGATGAATGAGGGCCACGCCGAGGCCGACATCGTGCGCGTGTGGGCCGATTTCCCCCAGCTCAGCTTCCTGCGTCATCGGCCCGCACAGATCGCCTGGCAGACTGGCGCGATCCTGCATGCGCAGGGTGCGTTGCCGCTGGTGGCGGTGCATCCGCTGTCGGTGCGCGGCAGTACCGAGCTGTTTGTCTACACGCCTGACCGCGATGGCCTGTTTGCCACCATCACCGCGATGCTGGATCGGTTGCGTTTCTCGGTGATGGAATCGCGCATCCTCAACTCGCCGAGTGGCATGGCGCTGGATACGTTCCTGCTGCTTGAAGCGGACAGCCAGCAACCGGCCAGCGTCGCCCGCGCGGAAGAGCTGCAACAGCGTCTGCAACGCGCACTGGCGCAATCGGCCGGCGTGCAGCCGAGCAAGCGCAGCATGTCGCGCCATCAGAAGCATTTCCAGATGACTCCTCAGATAAGTTTTCATGCCGCCGGCGACCGCACCCAGCTGGCGCTGGTCGGTACCGACCGCCCCGGCCTGCTGGCCGCGGTGGCGCAAGTGATGCTGCACTCCGATGTGCGCGTGCACGATGCGCGCATCGCGACATTCGGTGAACGCGTCGAGGACTTCTTCCAGCTGACCGATCGCCACAACGCCCCCCTCGGAGCCGCACAGCAGGATCGATTGCTGCAGGCGTTGCTGGAGCGGATCGGGCCAGCCGGGGATTGAACGTCGCAGCGTCGGTGTGATCCGGCGGGTTCGCGTTATCATCACGTCTGCTGCGCACTGCAGCGCTTGCAGATGATCCCGTCATGCCCTACCTGTTGATCAAGACCTTGCACCTGTTGTTCGTGATTGCCTGGATGGCCACGGTGTTCTATCTGCCGCGGATCCTGGTGAATCTGGCCGAGACCGCCAACGAACCGGCCGTGCAGGCGCGGCTGCAGTTGATGGGGCGGCGACTGTACCGGTTCGGCCACATCATGTTCGGTGTCGCGTTCCTGTTCGGACTGGTGCTGTGGCAGGGCTGGCGGGTGTTTCCCGCGGTGTTGCCGAACGTGACCGGGTCGATGCACTGGATCGACGCCAAGCTGACCCTGGTTGCAGTGTTGCTGATCTATTTCATCGTGTGCGGACGCCTGCTCAAGCGCGCCGCCGCAGGAGCTGCGTTGCCGCTGTCGCGGACGTTGCGCTGGCTCAATGAATTGCCGGTGCTGCTGTTGCTGGGCGTGATCTATCTGGTGCTGGTCAAACCGTTCTGAGCACGGCTGCAGCGGTGAGGATTGTCAGCCCGTTTGGGCTAAACTAGCGTCTCAAGATCATCCAGGACGAAGGTGGCCCGCGCTCCGCGCCGGCCGAGTGTGCGACATGTCCAATACCCGCTCCCGACATTGAATATCTGTGACGCCATGTGTTCCACAAAGGCGCCCTGGCGCCTTTTTTGTTTCTAGAGAATCGTTCCCATGATTGAGATCACTTTACCCGATGGCAGCAAGCGGCCGTTCGATCATCCCGTTACCGTGCAGGACGTGGCCGCCTCGATTGGCGCCGGTCTGGCCAAGGCGACGCTGGCCGGCAAGGTCAACGGGCAGTTGGTCGATGCCAGCTTCCCGATCGAGCACGATGCCAGCCTGCAGATCGTCACCGACAAGAGTCCCGAGGCGCTGGAAATCCTGCGCCACTCCACCGCGCATCTGATGGGGCAGGCCGTGCAGCGGCTCTACCCGGGCGCGCAGGTCACGATCGGCCCGGTGATCGACAACGGTTTCTTCTACGACTTCGCCTACGAGCGCCCGTTCACGCCGGATGATCTGCCGAAGATCGAGGCGGAGATGGAGAAGATTGTCGCCGAACAACTGCCGGTGACGCGCAGCGTGAAGTCGCGCGACGAAGCAGTGAAGTTCTTCCGCGGCATGGGCGAGGAATACAAGGCCGAGATCATTGAGGGCATTCCAGCCGATCAGGAGCTGTCGCTTTACACCCAAGGCGAGTTCACTGATCTGTGTCGCGGTCCGCATGTGCCCAACACGGGCAAGCTGCGCGCGTTCAAGCTGATGAAGGTGGCGGGCGCGTATTGGCGCGGCGATTCCAACAACGCGATGCTGACGCGCATCTACGGCACCGCCTGGTTGAACGACAAGGATCTGAAGGCGTACCTGCTTCAGCTGGAGGAAGCCGAGAAGCGTGACCATCGCAAGATCGGCAAGCAGCTCGACCTGTTCCACCAGCAGGAAGAAAGCCCGGGCATGGTGTTCTGGCACCCGAACGGCTGGGCGATCTGGCAGGCCGTTGAGCAGTACATGCGCGGTGTGTACAAGCGCAGCGGCTACCAGGAAGTGCGCTGCCCGATGGTGCTGGACGTGTCGCTGTGGAAGAAGTCCGGGCACTGGGACAACTACGCCGAGAACATGTTCTTCACCGAGTCGGAAAAGCACACCTACGCGCTGAAGCCGATGAATTGCCCCGGCCATGTGCAGGTGTTCAATACCGGCCTGCACAGTTACCGCGAACTGCCGATCCGCTACGGCGAATTCGGTGGCTGCCACCGCAACGAGCCGTCTGGAGCGCTGCACGGCATCATGCGCGTGCGCGCGTTCACCCAGGACGATGGCCACATCTTCTGCACGCCCGAGCAGGTCGAGGCGGAAGTCACCGCGTTCCACCTGCAGGCGATGAAGGTCTACGCGGACTTTGGGTTCACCGATCTGGCGATCAAGCTGGCGTTGCGGCCGGACAAGCGCATCGGCTCCGACGAGTTCTGGGACCGTACCGAAGAGATGCTGCGTCGCGCCCTGCGCGCCGCCGGCGTGGAATGGGAAGAACTGCCGGGCGAGGGCGCGTTCTACGCGCCCAAGATCGAGTACCACCTCAAGGATTCGATCGGCCGGGCCTGGCAGGTCGGCACCATGCAAGTCGATTTCATGATGCCCGAGCGCCTGGGCGCCGAGTACGTGGACGAACACTCGCAGAAACAGCATCCGGTGATGCTGCATCGGGCGATTGTCGGCTCGATGGAGCGTTTCATCGGCATCCTGATTGAGCATCACGCCGGAGCGCTGCCGCCCTGGCTGGCGCCGGTACAGGCGGCGGTGCTCAATATCACCGATGCACAGGGCGATTACGTCAGCCAGGTGACGCAAACCCTTGTTGACAAAGGTTTCCGGGTACAATCGGATTTGCGCAACGAGAAAGTCGGCTATAAAATTCGCGAGCATACGATGCAGAAAGTGCCTTATCTCCTCGTGGTCGGTGACCGCGAGAAAGAAACGGGTGCGGTTTCCGTGCGTACCCGTTCTGGCGAGGATCTGGGCAGCATGCCGCTGGCCGATTTCGTTGAACGACTGGTGACCGAAACCCGGCGCTGAGCGCCGAACGGTCAGTTTCATTACTTCTTCTGGAGGATCGTGGTATCGCTACCACCGACAACAAGGGCAATCGTCGTAACCTGGAAATCCGCGTGCCGCGGGTGCGTGTAATCGGTGCCGAAGCAGAACAGCTTGGCATCCTGACCCGTGATGAGGCGCTGGCGCTGGCGCAGGAAGCGGGCATGGATCTGGTCGAGATCCAGCCGAACGGCGATCCGCCGGTCTGCCGCATCATGGATTACGGCAAGTTCAAGTTCGAAGCCCAGAAGAAGGCGCAGGCCGCCAAGAAGAAGCAGAAGCAGGTCGAGATCAAGGAAGTGAAGTTCCGTCCGGTCACGGACGTGGGCGACTACCAGATCAAGCTGCGCAACATGCTTCGCTTCCTCGAGGAAGGCGACAAGGTCAAGGTCACCATCCGCTTCCGCGGTCGTGAGATGTCGCATCAGGACCTGGGCCAGAACCTGGCCAAGAAGATCCAGGAAGACGTGGGCGAGAACGGCCAGATCGAGTCGTTCCCGCGGCTGGAAGGTCGCCAGATGGTCATGATGATCGGTCCCAAGAAGAAGCAGTAAGGCTCTTTTACCCCCTCTCCCTTCGGGAGAGGGCTGGGGTGAGGGTTCGAGGCTGGCCTCAAACTCTCCCATCCGCGCAAGCCCCGAACCCTCACCTCAATCCTCTCCCGGAGGGAGAGGAGGCGATCGTCAGCACTGCGTGCTGGCATTAGGCCCTCTGAACCCGTATAATCACGGGTTCGACCCGCTGGAAGGGTCGTGAACCGATCGTGGCAGGACGGAAAGCGTGGTCCAGACTCACAGAGGATGGATCGCCGCCAGATCAGTCAGAAACCGGGCCGCCCTGTTACGGGACGTGCCCACACATGGATCATTCTCATGCCCAAGATCAAGACCAACCGGGCGGCGGCGAAGCGTTTTCGCAAGACCGCGTCGGGCAAAATCAAGTGCGGTCACGCCTTCAGGTCACACATCCTGACCAAGAAGTCGACCAAGCAGAAGCGCGGCCTGCGTGCCAAGAACCACCTCAAGGCGTGCGACACCAAGGGTGTGGCGCGCATGTTGCCGTACTTGTAAGACGGAGGAGATAAACCATGGCTCGTGTAAAGCGTGGCGTTACCGCCCGTCGTCGTCACAAGAAAGTTATCGGTCGTGCCAAGGGCTATTACAACGCCCGCCGCAAGGTCTTCCGCGTTGCCAACCAGGCCGTCATCAAGGCTGGTCAGTACGCCTACATCGGCCGCAAGCAGCGCAAGCGTCAGTTCCGCGCCCTGTGGATCGTCCGTATCAACGCTGCTGCGCGCATGTTCGGCCTGTCCTACAGCCGCCTGATCAATGGTCTGAGCAAGGCAGGGATCACGGTCGACCGCAAGGTTCTCGCTGATATCGCCGTGCACGACATCAAGGCGTTTGAAGTGATCGCCGAGAAAGCGAAGGCCAGTCTGGCCGCTTGATCGTCGGACGCTCCCGCGTCAGCACGATATGATGTAAAGCAAGCGGGGAGGAGGCCATGGTCTCCTCCCCGTTTTCGTTTCTGTGGATCCTCAAGCCGGAATCGCATCGATGGATGATCTGGACAGCCGCGCCGCACAGGCGCTGGCCGAAATCGACAGGGCCAGCACGCTGGAGGCGCTCGACGCGCTGCGCGTCGGCCTGCTGGGCAAGAGCGGCATTGTCACCACCGCTTTGAAGGCGCTCGGCGCGCTGGCGCCGGACGAGCGCAAGGCACGTGGTGCCGAAGTGAATCGGGTCAAGGATCGCCTCGCCGATGCGCTGGCGGCGCGCAAGCAGACGCTGGAACAGACCGAGCTGGATCGCCGTCTCGCCTCCGAAAAGCTCGACATCAGCCTGCCTGGGCGCGATGGCGAACGCGGCGGCATCCATCCCATCACGCGTGCACTCGAGCGCATCGCGGCGATCTTCGCGCGGCTCGGCTACCAGCGCGCCGACGGTCCGGAGATTGAGGACGACTGGCACAACTTCGAGGCGCTGAACTTCCCGCCGCACCATCCGGCGCGCGCCATGCACGACACCTTTTACTTCGGCGACGGGCGCCTGCTGCGCACGCATACCTCGCCGGTGCAGATCCGCGCGATGCAGGGCCGGCAGCCGCCGATCCGCATCATCGCGCCGGGCAAGGTTTACCGCAGCGATTCGGACCAGACCCATTCGCCGATGTTCCACCAGATCGAAGGCCTGCTGGTCGACGAGACCTCGAACTTCGCCGATCTCAAGGGTACGCTGGCCGAGTTCATTCGCGCGTTCTTCGAGCGCGATTTCGAGATGCGTTTTCGCCCCAGCTATTTCCCCTTCACCGAGCCTTCGGCCGAGGTGGATATCCGCTGGACCGAGCCTGATCAGAGCGGCTCAGACGGCTCGACGCGCTGGCTGGAAGTACTTGGTTGCGGCATGGTGCATCCGACCGTGCTGGCGAACTGCGGCATCGATCCGGAGCGTTATACCGGTTTCGCGTTCGGTCTGGGCGTGGAGCGCTTCGCGATGCTGCGTTACGGCGTCTCCGATCTGCGCGCGTTCTTCGAGAACGATCTGCGCTTCCTCAAGCAATTCGCCTGATCTCTTGTTTATAGATTGCCGGCAGGGAACGACACGATGAAATTCTCCGAGAACTGGCTGCGCGAACTGGTCGAGATCAAGGCCGATCGCGGCGCACTGGCCCACGCGCTGACCATGGCCGGGCTGGAAGTGGAAGAACTGACCGTGCTGGGTGAAGGCCTGGCCGGTGTGGTGGTGGCCGAGATCGTCGCCGCCGAGAAGCATCCCGAAGCCGATCGCCTGCAGGTGTGCAAGGTGGATGCGGGGCAGGGCGAGTTGCTGCAGATCGTCTGCGGCGCGCCGAATGCGCGCGTCGGCATCAAGGTGCCGTTGGCCATGGTAGGGGCGGGCTTGCCCGGCGGTATGTTGATCAAGGCGGCGAAACTGCGTGGTGTCGAGTCGTTCGGCATGCTGTGCTCGGCGAAGGAACTGGGTATCGATGCCGATGCTTCCGGTCTGCTCGAGCTGCCACTGGATGCACCGGTGGGCCAGTCGCTGGCCGATTACCTTGGCCTGCCCGACGCCAGCATCGAATTGAAGCTCACGCCGAATCGTCCGGATTGCCTGGGTCTGGTCGGTCTCGCGCATGACGTCGCTGCGCTGTTTGGCAGTGCGGTGAAGATGCCTGCACAGGCTGCCGCTCCGGTGACGGGCGACGCGAAACGCGGCATTCGGCTTGAGGCCGGCAAGGACGCACCACGCTACCTTGGTCGCATTGTCGAAGGCATCGATCCATCCGCGCGCACCCCGCTGTGGCTGGCCGAGCGCCTGCGTCGTTCCGGCCTGCGTCCGATCAGCGCGGTGGTCGACATCACCAACTATGTGATGCTGGAACTGGGTCAGCCGCTGCATGCGTTCGACAACGACACGCTGCAAGGCGACATCGTGGTGCGCCATGCGCGTGCCGGCGAGACGCTGAAGCTGCTGGACGGCAGCGAGGCGAAGCTGGACGAAGGCTTCGTGCTGATCGCCGACGAACACACGGCGCTGGCCGTGGCAGGTGTGATGGGTGGTTTCGATTCGCGTGTCACCGACGCCACCCACAACATCTTCCTGGAATCCGCGCATTTCGCACCGGCGGCGATCATGGGTCGTGCGCGCAAACTCGGCATGCACACCGATGCCTCGCACCGCTTCGAGCGTGGCGTCGATCCGGAGCTGCCGCGCCGTGCGCTGGAACGCGCCACCGAACTGCTGCTGGCGATTGCCGGCGGCAAGGCCGGCCCGGTACTGGCCGCGGAGAATCTTGCCGACCTGCCGAAGCCGACCACGGTGACGTTGCGTCGTGCTCGCCTCAAGCGTGTGCTTGGTGTCGAGGTGGCTGACAAGGAAGTAGCACGCATCTTCACCGCCCTGGGCATGCAGGTGAGTCCGACAACAGACGGCTGGCAGATCATCGCGCCGAGCAGCCGCTTCGACATCGAGCGCGAGGAAGACCTGATCGAGGAAGTCGCGCGCATCTTCGGTTACGACAATATTCCCACGCTTACGCCGACTGGCGCGCTGACGCTGGCGATCGAGCCGGAAGCGCGCATCAACGAACTGGCATTGCGCGAACAGTTGGCCGCCCGCGGCTACTACGAAGCGGTGAATCTGTCCTTCGTTGCCGCAGAGCTGCTGGCGCGCTGGGGTTTCACCGAGCGACTGGTTCCGCTGGCGAATCCGCTGTCGGCCGATCTGGCGATCATGCAGCCCTCGTTGTTGCCGGGGCTGATCGAGGCCTTGCGGCATAACCGTGCGCGCCAGCAGGAACGCGTGCGGCTGTTCGAAGTGGCGAGGGTGTTTGCAGCGGGTGATCCGCCGGTCGAAACGCCTAGCCTGGCGATCGTCGCCTGCGGCAATGCACGTGCCGAACAGTGGGGCGAGCCAGCGCGAACGCTGGACTTCCACGACCTCAAGGGCGATCTCGACGCGTTGATCGCCTGGGGCGGCGAACCGCAGCGCTGGTCGATGCATGTCGATGGCCTGCCGGACTGGCTGCATCCGGGCCGCGGCGCACGCGTGGCGCGGGATGGCGAAACCGTGGGTTATCTCGGTGCATTGCATCCACAGTTGGCCAAGGCACTGGATCTGGGCGCCGATGTGCACGTGCTGGAACTGGCACTGGAGCCACTGCTGGCACGCCGCCTGCCGAAGGCACAACCGGTGCCGCGCTTCCCGGCCGTGCGCCGTGACATCGCAGTCGATCTGCCGGAAGAAATCAGCTGGTCGCAGGTTGAGCGAACCGTCCGCAGCAGCCTGGGCGGGCGTCTGAAAGAACTGCAGCTGTTTGACCGTTACAGCGGCAAAGGGGTCGAAGCGGGCCGAAAAAGTCTCGCTATGGGCTTGATTTTACAGGACGCTTCACGCACGCTTACCGACGACGACGCGGACCGTTGCGTACGAGAAGCGGTAGCTGCGTTGGAGCAGACATGCAAGGCAAAGCTGCGAGGATGAGATGGCGCTGACCAAGGCGGAAATGGCCGAGCGGCTTTTCCTCGACGTGGGCCTCAACAAGCGTGAGGCCAAGGAGTTCGTGGACGCCTATTTCGAGGTGGTTCGCGAAGCGCTGGAAAACGGCGAACAGGTGAAGTTGTCCGGGTTCGGCAATTTCGATCTGCGGCTGAAGAATCAGCGGCCGGGGCGCAACCCGAAAACCGGTGAGGAGATTCCGATCTCCGCACGGCGCGTGGTGACGTTCCGACCGGGACAGAAACTCAAGGTAAGAGTCGAGGGCTATGCTGGACCAAGGGAATAACACCGAACTGCCCGCCATTCCGGCCAAGCGCTATTTCACCATCGGTGAAGTGGGCGAGTTGTGCGGTGTGAAGCCCCATGTGCTGCGTTACTGGGAGCAGGAGTTTCCCGCGCTCAATCCGGTGAAGCGCCGCGGCAACCGCCGCTACTACCAGCGCCACGACGTGCTGATGATCCGGCAGATCCGTTCGTTGCTGTACGACGAGGGCTTCACCATCACCGGTGCGCGGGCGCGGCTGGAAGGTCCGCAGGCGCGGATGGAAGCGAGCATGTCGCACCAGATCGTGCGCCAGGTGCGGATGGAGCTGGAAGAAGTACTGACGCTGTTGCGCCGTTGAACGGCTGCCGGCTTACGGCGGTAGCCGTGAAGCTGCTAGAATCGCCGTTCGCTGTTTCGTCGGGGCGTAGCGCAGTCTGGTAGCGCATCTGCCTGGGGGGCAGAGGGTCGTGGGTTCGAATCCCGCCGTCCCGACCAATTCAGCATGAATTCGCATAGCGGCGCTGAAAGGCGCCGTTCCTGTTTCAGCGTTGTCGTTCGGCCGCGACCCGGTCAATACAGCACGCGGGCGCGCAACGTGCCCGGAATCGCCGCCAGTTTCTCCTTCAGCGCGGTCGCCTGTGTCGCATCGGCGGTGACGTCGATCACCACGTAGCCCACCTCGGCATCGGTCTGCAGGAATTGCGCGTCGATGTTGATGTTGCCGGCCGAGAACAGTTCATTGATGCGTGACAGCATGCCCGGCACGTTGCGGTGAATGTGCAGCAGGCGGCGGCTGTGCGGGTGCTCGGGCAGAGTGACTTCGGGGAAGTTCACCGCCGACAGGGTCGAGCCGTTGTCGCTGTAGCGGATCAGCTTGCTGGCGACCTCAATGCCGATGTTGTCCTGCGCCTCCAGTGTGCTGCCGCCGATGTGCGGGGTGAGGATGACGTTGTCCATGCCGACCAGCGGCGAGACGAAGGCATCGTCATTGCCTTTCGGTTCGACCGGGAAAACGTCCACGGCGGCACCCGCCACATGGCCATCATGCAGTGCCGCGGCGAGAGCGTCGATATCCACCACACTGCCGCGCGAGGCGTTGATCAGCATGGCGCCGGCACGCATCTTCGCCAGTTGTTCGCGCCGTATCATCAACTGTGTGGCGGGCGTTTCCGGCACATGCAGGGTGACCACATCGGCGCGTTCCAGCAGTTCGTTCAAACTGGAAACCGCACGCGCATTGCCCAGCGACAGCTTGGTTTCGATGTCGTGGAAGATCACCCGCATGCCGAGACTTTCCGCCAGCACGCCTACCTGGGTGCCGATATGGCCGTAGCCGACGATGCCAAGTATCTTGTCGCGCGTCTCGTAGCTGCCGCTCGCGGATTTGGTCCAGCCGCCGCGATGGCATAACGCATTCTTCTGCGGGATGCCGCGCAGCAACATGATCGCCTCGGCGATCACCAGCTCCGCGACGCTGCGCGTGTTGGAGTAGGGCGCGTTGAACACCGGCACGCCGAGCTTGCGCGCGCTGCCCAGGTCAACCTGGTTGGTGCCGATGCAGAAGCAGCCGACTGCGATCAACCGCTTGGCCTGCGCCAGCACGTCCGCACTGAGCTGTGTGCGCGAGCGGATGCCGACGATATGCGCATCGGCGATGCGTTGTTTGAGTTCGGCCTCCGGCAGCGATTTCGCGTGCAATTCGACCTGGCTGTAGCCGGCGCGGTGAAAGCTGTCGACCGCGCTGGGGCTGACACCCTCCAGCAGCAACACCTTGATGTCTTGGCGGGGATAGGAGGTTTGCATGGGTCGGCCTGGGCGTGGAATGTCCTTACTATGCCAGAGCTGGCGGCAATTTGCGGCGCTGCAGCACTGGACGTGACGTCATGCTGCTGGCAGGCTGCATGGACTTCCTGGAGCCAAGCATGTCCGACGCGCGCCTTGCCGAATTGACCCGATGCCTGCCGGATCTGCGCCTGCTCAACGCGCCGGACGATCTGGAGCATTACGGCCGCGATTGGACCCGGCGCTGGACCCCGGCGCCGCTGGCAATCGCGCTGCCGGCCAACATTGAGGAAGTGCAGGCGATCGCGTGCTGGGCCAACGGGCAGCAAGTGGCGATCGTGCCGTCGGGCGGCCGTACCGGCTTGTCCGGCGGCGCGGTGGCGGCGAATGGCGAGCTGGTGCTCAGCCTGGAGCGGATGAACCGCGTGCTGGAATTCAACGCGGTCGATCGCACGCTGACCGTGCAGGCGGGCATTATCCTGCAGCATGTGCATGAGGTGGCGCGCAGTCACGGGCTGATCTATCCGGTCGATTTCGCCGCGCGCGGTTCATGCTCGATCGGCGGCAATATCGCCACCAATGCCGGCGGTATCCGGGTGATCCGCTATGGCAACACCCGCGAATGGATCGCCGGGTTGAAGGTGGTGACGGGCAACGGTGAATTGCTTGAGCTCAATCGCGGCCTGATCAAGAACTCCAGCGGCTACGATTTCCGTCAGCTGATGATCGGTTCGGAAGGCACGCTCGGCATCGTGGTGGAAGCGACGCTGAAGCTCACTGATCCGCCGCCGTCCTCGCAGGTGATGCTGCTGGCCTTGCCGGACATGGATGCCGTGATGCAGGTGTTTGCGCTGTTCCGGGCGCGACTGGCGTTGCAGGCGTTCGAGTTCTTCACCGATCATGCGCTGGAGCACGTGCTGGCACACGGCGCGCAGCGGGCCATCGAAGGTGATTATCCGTACTACGTGGTGACGGAGTTCGATGCTGTCGATAAACGGGAGCAGGACGCCGCGCTGGCGGCGTTCGAGCATGCACTGGAACAGGGCTGGGTCAGTAATGGTGTGATCGCACAAAGCGACGCGCAGGCGGCCGCGCTGTGGCGCTTGCGCGAAGGTATCACCGAAAGCCTCGCGTCGCGGCGACCGTACAAGAACGACGTGTCCGTGCGGATCAGCGCCGTGCCGGCCTTCCTGCACGAGATGCAGGCGCTGCTGACGCGCGAGTATCCGCAGGTCGAAGTGGTGTGGTTCGGCCATATCGGCGACGGCAATCTGCACATCAATATGTTGCGACCGGAGGGACTGGACGAAGCGGCGTTCATCAGCCAGTGCGAGCACGTCACCGAGTTGCTGGCAGCGACCCTGCAGCGGCACGGCGGCAGTATCTCGGCCGAACACGGCATCGGACTGGTCAAGCGGGCGTATCTGGAAAGCACCCGCAGCGCGGCGGAAATCGCGTTGATGCAAGGGGTGCGCAAGGTGTTTGATCCGAACGGCGTCCTCAATCCCGGCAAGCTGTTCGTGAGCGACTGAGGGTCCGGAAGTCGCACCCGTGCTAGCCTTGCGGGCTTGTCCATGCGCCTTGAGGAGCCGTCATGCCATCGCCACTCCGTTCGCTGTATCCCGAGATCGAGCCCTTCGACAGCGGGTTTCTCAAGGTGTCCGCGCTGCACACGCTGTACTACGAGCAGAGCGGCAACCCGAACGGCAAGCCGGTGGTGTTCCTGCATGGCGGCCCGGGTGGCGGCACCAATCCGAAGTGCCGGCGTTTCTTCGATCCGGCGATCTACCGCATCGTGCTGTTCGATCAGCGCGGCTGCGGCAAGTCCACGCCGCATGCCGAACTGACCGAGAACACCACCTGGGACCTGGTCGCCGACATCGAGCGTTTGCGCGGACATCTGGCGATCGACCGCTGGCAGGTATTCGGTGGTTCGTGGGGTTCCACGCTGGCGCTGGCGTATGCACAGACGCACCCGGACAAGGTCACCGAGCTGGTATTGCGCGGCATCTTCATGCTGCGTCGCTGGGAGCTGGAGTGGTTCTACCAGAAGGGCTGCGATGCGCTGTATCCGGATGCGTGGGAGACCTATCTCAACGCGATTCCCGAAGTCGAGCGTGGCGACTTGATGAGCGCCTATCACCGACGCCTGACCAGTGAAGATGCGAAAACGCGTACCGATGCGGCTCGCGCCTGGTCGGTATGGGAGGGCGCCACCAGCTTCCTGTGGCAGGACAAGTCGTATATCGCGTCCAGTGGCGAGGACGAGTTCGCGCTGGCATTCGCGCGCATCGAATGTCACTACTTCGTCAACGGCGGCTTCTTCGAGCACGATGACCAGCTGCTGCGCAACGTGGATCGAATTCGCACCATTCCCACGGTGATCGTGCAGGGCCGCTACGACGTGGTCTGTCCGCTGCGCAGTGCGTGGGACTTGCATCGCGCGTGGCCTGAGGCCGATCTGCGCATCATGCAGGATGCCGGTCATTCGGCGTTCGAGCCGGGCATTCTGCATGAGTTGCTGGAGACGACCGACCAGTTCGGTCGCTGAGGCTCGGTCGGCATGGTGGGAGCGGCTTCAGCCGCGATGCTTTGCGCATGACGAAAGGCCGTCGCGGCTGAAGCCGCTCCCACAAAAGCCTGCTCCCACAAAGGCGCGTCGGCTTCAGCCGGTTGCTGGCAGCTGCTTGGTGCCGAATATCTTGTCACCGGCGTCGC
>Ga0208589_1000645_pt1 | contig 16112 bp, 10 predicted proteins | sample NGESurshal092012_2_FD_184486 | JGI IMG/M metagenome (GOLD analysis project Ga0208589, IMG submission 184486) | Arctic peat soil microbial communities from Barrow, Alaska - NGEE Surface sample F53-2 shallow-092012 (SPAdes) | ecosystem: Environmental > Terrestrial > Soil > Wetlands > Peat ... | reverse complement strand
CGACGAGGTGCTAGCGCTGGCACGCGACCTGGTCGCGCGAACCGGCTGCGGCTTCCTGATGGTAACCCACAGCACGCGTCTTGCCGCCACGCTCGACCGCCATGTCAACCTCAGCGCCGGGCTGATCGCATGACCGGCGCTGGCTGGATCCTCGCCGTTTTGCTGAGCCATTGGCGGCGGCATCCGATGCAACTGGCGACTCTGCTGATCGGATTGATTTCCGCGACCGCGCTGTGGAGCGGCGTTCAGGCGCTGAACCAGCAGGCTCGCTCGAGTTACGACCGCGCCGCCGCGACCTTCGGCGGCTCGCGCGTGCCGATGCTGGTCCCGCGTGACGGGACAAGCCTGCCGCAGCAGGCCTTCGTCGAGTTGCGCCGGGCCGGCTGGCCGGTATCGCCGATGCTCGAAGGCCGCGTTCAAATCGGCGGCCGGTCGTTTCGCCTGCTCGGCATCGAGCCGGTCACACTGCCGGTCGAGGTCGGCACCGCGCCCGCGATCGGCAAGACCGACTTGGAATCTTCCGACCTGGAATCCGCCGACCTGCCATCCTTCATCACACCTCCAGGAAAAGCGCTGGCCGCGCCCGAGACATTGTCCGAACTCGGTTTGCCCCAAGGTGCTACGCCCCAAGCAAGCGGCGGCGCATGGCTGCCGCCGCTGCACATGGTGCCGCAGATGGTGCCGGGCGTGCTGGTGGTCGATATCGGCATCGTCCAAAGCCTGCTGCACCGTCCGGGTCAGATTTCCCGCCTGCTGCTCGGCAACAGCAAAGGCCCGCGCGCGCCGCTGGAAACCGTCGCCGGCAACAGGCTACGGCTGGTCGCTGCCGATTCCGAGAGTGACCTCGAACGCCTCACCGACAGTTTTCATCTCAACCTGACCGCGTTCGGCCTGTTGTCGTTCTTCGTCGGCCTCTTCATCGTCAATTCGGCTGTCGGACTCGCGTTCGAGCAGCGCCTGCCGATGCTGCGGACGCTGCGCGCCTGTGGCGTCTCGGCGCGCAAACTGAATGCGGTGCTGGTGCTCGAACTGGTGACGCTGGCGCTGCTGGCGGGCCTGATCGGCCTCGTCTGCGGCTATCTGATCGCAGCAGCGCTGTTGCCCGACGTCGCCGCCAGCCTGCGCGGCCTCTATGGCGCGGAAATCCCCGGCGAGTTGACGCTGAAGCCCGAATGGTGGTTCGCCGGCCTCGCGATCAGCATCATCGGCGCGCTGATTGCCGCGGCTGCGAGCCTCGCGAAGGCCATCCGCCTTCCAATCCTCGCGACCGCGCAGCCGCAAGCCTGGCGGCAGGCCCAGCACCGCTGGCTGATCCTGCAAGGCGCAGCCGCGCTCTCCGTGCTGGCGATGGCGGGACTCCTTTTGCGGTTCGGCGATTCGCTGCTGTCGGGTTTCGCGGTGCTGGCAGCGCTGCTGCTCGGCGCGGCGCTGATCCTGCCGGCGATGCTGGAATTCATGTTATGGCTCGGCCAGCGCGGCGCCCGTCGGGCGCTTGCCATCTGGTTCTGGGCCGACAGCCGCCAGCAGCTTTCGGGACTGTCGCTGGCGCTGATGGCGCTGTTGCTGGCGCTCGCGGTCAATGTCGGTGTCGGGACCATGGTGGAAACCTTCAGCCGAACCTTTGTGATCTGGCTGGATGGAAGGCTCGCCGCCGACGTCTACATCAACGCGTCAGACAACGCGCAGGCCGACGATATCAAGGCCTGGCTGCGCCAGCGGCCGGAGGTACAGGCGATCCTGCCGGGCGGCCGCGCCGAGGCGCAACTCGATGGCGCGCCGGTCGAGATCGTCGGCCTTTCCGATCACGCCACCTACCGGGATCACTGGCCGCTGCTGCAATCCACCGGCAACGCCTGGAACCGGCTTCGTCCCGGCGATGCCGGCTTTGTCAGCGAGCAACTGGCGCGGCGGCTCAACCTCGGAATCGGCGACCACATCGAACTGCCTTCGCCCGGCGGCAACTGGCCGCTCGATATCGTCGGCATCTACGCCGACTACGGCAATCCCAAAAGCCAAATCACCGTCAACTTCGCCGCCCTGCTGCGGCACTTTCCCTCGATCTCGCAAACGCGAATGGGCCTGCGCGTCGCACCCGCCAACATTCCGGCGCTGATGACGGCGCTGCAGGCAAAATTCGGTCTCGATGGCCGCAATCTGCTGGATCAGGCGACGCTGAAAGCCGAGTCGACCAAAATCTTCAACCGCACCTTCGCGGTGACCGCGGCGCTGAATACGTTTACCCTTGGCGTCGCCGGCATCGCTCTGCTGACCAGCCTGTTGACCCTGAGCAATTCCCGCCTGCCGCAACTTGCGCCGCTATGGGCGATCGGCCTCACCCGGCGCCACCTTGCATCGATCGAACTGCTAAAAGCCATGTCGGTGGCGCTGATCACGACCTTGCTGGCGTTGCCGCTCGGACTGTCGGTGGCGTGGTGCCTGATCGCGGTGGTCAATGTCAAAGCGTTCGGCTGGCGGCTGCCGTTTGCGGTCTTCCCGCTGCAATTGATCGAACTGGTTGCGGTGGCGATGCTGGCCGCACTGGCCGCGGCGCTGCTTCCCGCGATAAAACTGGCGCGCATGCAACCGGCCAGACTGATCAGGATCTTTGCCGATGAACGATAGACCGATCCTCAGCCGTCGCGCTTTTGCGAGCGCCGCCCTCGCTTTCGGTCTGACGCGCACACCCGCGCTGGCGCAGGGCTTTGCCGGCCTCGACAATTCGGCGGAAGGATTTTCAACCGTGGTTCCCGGCCGAGCATTTGCCTTTCCGGCCGATCTCGGCGCGCATCCGGATTTCCGCATCGAGTGGTGGTACGTCACCGCTAATCTTACGGACGCATCCGGCAAGGCCTATGGCGCGCAATGGACCTTGTTTCGTCAGGCGCTGAAGCCCGGCGTACAGCAAGAAGGATGGGCCAATCAGCAGATCTGGATGGGCCATGCGGCGGTGACCGGGGCCGACCTGCATCGATTCAACGAAACCTTTGCGCGCGGCGGCGTCGGCCAGGCCGGCGTGGACGCCAATCCGTTTCACGCCTGGATCGATTCATGGGACATGCACGGGCTCGACGGCATGAATGCGACGACCATCGCGCCGCTGGCGCTGAACGCATCGGGCGCGGGTTTCGGTTATGCGCTGCGGCTCGATGCCGACCGTTCGCTGGTGCTGCAAGGCGATGCCGGCTATAGCCGGAAATCGGAGCGCGAACAGGCGTCTTATTATTACAGCCAGCCGTTCTTCAAGGCGGCTGGCCGCATCACCCTCGATGACAAGCCGGTCGACGTTACGGGGCAGGCCTGGATGGACCGGGAATGGAGCAGCCAACCGCTGGCGCCGGGCCAGAGCGGATGGGACTGGCTTTCGCTGCACCTGAAGACCGGCGAAAAGCTGATGCTGTACCGGATCCGTCAAACCGACGGCCATGATTACTCGACCGGCAACTGGATCTCGCCCGACAGCAGCTCGGAACAGATCGCGCCATCCGGCATCCGGATGATTCCGGGCACGCTCACGGAAGCAGGAACGCGCCGGTTGCCGACGACATGGCGCATCGAAATCCCCTCGCACCTGCTCTCGATCGAATGCACCGCGCTCAATCCGCAAAGCTGGATGGGGACGCGCTTTCCCTATTGGGAAGGGCCGGTGAGCTGCGACGGCACCCACACCGGCGTTGGTTATCTCGAGATGACCGGCTATTGAGAGCGGCTGTTACCGTTCCGATCGGGATCTCGCAATGTATCACTTCACTGCCCTCGTTACCTGCCTCGCCATTCTGGTTTATATGGGTTCTTCCATTCTGGTATCGCGGGCCCGCGTCAAATTTGGCGTCAAGTTGCCCGCGATCTCGGGCAATCCGGATTTCGAGCGCGTGTTCCGCGCGCAGATGAACACGCTGGAATGGCTGCCTATCTTTTTGCCGTCGCTCTGGCTGTTCGCGATCTATATCGGCGACGGCATCGCGGCAGCGATCGGCGCGGTCTGGGTGGTCGGCCGAATCCTCTATGTGCTCGGTTATGCCAAGGCAGTGGAGAAACGCGGCCCCGGCTTTTTCATCCAGGCGCTCGCAACCATCGCGCTTTGGCTCGGCGCATTCGGCGCGATCATCTCGCATATCATTCGCTGATGGTCTCTCCGTCATTGCGAGGAGCGGTAGCGACGAAGCAATCCAGCCTTTCTGCGTAGCTTTTGGATTGCTTCGCGGAGCCCGTCATCGGGCAGGCATTCGCCCGACCCGTTGGCTCGCAATGACGAAAGAGAGCGACCTCACTTCGTCAGCGGGCAACCGCTGTCCTTGGCCGATGGAAACGCCTTGTCGCCGGGGACGACGGCGAGTTGCTTGTAGTAATCCCAGGGCTTCTTCGACTCCGAGGGCTTCTTCACCTCGAACAGATAGAGGTCATGCACCATGCGGCCGTTTTCCAGGACCTTGCCCTGCGCAAAGACATCGTCGACCGGCATTTCCTTCAGCTTCCTGACCACCGCATCGGAATCCTTGGTGCCGGCGGCCTTGACCGCCTTGAGATATTGCAGTGTCGCCGAATAGGTGCCGGCATGGATCATGCTCGGCATCCGCCCGGTGCGCTTGAAGAAGCGTTCGCCGAACGCGCGCGATTTGTCGTCGCGATCCCAATAGAAGCCTTCGGTCAGGACGATGCCTTGCGCCGCCTGCAGGCCGAGGCCGTTGACTTCGGCGAGCGTCACCAGCAGGCCGGCGAGCTTCTGGCCGCCACTGACGATGCCGAATTCGGCGGCCTGCTTGATCGAGTTGGTGGTATCGAGCCCGGCATTGGCAAGGCCGATGATCTTGGCTTTCGAGCTTTGCGCCTGCAGCAGGAACGAGGAAAAGTCCGACGAATTGAGGGGAACGCGAACCGAGCCCAACACCTTGCCGCCGTTCGCGGTGACGATTTCGGTGGTGTCTTTTTCCAGCGAATAGCCGAACGCGTAGTCGGCGGTGAGGAAGAACCAGCTATCGCCGCCGGCCTTGACCAGTGCGCCGCCGGTACCGACCGCGAGCGCGTGGGTGTCGAAGGCCCAGTGGAAGCCATAGGGCGTGCAGGCATCGCCGGTGATACGCGAAGACGCCGCGCCGACCACGATGTCGATCTTCTTCTTTTCCTTGGACAGCTCCTGCACCGCCAGCGCCACCGACGACGTCGTCAACTCGGTGATCATGTCGACGTTTTCGGTATCGTACCAGCGCCGCGCGATGCTGACGGCCAAATCCGGCTTGTTCTGGTGGTCGGCGGTGACCATCTCGATTTTCTGCCCCAACACCTCGCCGCCGAAATCCTCGATCGCCATCCGCGCCGCCTCGACGGAATATTTGCCGCCGTAGTCCGCGTAGACGCCGGACTGATCGTTGAGAATGCCGATCTTGACGCCCTGCGCCGAAACAGGACCCGCGATCAAAACGCCGCCGATCGCGGCGGCCGCCAGCCATACCGATTTCATCTATTCCTCCCCACGATGCCCGTTCCGCGTACGATATTGTATAACCCGGCAAGCGCCAGTCTATTCAATGAGGCCGATCGTATCAGGCGCGCGGCCGTGGGTCGGCGAGGCCGCGAACCACCATGTAGAAGATCGGGGTGAAGATCAGCCCGAACAGGGTCACCCCCAGCATCCCGAAGAACACGGAAACCCCGACTGCCTGACGCATTTCGGAGCCCGAGCCGCTCGATACCACCAACGGCAACACGCCCAGGATAAACGCAAACGAGGTCATCAGAATCGGGCGCAGCCGCAGGCGGCAGGCCTCGATCACCGCTTCCAGCCGGTCGCGACCTTCGTTCTCGATGTCGCGGGCGAATTCGACGATCAGGATCGCATTCTTGGCCGCCAATCCGACCAGCACCACGAAACCGATCTGGGTCAGGATATTGACGTCCTGCCCCATGATCCGCACCCCGATGGTCGCCGCCAACAGGCACATCGGCACGATCAGGATCACCGCGAACGGCAGGCTCCAACTGCCATATTGCGCCGCCAGCACCAGGAACACGAACAGCACGCAGATCGGGAAGACATAGAGCCCCGAATTGCCGCTGCTCGTCTGCTGGTAGGACAGGTCGGTCCATTCAAAGGAAAAGCCGCTCGGCAGCGTGTCCTCGGCAAGCTTCTTCATCACGGCGATCGCGGTCGCCGAACTGGTGCCCGGCCGCCCCTCACCCTGCAACTCGGCTGCGGGATAGAGATTGTAACGCGCGACCCGGTCGGGCCCTGAGACGTCCTTGAAGTCCACGACGCTCCCGAGCATTACCATGTCGCCATTGGCGTTGCGGGTGCGCAGGCGCGAAAGATCGGCGGTCTCCTTGCGGAACGGCAGGTCGGCCTGTGCCGTGACGTGATAGGTGCGGCCGAACAGATTGAGATCGTTGACATAGGTCGAGCCGAAATAGGTCTCGATCGTATCGGTGACGTTCTGGATGGGAACCCCGAGCTTCTGCGCCTTGACGCGATCGATATCGACGAACACCTGCGGCGTGTTGGCGGAGAACGGGGAAAACACCGTGGGCGCGAGCAGCAGCGGCGACTTGCGCGCGGCCGCGACAAGCTCATCGGTTGCGGCCGCGAGCAACTCGGGGCCGCGGCCCTGGCGATCCTGGATGCGCATGGTGAAGCCACCACCGGTGCCGATGCCCGGGATCGGCGGCGGCGGAATCACGATGATGAACGCGCCCTCGATCGCCGCCAGCCGCTTGCGCAGTTCGCCGGTGATCGAAGTTGCGGTCAGACCCTTCTTCAGCCGCACTTCCGGCTCTTCGAACACCGGAAACAGCGCGGCCGAGTTGCTCGCCTGCGTGCGGGTCGCGCCCGACAGACCTGCAAACACCGCGATATGGGAGATTCCGGGCGTATCCAGCGCAATGCTCTCGATCCTGCGAACGATCTCGGTGGTCCGCGCCAGCGAGGCCGCGCCCGGCAATTGCGCGGATATGATGACGTAGCCGCGATCCTGCGCCGGAATATAACCTTGCGGCGTGGTGGCGAGCAGCCAGCCGGCACTGCCGATCAGCACGGCATAGACCAACAGCATCACCACGCGGTGACGGATCACGAAACCCGCAAGGGTGCCGTAGAAATTCGATAGCCCGTCGAAGCCGCGGTTGAACAGCCCGGTGAACCACACCCAGCCCCGGGCAAGCCAATTCCAGGAAGCCGGCGGCCGCTTGTCCGCGTGGATCTCCAGTATCTGCGAGGCGAGCGCCGGCGACAGTGTGAGCGAGCAGAAGCAGGAGATCGCCGTCGCGACCGCGATGGTGACCGCGAATTGCTGGAAAAATTGCCCGGTGATTCCTCCCAGGAACGCTGTCGGTACGAACACCGCGCACAACACCAGCGCGATCGACACCAGCGCCCCGCCGACCTCCTCCATGGTCTTCAAGGCGGCATCGCGCCGGCTCATGCCGTGCTCGAGATGCCGCTCGACGTTCTCGACCACGACGATCGCATCGTCGACCACGATGCCGACCGCGAGCACGAGGCCGAACAGCGTCAGATTGTTGATGGCGTATCCAAGCGCCGCCATTGCCGCAAACGTACCGACCAGCGAGACCGGAATCGCAATGATCGGGATGATCGCCGGACGCCAGCCCTGCAGGAACACCAGCACCACGATGACGACCAGGATCATCGCCTCATAGATGGTTTTGACCAGTTCGTGGATCGATTGGGCAATGAACTCGGTCGGGTTGTAGCCGATGTCGTAGTCCAATCCCTTCGGAAAGCCCGCCTTCAGCCTCACCATCGTGTCGGAGATGCCCTTTGCGGTCGCCAGCGCGTTCGATCCCGGACGCTGCGTCACCAGCATCGCGACCGCGGTCTTCCGTAGCTCGAAGCTGTTGGTGGAATAATCGAGCGCGCCGAGCTCGATTCGGGCGATGTCGCGCAGCCGCACGATGCGGCCGTCCGCGCCCGCTTTGACCACGATGTCCTCGAACTGGGACGCGTTCTTCAAACGGCCGGTGAAGGTCAGGTTTGGCTGGAATGCACGGTCGGCGATCGGCGGGCCGGCAAGCTGACCGCCGGTGATCTGCAAATTCTGGGCGCGGATCGCGGCGATCACGTCATCCGCGGTCATGCCGAGGTTCGCGATCTTGTCGGGGTCGAGCCACAACCGCATCGAGTAATCGCGGGCGCCGAAAATCTGGATGTCGCCGATGCCGTCGAGCCGCAGCAACTCGTCGCGAACCTGCAGCAGCGCGTAGTTCGAGATGTAGAGCTGGTCGAGGCTGTCGTCCGGCGACAGCATGAATACGACCATCAGGATGTCGGGCGAGTTCTTCTTGGTGACGACGCCGTTGCGCTGCACTTCATCCGGCAACTGCGGCTGCGCGATCGCGACGCGGTTCTGCACCAGCACCTGCGCCTTGTCGAGATCGGTGCCGAGCTTGAAGGTGACGGTGATGGTGAGCTGGCCATTCGACGTCGCCTGGCTGTACATGTACAGCATGTCCTCGACGCCGTTGATCTGCTGCTCGATCGGGGCTGCGACCGTGTCGGATATGGTCTGCGCCGATGCGCCCGGATATTGCGCCGACACCACCACCGTCGGCGGCACCACTTCGGGATATTCGGCGACCGGCAACGTACGGTAGGCGAGCGTGCCCACGATCAGGAGCATGATCGACAGCACCATCGCCAGGATCGGCCGGTTGATGGAAAGCGTGCCGAGATTCATGGCTTGCTACCGGCAGGCGCGGCCTTGATATCGGCAGGCTTATTATCAGAAGGCTTATCAGAAGGTTTGGCTTCGTGCGGGCTGACCTTGGCGCCGACCCGGGCACGCTGCAGGCCGTCGACGATGACGCGGTCGTCCGGCTTGAGGCCCTCGCGGATGACGCGCAGCCCGTCATCAAGCGGGCCGAGCGTGACCGCGCGGGCCTCGACGGTATCGTCGGCCTTCACCACGAACACGATCTTGCGCGATTGATCGGTGGCGATCGCGGTATCCGGCAGCAATAGCGCCTCATAGGGCGAAGACCCAATCAGCCGCACCCGGCCGAACTGGCCGGGCAGGATCGAGAGGTCCTTGTTCGGGATCACCGCACGGCCGCGCAGCGTGCCGGTGGAGACGTCGAGCCGGTTGTCGATGAAATCCATGTGGCCGTCATGCGACGGCTTGGTTTCGCCGACCAATGTCACCTGGACCGGATTGGCGGTGTCGCGCGAACTCGGCCGCTTGCCTTCGAACCAGAGCCGGCTGTTGCGGACATAGGTCGCTTCGTCCATGTCGAAATAAACATAGATCGGATCGAGCGAGACAATGCTGGTGAGCAAGGTCGACGTGCCGTTGTCGCTGCCCTGCACGAGGTTGCCAACGCTGACGAGATGGCGGCTGACCCGGCCGGTGATCGGCGCCAGCACGTGAGAGAACTCGACATTGAGCTGGGCGGCCTTCAGCGCGCCTTCGGCCACGGACTCGGCGGCGTGCGCCGACTGCAAGGCCTGGCGGCGCTGGTCGACGACCTGTTCGGAGACCGCGCTGGTCTGGACCAGGCTCAGGCCGCGATCGAGTTCGCGCTTGGCGAGCTCGACCTTGGCGCGCGCATCCGCGAGCTGGCCGTCCGCCTGCTCGGCGACGGCTTCGAACGGACGGGAATCGATCAAATAAAGCAGGTCGCCGGTATGGACCATGTCGCCGTCCTTGAACTCGACATTGGTGACGGAGCCGCCAACCCGCGCCTTGACCTGCACCTCTTCGACCGCCTCGAACCGGCCGGTGAATTCATCCCAGTCGGTGACGGTGCGTTTGACCGGTTGCGCCACCGTCACCGGCGGCGGCGCGGCGGCGGCCTGCGGCGCCGGCTTTTCGCTGCAGCTGGAGAGCACGACAGCCAGCACCACGGCCAGCGATCCGGCCGCACGACGCGACGCGCGCCTGATCCTTATCCTTTGAGCTAATTTCTCCGATTGCAGCGCCGCGCCCAATTGCATCTCCCCTGCATTCTCGCCGCGACTGGTCGCGACGGCCGCCAAGGCGGCTGGATCAAGATGAGATCGAGCATCAGTCTGTTCAAGAACCGGCGGGGAGCAAGCGAAATATTTATGCGTCCGCCGCCTGCAATCGACCGTATCGGCCGCGAATCCGGCCGGATTCATGCTGCGCGCCGTCCGTCCGGTGGAATAACGATCTACGGTGTGAGAGGACGAGGCGGTCACGCACCGGCCGATGCGATGACGACAGCGTCACGTCTTTCGATCGGGTGGCCGTAACCAATCCAGAAACTCGATCGCGATGATGATCGCTGAAATCATCCGACGTCCTCACGAAATGATTTTGCAAAACGATCGCGCGAGCCGACACGCCGCGAGCCGCGCGGATGAATTGGCCGGCGGCAATTTTCAATCCGCGAAATGAAATCCGGCGTCGCACATCGCGCGATGCTTGAGAATGTGCGCAAGGAGCGTCGTCGTTTTCGAGATCGCGCTACGCCATCGGCGTCCTGCACAGTTTAGAGCCATTCCACGCCGAGTAATGCCGTCGCCGCGGAATACCGCAATCCGCCCCGGGTAAGTACGACATGCAGCGACACATCGTCACTGCGGATTAGTTTTATTCTAATTCTAAAGCGTGTGGGGCGCGTCTCATGAAAACCGAAGTGTCCGTCAAAGGACCGAAAGCCACCAACTTCCGTCGTGGTTATGCGTATCGCTATGCAGGCTTCTTCGGCATCGCGCTGGCAGCGCTCATGCCCGGATCGTCACGCGCGCAGGAAAAGCCCACATCGTTGCCGCCGGTGCAGGTCGACGCACCCAGGGATCGCCCCGCGCAAAAGCATAGTTCGACCGCAGCAAAGCCGGCGGCGCGGAGAACGGCGCGCTCCAACCAGGCGCCGAAGCCGTCGACAGAGACCGCGGCCGTGCTCGACACCGGCAACGGGCCGAACAACAACAATCCCGGCCCATCGCTGCAGCAGGCGCCGTCGCTCGGCAAGACCGGCACCAGACTCGCGGACCTTCCGGCCAGCGTGCAGATCATTCCGCGCGAGGTGGTCACCGAGCAAGGCAACACCATGCTGCGCGATGCGATCAACAACGCCAGCGGCATCACGTTCGGCGGCCAAGACTCATTGGGCTATTTCGACCACTTCCTGATTCGCGGCCTCAACGCCCAAGTCTACACCGACGGCTTTTCCGATGGCGACCAGCTCGGCGGCCTGTCGCATTCGCTTAACGGGGTGCGGCGGGTTGAAATCCTGGAGGGACCTGGCTCGGCGCTGTTCGGCAGCGGGCCGCCCGGCGGCACCATCAACATTGTCCATTACGAGCCGTCACCGGTGTTCCATTGGGGCAGCAGCGTGCAGGCCGGGTCGTTCGGCACCGTCACCAACGGCAATTACGTCACCGGCCCGACCGCCGTCGACGGCCTCAACTACCGGATCGACTCCACCGTGTCGCGCTCCGACGGCTTTCGCGATCTCGGCAGCCGCGACTACGAATTCCGGCCGTCATTCTCCTGGCAGGTGCAGGATCACACCTACACCTTCGCGCTCGACGCCCGCCACATCGAGCAGACGCCGGATTCCTACGGCCTGATCTACCTGAACGGATCGCCGATCACGGGCGTTTCCAGCACCGCGAAGTACTCGACGCCGTTTTCCTTTGCCAACCAGGATTACATCCGCCCCACCTTCACCGACAAATGGGACGTCACGGACTATCTGACCATCAACAACCGGCTGTCCTATACCCATCGCGCCATCGACGTGATGCGCAACAACGACAGCATGAGCGCCACCGGGACCCATATCGTCGGCGACACGCTGGTCGGCCGGCAATTGCGCGAGCAGAACGATTCCGACGGCACTCTCGACTATCAGTTCGAGCCGGTTTGGAAGTTTCGCACCGGCTCGGTCGGGCACACGCTGCTGACCGGGTTCGAATATCAGCACGACGTGCTGGATACGCAGCGAAAGACCGCGGACCTCCCGAACATCACCAACATCTTCGCGCCCACTCCGCCGGAGCTGACGCCGGCCAGTCTCAGTTTCCTGTGCGATGCCAAGCATTCCTGCGACAACGATCATCTGGCGGCGAACTATTTCGGCTTCTACGCCACCGATCAGATGGACCTGACCGACAAATGGAAGCTGCGCGTCGGCGTCCGTCAGGACCTCTATGACGAAACGCTGATGCCACTGATCACGGTGCCCGGCCGCTTCACCAGTACCGGCGCGCCGCTGATCGGCGGCGTGGCGGAAAACCGGCAGGACGCGCCGGTAAGCTGGAGCGTCGGTACGCTGTACAAGCTGTTCCCGGGGATTTCGCCCTACATCGGAGCTTCGAAAAGCTATCTCAGCAATTTCAATTCGGAGAACACCTTCAACGGCATCGGCGCGCCGGAATCGGCGCAGCAATATGAGGCCGGCATCAAGTTCTCGATGTTCAACGACAAGGTCGTCCTGAATACTTCGGTCTTCAACGTGTCGCGCGACAATGTCGCAACGCTCGTTGCCGTCGGTCCGCTGGAAAACGTCGTGTTCGACAGCCAGCTCACCAACGGCGTCGAGGCCTCGCTCGATGCCGCGATCACCGACCAGTGGCACATCCTCGCCAATGCGACGGAGCAACAGGCCGTCGTCACTTTCGCGCCGCAGGCCCCGGCTACCCTCGGCAACCATCCGCAGGGCGTGCCGGCCACCATGGCAAACCTGTGGAGCGTCTACAAATTCTCGATCGGTAACCTGTCGGGATTCCAGATCGGCGCCGGCGTCAACTATCATGACAAGAGCTATTCCGACACGACCAACGTCAACTCGGTTCCGGCCTATGTCATCGGCAACATGATGGTCGGCTGGGACAATGCCAATTGGGGCGTCCAGCTCAACGTCAAGAACATCACCAACGAGCGCTATTTCATCGCCGCCAATGGCGCTGGCGGCTTCGTCGGCGAGGGCCTCGGCGCCTTCCTGACCGTCCGCTACCACCAGTGAGGCAGGCCTGACCGGTGCAATAATAATGGAGTAGTCCAGCGGAAAGCGATATTCAGAGGTCTCTTGCCGGGATGAAGCGAAAGGCGCTTCATCCCCGTCCGGACATCTGAAACGAGGTCAGGCATGCACGCGCCTCACGCCCCGCAATCGCCCCCTTCCGTCAAGCCGCAAGGTCCCGACCATCTGGGGCTCGACTGCTCCGGCGAAAATTTCTACGCCATCGATCGCGGCCTGCGCGAATTGCTCCGGCTCTATCTCACGCCTGATGACTTCAAGCGGCTGGAGCCGCACTTCCACCGCCTCGGCGAACTGGCGGGCGGCCGGCTGGATGAACTGGCGCGCGCCGCCGACAAGCATCCGCCGGTGGTTAACCCGCGCGACCGTTTTGGGCGCGACGAAGACTGGATCGATTATCACGCCTCCTATCGCGAGATGGAAAACATCGCCTTCGGCGATTTCCAGTTCCACGCCATGAGCCATCGCGCCGGCGCGCTCGGCATGGACCGCCCGTTGCCGGCGGTCGCCAAATACGCGTTGCAATATCTGTTCGTGCAGGCCGAGTTCGGGCTGATGTGCCCGATCAGCGTCACCGACACCTCGATCCATCTGATCCGGAAATTCGCCAGCGCCGGGTTGCAGGAATATCTGCTGCCTAAAATGCTGTCGGGCGATGTCGCGACGATGTGGAAGGGCACGCAGTTCATGACCGAGCGGGCCGGCGGCTCCGACGTCGGCGCGATCGAGACCGTGGCGCGCCAGGAAGACGGCGAGTGGCGGCTCTATGGCGACAAATGGTTCTGCTCGCATGCCGACGCTGACGTGGCGCTGATACTGGCCCGGCCCGAAGGCGCGCCAGCCGGCACCGAGGGCCTTGCGCTGTTCGCGTTGCCGCGGCGGCTGAAGGACGGCAGCCGCAACCTCTATCGCATCGTCCGCCTGAAGGACAAACTCGGCACACGATCGATGGCCAGCGGCGAGATCCTGCTGCAGGGCGCCGTCGCCTACCTGGTCGGCGACGCCAAGGCCGGCCTCAAGCAGATGATGGAACAGGTCAACCTGTCGCGGCTGTCGCACGGCGTGCGGGCCGCGGCGATGATGCGACGCTGCGTCAACGAAGCGCTGGCTTGCGCACGGACGCGCTCGGCATTCGGCAAGACCATCATCGACTATCCCCTGCTCCGCCGCCAGTTGCTGAAGGTCACGGTGCCGACCGAGCAGGCGCTGTCGATGTTCCTGTACGCGGCAAGCACCATGGATCGCGCCAATGCCGGTTCAAAGGACGCCGAAAATATCCTGCGCATCCTGACGCCGCTGCTGAAATTCCGTGCCTGCCGCGACAACATCCCGGTCGCGACCGGCGCGATGGAGGTGCGCGGCGGCAATGGCTACATCGAGGAATGGGTCAATGCGCGGCTGGTGCGCGACGCCCATATCGGCGTGCTCTGGGAAGGCACCAGCAACATCAACGCCATCGACATCATCAGCCGCGCGGTCGGCAAGAGCCGCGCCCACATCGCGTTGCAGGCCGCGTTGTCGAAATTGCTCGATGAGGCAACCGCGATCCCGGCGGCGTTCCGCGATCGCCTGCGGCAGACGCTGGAGCGCACGCTGGGCTTTGCCGAGCGCGTCGCGGCTGAACCTGCGCTGGAAGAGAACGCACGACGCGCGGCCAGCGCGCTCTATCACGTCACCAGCGCGATCCTGATGGCTTGGGAATCCGCGCAACCGGGCGCCGATGGCCGCCGGGCGCTGTATGCGCGCGCGATTCTCGACCATCGCCTCAGCGCACAGGATCCGCTGCAACTCGAGGACGGCCGATGGGAGCGCGCCGCGGCCGCCATCCTGCTGTCGGACCGCAGCGCTTCGATCGCCGAGGTCGCCGGACTGCTTGAAAGCTGAAGGGCGATCCGGAGAATTCGGTGATTGAATTTCGGAACATGAGATGATTCGAAAGCTATTTGCGGCAGCCGCCGTGCTGATCGCCGCGATCGCGATCGCGCTTGGATCGGCCTGGTGGACGTTGTCACGGGTCTCGGACTCCGCGATCGTCGTCGGACCATGGCGGGCGAGCGCGTTCGCAGGTAGCGTCCATGCCGGCCTGTACACGCGGGCCCGCATCGCCCTCGACGGCCTGTTCGCGCTGAATCGCAGCGAGGCCATCTACTTCGGCGCCTCGCGCGACGACAATCACCGGCCGTTGCGCGCAAGCTGCAGCTATCTCGTGGAAGGATCGCCGCCGGCGGCACGTTGGTGGAGCATCACTGCGTATGGCGACGACCATTATCTGATCGCCAACGCCGCCAACCGGTTTTCCTACAATATGAAGAATCTCGAAGCCGGCGCCGATGGAACGTTCAAGCTGATCGCCTCGCCTGTGGCGCAGCCCGGCAACTGGCTGCCGACGGGCGCTCCCGGCGGCGGTTTCAACCTGCTATTCCGCCTGTACGATCCCGGACCCGACATCGCCGCCAATCCCGCCGCTGCGCGACTGCCGTCCATTCGGCAGGTCGGGGATTGCCCATGACAGCGCGGCGCCTGTTTGGGCTCGGGGCAATCACATTGATGCTGGCGGGCGTTTTGCACGTCCTGATCGTCTGGCTGATACCCTACGCGATCACCGGTGCGTTCATCCGCGGCGTCAGCCGCCAGACCGGATACAATACCGTCGTGAGGCCACCGCTGCCGACCGACAAGTCGCGCACGGTGGTGGCTCCGAGCCCGGACCTTCTATACGCGGTATGCATCTTCGATGTCAGCGCGGGACCGGTGCGCATTTCGGCGCGGCCGCCGCACGGCTATTGGTCGTTGGCTCTCTATGACCGCAACTCGGACAATTTCTTCAAAACCAGCGACAGCGACGTCAAAGGCGACACGGTCGAATTGATCCTGGGGCTCGCGCCATCGGACGCAAACAGCAAAGCAAGATTTCCGGCGGCGGCTTACGTGCAAACCCCGCATCCGGTCGGGGTGATGCTGGCTCGCATCCTGGTTCTCGATCCCACTGACATGCAGGCCGCGCTTGATGCGCAATCGAGCGTCGGCTGCCGTCCGCTGGCTGGCTCGCCCTAGAGCATGTTTCAACAGAGTTGAATCATGCTCGTCGGTCATCTTCTTGCTTGAGCATGATCTTTTCGGAAAACCGGCCTCCACTTTTCCGGATCATGCTCTAGCCG
>Ga0208589_1000644_pt1 | contig 16120 bp, 9 predicted proteins | sample NGESurshal092012_2_FD_184486 | JGI IMG/M metagenome (GOLD analysis project Ga0208589, IMG submission 184486) | Arctic peat soil microbial communities from Barrow, Alaska - NGEE Surface sample F53-2 shallow-092012 (SPAdes) | ecosystem: Environmental > Terrestrial > Soil > Wetlands > Peat ... | reverse complement strand
TCCGCGTCATCCGCGGTTCAATGAATTCAGATTTCACCGCGAAGGCGCGAAGAGCGCGAAGAATTTCAACCGCGGATATCGCAGATGGCGCGGATGGGAAAAATGCAAATTCAAGTCTTGCGAATCTTATCCGTGATATCCGTGATATCCGTGGTTCAATTTCTCCCTCCCCATCTGTGTGCATCGGTGTTCATCCGTGGCCAAAATCTTCCCGCCGCGCCTTCACTTTCCTGGAAGTTCTCTTCTCGGTGATCATCATCGGCATCGGCTTCGTGATGATCGCGGCGATCTTCCCCGTGGCGATTCAACAGAGCCAGGCCAACGTCGCCGAAGCCGCCGCTGTGGCCACCAGCCGGGACGCATTGCGATATCTTCAGGCGGCGGCGAGCGCGTATACGCCGCCGGCTTCGATTGGGACGGGCCTGATCGTCGAGCCGATTTTCCCGGCGACGACTGCAGCCGCGGGAAATTTTCCGGTTTATTTGCCGTTTCAGACAAGCCCGCAGTCGATCACGAGTAACGGGCTGGCAAACGGACCTCTCATTGGCATTCAAATGCCCCCGTCGATCAATTTATTGCCGACGGCTGATCGTCGGTTTTCCTGGACTGGCTTTTACCGGCGCGACATGCTCAGCGTGAACTCTCAGCCGATCCCGGCTCCGTATGCGCAGGTGGCGATTGTCACCGGCCAGGCAACCGCCGACGGCCAGCCGCTTTTCAGCGCGGGGGCTAATGGCTTTCCGGCCACGTCTGCTCGTCCTGTGACACAATCCAATTTCTATGAGGCCCAGCTATTTCGCAGCGCAACTCCCGGATTCAGCACGATCCAATTCCGTAATTATGCCTATATTGCGGGGTCGAATTACACGAACTCCACTCTGTTGCCGCCGTCTGGCGATGGCAGCGGCGCGGTGTCATTCGCGCCCAACGCATATATTTTGGTTCTGTCCTCGCCGAATGCCCTGAACATCAGTGACGCGAATGTCATGACTGGCTGGTATGCCCGCATCGGCGTCGCCTCCAACGCCGCCGCCAATACCTATTTTCTTCAGAATGATCCGCCGCAGTTGGCGACGGTGGCAGCCGCGAATCGAGCCTATGGCGTCTTCGTCTTCGTCCTCGGCCGCCCGCTGGTGCCTGATCCGAGCAATCCGGGTCCGCCGCTGGGTTACCACTACGCCGGCCCGCCGCAGGACATCACCTGTGTCAGCGGCTTTATCGCCATTAACAATTGCAATTGACCATGACCAACGCCTTCCGGACAAATTCTGAATTCACCGCCAAGGCGCGAGGGGCGCAAAGGAATTCTTCCGCGGATGGCGCGGATAACGCGGATGGGAGAAAGACAAATTCGATTGGCTCCCTTCTTATCCGTGATATCGGTGAAATCCGGGGTTCAATTTCTCCCTCCCCATCTGTGTGCATCTGTGTTCATCCGTGGCCAAAATCTTCTCTCCTCCGCGGCTCCGTCCCCGCTCCCGCCTCTCAGTCCTCAGTCCTCAGTCCTCAGTCCTCGCGGCGAAGCCGCGGCTTCACCCTGGTCGAGGTGATGCTGTCGCTGTTCATCGCCCTGCTGCTGCTGTACGGCATGAACCGTCTGTTCGGCGACACCGCGCGGGCCATTCAGGCCGGTAATGCCGGAGCCGACGCCACGCGAAACGGGCGGGCCGTCGCGCCGATTATTTTCGACGACCTCCGCTCCTGCGCCGCCGACTCCCCGGCGTTCATCATCAGTTCCAATCTTGTGCCGCAGTATCTGAGCGCGACGGACGCCAAGGCCTCCGGCTCGACTCCGCTCATTGCCGATACCACCTACACCGACAACAGCGGCTGCCTCCTCGGCGATCATCTGCATCGAGCCGACTCCGTGAGCTTCTTCGCCCGCGGATTGTTTCAGCGGAAGACGGCTAATTCCGGTTTCACCGTGAGCACCACAACGAGTAACGAGGCGTTCATTCACTACGGCCACGTTCGAGTCGCCGCGGATGGCATCAATTTCATCGGCCCGGACGATTACGCCGGCAAAGCCGAACCTTATGCGGCGGAATGGGTGCTGGGGAGAAATGTTGTTTTGTTGGCGGATGCTAATAATGTATTGCCGAATGCACTCGATCTTGGGAGTCCCGGCCCGCCGGTGATTCCGCCAAAACGAGAAGTATTTTATCCAAACACTCCGACTGGTTCTCTTCCCAATTCAACCTCTCTACCCTACTCCGGGTCGTTCGTTGCGAGTGCCGGAAATCTATCTCCACTCGGGTATGGCTCGCCCGACGCGACATATGCCGGCGGCGGCGTCGCCGTTGCTCCCAATCAAGTTGTTCAATCCTCCCGTTACGATCTGGCTGGCACAACGATTGAGCAGTTTCGCTCGATCATTACCAACGCGGCAAATGCTTCGGCTGGCAATCATCCTTATTATTTTTGGTGGGCACCGCTGGTGTATCAGCAGCCCCACGACACCGTTTCAGGCGGAGTTCCGCAAATAGGGAATTTATCTCCATCGCCTGCGGCTCCGCTGGCAACTTCCATCTCGCATCCCACCGTCGGCGGCGGCTCCAACAACCAGTGGTTCCCCCGCTATCGCTTCCAGGCCAGCAATGTGCTCAGCCCATCGCCGATGACCTCTCAGGATCAGGCGAATCTGGCTTCGTATTTTCTCGAGCATGTGAGCCAGTTCATCGTGGAGTACGCCGGCGATTTTGTGACGCAGGACAGTAGCACCGGCAACGTGACCGACACAGTTCCCGACGGCCAGATTGATTGGGTGTGCGCCACGAAAGGCGTTTGGACCACCTCGGCCTCTTATGTTCCGGGTGATATTGTCATAGATCCGAACGCTGGCGCGAGCGCCAACGCCAAGTATTGGCAGGCCATCGCACCAGCCACCGGCGCTAGTCCAAACGGCCCGAATTGGCAGACGGTGACGCCGCCCCGGCAAATCCGCTGGTACGGCATGCCGCGCGACGTGACCGGCTCAGGACATGTTTACACTGCAAACTTCGCCCTGCCTCGTAACCCCCCGGGCCACGCGCAGGCCAACCTTCTGAACAATGTAGTGCCGCTGTCCGACATCTGGCTCATGTCCAGTCAAAACAGCACGCGCAGTCTGCCCTACGAGGTGGAAACCGGCGCCACGCTCAAGCCTGCCGCGCCTTCGGTTGATTCGATGACGATCAAGGATTACGCCTATGTGCCGCCCGACACGACCGGCAACCCGGCATCCGGCACAACCGGCATGAGCGCCTACAGCCGCTACACCGCGGTCTGGCGGAACGACGTGCCGGCGATGGTTCGCATTTTGATTAAGGTGGACGACCCCAATAGTGTACTGGCCGACGGACCCTGGTTCGAATACGTCTTCCGGCTGAAATAGGAGACTTCAATGTTTCAGCAAATTACTCATTCCCGCCATCCCCGCAGCTTCCGCACCGCAGACCCATCCTGCATTCAAAGTTATTTGACCACGGATGAAACGGCGAACACGGCTGGGACAAACACAAAGTCAAATGATTTGAATCCTATCCGCGCTATCCGCGACATCCGCGGTTCAATTGTTTTGGATTTCACCGCGAAGGCGCGAAGAGCGCGAAGAATTTCAACCGCGGATATCGCGGATGGCGCGGATGGGACAAGTACAAATTCAAATTCAAATCACATGAATCTTATCCGTGATATCCGTGCAATCCGCGGTTCAATTTCTTCGTCCCCATCTGTGTGCATCAGTGTTCATCCGTGGCTAAATTCCTCGCGGCGTACCCGCCGCGGCTCCGTCCTGCTCATGGTCGTGGTGTTGCTATTGATCCTGGCGATTCTCGGCACGGCGTATCTCGCCACCACGCGCACCGACCGGATCGCCAGCGCCCAGGACGTGACCAACGGCCAGATCGATCAAATCTCCGACAGCGTACGAAGTCTGGCGACTTCTTATATTGTGAATAGTTTGTTTGCGTACAACAATCTCAGCGGCGCCTACATCTACAAGCCATCCAGTTCACTTGTCGCAACCGGCGGGTATGTGGGTGGAAACCTTATTTACAATTACAACAATTACGACATTCCCGACTATTTGGGCACGCCTCAAGGCGCTACCGCCAGCGACTCTTGGCTTGCTGATCGTATTCCATCGGCAGGCCCGACATGGGCGGCGATCACAGCCCCGCTGAATAGCGTTGGGCTGGACGCAACAAGGACGTATACAACGGGATTATTTGAATCGCCGATTCACACTGCTGTAATACCGGGCGGCGCTCCTCAAACTTATTCTGGTTTTACGAATGCAACGCCAACGTTTTTTCCGTTTACGGCAAATGGAATAACAACGAGCTACCCAGCTCTGACAATCGGCGGCACCCCCTACGTCGCCGGCGACGCTGACGGCGACGGCATCGCCGACTGCGGGCTGATCCGTCTGCCGGGCATCTACAACGACGGCCTCACCTATTACGCCGGAATTCGCATTATTGATAACAACTCGGCGATCAACGTGAATACGGCTTGGGATGATCAGTTTGACTACGATTTTTCAGATAAATCACTCCCACCATCGTCGGCTCAGGTTTTCCCCTCGTTTTACCCGTCAGCCGTTGGTCTTTCTCAGCTTCTGAACGGCTACAACGGTGCCACGGTCGCTACACCTGATCCGCTCTCCAACAGCGCGCTCGCTCCGATACCCCCGTCCCCACTGCCTCTTTATCGCTTAGGGATTGGTGGAGCCGCCGGGCTTGCACAACCAGTTACTGATAGCCATGCTTTACCGACGGATTTCGCTTATTCTTCGCTTGGCGATGCGATGTATCACCAACTCTCGCGACGGCTCGGCAATCCAGGCTTCCGCGACACTTTTCTAAACCATTACCAAGCATATGGCGAAGCCGAAGGCGCCGCACTGGCTTATCACTTCGGACTACTCAACCCGATATCGTTCAACCCCGGCTTCGCCAATTTCGGATTTGGAACCGGAATCTTGGACCAGACGATGAACTTTATGGCGGTTCGGTATCCGCCGAATGTTCCATTGAATGCATCAATGCAGTCAACGAACATTGGAGGGCACAGTTCCACTACTTACGGCAATGCCCCCTGGAAGGCGTATCCCCCGTCGGCGGCAGTCATCAACCAATGGTATCTTGACCTCACTTCGCCGCCATCAGGTGGCAGCACTCCCATGGTAACAAACGCGAGACCTTACCTGGTAACGCACAATGCGGTCTCGAATTTTGCGCCGGTCAATTCAAATAGCACCTTGACTGCCGGAAGCGTTCCCGCCGTTCCCGCCGGCATGTTGCCCTACGGCGATCGGGGCCGTTGGCAATCGAATGTCATATACACCGCCAACAGCGCCACGAACTCAGCTGATGCCGTAACATTTGCTTATACCAATGGCGGCACTCCCACTGGGCCTTCCGAAGAGACTTCCAGTCAGTTTTATTATTATGCGAGCGCGTCGGCCACAAGCGCAAATCCGCCTGCGATCCAAGCAACTGGCATGGCGAACACCAGCTTTTGGACGCAAACTGCGCCGCCGGGATTGCCAACTCCGGCGTTAGTTAAGGCCAACATTAACACGGCCCTATTCCCGGAACTTCAACGGGCATATTGGAATGTGATGTACGCCGGCATGACTGCCGGAAACAACATGTTCCGATCTCCGATTGGATATGATCCAAGGCCCGGAACTCAATCGCGCGAGTCTGCGTCAGCGGTGGCAACTAATTCGATATTGTCTTCCCAACAGATGTTGATGCTGCGGGCTAGTTTGGCGGCGGCCAATGCAGAAACTATGCGAATGCCTGGTAGTCCACCGAACGATGTCGTCGGTCGGTTGGTAAATCTTGGCGGAAACCCAAGCGTGTCAGCAGTGGTATACGGCAACCAACCTCAGGTCTACATTACCGAGGTATACGTTCAGACAGATTCTCAACTCCATACAACAGAAGGCCAAAACCCCGTCGGCTACATTGCCGTCGAGCTATACAATCCAAGCTCGAATGACATTACTCTTGTTGGTGCTGGCCATGCCGATGACGGGTGGGCGCTTGCGTTTATTGACCGATCCAAACTAAATAAGAGTCTTGTAGCGCTGACAAGCAGTGCCGTAGCTTCACCGAATCCTGGACTTGCCTTGACGAGTGCGAATTATCCAGGTGCAACGGATATTAACCTCAGGGGCGTTCCTATCGTTCCCGCCAAGGGCTTTCTGATCCTGGAAAACTATCGTATGCCCGGCCCCGACAGCATCGGAACGGCGTCAGCCGCCGCCTACCGACCCAAAAGCACTCTTTTGCCTTTGACGGGAGCGATAGCCGGGGCAAATGTGGTGCCTTCGTCTGCCTCTGGATTGACGCACCCAATTAACACTCTGTATGTGCCCAACCTCGTCGACGTAACCGCTTCTGGAGGTTCCAACCGGGAGCTAGTGATTCTCAGGCGGCGGAACGCCTACGGATCAACCTATTCCGGAACGGACTTCGTTGGTACGACCGGCGGAGATAGCTGGGACGACACCCAAGCCACGCTGTTGGCCAACACTGCTAACGACTTGAAACTCGATAATTACGTCCCCGTTGATTCGTTTGACTTCACTCCAACTGCCGTCGGCAGTCTACACTCCGCCACGATTTACCATTATGTGCGGTACAAGGCGGCTTGGGGATACGTTTACCCAGGACTATACAATCGAATCCAACCGGGCATGTTTAGCGTGACGCCTTGGGATCCATCGGGCGCTGCCGACGCCGATCCCGGCGCGGCGAATCCAGTTTCTCAATTGGGATCGCTTGCTGCGCCTGCCGCGAGCTACTCACCTACATTCACAATTCAGTTAAGCAGCCCGAACTGGGCGTTTCCAACGAAGGCATCAGTCGCTCCCACCGTCAATCAATTCCCCTTCGGACAGTTCGCGCGTAATGGTGACATGCTCGCGGTTCCATACATAGGTTGCTACGTAGTTTATGGCTCTGGCGGCATTATTGACGTCAACTCCGTCACCATGGACGCTTCGTTTGCTGACGACCAAGAGTCGACTAATTTTGGGGTTGAGCAGGTTGGCCGATTCTGTCCGAATCCCGCCGGCGCGGATCTTGCTCAATTCAAATGGGCGAAGACTCTGTTTGACTATCTTACGGTACAAAGTCCGCGCGATGATTATATGCCCGCATGTGATCCGACTTATTACCCCGGCACCACCTCGCCCATTGCGGTGGCAAATGCGGATCCTTCTGCCGCCGCTAATACCAATGCCGAAAACACGGTCGGTGTTGAGGGACTTGTTAACATAAACACCGCCCCGCTGGCAGTTCTAGAATCTTTGCCATTGGCGGTGGACAACACCGGAAAAGTGGATGCGAATCTCACGGCGACGATAGCAGCGAATATTGTGGCCTACCGAAAAACGACTCCCTTTACCAGCATCTTCGATCTAAACCTGAATGCGGTTGGATCTTTCCAAAGCAACGCGGATACAACCTACGGCTCGACGACCGTCGCGCAAGGCAATATCAATCCACCGAGCAATGGTGGCACTTCCAGCCAATTCGATGAGCAGTACCTCAACATGACCCGCCTCAGCAATCTCATCACCACGCGCTCCGACACGTTCACCGTCTACATCGTCGTCGAAGGCTGGCAGAACGCGGGAAGCACGAATCTGGCTAATCCGCCGCAGCTCATGCTCACCCAGCGCACCGCCTTCACCATCGACCGCAATTCCGTCACGCCCAATTCGCGCGTCGTAAGAACCGTGCCGATACCGAATAATTAAATTCGTTTTAGCCACAGATGAACACAGATGAACACAGATAAGACAAATGCAAATGCAGAATTCTTAATCTGACATTCGAGAATTGCAATTCGCCTTTCCGGCCTATCTGGATTCATCTGTGTGAATCTGTGTTCATCTGTGGCTAAACTCCTCGTTAATTCGCCGCCGGCTGGGTGGTTGCCAAGCCGAATGCTTTTGCTTCAGCGGCTTTTTGAGCGGCTGAATTCGCCTCGGTCTTTGCCGCCGCTTCGGCTTCCGCCGCTTTTTTGATATTGGCCGCCTGTTCGGCCTCGTTGGCGGCCAGTGCTTGCTTTAATTGCGGATCAACGATTTCAACCGCCGCTTCTGTTTTCAAGCGGTTGATGTAATCCGGCGCCAGCTTTTTCTTTTCCGCTCCGATCAGGCTGTTTTTAATCCGTTCGGCGCAGGCGGCGAACTCAGCCTTTTTTGCCGGAGTACACTCGATCAGTTGAAAGATGCGGAATCCGTCTTCGTTGGTGAGGGCGTCGCTGATCTGGCCCGGCTTCATGGAAAACGCCAGGTCGCCGAATTCGATCTGGTCCTTGATGAACGTCAGCTCTCCGCCGGAATTCTTGGAAATGGGGTCTTCGTTGTATTGCCTCGCCAGGGCGGCAAAATTCTCACCGTCGCCGATGCGCTTGACCAGTTGGTCCATCAGCACATGCTTGGACTGGATGACGGCCGCGGGCAGCGGCGGCGCTGCGGAAGTTGAAAAGTCGGAGGTGGTTAAAAGCAACAGTTCACGGACATGCGCCTTGGCCGGCTCGTCAAAGGCGCCGGGATGCTCGTCGAAATACTTTTTCGCGTCGGCGTCCGTCACCTGAATTTGCAGTTGCCGGGCCAATGACGCCTGGGCGGTCATTTCCTGGCCAAGCATCGCCCGCACCTCATCGGCCGTCATGTGCGTGACTTCAAGGCGGCGTTTCACCTCGGCATCGCCAAGCTGTCGTGAGGAGGTATCGTATTGCTCATCGGCCTTCTTCTGCCCCGCGGCCTTTTCCGCGTCCGTCGCCTGGTTGAATACGAGTTGAATTTCAATCAAATGCGTGAGAGCGCCGATCTCCGCGTCAGGCGCAAGTGGATGTTGGGCCTTGGCGGTGGCGAGCACCTGATCCAATTTGTCGCGCCGGATTTCAAAACCTTTACCTTGCGCTAACCGAGGGTTATTCGAAAAATAATCCGAATAAGAGACGAACGTCAGGGCACATATTACAAGCACAATTGAAGCGGCGATTATAAAAGCTTTCATGGGGTTCCTGGCGGTTCGAAATCAAAATGCCAAGCGAAAAGAGTTTTTTTACCGTCGAATTTTTGATTTGTTGAATTACTTTTGTTGACATTTTAGAATTATTTTATTCTAATGCAACCCGATGAGGAAATCGGATCGGAATTCTTGACCCAGGCGCCTGTCCATGCGGACGGCTACCCCACTTCTCCGGGTCATCCCTGATAAACTCCGGTCCTAAAATGGAGGGACATCCTGACATGCGTGAACGCAAATGCGCGGTCACATGGCTGTACCATCACTTCGGTTGTCTCAATGTTTCTCTTGTTCCAAGAGTGACGTTTATTTTTCACGTCTAATAATGACAACACAACATCTAAAGGATGAAACGATGAAGACCTTTCACAAAATCTTAGGTATTACGGCCATTTTATGTTTTGGCGCGGCGAGCGCCTTCGGCGCGGGCCACACCTTCAACCTGAGCTGCCAAGCCACTGGAAACTGGAACAGTGCGGGTACCCGCACGAGTTCCAATTATCAGATCGGGTATTCGAGCGAGCTTCCCAATGAGCAGTCCGACTACTTCGAATTCGATTTGACCTCCGTCAAGGGCAAGACCATCACGAGCGCCAACATGCTGATCATCGGGAGCACCGATTACAGCATTAATTCCTATTGGGGAAGCCATACTGAAATAGCATTCAAAGTGCGCTGCGCCGCCCAATGCAATCCCGCCTACCCGATCACCCTGGCCCAAATGACGACCGGGCAGAACAGCCAGATCACCTACACCAACATGTCGGATTTCAACCGGAATACCGACCTGGGCTACGGCTGGGTGACCGACGGTCTACACCCCGGTTTCCGGTTCGACTGCTTCCATTATGAATCCGTCGGCATCGGCGAAGGCGGTAAGAAAGTCGGCCCCTGGCTTCAGAACGAAGCCAACGCCGGCGGCAAGTGGTGCATGGTGACCTACGACGGCTATGACCTTAACCAGGCCGGCCAACGTCCCTCAGAAAACTACATTTGGGGCGGCACTTCCTTCACCTCCAACATTCAACTGCAGATCTTCACCTCGAATTAAACGATTTCCCAATGACGCAGACCGCTTCTCGCGTTGCGAGACCTAAATCTGCTTCCCTGATCGTGAAAGTGGCCGGACATCTGTCCGGCCACTTTTTTTAAATTATTTAGTTTGCGCCCTCAATACACCACAAGCGCATCGCATTCACCATCGACCCCAACCTCATCCCCCCGCCATTGCATTCCGCGCCGATTCATACACGCCCACGCAGGCGCGCGCTGAATCGCTCCAGCTCAGTCGGCTGATCTCAAAGCTGCCGTGCTGGCGGAGCGTGCTGGCGAGCGGCGAGTGACGCAGCACGGCGATGATCTTGTTGGCCATCTCGTTGATGTCCCAGAAATCCACCTTCAGGGCGTGGCTCAGGACTTCCGAGACGCCGGATTGCTTGCTGATGATCACCGGCACGTCGTGGCTCATCGCCTCCAGCGGGGCGATGCCGAACGGCTCGCTGACGCTGGGCATGACATACAGGTCGGCCATCTTGAAAACCTTTTCCACGTCGGGGCCGCGGAGGAAGCCGGTGAAGAGAACCTTGTGGCCGATCCCCATGGCGGCGGCCATTTCGATGGTGCGGCGGATCATGTCGCCGCTGCCGGCCATCACAAACTTCACGTTGTCCATTACATCGAGCACCTTTTTGGCGGCGGCCAGGAAATATTCCGGGCCTTTCTGCATGGTGATGCGGCCGAGGAACAGGACAATCTTTTCGTCGTTGTGAATATTGTATTTTTCGGGATCGGTGCCGTTGGTGCCGGTTTCGATGGCATTGTAGACAACTTCGACCTTCGAGGGGTCGATGCCGTAATTGTGGGTCAGGATGTTCTTCGTCAGGTAACTCACGGCAATAACGCGCATGGCGCCATGCACGCCGCGGCGTTCGATGTCGTAAATGCGCTGATCGACGTTGGGGCCGCTGCGGTCAAACTCGGTGCTGTGAACATGCACGACCAGCGGCACGCCTTTGATTCCGGCGACGGCCAGACCAGCGGGGAAGGTCATCCAGTCGTGGGCGTGAACCACTTCAAAGTTTTCGTAACGCGCGATTTCCGACGCCAGTGCCGCATAGCGCTGCACTTCGCTGAAGAGATCGCCCGCGTAATGCGCATTGGATTTGGCGGCGCCGGCCGGTTCAACGGTTGCGACTTCGCCGGCGGGGGCGGGAGCAAGGGATTGTGCCGAAGGCCGGGCCGCGAAGGGGTTGGCCTGCTCGGTCTGCACTCTTTCAACGAACGTACTTTTGGTTTGTTTCTTCCCGGCCGGACGCTGGTAAGGATCGCCGAGTGAAGCGTCCACGGTGCGGAAGGTGACATGCTCGAATTCATCGAGGCGGAATTCGGTGGTCGGCAGCGAAAGCGGCGAGCCTTGACGCGGGGAAACCAGCCGGACGTGCGTGGAAAAGGGCGTGGAGACCGGCCGCGGCAACACGAATATTACATCCGTGCCGATGCCGCTCATGGCCTTGGTCAGCCCGTAACAGGCGGTTCCGAGGCCGCCGCTGATGAACGGCGGGAATTCCCAGCCAAGCATGAAAACACGCATACCCTTGAGTCCTTTGGTCGAACCTTCATTTGGGTTCGCCGGTCAATTCCCCACCAAACGTCAAAGCCTGCCCGATTTTACAGCCGCGGGCGCTCCTATTCCCTGCTGTCTGCCCAATAATTGGGCGGACAGATAACCGAGTCTCGCCAATATATCCGACCACGGCCAGCCGCGTCAGGGGGCAAATTTCGCCAACAACCCGGCGAGCATCGGCCTTGGCGTCAAATTAGAGAGACCTCTGGCCTCTTGTCAATCGGGGAATGCGCTAATTCCGCGCATTCTTTGTCGATCCGATTTATTCGGCCGGGATTCCATCCTAAAATCAGGAGGCAAATTCAGTACCGAGTCCGTTCGGATAGACTTTACCTGATGTCGGCCCAGACCGTTCCAATGATCTTCTCGCCCATCGCGCCGCGCGTTCGCGTGCGGTTGCCGGGGCGAATATTGGCGCTGGCGGTGAGCCTTGGCTGTCTGGCGTCGCTGATGACGGCGGCCATGCTGGTACCCGACCCGTCGGGTGTGGGCACGCACACGGCATTGGGCTTATCGGAGTGCTCGCTTCTGCACATTACCGGCATCCCATGCTGGAGTTGCGGCATGACGACGAGTTGGGCGTGGCTGGCGCGCGGGAACCTGGCGGCCAGTCTCTGGGTGCAACCGATGGGAACGCTTTTGGCAATACTGACAGGCCTGACATTCTGGGCCGGACTGTACATCGCCCTGACCGGCCGCGCGGCCCATCATTTGATCCGTTACCTGCCGGCCGGGTATAGTTTCCAAACACTGCTGGGCCTGGCGCTGCTGGGCTGGGCGTGGAAGATATTCATTCACCTGCACCATCTGGATGGTTGGAAATGAAACGTACAATCCGGGAAATCCTTTTCTATATGAAAAATGTCCGCCGGGGCATTGCCTGGTTGGCGGCCGGGATGGTTTTGCCTTTGTTATCGAGTTGCCAGGTTTTAGGACTTGCGGCTTCGACCCTCACAGGCTCGGACACCGTGGCGGCGGCGTACAAAGGTCTGGCGGGCCAGAAGTGCGGCGTGATGGTCTGGGCGGATGAAGTCATATCAAGCGATTTTCACAACCTCGCCATCGACACCGCCAATGGCATCCAGGAAAAGCTGGAAGAGGGAAACAAAGCCGGCGTCACCGAAGTGAAGGATTTAACATTCGTTCCCGCGGAAAAAATCGCCGCCTTCCAGCAGGCCCACGCGGAGACGCAATTTGATGCAGTGGAGGAAGTGGCGCCGAAGCTCGGCGTGGCGCGGCTGGTCTACGTGGAGATCGAACGATTTCAGACCCAGCCGAACGAATCGCCGGAGCTGTTGCGCGGGACGATGACGGCTTCATTAAAAGTTGTGGAGATCAAGGACGGCAAAGGCAAGGTGGTCTATGCCGAGCGGAATATTGTCGTGGTTTTTCCCAAGAATTGTCCGCCGGAGGGACTGCCGAATCAGAGCGAGCCGGTGATTTACCGGCAGACGATCGACGCCGCCACGACAGAGATCAGCGAGCGATTTATTCCGCATCCGGCGACGGACTCGGATTATGGGAATCCGACGGATGTTCATAATTGAGGATTGAGGATTGAGGACTGGAAGATATTTTATGCTGGATTATCGGCGGGTTTCCATGTTCGGGTTCCTCTTCCGACGCGCGGAGTTTAAGGCGATGGCTTTACCTCTTAATCATCAGTCATCATTCCTGGGTCCTATTCGCATCCTCGCGTTACTCGCAATAGCGGCAATTTTATCCGGCTGCCAGGTACTCGGGGCAATCGCGGGCGCCGGGGCTGGGCCGAGCACGGTGGACGCGCAGTACAAGCCGCCGCAGGAGCCGACGCTGGTGCTGGTGGAGAATTACTCCATCGCGTCGGGCGGCGACGTGGAGGGCGATCGCCTGGGGCGATACATCAGTGAAGAACTGACCACCAACAAGGTGGTGCCGCTGGTTGACTACGCGCGGCTGACCCAACTGCGCGATCAGGACCACGATGCCTATCGGAAGATGAGCGTCGCCCAGATCGGCCGGGCGGTGGGGGCCAAGCAGGTGATCTATGTGAACGTCGGGGAATATGGGCCGCAGACTCCGGGCAACGGCGATCTGGTGAATTGGAAGGGCTCGGTCAAGGTGAAAGTAGTGGATGCAACAACCGGCGGGAGTCCATGGCCTTCCGATCAGGCGGCGGGGGAGCCGGTGGTGGCGGAAACGCATTACAAGGAACTTGATCCGGAAAAAGGCGACGTGCCCGTCCAGGAAGAACTGAACAAGATGCTCGGCGAAAAGATCGGGCGATTTTTCCATTCCTGGCAGAAAGACCGCGACGGCCCGGAAGATTATCAGCAGTGACGGATGCCCTGGAGCAGCGGCAAATTCGCCGGACAAACCAGATCGCACAGCCCGCATTCGATGCACGCGGCGCGCCCGCCGCGAAGGGCCATCGGCTTGTCATTCCGCTGTGCGGCCTCAAGCACCAGCGCGGGGGAAACACCGGTCGGACAAACATCCATGCACCAGCCGCAACGAACGCACGGCTGCGGATTCGGCAAATCGCCGGGAATCCCGGCGTGAAAGGTCAATTCTCCGCCGCCGATGAGGAAACCGGAGGATGCCTGCCGCTGGCGCCGCCAGTCGCCGGCAAAGATTGGGCAGCGTAGATCGTCGCCCGCCGCTTTGAGAACGGATTGGAGGGGCGTGCCGGGCGGAATGTCGAAATAGGAGGCGGTTTGCGTGCGGTGGCGAAGCACGCCGACGGGGAGGAAAGCCGGCGCGGCGAGGGTCGCGGCGGCGGCGGCATCAAGCAGGACGACGCCGGCTTCGACGGGCGATTGGCCGGGGCGCAGGCGTCGGTCCAGTAGCGCGAACAGGAGCATGATCGGATCGGCCTGGGGATAGTGGTTGGGCAATTCCACAATTTCGATCTCATCACCCTTTAGAAGCGATCGCAGCGGTCGCTGCCAATGCGGCGGCGCGTCGGACTCAATGACAATGCAGCCGCGAGTGGCGCGCGAGCGTTTCATCACTTCGCGCATGCCTTTGAGGACATCGTCGGGGCGGCGAGCGAGAACCGCCGCGTTCAATCGCAATCGCGGCTCGTCATCCAGCGCGCTGCAGATCACGGCGTCGATGGAGGTCGTCTGCGCTTGCTCAATCTGTGTGACCAGATCGGGGGAATTATGGCGATCAACGCGCACCGCGGATTCGATATCCGGTGGCGCATTTTGAGCCGTTTCCGCGCCGTTGATGCGCCCAAATTCCGGCACGCTTGCGGGCCACGCGGTCTGATCAAGTTGCCACGGCAGCCAACCCATGTTCGAAAACTCCAAAGAAATTTAGCCACAGATGAACACAGATGCAGACAGATAAGAATTTGAAATTTGAAATTTAAAATTTGAAATTGAGTCCCTGTCCCGCGTTTATCTGTGTGTATCCGTGTGTATCTGTGTTCATCCGTGTTCATCTGTGGCTAAAAATCTTATCCCGCCAGCGGAATCTGATTCTTCTTGCACAATGCCTTGATCGCGTCCGCGGCGACTTTGAAGAGGGCCGGCCCGCTGAAGCCGCTGAACTGGCCGTGGGCGGCGAGGTGCGGCTCAAGGCTCAAAAATCCGGTGTAGCCGCTCTTGTGAAGGTCTTGCAGGATCGGCTCGATTTGGCCGTCGCCGTGGCCCGCGGGAACGACTTTGCCGCCGTCGAGGAGGGCATCCTTGATGTGAATGTGTATGGAATAGGGCTTAAGAGACGGCCAGTTATTGAGCGGATGTTCGCCGGCCTGCACGAAATTGGCGAAATCGAAGGCGGCCTTCAGCTTCGGGGAATTGATCGTCTGCAGCAGGTCAAGACATTCGCGGCCTTTTTCGCCGTAAATCCTGGCCTCGTTCTCATGCACCATGATCACCGGGCGGTTTTTAATGTATTCAACTTTTTCGCGGAACCGGCGAATGACTTCATCGCGATGGTCGGTGATTTTCCCGCCCTCGGGAGGGTAATAGCTGAAGACGCGCAAAAACGGCGAGCCGAAGAACTCGGTGGTTTCGACGGCGATCTTGAACCGCTCAAAGTGCGCGGGCCAGGGTTCGGTGATCTTCACTTTGCCGATTGGCGAGCCGACGCTGATGACGCCCATCTGGTTTTCATGCAGCTTGGATTTAATTTCCTGACGCAGGGCGTTGTCGAAATCCAGCACGTTTTTCCCATACACGCCGCGCAGCTCGAAATGCGTGACGCTGTTTTCACGGCAGACTTTGATCTGCTCATTGAGGTCCGGCGAGATTTCATCAGCGAAAGCGGCGAGTTTCATCATAAGACAATCTCCAAATCTGGATTGACATTGAACATCGTCGGAAGGACCGCAACGCACGTCAAGCGGTGGAGCGTTGATGAGCATGGGGGTGTAGCGCGCCCGGGTGGCGAATTTGGCATAATGCCTCCAACCCTTAATCACGGAGGCTTCTATGGGCTTGGATTTCAATGCATTGTCGCCTGA
>Ga0208589_1000643_pt1 | contig 16128 bp, 18 predicted proteins | sample NGESurshal092012_2_FD_184486 | JGI IMG/M metagenome (GOLD analysis project Ga0208589, IMG submission 184486) | Arctic peat soil microbial communities from Barrow, Alaska - NGEE Surface sample F53-2 shallow-092012 (SPAdes) | ecosystem: Environmental > Terrestrial > Soil > Wetlands > Peat ... | reverse complement strand
CGGCGAATCCGAGCGGCAGATCGAGGCAGAAGAACGAATCGCGGTTGCCGGGCTGGGCGCCGGCCTCCCCGGGCGCTGGTGACCCGGACGCCGGCGCGGCGCCGGCTGGCGGGCCGGGCGGCGGCAGGCTGTGCAGGCTCACCGGCACTTTCACCCGGATGGCGCCCAGGTGGCCGTGATGAGCCTCGATCCAGCGCCGCAACCCACCTGCCACCACGGTCAGCACGGCGTCGTTGACCGTGGCCCCGCCGGAGGCCGCCGCCACGCGGTGCAGCTCGTCTAGCCGCGCGGCGGTGAAGGCCACGGTCCGCCGCCCGTCGATGTGCCCGTCGAACGGCGACCGCAGCCACGGCTGCGGCGCTTCCCGCGCGGCGGCCAGTACCGTGGCCAGCCGGTGATGCCCGGCTGCCTGCGCTGCTCTCGGCGCCCGGGTCCGCGTGCGGGAGCCAGCGGTGCGCGGCCGGACGGCTGGTTCCTCATCCCACACCACCGCGCCGGCCATCCGCATGGCCGTCATGCCGTCCGCGAGGGCATGGTGGATGCGCCAGATCAGCGCGCTACCGCCGTCAGCCAGCCGCGGGATCACGTCGATCCGCCACAGCGGCCGCGAGCGGTCCAGATGCTGGGCGAAGATGCCCGCTACCGTGGCCCGGAACCCGGCCTCGTCCACGGCCCCGGCTGTCGGCGCCTCCACCACGTGGGCGGTCACATCCACCTGGGGGTCCGGCACCCACCACGGCGCGCCATCAATCTCACCGAGCCGCATGGATAGCTGAGGCGCGCGATCCAGGCGCCGGGCGATCGACGCCCGCAACGCGCCGGTGTCAAGCGGGCCGTCCAGCACGATCACCTTGCAGGTATGCCCGGCCACGGTCTCGCTTTCCAGCGCGAGGATGCTCAGGTCCTCACGCGAGAGCGGCCGTGCCTCCGGCAGAACCCCATGAGTCAGCACCGCCGACGCGCCCCCCTACGCCGAGCCTTTGTCCCGTCCATTTAGGCACTTTGCGTAGTCAGTACTATACGGAACGCTATTAGACGGTGCGGCGGGCGGCCCCGGACCTGGCCCGCCCTGGCGGCCGCGCCGAACCTCCCGGACCGGCCCGAAGTGTCGTGCACGTGACATCCTGGTGCCCAGGCAGAGGCGCACCAGAGGGAGTCCTGATGAGCCCGGCTATGCCCTTCGATGAGGCCACCTCACGCCGGGTCGAGGCGACGTACAGCACGCCCGACGTGGTCGGGCAGCGCCGGATCGTCCTCGGCTCCCTGGATCTGAAGCTGGGCGAGGATGTGCTCGATATCGGGTCGGGACCGGGCTTCCTGGCTCGCGAGATGAGCGGTGAAGTGGGCCCGGATGGCTCGGTCACCGGCATCGACCCGAGCCTGCACATGCTCTCCATCGCCCGCGCCCGGCCAGGTCCGGCTGACTCGGCTCCGGTGGAATTCTGGCCGGGTGAGGCCATCGCCTTGCCCTGCGGCGATGGCTCCTTCGACGTGGTCACGTCAACTCAGGTGTATGAGTACGTGGATGACGTGCCCGCCGCACTGGCCGAAGCCTGGCGGGTCCTGCGGCCGGGTGGCAGGCTGCTCGTGCTCGACACTGACTGGGGCTCCATCGTCTGGCGGTCCGGCGACCAGGACCAGATGCGCCGGGTGCTCAGCGCCTGGGACAGCCACCTGGCTGACCCGCACCTGCCCAGGCGGCTGACCGGGCTGCTCGAGGACGCTGGCTTCTCGGTAACGCACCGGACGGCCATCCCGCTGCTGAACATCGGCTACGACCCGGACACCTACAGTGCCGGGCTTATCGGGTTCGTCTCCGCGTTCGTGCCCGGGCGCAGCGGTATCACCGCCGACGACGTCGCGTCCTGGGCAGACGACCTCGCTGGCCTCGGCCCCGAGTACTTCTTCAGCCTCAACCGCTACCTGTTCGTGGCCGTCAAGAATGAGGCTCCTACGCCCTAGCATGAGCCGTGATCATCGACCCGGGGCTACGGCATCCGGCCGCCCCAGTGCCGGATCACTCGGAAGGGACCTGACCCATGAACTTCATGCTGATCATGAAGAATGACCAATCCGGGCTGGTGGCCATCGGCCCGGTGGCCCTCGAGTACCAGGCTGCGGTGCTCCGCGACGAAATCGAGGACAGCTCGAACTGGACGTCCGTCGGGATCGCCCGGATCCTCACCGAAGCGCAGGCCCGCGAAGTCTCCACCGCAGGGCACCGGTAACACCGGCCGTTGGCGAGACCCGGTAACACCGGCCGTCGGTGCGGCCCTGATCAGCGCGGCGGAGGCGGCCGCCCATGCCGGTGTAACAGATCGGGAATCGCGGTCGCTTACCTAGATGAACGGCCTCTTCCCCCGGCAGTGCCCCGGCCAAGCCCCCGCGGCCGGGGCACTGCCATTTCACGCCTACCGGCTGCGTGACGCCGGTTATGGAGCGGTGCTGGCGAGGACCTTGTCCGGGTCCTCGACGACGACCGTGCCAGCCACGAGGTCATGCAGGCACCTGCGGTCGGGCCGGGAAAGCATGAAGATGAACGACACCAGCGCGGTGATCACGAGGATGCCATCGACGATCCGGCCGATGGTCTCGCGCAGGAGCATGGTGCCCCAGCCGGGCACCTGGCCCGTGTCTGGTTTCCAGCACCGCATGCCCAGGACCTGGAGGGCGGGGGTGGTGCCACTGCCCCAGACGATCAATCCCCAGATGGCGTAGCCGATGCCGAGGGTAATGATCGCTAGCGGAATGGACAGGAAGTAGGCACCGATACGCCGCCCGGGGCTGGCCAGGATCACGCCCTGCGGCAAGACAAGGCCGCTGGCCTGGTCAAGGTACAGGCCCGGGGGCACAGCTGTTCCTGTTCCCGGAGATCCGTAGACGGCCTGGGCAGCAGGCGCTGCTCCCTGGGCGGGGTAACCCGCTGACTGCGGGATGCCGGCTTCACCGAATGGCTGGGCAGCGGGATCGGGAGGTTGGTTCACCATTGATCTTCTCCTGGGGGGACTCGATGCGGATGTCGGTGTCGCCGGAATGTTCTGCTAGGCGGGATTAGGAGGTGAGTTGCGCGCTGCCGAGGGCGAAGTTCAGATCCACTCCTTGATGCGTGGCATTATTGATGGCAGCACAGGAGATATCCAGCTGCGAGGCACCCTGAAGGTTCAGGTGGATGGGCACCGACTGGCCGACCGAGACGTTGACCGGCGCTCCGATCTGATCGCTGGGACCATTTTTGAAGAACGTGATAGTAATCGAATTCCCGGCGGCGTCGGCGGCATCGTTCGGCACGCCGACCGTGGTATCGAGGAACTTGGCGCCATTCACGTCGTATGCTAGTTCGGCAGTTGAGCCCTCCGGCTCGGAGTAACAGAGAGTGCTGACACTGTTCGGGTAGGAGCTATTTCCCATCTGCACCGGCCCGGTGATGATGTTTGCATTAGTCGTATTCTCAACAGGCGTTGACGTGTAAAGGTACTTGCCGCCACTGGTGCTGCTGCCGGTATTGCTGCTGGTGGACTGCTCGGACTGCGCCACAGTGCTCGGCGCGAGAGTCACGGTCTTGACTGGGCTTCCTGGAAGGATCTCGGTAAAACCCCGCGGTTTCCGATGTAAGCTGCCGTCACCGTCGCAGCACCGCCGATAATGGCCACAAAGACAGGGGTAATCCAGGCTCCCCGAGTTTTATGCGGACGCTCTGCATCCTTTTTCATGCTCTGCCGTCCTTGGATCGGGTCATCGGCGTGAACGTAGTGTCCAGGCGCTGCTACAAGGACGCTCCACGCATGCTACGGGAGCACACGACCATACGTTGCAAAATGGTAAAGGTACCCCGGGGGCCTGATCAGGTGGCGGATGGGAGTCGAGGCAACTGCCGCCGCCCTAAAGGCGTTTAACCCTGAAAAGGTACGTCCCAGGCAGCTTATGGTGATATCGGCGGCTTCGGGCACAGCGATGGGGACGTGCCTGGTCGCTGGCGGGCTGGTAACGTGCGGCCTCGTGGCCGGAGATCTGATCCGTTCGGGACCCGTCGACCCGCCGCCTACAGGGGCCGAACGGGCGATGCTGGAGGGCTGGCTGGAGTATCACCGCGCCACCTTGCTGATCAAGTGCGATGGTCTGGATGACGCGCAGCGCAAGCGGCGTCCGGTGGGCACATCGCTGATGTCCCTGCACGGCCTGGTGCGTCACCTGGCCGACGTGGAGCGCAACCGCTCGATGACGCCGACTGGGCGGCCGACGTGGCCACCTGGCAGGCGGAGTGTGCCCAGAGCAGATTGGCGGCGGCCGCCCGCGGCCTGGACGACACTGGCGCCGGCGTGCGCGGCGAGGTGCTCGTGACGTGCTCATTACGCTGGATCTACAACCACATGATCGAGGAGTACGCCCGCCACATTGGGCACGCCGACCTGATCAGGGAACTCGTCGACGTGCCACGCGGCCGCTGACGGGACGTCCTGCTTCGGCGGCGCCGCTACTGGGGTCTCTACGATCATGGCCCGGAGCGTTCCAGGACCTGGACCGCATCGCCGACCCGGATCGAGCCCCTGGCGTGCGGGATCATGTTCTGCCCGAAAACGAGTTGCTGGCCGAACCGGCGGCGGCGGCCGAGCATGGTGAGGGGCTGGCGGCCGCGCTGCGCGGTGGCCTGGTCGATGGTGGTGACCTGGCACCGCCCGCAGGGCTTGACCACGCGGAAGGTGATGCTGCCAATCCTGATGCGGCGCCAGCCGTCCTCGGACCACGGGGGCGCGCCGGCGACCACCACGTTTGGCCGGAACCTGTTCATCGGCACGGGCGGGTGGCCATCGTCGGTGAGCCAGCGGCCGAGTTCCTCGAGGGAGCCGGTACTGGTGAGGAGCACCGGGTAGCCATCGGCGAAGCTCACCGGGTCATCAGGAGCGCCGTAATCCTGGTCCACCTTCCGGCGGGTCGGATCGTCCAGGTAGACGAGGCGAACGGTGCGGCCCAGGAAATCGGACAGCCATTCGTCGGCTTCTTTTCCCGCTGCGGCCGCGCAGATTTCCGACCTCCAGACCGCAACGGGAACCATCTCGGCCGGGTCGCCCGCGGACGGCACGCGAACCGCCAGCGGCGGGTTTCCGTCCGCCGAAAGGGTGAGCGTGCTGGCCGGCCCCGGGCCCCGGGCGCGATCCGTCCCGGCGGCGGGGTACGCGGCGATGACCCGGGCCAGGGCCGGTTCCTCGCGCTGGCTGACGAACCGGCCGTCACTATCGACGACCAGCCACCGGCGGTCGCCGGCCAGGCCCCACGGCTCGACCACGGACTCGGCGAGATCGACGGCCCGCCCGGCTTTGAGCGGATAGATATGGATCGACGCGAGGCGGGGTGACCCGGCCGGGCCGCTCATCGCGGGTTCCTCACCGTGGTGACCGCGCGCCTCCCGCGGTGCGGCGCCGGTCAATGGGCAGCGGCGTACCTGCGTTCCACATCCGCCGGGATCCGCCCACGGTCGCTGACCACGAGGCCCTGCGCCTTGGCCCAGTCCCGGACGCTGGCGCTGTGCTGGCGGGTGCTGGCCGTCCTGCGGCCTCCGGAGGAAGCGACCCGCCTGACCTTCCTGGCGTGCGGGATGAACTGCTGGGCCACCTTGTCCAGCCCCCGGCCATCCTTCGCGCACAGGTCGATCTCGAGGGTCTGCCCGTCGAGGCTGATCGACCGGGTCTGCGTGTCCTTCGTGCCACCGCAAAGGTCACAAGTCATCGTGACAGTAGTCTGAGTCGCCATTTCCCCACCCCTGGTGCGTCGTTATCGCTGGGCGTGAGGATACACGGTTCAGCCATTCACGCACGTCAGGGACTCGCCTCTAGCTGCGATACAGGACGGGTCAGCGCCGTGCCGGGGCTGGGGCAGCCGCCGGGGCGCTCGCTAACTCCCTGCGGTCCTGCGTTTCCCGGGCGGTCGTGGCACCGGCCAGCACATCAAAGTCCCCGGTCTTCGCCCGCCCGAGAAACTCGGCCCACTCCCCCGGGGTGAACACCAACGGCTCCCGGCCGGGGAACTTGGAGTCACGCACCATGATGTTGATGCCTTCCGCGCCCCGGCGCCAGGCGATCTCCACGCAGTTGCCGTGGATGCTGTGGCTGGACTTACGCCATGCCGGACCTGAACTGTCCATAAGCCGCACCAGGGCGCCCTTCGCTAGCTGGCCGCCAGCGGTCCCGCGGCCCGGACTGCATGACCAGCCTGCGGGAGGCGGCCGGACGGCCCTCTTGCACCCGGCTTGATGGTTCGCTTGCCGTCCAGGTCAAGCCGGGTTAGCGGCCCATGGCGGCGCAGACCGCGAGCAATTCCGCGTGCCGGAGCACGGCCAGCACCCCGGGGTGCACGGTCAGGCTGAGCTGCTCGGTCGCGGTGACGCTGACGGAGTTGGCCCCCGTGCGGCTGGCCGCCGCGAGCTGGGTGTACCCGAGAGTGTTGCCGGTATGGCCGTACATGGTTCCGCACCGGGTGCGGTAGCGGAAGATGGCCAGGCCGGCCGCGTTGGTCCCGGGTCCGGGCGGCGACGAGGTGCCCGCCACGAACCTGAGCTGGGCCGCCTGCGTGGAGCGGGAGAAGAACCGGGCCGCAAGGTAGGCCCGGATGAACCGGTTGGTGTCGGCCGGGGTGGAGACTATGCCGCCGGCGGCCCAGGCGGCGGAGGCGGTGAGCGCCTCGCTGACATCCTCGGCCGGGTGTCCAGCCTGCAGCGCGTACCCGTGCAAGTAGGGGCGCGGCAGCCGGGAGCCGACCGGGAGACTGGTCTGGCGCAGGCCCGCAGGCCGGTAGGCGAGGACGCGGAGCAGTGCCTGGTAACTGCGGCCGGCCGCGACGCGAGCCATCAGCGCGACGACCGTGTTGTCGGAGTTGTCGTATTCATAGCGGCTGCCGGGACGGAACTGCAGCGGCTCGCGCCAGACGTACCGCATCAGCCGGCGGGGCGGGATGGGCCGGTGCGGCGTGCGCTGGAGCCGCCGGGCCAGTGCCTTGCTCGAGGTGTAGTCGGGCAGGCCGCTGCGATGCTGCAGCATGTCGCGCAGCGTCACGCGATGCCAGGCCCGGGGCAGCCCAGGCAGCCACCGCCCGATGGTGTCCGTGAGCCGCAGTCTTCCCTGGCTGACCAGACTGAGTGCGACGGCCCCATTGAAGGCCTTGGAGAAGCTGGCCAGCCGCTCGTGATCACTGATCGACAGGGGCCGGGGATGGGCCAGGCTGGCGGTGCCTGCCTGGTAGACGGCGCGGCGGTGGCCATGCTGGACGATGACGATGACGCCGGGCGGGCCGGAAGGCATAGCCACCAGCTGGTTCAGGGCCCGCTGGAGAGGTGCTCCGGATCGGGCTGAGCCTCCCGCCCAGCCTGCGGCGGCGGCCGTGCTGCTAGGCCCGGCGGCCATCGTGACGGCCAGGACGCCGCTCACCGCCACGGCGGCCGCCAGTCCCGTCACAGAAAGTCTGCGTTTCACAACTCATAGTAATCACAGGGCAAGGTCTGGCGGGCTAGCGGCGTCCCGCCCCGGCGAAGTGCTCCTGGCCCAGGACGGCGAGCAGTTGCAGCTTCTCGTCGCCTTCGGTGCGGGGTGGCGCCGTGAGCACGAGCAGCGCCTGCGACTGATCCTCGGTGAACAGCACCTGGCAATCCAGTTCGATGGGGCCAAGCTCGGGATGGATGAGCGTCTTGTGGTCCTCGAAGCGCTTCGCGACCTCGTGCTGGTCCCACAGGGTGGCGAATTCCGCGCTCACCTTCTGCAGCGCCCGGGCCAGCTCGCCGGCCCGCGACTGCGGGCCCATTGACCCGTAGGCGGCGCGCAGGTTCGCGACCTGAGCGCGGCTCTGCCGCCCGCAGTCCTGCTCGGGGTAGCGCAGCCGCTCCGAGGGGTCCGTGAACCAGCGGTAGATCCCGCTGCGGGCAAGGCCCGTGTATCCCGAGTCGTCGCCGAACAGCGCACTGGCCATCCGGTTCGCGGCGAGCGTCTCGCCCAGGCTGGACAGGATGAGCGCCGGGGTGTCCGCCAGGCGGTCCAGCACCCGCAAGCGCGCCGGGGCGACGCGGGTCGCAGCGGACACGGAGGCCGGCGCATTGTGCCCGGCCGTCTGGAACAGGTAGTCGCGCTCGTCGCTGGTCAGCCGCAGGGCCCGGGCCAGCGACGCTGGCATCTGCTCGCTCGGCTGCGGGCCGCGCTGCTGCTCGAGCCGCGTGTAGTAGTCGGTCGACATCGCGGCGAGGGCGGCGACGTCCTCCCGCCGCAGGCCCGGGGTCCGGCGGCGCGGGCCCGCGGGGAGCCCGACGTCCCCGGGCTGCAGCGCCTCACGGCGGTGGCGCAGGAAGTCGGCCAGTGCTGCACGGTCCATAGGCCCATCATCGGCCGGTGGCCTGGGTGAACCAGGGACCGCGGATCCCCCGATAACCGCTCGGCCTTGCCCTCGCGCTCGAGCTGCAGGCCGGGGGGAACACCGTTATCGTCGGCGGCCGGCGCGGCGAATCGCTCAAGGAGATCGCCGCTGAGCATCCCGGGCTCGATACGGTGCAGATCGACACGACAGACGCCGCGAGCATCGACTCCGCCGCGAAGGAGGTGCTGGCCAGGCACCCGGACCTCAACGTCCTGATCACGATGGCCGGCATCATGCGGATTGAGGACTGGCTCGACCCTGGGTCCTTCCTGGCCTCGGCGGAGTCGGTCGTGACGACCAACGTGCTGGGCCCGATCCGTCTCATGGCCGCGTTCATCCAGCACCTGCGGGCGCAGCCGGACGCCACGATCGTCACCGTCTCCTCGGGTCTCGCGTTCGCGCCCCTGAAGGTGACGCCCAGTTACAACGCTTCGAAGGCCGCGATCCACATGCTCAGCGAGTCGATCCGGCTGCAGCTGGCCGGCACCACTGTGAAGATCGTGGAGCTCGTGCCGCCGGCCGTCCGCACCGGGCTGCTGCCCGGCCAGGAGGACAGCGAGTTCGCCATGTCGCTCGACGAGTTCGTGGCCGAGGCCGCCGGGCTGCTGCAGGCGCAGCCCGACGCGAGGGAGATCCACGTCGAACGCGTGAAGTTCCTGCGCTACGGCGAAGTCCGCGGAGACTACGACCAGGTCGTGGCCACCCTGAACGCATCCGACCCGCACGGGAACTAGCGGGCCCGCCGCGGCCGCCGGCGCGGGCGCGGCTACCCTCCTAAGAGCAGCCCGCGATCCGCGGGCGGCAGCCCGCTGCGCGGGCCGACAGGGAGGCTGCAGGCATGGCGCAGAGCATCCAGGCCGGCGACAAAGCCCCTGACTTCACCCTCCCGGCGCAGTCCGGTGACCAGGTCCGGCTTAAGGACCGGCTGGGCGAGCGGGTCGTCATCCTGTACTTCTACCCCCGGGACGACACCCGCGGCTGTACTGCCGAGGCGTGCGCCTTCCGGGACAGCCACGAGGTCTTCGCCGAGGCGGGCGCCGAGGTGATCGGGATCAGCTCCGACTCCGTCGACAAGCACGCTGCCTTCGCCGGCAAGCACGAGCTGCCCTTCACGCTGCTCAGCGACCGGGGCGGCCAGGTCCGCAAGCGCTACGGGGTGCCGGCCGTGCTCGGTCTGCTGCCTGGCCGGGTCACGTACGTGATCGACCGCCAGGGCACGGTCCGGCACGTCTTCAGCTCCATGACCAACATCGGCCAGCACGTGAGCGACGCGCTGGAGGTCGTCCGGCAGCTGCAGGCCGGGCAGGCGGCCTGAAGTCCCGCCGTGCCTGTGCTCATCGACACGGTGGCGTGGGTGCATGTGGAGAACGGCCGGATCCTCTGCGCCCGGCCCCGCGGGAAGGACATCTTCTACATCCCCGGCGGCAAACGTGAAGGCAGCGAGAGCGATCTGCAGACCCTGCTGCGCGAGATCAGCGAAGAACTGGCGGTCGGGCTGCTGCCGGGGACGGTGAGGCACGTGGGCACCTATGAGGCCGATCAGCCCGGCGGCCATCCGGACGGGGCGGTCGTGCGGATGAGCTGCTACACCGGCGACTACACCGGGACGCTGGCCGCCAGCAGCGAGATTGACGAGTTCGCCTGGTTCTCCTATGCGGACCGGCCCCGGGTGCCCCCGGTCGACCAGTTGCTCTTCGACGACCTCAGGGCCGCCGGCCAGCTGCGGTAGCGCCGGGGCTCGTCAGCCCGGAACGTATCACCATAATCCCCCTGAAAACGCTTCCTTTCCGGGCCACGCCGGGCCAGGGTCTTCGCGTGACAACTACGCAGCCACGCCTGGGCGGTCTTGAGGTCCGGTCGATCGACTGCGTACCGCTGAGCGAGCGGCACGGCAAGGTCTGGCACCTTGGCCCGCTGTGGTTCATGTCTAACGCGCAGATTGCCACGCTGGCCGTCGGGCTGATCAGCATCAGCGAAGGAGCGTCGCTGTTCTGGTCGGTGCTCGCGATCCTGATCGGCGTGCTGATCGGCACGTTGTTCATGGCGTTTCACTCCGCGCAGGGCCCGCAGCTGGGCCTGCCGCAGATGATCCAGTCCCGGCCGCAGTTCGGCTACGTCGGGGCCTTGCTCGTGTGGCTCTTCGCCTACGTGCAGTACGCCGGCTTCAACGTCTTCAACACCATCCTGGGTGGCGAGGCGATGAGCAGCACCGCGCACGGCCCCACCAAGCTATGGGTGGTCATCGTGACGGTCGCGGCCTTCGTCGTCGCGCTGATCGGCTACGACCTCATCCACAAGGCTGAGCAGTGGCTGACCTATCTCATGATCGTCACCTTCGGGATCTTCACGATCACGCTGTTCTTCATCCACTACCCCGCGGGCACCTTCGACGTGGGCCGCTTTCAGGCCAGCCCGTTTCTCGGGCAGTTCGGCGTGGTGGCCGGCTACCAGATCAGCTGGGCCATCTACGTCTCGGACTACTCGCGTTACATGCGGCCTGATGTGCCCGTGTGCAAGACGTTCTACTGGACGTACTGGGGATCGGCGCTCGGCGGCGCCTGGATGATGATCGTGGGCGCCGTCCTGGCCGCCTGGGCGGGCAAGAGCTTCGACGGCACCGGCATCGCCGAACTCGAGAAGGTCGGTAACCACGTCCTCGATGGCTTCGGGGCCGGGTCATCACTATCGGGTTCACCGCGGCGCTGTCGGTCGTCGGCGCGCTCGCGGCGACCCAGAACTTCCTGGGCAACTGCAACAACTTCCTGCTGCTGATCCTGTACTTGTTCATCCCCTGGACCGCCGTGAACCTGGTCGACTACTACATCGTCCGGCGAGGTCATTACGCGATCGCGGAGATCTTCAAGCCCGACGGGATGTATGGCCGGTGGGGCTGGCGGGGCATCCTCGCCTATCTCATCGGCTTCGGGGCGATGACCCCGTTCTTCGATGTCGGGACCCTTACGAAGGCGCCGCCGCCAAGGCGTTGGGGGGCGCGGATATCTCGTTCTTCATCGGGCTGCCGGTGGCAGGAATCCTTTACTACCTCTTCTCCCGGTCCCTCGACGTCGCGGCTGAGACCCGGGTGGCCGAGGCCGAGGCTGCCGAACTCGACAGCACCGCAGCGGAACCGAACCCGTTGTGAGGCTCCGTCCCAGCCGGACGCGCAGCGCACCGATTGACCCGCCCGGGCCTGCGGGCGGCTACTGACCGACCCGCCCGTCGATCCGCTCCCGCAGCAGGTCGGCGTGCCCGGCGTGCCGGGCGTATTCCTCGATCATGTGCACCAGCACCTCACGCAGGCTGATCACCTCACCCTCGCCGTAGGTTCCGCTGACCCCGAGATCCGGTGCCTGCTCGACGAACTGCTCGGCGAACGACACTTCCGCCCGCCAGGCGGCCCAGGCGGCGTCCACGACCGCGGGATCGGCGATGGCCCCGTCGAACGCAGCGTCGCGATCATCCTGGGTCCGGTACAGGAACGGGATGTCCTGGCCGTCGAGCACCTGCCGGAACCAGCGGCGCTCCACGTCGGTGAGATGGCGGACCAGGCCCAGCAGCGACAGGTTCGAGGGCTCCACCGACTGGCGGGCCAGGCCGGCGGCGTCCAGGCCCGCACATTTCAGCTCGAGGGTCAGCCGGTAGTCGCGCAGGTACCCGGTCAGTGTCGTCCGCTCGTCGGTAAAGCCGCCATCGGTCCGGGGGTCGTCCTCCGGGCGGACGAACATGTCCGACCATCCGAAAGTGCGGGTCAGGCCGTTTTCCGAGGCACCGCTTCCGGACTGGTCACCGGAGCGGGCCGTGGGCTCACTCGACATGGCTCAACAGTAAAGGAGCAGGCCGTCGTGATCAGCCCCGTGTGCCGGCGCTGCCGCACCGGCCGTCAGCTGACCGGCCCCGGCCCCGGTGGTGCCCGGGCCGGGGCCGGTCAGGTGGCCTGCCTACCGCGCCGCGATGGTGGCCAGGTAGGTATGCGCGCCCGGGGAACTCTTCGGGACGTACAGCCCCATCACGTGGTTGCGCCACACGGTGTTCCCGGTGACGGCCTGGCAGGGACACAACGAGCTCGAGCTGACGTTGGCCGGATACCACCGGGCCCGGCCGAAGGACCGGCCGCGCACCGGGACGAAGACCAGCGCCGGGGAATGGCCGGAACCCATCGCCACGAGATTGAACCCACCCCGGACACCGGTGATCCCCTCGAAGTGGGTGACCGCCGCTCGGCGGTTGCCATAACTGTAGAACGCCGGCTTGCCGAAGGCGCCGGTCCGCTCGTTGTAATTGATCATGAACCCGCGCTGGCCGCGGCCGCGGGCCGAGGATCCGCCGACCAGGGTGTAGCGCGGACTCCCCGGGCCGCCGTCCTGCCAGATGCCGTAGAACGTGCTCAGCGTGGACAGGCTGCCGTGCAGCCGGAGCAGGGTCCACTGGCGCCGGGTCATGTTGTAGATGAACGCGTTGCCCGAGGGGACACCCCCGCGCACCGTCGGGTTCAGGTCGTAGTTGCCCACCACCAGGTCGCCCATGGTGCTGTGCGGGATGGTGTCCATGACGATGCACCCGCGCCGGGATGGCCGGCAGGCGCGGACGTGCCCGGTGACCCGTGCGCCGTGCGCGGGCACGTCGATGGACTTCCAGGAGCCACCCCGCCCGCTGATCGGCCCGTTGTAGATCATGCCCTGGTCGTGGACGCCCGGCCGGGCCGCCGACGACACGTAGCTGCCGACCGCCCGGACCCACCCGGCCGGGATCGCCCGGGGGTTGAACAGATGCGTGTTGGGGCCGTAGAAGCTGGACGAGGTGACCTTATGGAACGCCGGCCGCAGCACCGAAACCGTTGCCCCGGCGGCCGTCGCGAGATGGCCGCGGAACAGCAACGCAGTCGAGCCGCCGCTGACCACCGTGCCGGTCAGCACCACGCGGCCGGACCCCGCGCCCCGGACGCCCGTGACGAGGTCCCCGGCCTGCAGGATCGAGCTGATGCTGCCCGCCCGGACACCCCGCGAATGGACGGCGCGTGCCGGGCTGGCCAGGGCCGGTGCGGCAGCCATCATGACCAGCGCTGCCGCAGCTCCGCCCGATAGGAGTGGAATAGTCCGCGCTATCTTCATATACGCCCCCTGTGGGTACTCTGGCAGCAGGAATAAACCGCTGCTGGGCCAAGGTAGCGAGCAATTCCCGGCCGATCAACCGGGCACCGCATTTTCCTGACTATGCCGCTATGCGCCGGGCCGGGCCGGGAAAGATAATATACGTCTGGATGGCCCTGACCTGCATCATCGTCCGGCCGCGGCGAACGTGAAAGTAAAGATACCCGCGTTATGCTCAGGCTCAGGATGCCAGCATAAATGTGCACCACGTTTCCTCTTGCCAGTAATCCTGGGGATAAATCAGCTTAGTTTCATCCGCTGGTTACGCCGGCGGAATAGAAAGGACCTGAACGGTGAGCTTTGCTGCGAGCACGAGGCGGTGCGCCGACTCCGGCGGATCCTGGCGCCGCATCCAGCGCAGGCTGAGGTGGCCGGCCGGGATCCGGGTCGGCGCGGGCGCGGCGACCTCGGCTGCGCTGGCCGCGGCCTGCGTCATGGCCCTGGCCACGCCGGCGGGCGCCAGCACGGGCAGCCCCGGCACGGGCAGCTTTCGTCCCGTAGGCACCGTCGCCGGGCGTGGCCGTACCGCACGTCAGGTTCTGCACCTGCGGGCCATGCCGGCCGGGCCGGTCACCCTGGGCAGGTACCGCGGCCGCCTCACGGCCCACCCGGTCATGTTCGGGCTCACGCCCGGCTCGTCGCACCGCGTGGATCTGATGGTTCCCGGCCGGCCCGAGAGCATCTGGTTCGGGTCGCTCACCGCCAACAGCGCCGGCCGGGCCAGCAGCACCCTGCGGAGCCGCTTCACCGGCCACCTGCCGCGCGGGAGCCGCCTGGTGATCCGCATGGGATCAGGCGGCGGCCGCGTCGCGCGGGTGCGGATCGCGGAGACCAGGCGGCTGCGGGCCGGCTGGCGGCCGCACCGGCTCATCGCGGTCGAGGTCAGCCCGGCCGGGACCAGCTTCGGCGCGCTGCGGGGACGGGCCACCCTCTCCTATAACGGCCACCGGCATACGCTGACTGTCACGGTCAGCGCCAGCGGGGTCACTCCCGGACCGCACGCGGCCCACATCCACCTGGGCAGTTGCATGAGCCAGGGGCCGGTCAAGTACATGCTCCGGGACCTGGTCGCCAACCGCCATGGCCGGATCGTGCACGCGGTCCGGGTCTTCACCCACGTGACGACGCCGATCCCCGCCCACGGCTGGTACCTCAATATCCACCAGGGCAACAGCAAAGACATCCTCCGCGGCGGCCAGCCGACCATCTTCTTCCGCCCGCTGCTCTGCGCGGACATCGGCGGTCACGGCTCCGGCGCCATCTTCTCGATCCTCCGGACCGGGGACATCATCACGGGAGTGCGGGGCGCCAGTCACGGGAACGTCATCCTGACGGGTTCCACGGCGACCGGAAGCGGCACGCAGGCCGACCCGTTCCTCTACCGGGGCCGGCTGACGCGGGCGGCTGCGGGAGCGGCGGTCTCGGTGCTGACCCCCACGTTCCCCGGGGTGACCTCGGCGACGTTCTATGGCCCGGACACGCACTCTTTCAACCCGGCGCGCATCCCCCGGGGCCAGGTCCGCGCGGTCGGCAGCTACGTGTCTTACTCGGCGCCCGCCGGTGTCGTCAACCAGGGAATGATCTACCTCGGCCCGGTGCACGGACCGGGCGGCTCATGGACGTCGATCGACGTGCCAGCGGATGGCGCTCATACGGCCGGGCACCTGCGGGCCTGCCCCCCGCGCCGGCCGCACTGCGTCGTCATGGACACCATCGCGCACAGCACCATGGGAAACCTGGTGGTGGGCAACTACGACCTGAAGCCGGCGGTGCGCGGGGGCGTCATCTCAGCCAACGCCTTCATCTACAACATGACCAGGCGCCAGTGGACCCTGCTCCGCCTCGGCGGGAGCCAGTCCAGCCAGACCACGCTCTACGGGATCTGGCAGGACGGCGGGCCGGGGAGCCCGCGTTACACGCTGGCGGGCGGCTCCGCGGCCAGCGGAGCCAAGCAGGCCTTCCTGATGAGCTACAACGAGCGGACCGGGCACTTCGGTGCACCGAGGTACTACAGCTACGGCAACCGCCGGGCGGCGGTCACCCACTTCGAGGGCATCACCGCCGTCCGGGGCGGATTCCACCTGGTGGCCATGAGCACGGCCGAGGCCGCGTCGATGGCCTTCATCCCCGTCCGCCACGGGCACCCGGGGCGCGCGACCTGGTATCCCGTCAACGTCCCGTCCAGCTCACTCTGCTCGAGTGGCTGCCAGGTCGTGACCGGGAACACCGTCTACCGGAATCACGTCATGGGCATTTACATCCGAAAGGGTTCCGACAGCATCAATTCCTACCTCGCCATCGTCGCCGGGCGATAAGAGCCGGGCGATAAGAGGATGTCGATTTCCCGGCCGCGGGCGATCGCCTCGTGCCGGGTGGATACGCCAAGCTTGCGGTAAATGGCCCGGGCGTGGGTTTTGACGGTGTTCTGCGATAGGTAGAGTTCCTGCGCGATCTCGCGCATCGACAGCGATCCGCGCAGCAGCCGCAGCACCGTCGCCTCACGGTCGGTGAGTGGCTCGGTAGCCACCGCGCCCCGCGGCTCGGCCGCGAGCCGCGGTGAGCCCGCGAGCCGCGTCTCGACCCGCTCCAGCCG
>Ga0208589_1000642_pt1 | contig 16148 bp, 17 predicted proteins | sample NGESurshal092012_2_FD_184486 | JGI IMG/M metagenome (GOLD analysis project Ga0208589, IMG submission 184486) | Arctic peat soil microbial communities from Barrow, Alaska - NGEE Surface sample F53-2 shallow-092012 (SPAdes) | ecosystem: Environmental > Terrestrial > Soil > Wetlands > Peat ... | reverse complement strand
GCAGCCGCCTCTATCCGCCGGGCGATCTCGCGCCGGTTCGGCAGCGCGATCCGCAGGCCTGGATAGGTCGGAACGGCAAGCGAGGCAAATCCCTCCGGCGTCAGGAACGTGACGTCGGCGTCAAGCGCTGCGGCGCTGCGCGCCAGCGAGGTTAACGTGCGCACCACGCCGTTTACCTGCGGATGCCAGGCATCTGTCGCAATCAAAATCCGCATCGCGGGAGTCCGAAGCCTTGCTGATTCTCGATCTCCGGACGTTCGGCCAAGGATATTTCAGGCGTATGACGTCATCGAAGTGTCGGATGGTTTTTTCGTTAACCTTCGCAAGCCCTCGCCTCATGAAACTGTCACGAAACAATTCCTTACCGCGACGAAGCGCGGCACGGTGTATCGCATTCACGGCACCAACGCGCCGGAGACGATCGGAACCCATGTATCGTCCGGCTGCATCCGTCTCACCAACCCTGATGTTTCCGATCTCTATTCACGCGTGAATGTCGGCACCAAAGTGATCGTGATGCCGATGGACCGGCATGCGGAGAATCCGGGCAGCAAGCGGAGCTGACTTTCCGCGGTCGAATCGAACGACGGACTGCTTGGTTCCTGCAAGGCGAAATGGCGCGGCTTTCGCGCCATTTTTGTTTCCGGCCGGCAACAAACTTCAACACCGTGCCCTGCCCGTGGCGAGATGATGGCCCGCCGCCCCTGACGCGCCCCAAACCACCCCCTAACTCACGCTGGCGCCGATGGAATCGAGCCTGTAAACTCCCGTTGAATCAGTCCGGGGGGACAATGCGTCTGCCGTTGCGTCTCAAGACGATCCTGCTCGCGAGCGCGGTGGTCGTAGTCTCATTTGCTGTCAGCCTCAAGGCGCTGGACTGGCTGTCGCCGCGCGCGCCGGTCAGTACGCCCGCGCTTGCCGAGTTGCCGCCGCTGGCGCCGGCGTCGCGCAGTTCCACCATCCTTGCACCCATCACGATTTCGCTGAGCGCGATACGCGATGCCGCCGATCGCGCCGCGCCGCGCAATTTTGCCGGCAAGTCCGACAACCCGGTATCGCAGGTGCTGCAGAATGCCGATATTGGCTGGACCGCGTCGCGCGGTCCCATCACCGTGAGCGGCGCCCAGGATGTGTTGTCGCTGGCGACGCCGTTGACCGGCGTGTTGAACATCACGGGATCGCTGACCTCGAAGGCGACCGGCGCCGTCGGCGACGCGCTCGGCAGCCTGCTCGGCGACAAGGCCGCCAAGCAGATCGGCAGCATCAACATCAAGGAACTCAACGCCCACGCCGAGATCAAGGGCACCGTCACCATCACCTCGCGGCCAAAACTTGCCGCGGCCTGGCACTTCGAGCCAAATCTCGCGGCGCAGGTGAACCTCGGCGACACCGCGCTTTCGGTCGCAGGCGCCCGCGTCAACGTGCCCGCGCAGGTCAAGCCGCTGATCGACAAGACCGTCGGCGAGCAGATGGAGGCGGTGTCGGCGCGGATCCGCAACGATCCGGCCCTTGAGCAGACTGCTCGCGCGCAGTGGGCCAGGGCCTGCCGTTCGATCCCGCTGCAGGGCACCGGCGCAAGTTCGACTCTGCCGCCGCTGTGGCTCGAAGTGCGGCCGGTCCGTGCGATTGCGATCCAGCCGCGCGTCGATGCGCAGGCGATCACAGTCACGGCCGGTGTCGAGGCGGAGACCCGCATCACGCCGGCGGAAACCAAACCCGACTGCCCATTCCCGGACAAAATCTCCATCATCCCGCCGATGCCGGCCGGCGTCAGCATCGGCGTGCCGATCGACCTGCCGTTCACCGACGTCAACAAGATGTTGCAAACGCAATTCGCGGGAAAAACTTTCCCCGAGGACGGTTCGGGCTCGGTGGAGTTGACGGTCAAACGGGCGACGGTCGCAGCTTCCTCCGACCGCCTCTTGATCTCGCTATTGGTGCACGCCAAGGAAAAGAAGAGCTGGTTCGGGCTCGGCGCCGACGCCACGGTCCAGATCTGGGGCCGGCCCGTGCTCGACCCGGTGCAGCAGACATTGCGGCTGACCGATGTGCAACTCGCCGTCGAGTCCAACGCCGCGCTCGGCCTGCTTGGCGCCGCGGCGCGCGAGGCGGTCCCGCATCTGCAGCAGGTGCTAGCGGACAAGGCCGTGCTCGACCTCAAGCCGTTCGCGGCTAACGCCCAGAGCAAGATCGCGGCCGCGATCGCCGATTACCAGAAGAACGAAGACGGCGTGCGGGTGTCCGCGGAAATCAACAGCCTGCGGCTTGCTTATATCAACTTCGATTCCAAAACCCTGCGCGTGATCGCGGAAGCGCAGGGAACGCTGAGCGTCAACGTCACGACGTTACGCGGCCTGTGACCCGGCAACTCAGGCCCGCGGCCGCACCAGCGGCGGACGCGTCCCGGCCAGTTCCGAGGCGATGATCGCACCGATCGCCATGTCGCTTTCCTGGCCAAAGCCGTGATGCACGATGGCGCCGTCGCGCCCGACCAGGATGCAGGTCGGCGTGCCCTGCATGCCGTACCGGCCCATCGTCACCGGAATCGGCGTCCCCTCGCCCTCCTCATCGACCCCGATCGGAAAGGTCAGGCGGTATTCATGGATGAAAGCTTCGAGCGACACCGGCGTCATCGCCGCGTGATGCTCGAACACGGTATGCAGCCCGATCACCTGCAGGTCGGTGCGCCGAAACAGATCATGGACGCGCTGCGCCTGCGGCGTGCCATGCGCCACGCATCCCGGGCACAGCATCTGGAAGGCGTGGATGAAAACCGGCCGCCCGATCAGCGCGGCCAGCGTCAACGGCTCTGATGTGTTGAACCAGCGTGAGACCGCGAGTTCGGGCGCGACGGCATTGGTATCGTTCATGATGCCCGCGCGAGCCTGGTTATTCGTGATTGGCTAGTTGTTGATCTTGTACATCTTGGCCCTGTCGAGCTTGTACGACCAGGGCAGACCGGCGTTCTTCCAGCCATTGACCGCACGCTGTCCGGCCTTGGGGCCGTCACCGGCAAGATCGCCTTCGTATCCGTCGACCACGCTGTAGACGTGCTTGAAGCCGGCCTCGGCGAGCAGGTTCGACGCCGCTGCGCTACGATCGCCGGAACGGCACATCAGAACGATGGTGTCGTCCGGTCCCAATTTCTTTTCGCTCAGCCTGCGGCGAACCTCGGGGATGAAATCGGCATTGGGCTCCAGCTTGAACGAGGATTTCGCGGCGTCCCACTGCTGGAACGGCGGCTCGACCATATAGGGCACGTTGGCGTCCGCGGGCTGGGCCATGCCGAGGAACGTCACTTCGGCCGGTGTGCGAATATCCAGAAACAGCGATTTCGAGCCGTTCTGCACCACGAAGGCGGCGGCCTCCTGCGCGGTAAAATATTGGCCGAGCTTGGTCTGCTTGACCTTCGGCACCGTGCTGACATCGGCCGCCGAGGCGACTGTGACGAGGGAGAAGAGAGTGAAGAGCCCGACGAATAACTTCTTCATTTCAACCTCCCATTGGAAAATTTTTCCGTGAGGCAAGTCTGCGCGCGGATAAAACAACCGTCAACTATTCCCGCGTTATGTTGCGCTGCAAATAGTTGATGTTGATGCCGACCGGAACCGGCAGCTAGCTCGCCGTTTCCGGATTTGCTTCCTGCTGCCGCGCCAACACCTCCTGCCGGCGGCCGAGCCACCAGCTATTGGCGAACCAGCAACCGGAAATGGCCGCGGCGACCACCGAAACCTGGGTCAGTCCGAGGCCGAGCGTCGTGAGCAGCGCGAACGACCAGGCGCCGAGCTGATCGCCAAGCCGGTAGACCGCGGTATCGATAAAGCTCTTGGCCTTGTAGCGGTCTTCGCGCGGCAACACGGTGAAAAGGACTTCGCGCGTCGGCCGCGCGATCGCAAAATTGCCGGCGCGGCGGATCAGTTGAAATCCCACCACCGACGCCAATGTCGGCATCAGCGCCACCGCGCCAAAACCGATCACGCTGAGCACCGGCAACATCGAAAGCGTGGTGCCGACGCCGAACCGCTTCAGAATCCGCCCGGTGAGGAACAGCTGCACCGCCAGCGTCAGCACATTGACGCCGAGATCGACCGAAGCAAAGAACTGGGTCTGCGCCGCGCGATTTGCAAAACTGTGGCTGACCACGGCAGCCTGCTGAAAATACAGGAAGGTCGAGGTTACGGCATAGAGCAGCAGAAACAGGCTGACATTCAACAGATAGCCCGACGACAGCGCGTCGCGAAAGCCGCCGAGCAGCGTTCCGCCGATCGGCGCTTCCGGTTCCACGTAAGGCCGCTCCGACAATGCCGCCGACAGGCCCGAGAGCCGGCGCACGCAGAACACCGCGACCTCGAGCATGATCGCCGCACCTATCATCAGGTAGCCCGGCGCCATGTGCTCAACCGTCGACACCGTGAACACCGAGCCCGAAATCGCGCCGAGCGTAGCACCGGCGGCGATGAAGCCGAACAGCCGCTTGCCCTGCTCCGAGGTAAAGACGTCGACGATCATCTGCCAGAAGATCGAAACCACGAATAAATTGAAGACCGAGGTCCAGATGAAGAAGATGCGACCGACCCAGATGGTCTGTTCCGGCGTCGCCGCATATAGCGCCAGTGTGAACAAAAGGATGTTGGCGGCGAAGAAGCGGTAGGAGATCGCGATGAATTTTTCGCGCGGGAATGTCTTGACCAGCCAGGAAAACGGCAGGTTCAGCACCAGCATGCCGATCAGCGTTCCCGTGAACAGCCATTGCAGATTATTGACGCCGCCCGCGACGCCCATCTGGTCGCGGATCGGCCGCATGATGTAATAGGACGACAGCAGCGAGAAGATATACAGCCACGCCCACGCCAGCGCCGGCACTTCGCTCGGCCTCACATCGATGATCTTGCTCAGGAAACGATGAAGGGCGGAGTCCGGCTGCGGCGGCGCGTCGGCGAGAGCCATCAACTAAGACCTTTTACCTGAGGGCTTCGGCCTGCTTGCGCATTTCCTCGGCCGTGAGCTGCTTGCCATACAGCGGATTGCCTTGCGAAAAATCCTTGGCACGCGCCAGAGGCCCGATCACCACCGGATCGAAGCCGGCGTCGTGCACCAGCGTGGAAGCCACGTTCAGCGCATCCTTGTCGTCGCTCGCCAGCGGTATAGCCATGCGATCGCCGGTGCGATTGGATTCGGAAGCGAAGAACTTGTAGCCCATGCTGTTGAACGCCCGCACGATCTTGGCGCCCGGCAGATATTTCGCCGAGGTCACTCCGATACCCTCCTCTTTGGCTTCCGCGGAAATCTCGCCGTCGCGCGCCGCGACCGCGTTGCCGGCGTCGAGCACCACCTTGCCCGCGAGCTGACTGCCATAATCCTTGCCAATCTGCGGATAGGCGCCATAGGGCACGGCGATGAAGATCACGTCGCCGAACGCGACCGCTTCGGCAACGGTGCCCGATTTGGCAAGCGCGCCAAGCCCCTGCACCAGCGAGGCGAGCTCCTCGGGGTGACGGGACGAGAACATCACGGGATGACCGGACTTGACCCAGAGCGTTCCGACCGTGCTGCCGATATGGCCAGCCCCGATGACGCCGATCTTCAGCGGCGCGCTGCCTTGACCAGTCCCTTGACCAAAGGACGGCCGGGTCACGGCAAGGGCAACACCTGCAAAAGTGCCGGCACGCAGAAGCGAGCGGCGGCTAAGGCTGGCGCGGTCAGCATCGGACATGACTTTCTCCATGGTTTTTGCTTCATGCGTTTTTTAGCGCGAAGATTAAGGGTCTAACGCACTAAGACAGCTAACCCCTGGCAATGCCGATTATTCAATGCGCGAACTGAGCACGGGATACGCGAGGGACCAAATAACGATCCCGTAATGGCGATCAGAAGCTTTCAAAGAACTCGATCATTGCCTTGCGCTGTTTGGCGTCGGGAAACCGGCCACGGCCGGCGCTGATGTTGTCGGCCAGATGGGCCGGGTTGGTGGTGCCCGGGATCACCGCCGTCACCGCCTCATGACCGAGCAGGAATTTCAGGAAGAACTGCGGCCAGGTGGTTGCATCGAAATCCCGCGCCCATTCCGGCACGCTCTTGCCGCGTACTGCCGAGAATACCGAACTTCGCCCATAGGGCAACGCAGTCAGCACCGCAGCACCCGCATCGTGGGCAGCGGGAAGCAGTCGCTTTTCCGCCTCGCGGTCCGCCAGCGAATAATCGACCTGAAAGAAGTCCGGCTTCTCCCTGACGATGACGGCTTCGGCGGCGTCATAGCTGTTTTTGTAAGTCGTTGTGACCCCGACATACCGGCAGAGGCCTTGCGTCTTCCATTCGCGGAATGGCGCGAGGTCCTGATGGCGATTGCGCACATTGTGCAATTGCAGGAGATCGACCTGCTTGTAGCGCAGCCGCTCCAGCGAATGCCGGAATTCAGCCAGTCCGGCACTCCTGTCGCCGCTCTCGATCTTGGTAGCGAGAAACACTTTGGCGCGATCCTGATCGGACAAGAGATCGCCGAGCACGCTCTCCGCCGAACCGTAGGAAGACGCGGTGTCGATCAGCTTGCAGCCTTGTGCCAGGAGATCGTCGACGACTTTTTTCAGATTGGTTTTGGCATCGCCTTCGGGCCTGACCATGAATTCGTTCGCGGTGCCAAGCCCGATCACCGGAAGCTGTTCACCGGAATGCGGGATCGGTTTTGTGGCGATCGCGGCGCTGGCCTCGGCAAAGGCCGAATTTGTCGGACCAGCCAAGGCGCCCGCGGCCAGCCCGGCAGCGCCTTGCAGAATCCGCCGGCGTGACGGATCGGTGAGAAAATCAGCAGGCATCGATCGGCCCTCCGGACGCCCTCGCCTTTCGCGGGCACCATCTGGCAGTGTCGTCCGCCGTCACCTCACAATCCAGCAAAGAAAGTGTGATCCGATCGGTTGGGAACCATTGTGGCGCGCCGTCGCGCGCGGCCGCCGCGTCGAAAAAAGCCAGCGCAACCAGCATCTGCTGATTGCGCCGGCCTGTCGGAATCGGTCGCCGATGGCGTGGCCTCAGACGTTGAGGTTCATCCACACCGCCTTCGGCTCGGTGAAGTTCTCGATCGCCGCCGAGCCATGTTCGCGGCCAAAACCGGAATCGCGAACCCCGCCCCACGGCAACCGCACGTCGGTATAGCCGTAGGTGTTGATCCAGACCGTGCCGGCCTTTGCCTTTTTGGCAAAACGCTGCACCCGCCCGATGTCGCGGCTCCAGACGCCGGCCGCAAGGCTGTAGGCCGTGCCGTTGGCGATGCGCAGCGCGTCAGCCTCGTCGCGAAACTTGATGACGCTGACGACCGGGCCGAAGATTTCCTCCTGCGATATCCGCATCTCGTGCTCCACATCGGCGAACACGGTCGGGCTGATGAAATAGCCGCGATCGCCGACGCGCTTGCCGCCGGTCACCAGCGAGGCGCCTTCTTTCCGGCCGATGTCGACGTATTCGAGAATGCTGTTCATCTGCTTTTCGGAGATCACCGGGCCGAGCGCGGTGGCGCGATCGGAGGGATCGCCGATCCGGATCGACCGGGCGCGCTGCGTTATCCGCTCGACCACCTCGTCATAGACCTTCTCATGTGCCAGCACGCGCGAGCCTGCTGAACACACCTGCCCGGCATTGAAGAAGATTCCGGACGCCGCGGCCTTGCTCGCCGCCTCGACATCGGAATCGTCGAAGATCACGTTGGCGGATTTGCCGCCGAGCTCGAGCGAGACGCGTTTGAAATTGCCGGCGGCGCCGCGCAAGATGCCGCGGCCAACTCCCGGCGATCCCGTGAACGTGACCTTGTCGACATCGGGATGATTGACCAGCGCGTCGCCGACGACGCGGCCAGGACCGGTCACGATATTGAGTACGCCCGGCGGCAGACCCGCTTCCAGCGCCAGTTCACCGATCCGCAGCGCCGACAGCGAGGTCAGCTCGGCGGGCTTCATCACGATCGTGCAGCCACACGCTAGCGCCGGCGCCAGCTTCCACATCCCGATCATCAGCGGGAAATTCCACGGCACGATCACCGCGACCACGCCGACCGGCTCGCGCACCGTATAGGTAAAGGCGTCGTCGCGGGCGGAGACGGTTTCACCGCTGATCTTGTCGGCCCAGCCGGCATAATAGGTCAGCGTATCGATCGCCGCCGGCATATCCTGGCGCAGCACGCCGGAGATCGGCTTGCCGGCATCGAGGCTTTCAAGTGCTGCGATTTCGTCGGTATGCTGCTTCATCAGTTCGACCAGCCTGAACAGGATGTGGCCGCGCTCGGCGGCGCGCATCCGGCTCCAGGGACCTTCGAAGGCGCGGCGCGCCGCGGCGACCGCACGGTCGACATCGGCCTCGTTGCCTTCGGCGACAGTCGCGATCACCTGCTCGGTGGCCGGATTGAGGGTTTTGAAGGTACGGCCGGAAGCCGACGGCACCCGCTGGCCGTCGATCAGCAGCAGTTTCGGCTTGGAGGACGGGATTGGGGATTTCGTCTCGCGCTCATAGTCATATGCAATAGACATCATATTCCTCCATTTCTTATCCCTTAAGATAGGAGGATATTTGCTATAATGAATATGATATGATCTGCCAGAAGCATCTAATAATATGAAATACACTTCATAAATATAGGGAAGAAATCAGGTACGCCGATGCTGCATATCGAGATCGAGACTATCTGGCGATTTCACAAAGAGGACAGCCCGCAGACCATCGTGGTGATGCTCGGCATTCTCGACGAAATCCGGCGGACCGGTAAGCTGACCAGCGCGGCGACCCACGCCCAGCTCTCCTACCGGCACGTCTGGAACCTGATCGAGCAATGGTCGGAATTTTTCGGCGTGCCCCTGGTGGAGACCCAGCGCGGCAAGGGCACCAAACTCAGCGAATTCGGCGAGAAGCTGGTCTGGGCCGGGCAGCGCACGCAGGCCCGGCTCGGCCCGCAGCTGCAAAACCTCGCGCAGGAACTTGCCACGGAAATCAAGCCGTTCCTGCGCACAGGCCCGGCGGTGATCCGTGTCCACGCCAGCCACGGCTTTGCCGTCCCCAAGCTGCGCGAACTGCTCGATCAGACACCGGGCATCGCGATCGATCTGCGCTACGTCAGCAACCAGAATTCGCTGGCCTCGCTGGCGCAGGGCGCCTGCGACCTGTCGGGCGTGCATTTGCCGCGCGGCGAGCTGCGCCAGCAGAACATCGAGGTCTGCAAGAAATGGCTCGATCCGCGCGAGCATCGCGTCATCAGCTTTGTCACGCGCGAAATGGGATTGATCGTCAAGCGCGGCAATCCGCTCGGCATCGGCTCGGTCAGCGACATCGCCGACAAACACGCCCGCTTCGTCAATCGCGACCATGATTCCGGAACGCGCCTGCTGTTCGACCAGTTGCTCGCGTTGAACAAGGTCGACGAAACAGGGATCAACGGGCTGGAGCAGATCGAATTCACCCATGCCGCGGTCGCGGCCTATGTCGCCAGCGACATGGCCGACGTCAGCTTCGGCGTCGAGGCCGCGGCGCGGCAGTTCGGTCTCGATTTCATCCGGTTGCTGACCGAGGATTATTTCTTCGTCTGCCGCCGTGCGTTTCTCGAAACCGAACCGATGCAGCGCCTGCTCGACGTGGTCAAGGGGCCGGCCTTCCGCGAGGCGGTCGCATCGCTGCCGGGGTATCGCGCGGTCGATACCGGCGAGGTCAGCACCATCAAGGAATTCCTCGACAGCGTCGAGGCGGCGCCGGCCGCACCCCGCAAGCGCAAAGACTGACGACAACACCGGTCCGGACGAAGGTCAGCCGGGATCGCGATTTGCTCGCGGCACGGAGGCCCTGGAGACCGTCCGGCACGAACCTTATGCCCAAAGTCGGCTTTGCGGGCCCTGCCGAACACGGCTAGAACGGCCCTTTCGAGCGCGATACCAGATAAAAAACCAGGGAGATAAAACACCATGAAGTCACTTGCAGCCGTTCTAGCAGCCGGCCTCGCTCTTGCCATGACCGGCACGGCGGCTAACGCGCAAATATCCGACAATGTCGTGAAGCTCGGCGTTCTCACCGACATGTCCAGCCTCTATGCCGACGCGACCGGCAAGGGTTCGCTGGCGGCGGTCGAAATGGCGGTTGCCGATTACGGTGGCAAGGTGAAGGGCGTGCCGATCGAAGTCGTCTCCGCCGACCACCAGAACAAGCCCGACGTCGGCGTCGCGATCGCGCGCAACTGGTATGACAACGAAAAGGTCGATGCGATCCTCGATGTTCCCACCTCTTCGGTGGCGCTACCGATCTCGGCACTGACCCGCGAGAAGAACAAGATCAACATCAATTCCGGCGGCGGCAGCTCCGACATCACGGGCGTCGCCTGCTCGCCCAACACGGTGCACTACACCTACGACACCTATGCGCTGTCCAACGTCGCCGGCAAGGCGATGGTCAAGCGCGGCGAGGACTCATGGTTCTTCGTCACCGCCGACTACGCCTTCGGCATGGCGCTGGAGCGCGACGCCGCCAACGTGGTCAAGGAAAGCGGCGGCAAGGTGCTGGGCGATGTCCGCGCTCCCCTTAACACCTCCGACTTCTCGTCCTATTTGCTGCAGGCCCAGGCCTCGAAGGCCAAGGTCGTGGCGCTTGCCAATGCCGGCGGCGATACCACCAACGCGTTGAAGCAGGCGGCGGAGTTCGGCCTCACCCAGGGCGGCCAGAAAATGATCGCGCTCCTGATGGAGATCACCGACACGCATTCGCTGGGCCTGAAGGCAACCCAGGGCCTGATCGTCACCGATGCGTTCTACTGGGACATGAACGACGAGACCCGCGCTTTCTCCAAGCGCTTCTATGACAAGATCGGCCGCATGCCGACCATGATCCAGGCGGGTCTGTATTCGGCGACCATGCACTACCTGCAAGCGATCGAGGCGATCGGCACCGACGAAGCGCCGAAGGTGATGGCGCAGATGCGCGCGACCCCGATCAACGACTTCTTCGCCAAGAACGGCAAGATCCGCATCGATGGCCGCATGGTCCACGACATGTATCTGTTCGAGGTCAAGAAGCCGTCGGAGTCCAAGGGCGAATGGGACGTCTACAAGCTGCTCGCCACCGTACCCGGCGACGAAGCGTTCCGTCCGCTCGACAAGGGTGGCTGTCCGCTGGTGAAATCGAACTAAGCCTACGCTCTACCTCTCCCCGCTCGCGGGGAGAGGTAGAAAAAGCCGGACTTTGCTTTTGTCCGTTGGCTAGCCCTCGAATTTGAACGAAACGCTCAGCTTCGCGCGGTAGGCCTCGATCTTGCCCTTGGCGTCCAGTTGCAAATCGAGCTTAACGACTTCGGCGACGCGGAGATCGCGCAAGGATTTTCCGGCCCTGTCGACCGCCGCCTTGGCGGCCTTCTCCCAGGATTCCTTGCTGGTCCCGATCAGCTCAATAACTTTGTAGACGCTCTCGGCCATGTCGTCCTCCCTTTCAGCAGGACGCAGGTGCTCCTGCCGCAAGCGAGCCTAACATCGAGATTTCGGCGCTGAAAGGATGCGGCGCACCATGCCCTGGCCTCCTAGGTCGCGACCTATCTTCGTTCCGTCAAAAATAGCCGGGCGGCGGAGCGCCGTCCGGCTATTTGGGACATCTCTCAATACGTTAGCGCGTAGCTCGTCACCTTACTCGGTCGAGTACTTGAACTCGGGCATCGCCTTCAACTCATCCTTGGTCGCATTGTACATCGCGTGATCCGGGTACCACGGATTGGCCTTGGCCGGCGGAGCGGCCCTGGTCGCAGCGCCCGTGGTCATGGTCGAGGATGGCCGGCTGTTGCCCGACGTCGGGGTAGCGGCGCCGGCGACGCCGGTATAAGCGACCGGCTCGTTGACGAACTTCACCTTGTCAAAGGGCACCGCGACCAGGTGGGAGCCGACGCCAAGGAAGCCGCCGACGCTGATGACAGCCGCCTTGATGTTCCCGCTCTTGTCGGTCAGCAAGTCGTTGATCGAGCCGATGCTCTGATTGTCGCTGTTATAGACATTGAGGCCGACGACCTTCGAGGTGCGCCAGTCGCCCTGGAAGGAAGAATCCGACGCGGTAGCCGGAGCCGGCGTCATGGTGTTGGCGCGTTCGGTGGTGGCAGTCGGAGTCTGCGCAAACGCAACGGTCGCAAGCAAAGCGGAGCCGGCCAAACCGGCCACAACGGATTTTGCAAACATGATGTGTCTCCCTGAGAATGAAATAGTCGGGAGAAAACAAATTGACGCCACTGCCGTTCCGAAGAACAAATCTATTTTGCGAACCGCGGCGCATTATCTTTCTCAGGGTTCCGTGGAACATTGATCAGAAGCCACCCCAATAGGGCGGGATTCCGTAATAGCGATGGAGTTCCGCTTCCTGCGAGCGATCGCCCCAGTCGAAATCCCGGTCGGCCCGGAATGACGGCGCGCGCCGCAGTTCTTCGTCGTCGATGTCGAGCTGGTAGGCCTCGAAGCGCGGATTGTAACTCAGGCGTCCCCATGGCAACGGCAGCAGATTGGTCCCCATTCCGAGGAATCCGCCGAAGCTAAGGATCGCGTAGGAAACCCTGCCACTGACCTTGTCGATCATCAGCCGCTCGATATGGCCGATCCTGTCACCGTTCGGCCGGCGCACCACGGTGCCCTTTCCTTTACCCGGTCGCTTGCAATCAACTGATGTGGTCGGATCATGAACTCAGTCATCACCATCCTCGCGATTTCCTGGCGGTTCTTGCGGTTTGATGATGTGAATCAACTTCTCGGCCTAGGTCCGGTTCCCGCCAAACAGCATCAGCCCACGCCGATCATTCCTCCCTTCTGGGAAGAATGATCGTCATGGTGTGCCGTGTGTGCGTCGGCTGGGGTAAGACGTGAAGGTCAGGTCTGGTAGTTGATCAGAAGCGCGGAGAAGGAAGAGCTGCTGTCGCTCGATGACGTCGAACTGCCGGTCGCGCCGTAGCTGGTCGCCGACGAGTCCGACAATGAGTTTTGCAGCGATTGCAGGAATTGCTGCAGGATGTCCTCAGGTGAGCTAGCGCTCGATGAACTGCCCGTGCCGCTGCTCGACGACGCGCTGGTGGATGACGAACTGGCGGACGACGCGCCGCCATGATGGCCACCGCCGTGATGACCGTGATGCACGCCGCCGGAGCCGCCGGGTCCGCCGGACGGAGGAGGTCCAAGCGCGGCGAGCCCGGCCGAAGAATCAGATGTGCCGGCGCTGCCCGCGCCATTGGCCCCGCCCGCGAACGCGTTCTGGAAAACGCCCTGCAGTTCGGTGGCCTGCTGCGCGGTCAGCTTGCCGCTTGAAACTTCACTGGCAATCAAACTGTCGATCTTCGATTTGATGTCGCCGGGCGAGCTGTTGGAGGACTGTGCACCGGAGCCGGTCGAACCATCCGCCCCGCCGCCCTGCAGCGAGGAGTTGATGTCGTTCAACGCGGAGGACAACGCACTCTGGTCGGACGAGCTGATGGCGCCGGAATTAACTTCCGACTGCAGTTGGGCCTGGAGCAACTGCAGCGGTGACTGATAGCTGCTGCCCGAGGCTGCCGAGATCGAGGTCATGAAGGCTCCAAAGGTTCTTGAAAGGTAACGAGACCGTAAGGTTAATATTCTTAACAAGACCTTTTTATCGCCCTACAACCATGTTGCGTGGCGTTACCCGAACGGCGCCAGAAATATTCGGAAACAAAAATTCCCGACCGGTTCTCCTCGAATCACAGTCAAAGGTTCGCATGGCTACGGCATCGCCCAACATCCTTGTCGTTGAAGACGATCGCGAAACGCGATCACTGATCGCAAAATACCTGCGCGGCAATGGCTGCAACGTCGCGGCCGCAACCGATGGACGCGAGATGGCCCGCGCGATGGCCGATCATCGCGTCGACCTCTTGATCCTCGATGTGATGCTGCCGGGCGAGGATGGCCTCAGCCTGTGCCGCAAGGTGCGCGCGGAATCGCAGGTCCCGATCATCATGCTGACCGCGCGCGGCGAGGACGTCGATCGCATTCTCGGCCTCGAGATGGGCGCGGACGATTATCTGGCCAAGCCGTTCAACCCGCGCGAGTTGCTGGCCCGCATCAACGCGGTGCTGCGCCGCCAGGCTGCCGCGCAAACCGTCAGCGCCACCAATGGCGCGACCGCGCTGACGTTTCTCGGATGGCGGATCGATTTCAGGCTGCGCGAGTTGCGCAATCCGGCTGGCGCCCGGGTGGCGATGACCAGCGCCGAGTTCGACCTGCTGCGGACTTTCTGCGAGCGGCCGGGCCGCGTGCTGTCGCGCGAGAGCCTGCTCGACCTCACCCAGGGCCGCAGTTCCGGCTCGTTCGAGCGCAGCATCGACGTGCTGGTCAGCCGCATCCGGCGCAAGATCGAAACCGATCCGCAGGAAGCCACCATGATCAAGACGGTGCGCTCCGGCGGCTACATGTTCACGCCGACGGTGGAGACACCCGCCGCCAGCGGCCCGTCATGAGGCCGCTCGGCTTTCTGAATCTCAGGGGCATCAGCGGACAGATCGCGGCGCTGGTCATCGCCTCGATCGTCGCGCTTCATCTGATCATCACCGTCACCTTTTTGATCCATCGGCCCGACCAGATCGAACCGTCGATCGATCGCCGCCACAGCCAGCTTGCGGCGACAGTCCAGTTGCTCGGCGCGGCGCCAGCGACCGAGCGACCGCGACTGCTCGAAGATATCAAGCGGGCATTTCCGCAACTCGACGTCGAGAATCTGGTGTCGGGTGCCGCGCCTGCGGCCAACACCCCTGCTCCCGACCTGCGTAGCCTGCATCGCCGCCTCGGTCCGAATTACCGGGTGTTTTCGCTCGGCCAAGACGACAATTCGCACGACAATCCGCACAAGGTCGGCATCGCATTGCCCGACGGCGCGATGCTGTCGGCCAATCTGCTGCAGGACCAGCGGCAGCGCCCGTTCTGGAGCGGTCCGTGGATGATAACATTACTGTTCGCAGTGATCAGCGTCAGCCTGCTCAGCCTGTGGGCCGCCCGCGCCTTGACCGCGCCGCTGTCCTCATTTGCCAAAGCCGCCGAGGAATTCAGCCTTGATGGCGCCGCAGCCCCGCTGCCGGAGCGCGGGCCCGCGGAAATCCGGTCGGTCGCAAAGGCGCTCAACCGGATGCGGCGCCGGATCTCCGGACTGATCGACGACCGCACCAAGATGCTGGCCGCGATCAGCCACGATCTGCGCACCCCGATTACCCGGATGCGGCTGCGCTCCGAATTCATCGAAGACGAAGGCCATCGCAGCCGCATGCTGCACGATCTCGACCAGATGCGGTCGATGCTGGAATCCGTGCTCTCCTTCCTGCGCAACGACCGCAAGCTCGAATCCATGACGCTGGTCGATATCGCAAGCACGCTGCAACTGGTCACCGATCAGTTCACCGACATGGGGCACAAGGTCATCTATGACGGCCCGCAACACGCCATGGCGACGGTGCGGCCGGACGACCTGCATCGCACTGTCACCAATCTGGTCGAGAACGCAGTCAAGTTCGGCTCCGAGACGACGGTGCGCCTGATCGCCTCGCCGGATGTCATGACCATCGAGGTCGAGGACGACGGCCCCGGCATTTCCGATACACGCAAGGATATCATGCTGGAACCGTTCGTGCGCGGCGACGATGCCCGCAACATGGATGAAGCCTCGGGCTTCGGGCTCGGCCTGTCGATCGCGCGCAGTATCGTGCTGGCGCATGGCGGCGAATTGTCGCTCAACGACCGCGACCCGCATGGCCTGATCGTGCGCATCCGTTTGCCGGTTCAGCAGCAGAGCCGGCAATCGGCGGCCTGAAGTTTTCTCGCGGCGATCAGGCCGCGATCGGCTGCTCGCTTGCATCTTCGAAGTAAGCTACCGCTTCGAAGCGGTAGTCGCAGGCGAGGCAATGCCAGAGATAGGCGGTGCTCTGCGGGCCCGATTCGATCCATTCCGGCATCGAAATCGGTCGGCCGCATTGAGCGCAGGGGTTTCCGCGAGGCAGATTCACGAAGTCCGCTCGAGCCATGGCGCATCTCCCTTTTGCACGTTGGTTCGTTTTTGAAACGGATTGGACAGGCTTACTGACGGATCACGCAGGCTGTCGTTGTCGCGCCGAAGGTTTCGCACCGCATTGAGTCATTAAAACGACAATTGGCGGTTGCGACAAAATGCAC
>Ga0208589_1000641_pt1 | contig 16168 bp, 20 predicted proteins | sample NGESurshal092012_2_FD_184486 | JGI IMG/M metagenome (GOLD analysis project Ga0208589, IMG submission 184486) | Arctic peat soil microbial communities from Barrow, Alaska - NGEE Surface sample F53-2 shallow-092012 (SPAdes) | ecosystem: Environmental > Terrestrial > Soil > Wetlands > Peat ... | reverse complement strand
GCAACAGAGTGAAAGGTTCGCTGCTCAGACTGAAACCGCTCATGCCACTCGCCAATGGGGTAGGTACGAATACGACACGACATCGAACCCGGACTGCCTATTATGCCGTCCGCTGTCTGGGGATACTTGTCCGAGATCAGGCCGCGATCGTGGAACTCAAGGGGATCCGCCGTCCGGCGAGCGCCAGGACTTCGCGCAGTAACGAGCTGGCGTCACGCTATGATGTCCGCTTTGCTCGATGGATAAATGCATGCAAACGCCTGTCCTGCCATGTGTCTGCGCATGAGCGCGCGCTCCGTGCTGCTGCATGTATTCACGCTGTTCATCGCCGCCATGCTGGGACTTGCCGCCGGCGCGATTTGGATGGTTGCCACGCTTTACTTGCGCCGGCCGCTGCCGTGGCTGGCGCTGCCAATCGGCATGCTGCTGGCCTGGGTGATACGCCACGGCGTGCGCGCACCGGGGGCCGGCGCCGCGCTGCTGGGAGCACTGGCGACCGTGCTGGCGGTTGTCTACGTAAACATGCTGATCGCCGCAGCGAAGATCGCCGGCGCCATGGGCATGGGCATGGTCGATGCGCTGCGCACGACCGGTGCCGGCATGTTGTGGCAACTGGCGCAACTGGCGCTGACACCCATGGACATCGCATGGTCCATCGCCGGCGCCGTGCTGGCGGCGATGCTCGCGCTGCGCCCGGTTCGGCGCCGGTTGCCGCCGCGGTAGCCATGCCGGAACAGTCCGGGGGCGCTCGCCGAGTTCGCTGGCAGGCGATGCACGGAGCGCCGTTGCGGGGCACGGCTCAGAGCTTGCCGAGCCAGTCCGAAGCCATGCCCGCCACCTCCGCAGCACTCGAATGACTGGTGACGATGGCGGCATCGGCATCCCCGCAAGGACCATATTTCGGCGCACTGGTCACCGAGAACAGGCCCAGTGTCGGCGTGCCGCTGGCGGCGGCCAGATGCATCACGCCACAGTCCGCGCTGATGAACGCGTCCATGTTCGCGATCACCGCGGCGAGACGGCGCAGGTCGCGCGTGTAGTAGGTGGGAAAGTTGCCGCGAAGCTGGGTGCGGCCGTGTTCCGCCACCAGGTCGACAATCCGCACATCCGAACGCAGGGTCAGCAGCGCGCTGACGAACTCCTCCCACCAGTCCTCGCTGTAACGTTTGGCACCGGTGGCGTTGGCAAAGATGCCGACCACGGGTTGTGCCGCTACTCGTTGACCCGACCGGCCGAGAACCGCGGCAAGGGTATGCCCGGCCTGCTGCTGCTCATGCTCCGACAGGCTCATGTTGAGTGGCGGATACGCCCGGTCCACCTTCCCGGCATACGCCGTGCGCAACAGAAACACGCCCCGATGCCCGAAATACTCCGGGTACGGCAGCTTGTGCCATGCCGATTCATGGCCTCCCCGGGCATCCGGAAGCCCCAGCTTGAAACGGGCCTTCACCGTTGCCAGCAGCAGCCGGCCCGACTGCGAGCCGTCGCAGGCATCGACGGCGAGATCGTAGGAGTTGCGCCGCAATTGCCGCAGCAAGCCGATCGTGAAAAACGGGTGCCGTGCAATCTTGTGCGGCAGGCTGAATACATGACGGATCTGGAAACGGTTCGCAAACACGGTCTGCGCCGCAATGCCGCCAGTGACTAGGTCGATCTCGGCGCCGGGATAGAGCGCTTCGACTTCGGCGAGCAGCGGGCTGATCAGGATCGCGTTGCCCAGCCGATGATTGGGTCGGCATACGAGCACACGATGGATGCCGCGCACAGGCAGCTGACCCGGCTCGCAAAGCCCGCGATTGACTACCCCGAACAGACGTCCAAAGCAACACGTGATCAGCCGGCGCCGCAAATCGTCCCAGCGGCGTGGCGTCGCGGGAGTCCTCAGACGCAAATCGAGCATTCCTGCGGCAGCGCTGCGGGGCAAGGTATGGGCATGGTCATGGGAATGGATGGCAACGACATCAGGCGATCTTAGCTTAGGCCATCCTTGAGCATTGACGCCATGTTGACACGTTTAAGACCGCCCTAAGTTTGAGGGTGCAAAAAGGTAGTACGGCGACGCTTGGTCGCCCCCACTGGAGTCCCCCATGAACAAGTTTATTTGCATCGTCGCCGCCAGCACGTTGGCCGTCGTCGCCTTCAGCGCCAGCGCCAGCCCCGGCGAAGACCTGGCCAGTATGGCCAAGATCCAGATGCCGCAGGCACGCCAGATCGCGCTCAAGGCGTATCCGGGCAAGATCGTCAAAGAGGAGCTGGAGAAGGAAAATGGTGGTAGCGGCCTGCGCTACTCGTTCGACATCGCCAACGGCAAGAGCACTCATGAAGTCGGCGTGGATGCCAAGACCGGCAAGCTGCTGGAAAACTCGGTCGAAGGCGCGGACAACGACTGATCGTTATGGGCGCCCGCTCTGTACGTAACGTCTTGCAGAGCGAGCCATCCGCGGGGGCTTAGTCGTCCAGTGTCTTCAATTCATTCACCAGCTGGCCCGCGGCAGCCTGGCCGTCGCCGTACAGCATGCGGGCGTTGTCCGCATAGAACAGCGCATTCTCGATGCCGGCGAACCCGGTGCCCTTGCCGCGCTTGACCACGATCACGTGCTTCGCGTTGCCGACATCCAGGATCGGCATGCCGTAGATCGGCGAGGCCGGATCGGTCTTGGCCAGCGGATTGACCACGTCGTTGGCGCCGATCACCAGCGCCACGTCGACGTTCGGGAATTCCGGATTGATATCGTCCATGTCGGCGATCAGGTCGTACGGCACGCCGGCCTCGGCCAGCAGTACGTTCATGTGACCGGGCATGCGCCCGGCCACCGGATGGATCGCGAACTTCACTTTCACGCCGCGTTCGATCAGCAGCTTGGCGAATTCCCATACCTTGTGCTGCGCCTGCGCCACCGCCATGCCATAGCCGGGCACGATCACCACGCGTTCGGCGTAAGCCATCATCACCGCCGCATCGGCCGCGTCGATCGGCTTCTGCGCACCGTCGATGGATTGCGCTTCAGCACCGGCGGCTGCACCAAAGCTTCCGAACAACACGTTGCCGATCGAACGGTTCATCGCCTTGGCCATCAGCTGGGTCAGCAGCGTGCCGGCCGCGCCGACCACCATGCCGGCGATGATCATCGCCTCGTTGCCCAGCACGAAACCCTCGAACGCCACGGCCAGCCCGGTGAACGCGTTGTACAGCGAGATCACCACCGGCATGTCGGCGCCGCCGATCGGCAGCGTCATCATCAGCCCGAACAGCAGCGCCAGCACGAAGAACGCCACGATCAGCGGCAGGCTGGCATGACTCGTCGCCAGCAGAATGCCGATCAGTACCGCTGCAGCCAGCAACAGCAGATTGACCGCACGCTGGCCCGGAAACACGAAGCGCTTGTCCAGCCAGCCCTGCAGCTTGGCGAATGCGATCAGCGAACCAGAGAAACTCACCGCGCCGATCAGCGCACCGAGCACACCCAGCGTCAACTCGACCGGACTCAGCGTCAGCGCCGCCGGGACCGGCTGCAGCGCGTTGATCGCCCAGCTCTCCGGGCGCAGCGGCGAGGTATCCGGAATACCCGGCGGATGCAGCAGCGCCAGATTGCGCACATAGCCGATCAACTCGACCGCGCCGATCGCCGCCGCCGCACCGCCGCCCATGCCGTTGTACAGCGCCACCATCTGCGGCATCGCGGTCATCGCCACGCGTCGGCCCGTCCACCACGCCGCACTGACGCCGATCAGCACCGCGGCGATGATCAGGCCGCGGTTGTGCATGTCCGGCAGGAAGAACGTGGCCAGCACCGCCAGCAGCATCCCGTAGCCGGCCCACACGATGCCACCGCGCGCGGTACGCGGCGAACTCATGCGTTTCAGGCCCAGGATAAACAGCACCGCGGCGAGGAAATAACAGGCCTTGATCAGGGTGGGGAGCCAGCTCATCACCTGCTCTCCTTGCCTGAGTTCGGCTTGCCGACGGGCTTGCTGGACTTGAACATCTCCAGCATCCGCTCGGTCACCACGTAGCCGCCGGCGGCGTTGCCGGCACCCAGCAACACCCCGACAAAGCCGATGGTCATCTCGAATGGCGTCTGCGCATGGCCTAGCGCGATCATTGCCCCAACCAGCACAATACCGTGGACGAAGTTGGAACCGGACATCAGCGGCGTGTGCAGGATGACCGGCACCCGCGCAATGATTTCATAGCCGGTAAATGCGGCCAGCATGAAGATGTACAGCGCCAGGAACCCGTCGATCATGACCCCATCTCCCATGAGAGCCGCCCGCCAGGACGTCGTGTTCGCATCATACGGGTGCAGGTCAACCCGTGCGACCCTTCCGCGTTGAATACGGGAGTCGAACCGCTGGAGCCCGACGATGCGTCAACCGACGATGCGGACGATGCGGCCATGAACAACATGGCTGGCACGCTCGACGCAGACATGCTGATTGAAGGCCGGCTGAGCGAGAGCGCGCGCGAAACGCCCGCCACGCTGGATGCGTTCCTGGCCCAGGTGGAGCGGCGCGCATTCCGCATGGCCGAGCTGCAGCTGCGCCAGCGCGAGGACGCCATGGATGCGGTGCAGGACGCCATGCTGCGGCTGGTCAAGCACTACCGCGACAAACCCGCCACGGAATGGCCACCGTTGTTCTGGGGCATCCTGCGTCGGCGCATCGTCGATCTGCAGCGTCGCCGCAAGGTGCGCTCGATCGTGGTGGGCTGGCTCGGCGGTGGTCATGACGGCAACGACGACGAGCTGCCGGCATGGGATCCTGCCGATCGTGGCCCCGGCCCGCTCGACCAGCTGCAGAACAGGCAGTCGTATGCCGACATGGCTGCCGCGGTAAGGCAGCTGCCGCAGCGCCAGCGCGAAGCTTTCATGCTGCGCATGCTGGAAGGACTGGACGTGGCGGAAACCGCCGATGCCATGGGCTGCTCCAAAGGCAGCGTGAAAACCCATCTGTCACGTGCCATGCATCATCTGCGCGATCAACTGGAGGACTGGCGATGACCTCGTCCGATAAAAACCGGCCCGACAACCGGTCCGACAAACCACTCGAACAGCGTGCGCGCGAGCTCTATCACGAGGCCTGCCAGCGCATCGATCCGGTCACTGCCGGCCGTCTGCGCGCCGCGCGGCGGCAGGCGCTGGGAACGGCGCAGGCACCAGGACACCATGCCGCCCGCTGGTTGATCCCCACTGGCGCATTCGCGGCGATCGCGCTGGCCACGTTGATGGTGTGGCAGCCGGTAACGCACGACGCGGCAGCGCCGTCGAACCAGACCGTCAGCATGCCCGATTCCAGCGCCGACGCGGATAACGAACTGCCGCCCGATGCCGACAAGAGCGACCCGAAGCTCTATCAGAATCTGGATTTCTATGGCTGGCTGGCGGCCAATGCCCAGAACAGTCAGTCGGCAAATCGCTGAGCCATGAGCAAGCCTCGCTCCTTGATCCTGCCTCTGCTGTGCGCTGCGCTGCTGCTCGGCAGCGTCGTCGCGGCACCGTTGCATGCGCAGAATGCCCCGTCGCCGCGGCCGTGGAACAGCCTCGATCCGGCACAGCGCGATGTGTTGGCGCCGCTGCAGGAAAAGTGGAACACCCTGCCACCGCGCAAACAGGCGCGCATGTTGCAACGCGCCGAAGTCTGGACCACCTTGCCGCCGGCAAAGCGGGAGGAGGTCCGCGAACGCATTGCGCGCTGGCAACAGATGACACCGGAACAGCGTCAACAGGCGCGCGTGAACCAGCGCAAGTTTCGTGAACTGCCACCGCAACAGCGCCAAAAGCTGCACGCCGCCTTCGAGCGCTTTCAGCAATTGCCACCGCAGCAGCGCGAACAGCTGATCCGTCAATGGCAGGCCATACCTCCGAACCAACGCCTGCAGTGGCTGAAACATTCCGGTCACGGCGGCCCTTAGCAGCACACGACGCCAGCAAACCATGACGATGAATCACCCCGCCTTGCGCGGGGTGATTTTGGTTCTGCTGCTCAGGCGCTGAAGCGGGTTTCGCCGGCGTGGCTCACACAGCTTTTGGCGACCAGTTCGTCATCGAAGTCCGGCTTCAACGCACCGTCGCGGATCAGCAGCTCGACGAAGTTGTACACGTTGCGCGCATACATTTCCGACGCATGCAGCGGTGCCCCGGCGGCCAGATTGAGCGGGCCGAGGATCGTCACGCCGCCATGTTCGACACGCTCGCCCGGCCGGGTCAGTTCGCAGTTGCCGCCACCCTCGGCGGCCAGATCGACGATCAGCGCGCCCGGCTTCATGCCCTCGACCATCGCCTTGCTGAGAATCTTCGGCGCCGGTCGTCCCGGCACCGCCGCGGTGGTGACGACCACGTCGATCGATTTCAGATGCTCGGCCAGCGCCTGCTGTTGCGCGGCACGCTCTTCGGCGGAAAGTTCACGCGCATAGCCGCCAGTGCCGGCTGCGCTGACGCCGAGTTCGAGAAACTTCGCGCCCAGCGATTCCACCTGCTCGCGGGTCTCCGGGCGCACGTCGTAACCTTCGATCTGCGCGCCAAGCCGACGCGCGGTGGCGATCGCCTGCAGTCCGGCCACACCGGCGCCGATCACCAGCACCTTGGATGGTCGTATCGTGCCGGCGGCGGTGGTCAGCATCGGGAAGAACTTCGGCGCGGCCTCGGCGGCGATCAGCATGCCGCGGTAACCGGCCACCGCCGCCTGCGAACTGAGCACGTCCATTGCCTGCGCGCGCGTGGTGCGCGGCAGCAGCTCCAGCGAAAACGCGGTCAGTTTGCGCGCGGTGAGTGCCGCGACGCGCTCGGGCGCGGCGTGCGGGCGCAACTGGCCCACTACCACGCTGCCTTCGCGCAACCGGGAAAACACCGCGTTGTCCGGCGGCAACACGCAGGCCAGCAGATCGGCTTGCGCCAGCACGGCGGCGACATCGGCAAACTCGACCTCGGCATAGGCAGCATCAGGGAAGCCGGCGGCGCGGCCCGCATCGTGTTCCAGCAATATGCGCATACCCTTGCCGCGCAACTTCTTCGCCATTTCGGGCGTGATCGCCACGCGCCGTTCCCCGGCAGCGGTTTCACGCAAGGCAGCTATGGTGATCGGCATGGTGCAATCCCCTCGAATGGTCCGGCTATCTTAGCGGGACTTGGGCGCTGACAGGTTTGATCCAGCCAGGGCCGAGAGTAAGCTGGGTCGCCGGCACAAACCACTCGCGCTGCACGGGGCATCGCTGGACGACGTCTCCACAGGAAATTTGGATGTCTTTTCTCCGCAACGCTTTCGATGACTTGCTGGCACTGGCGCGTAGCGCACGCGAACAGGCCTATGCACCGTATTCGCACTTTCTGGTCGGTGCTGCGCTACAGACCCGCGACGGCCGCCAGTTCAGCGGCTGCAATGTGGAAAACGCGTCCTACGGCCTGTGCAACTGCGCTGAACGTACTGCCCTGTTCAGCGCGATTGCCGCCGGCTGCCGGCCTGGTGATTTCGCCGCGCTGGCAGTGATTGCCGATACCGACACTCCGGTCAGCCCCTGCGGCGCCTGCCGCCAGGTGATGTCCGAACTGTGCGACGACAGCATGCCGGTGTTGCTGACCAACCTGCACGGCGATCTGCAGGAAACCACCGTCGCGGCACTGCTGCCTGGATCGTTCAAGCTGCCACTGCCGACGTAATGATTCGCGTGATACCAGCCTGCCAGCTAGCATGAGCGTCCACGCATCGCCGAGTCCATCCATGCCAGCCACCCTGTCCCTGCTGCAGCAACGCCACTCCGCGCCCTCACGCCAGCTCGGCGAGCCGGCGCCTGACGAGGCCACGCTGCAGGCGCTGCTCACGGCGGCGATCCGCGTGCCTGATCACGGCAAACTGGTGCCATTTCGTCTTGTCCGCATGCAGGGTGAAGCGAAGCTGCGCTTCGGCGAGCAGCTCGCCACCATCGCGATCCGCAACCATCCCGAACTGTCCGAAGCCAAGCGCGAGAAGGAGCGCCTGCGCTACACCTTTGCGCCACTGGTCATTGTTGTCGTTGCATGCCTGCAGGCCGACAGCAAGATTCCCGAGATCGAACAGAAGCTCTGCGCCGGCAATGTGGCCTACAACCTGCTGCTGGGTGCGTGCGCGCTGGGCTATGGCGCGCAATGGCTGACCGGCTGGGCCGCGTACGACCGTGAAGTGGCGGATATCCTCGAGCTGGCCGGAAACGAGCACGTGATCGGTTTCGTGCACCTGGGCACGCCGCAGATCGACGTGCCCGATCGCGATCGCCCGGCGCTAACCGACCTGCTCCGCACATGGACGCCGTGAGCGCGTCATCCGGCGGACTTCCAGCTGTCCATCTGGTCGACGGCAGCCTGTATGTGTTCCGCGCCTGGCATTCGATGCCGGACGAATTTTTCGATGCGGATGGCCATCCGGTCAATGCGGTGCACGGCTACACCCGCTTTCTGTGCGAACTGCTGGAACGTGCGCAACCGGAGCACATCGCGGTGGCGTTCGATGCCTCGCTGACCAATTCGTTCCGCAATGCGATCTACCCGGCCTACAAAGCCAACCGCGAGTTGCCGCCACCCGACCTGGAACGGCAGTTCGTGCAGTGCCGTGCGATCACCGAAGCGCTGGGCATTCACGTGATGATCGACCACAGCTTCGAGGCCGACGACCTGATCGGCAGCACGGTGTGGAGCCTGCGTGCGCTGGGCTGGCGCAGCGTGATCGTCTCCGCCGACAAGGACTTCGGCCAGTTGCTGGGCGAGCACGACGAGCAATGGGACTATGCGCGCGGTCTGCGCTGGGGGCCGGCCGGCGTACACGAGAAGCTCGGCGTGCACCCGCAGCAGGTAGCCGATTATCTTGCGCTGTGCGGCGATGCGGTGGACAACATCCCCGGCGTACCCGGCATCGGCGCGAAAACCGCAGCCGCCTTGCTCACCCACTTTGGCAGTCTGGACACCCTGCTCGATCGTATCGACGAAGTGGCGTACTTGCGCCTGCGCGGCGCGGTCGTATGTGCCGCCAAACTGCGCGAGCATGCCGAACAGGCGCGGCTGTACCGCCGCCTGACCCGGATCGCACTGGATGCACCCGGCGCCATCACCGCCGATATGTTGCTGCGCCAATGCGGCGAACTAGATCAACTCGACAGCCTGTGCGAACAGCTGCGCTTCGGCACATTCACCCGCAGCCGTCTGCGCGCCCTGCTGCGCTGAATCTCAAACTCCTGCTCCTCCCCCTGCGCGCAGGGGAGGCTGGGAGGGGGTTGCTTGAGCTTGCGCAAGAGCAGGATCAAAAGCACCCCTCCCCAGCCCTCCCCTGCACACAGGGGAGGGAGCGTACGGCTAATCTGCGCGGTGCCAAACGATCACCTGCCCGGTTGTCGCTGTGCGCCGGACAGGTCAACATGTCGACTGGTTCTTCCGGCACGCAGTCACCGATGAACGACCTCACCAACCGCATTCCCCCCGACGCCGGCGCTCCAGTGGAAACACTGCACGAAGGCCGCTGGCTGAGCCTGCGCAAGCGTGGCCGATGGGAGTACGCCGAGCGCAACAATCCCGGCGGCGCGGTGATCATTCTGGCGGTGACGCCCGGGGACAAGGTGCTGTTCGTCGAGCAGTACCGCGTGTCGATCCTGCAGAACACCATCGAGATGCCGGCCGGCCTGGTCGGCGACATGGTCGACCAGGCCGACGAAAGCGCGCTGCTGGCCGCGCAACGCGAGCTGGAGGAGGAAACCGGCTATCGCTGCCAACGGGTGGAGTTCATCCACCGCGGACCCTCGTCGTCCGGCATGAGCACCGAGATGATCACCTTCGTGCGCGCTTGGGACCTGCAAAAGATCGGTCCGGGCGGCGGCGACGAAACGGAGAACATCGTGGTGCATGAGGTACCGCGGCGCGAGGCGGGAGCATGGCTGTTCGCGCGCGCCGCCGAAGGCTATTCGATCGATCCGAAACTGTTCGCCGGACTGTGGTTCATCGAACACGCCAGCCTGCGGCAAGCCACGCCAACGGACGTCTGAACGGCCAGAGCCGATACCATCGATATCAATCTGACGGATGCTGAAGGTGCCGCCAGCGCCAGAGCGTGACCAGCATGCCGAGCAGCACCACTACCAGCCAGCAACACATCGCTCGCGTGTCGCTTCCCAGCCACAGCACGCTGGCCACCGCACCCACCGCCAACGCGCCCGCCGCCAGCGCCAGCAGGATATCGCGCGGGACACCGTGCACCGGAAGCAGCAGAAACACGCCCAGCGCAGCCAGCAATACAGCCAATATCTGCTTGCTCAGCACGTCCCGCGGTGGCACGGGCAGATCCGGAAAGATGTCGAGCAACGGGACAGCGCCGATCTCCACGTCATAGCCCTTGCCATCGGCGGCATCGGTGGCTGCTACCAGCTGGTCGCCGTCGATGCGCGCAACGATGGTCACCTGCTGCAGGGGCACTTCCTCCCAGCTCACCCGCAGATCGCCCAGGTGAGGATCGTCCGGATGCGCGCTGGTCACCAGGTAATTCTGGTATGCGCTGAAGCTGGCCGCGAGATTTTCCGGCAGTGCTTTCGGATCCGGCGTCACCTGCGCGGAACCGGGCAGCGCATGCAGCAGCTGCGGAGACAGCTTGAATCCGCCGATCTGCACCAACCCGGCATCGAACTGCTTGCTGTTGATCGGAAAGCTGGCGGGATTGGCATGCCCGGCCGGCTGTTTGAAGTGGCTGGCGTCGAGCAACTGGTCCACCCAGTCCATCTCGTAATGCACATCACGGCCAATGCGTATTTCGCGCCACTGGAACATTTCCACGTGACGCAGCAATACCGGTGTATTCACCTGCAGGTTGAACTCGGGATCGCGCGGCGCCTCCACCGCCGTCGGGGTTCCCACGAGGCGCGCCATGTAGCCCTGCAGGCTGACCTGTGGTCTGGCGTCGGCGGCAAGGTCGATCACTTCACCGCCATGCCGCCCCGCAGCGGCACGATAGTCGAGCACCCCGCGTACGGTCATCGCCAGCAGCCCGATACCGATCAACATCAGCAATGCGCCGACGACATTGCGCGCCAGACCATGCATGGATATCCCTGTGCCAGGATCCATCAGGCCGTCCCAGCCGAGAATCGCGGCAGTGCGCCGCACATGACGCGCTGCTCGTCGGCCGTACCGAAGCGGCCGCGCTCGTCACGCGTCACGCGTGCCAGTGCGCAATCGTGGTCGTGGGTGAAGAACAGCCGTACATCCCGTGCCAGCTTGTCTTCGAGGAAAACGCGCTTCTCATCGATCAGTTTTTCCGGCCAGCGGTCGTAACCCATGGTAATCGGCAGATGCACCCAGAAACGGCCGGGGATCAGGTCGGCGCAGAACGCCACACCACCGACCTCGGCCAGCATCAGGCCCGGCGTATGGCCGTCCGAAAAACTGAAACGCACCGCCTGCCCGAGTGTCTGCGAGTATTCGCCTTCGACCAGCTCGAGCCGGCCGCTGGCTTCGAGCAGCAGCTGCAATTCGGGGATGAACGAGGCACGGTCGCGCGAATGCGGCTTCAGCGCGCGGCGCCAATGTTCCGCGCCCACCACGAAGCGCGCATTCGGAAACAGCAGACGCGGTGGCTGACCGGCGTCCCATGCCGCCAGCAAGCCACCGGCATGGTCGAAATGCAGGTGCGACAACACCACCACGTCGATGTCCTCATGCTGCATGCCGGCAGCAGCCAGCGAATCGAGCAGCACGTGCCGCGACTCGACCACGCCATAGCGCTCGCGCAGCGCCGGTTCGAAAAATGCGCCGATGCCCGTTTCGAACAGCACGTTGCGGCCGTGCGCGCCGTCCACCAGCAGGTCCTTCACCAGCAGGCAGCGGCAGGCCAAGGGAATGCGGTTCTGCTCATCCGGCGCAATCCAGCGCGACCACAGCGCCTTGGGAGCGTTGCCAAACATGGCACCGCCATCCAGCTGCTGCGAATTGCCCAGGATCGAGAACAGTTCCATGACGAAATCAATACTCCGTTGCCACGGATTCGTCCGGAACGAATCCGGACGCCGCAGGCGGCCTCGAGTGCAGCGAGGGGCGAGGCCCACGGATGGGCCGAGCCAACATGGCACTGCCATCCAGTTGCTGCGAGTTGCCGAGGATCGAGAACAGCTCCATCACTTTGCCTTACTGCACCGTGCCCAGGCCTGAGGAGTGACGCGGATCACTGGCGGCATCGAGCTGGTTGGTCTTGTGGTCCCAGGTCACCACGTTCATGAAGCCCCAGGACTCGCGCTGCTTGAACGTATAACCCATCTTCGTCAGCTCGTCCGTGACGGCCGGATCGAACGTACCTGCCTCCACCATGACCACGTCCGGCAGGTACTGATGGTGGAAGCGCTTGTGCGCGACGATCTGCTGCGCGCTCTCGCCGTCGATGAAATGCAGGATGCCTTCCAGCACCTGGGTGATGATGGTCGAGCCGCCGGGCGAGCCGATCACCGCGGTGCGGTCGGCGCCGATCACGATGCTCGGCGACATCGACGACAGCATACGCTTGCCACCCTGTGGCGCATTCGCCACGCTGCCGAGCAGACCGTAGACGTTCGGTTTGTTCGGCACCAGCGCGAAATCGTCCATCTCGTCGTTCAGCAGCACGCCGGTACCGGCCGCGACAAAGGTGGAGCCCATGGTGTAGTTCACCGTCGCGGTGACCGCGGCCATGTTGCCGTCGGCATCGATAATCGAAAAGTGTGTGGTATGCATGCCCGGCTCGCTGGCCTCGGCACGCGGCAGCATCGACGATGGCGTGGCCCGGTCCGGCAGGATGCTCTGGCGCAGACCATCGGCGTAGTACGGCGACAGCAGCATGTCCAGCGGCATCTTCACGAAATCCGGATCACCGAGATAATCGTTGTGATCGCGAAATGCGCGACGCATGGCTTCGACGATATAGTGCACGCGGTGTGCCTGATCGAGCTTGTCCAGGTCGAAACCGGACAGGATGTTGAGGATCTCGGCGATCGCCACGCCACCGGAAGAAGGCGGTGGCGCGGTGATGATGCGGTAACCGCGATAGTTCACGACGATCGGTGTGCGCTCTTTCGCCTGGTAGCTGGACAGATCGGCCAGCGTCCAGTTGCCGCCCGCCGCATGCACGGCGTCGACCAGTTTTCTTGCCGTCTCGCCGTGATAAAAACCTTCGTCGCCTTGCGCAGCGAGCAACTCGAGCGTGTGCGCCTGATCCGGATCGCGCCAGATCGCACCTTCTGCCGGCGGCGCACCATTGGGCAGGTATTTCGCCGCCGACGCCGGCCAGCGTTGCAGGTCCTTCTGCTCTCCGGCAATCGAGCCGTGCAGACGCGGATCCGGCCGAAAACCGTCGCGGGCCAGACGAATCGCCGGCGCCAGCGACTGCTGCAACGGCAGCCTGCCGTAACGTTTGGCGATCAGCACCAGTCCGGCCGGTTCGCCGGGAATGCCAGCCGAGAGCGGCCCCTTCAGTGCCGTATCGCGATTCGGACTGCCATCCGGGTTGAGATAATCCTTGCTGTTGACCGCGGCTGGCGCCGTTTCGCGGGCATCGATGAACACGTCGTGGCCATCCTTCGCCCGATGCAGCACCGCCATGAAGCCGCCGCCGATGCCGGAACTCTCCGGCTCCACCACCGACAGCGTGGAAGCCACCGCGATCGCGGCATCGAATGCGTTGCCGCCCCTGGCCAGCACTTCCAGGCCCGCGTTGGTGGCCAGGAAGTTCGCGCTGGCGATTCCCGCATGGCCCGGACGCTGCTGCGTCTGCGGGATCCGCGCAGCGGTCGCCGCAACGGTTTTTGGCGCGCCATCGGCAGCCGACGCGGCGCCGGCAACCAGCAGCAGGCTCAACGACAACGCACGCCAGTGCAGGGAAAATGTCATGCAGCAGGTTCCTTGTTCATCAGGTGTCGATATTTGAGATCGAGCTGTTCGGGCGACTCGACATGTCCGGGGTCGACGATGATGCACTCGACCGGACACACCACCACGCATTGCGGTTCGTCATGATGACCGACGCACTCGGTACACAACGCCGGATCGATCACGTAATACTCCTCGCCCAGCGCGATCGCCTTGTTCGGGCAAACCGGTTCGCAGACATCGCAATTGACGCAAGTGTCGAGGATTTTCAGGGACATGACAGTCGATACTACATGTTGCGGTGTGATGCCCGGGGTCAGCGCACCGGCACAAGGGACGCCTCGCAACGGCCGGCCCCGGCACTGCCCTCACGCCGTGGGGAGACGGCCATGGTGCAATCCGCGCCGGCATGCCCGGCGCGGTCAGGGATGCCCTGACGCTTACATCGCGACGAAACGAATGGTTGCACCGGTCGGCTTCAACGTGTCGTCGACGCGCTGCTCGTCGGCCTTGTCGCCGATGAACAGGATGATCACGCCCTTGAACGAACCCGGCTTGGCGTCCTTGAATGCCGCCACGATCAGGTCGGCCGTCTTGCCCGAATCCGGGCCGGCGAAAGCCAGCAGGTTGCCCGGCAGCACGCCGCGGGCGACGGTGTCCTGCACGCTCTGCAGCTGGCGGTCGTTCTGCGCCTTGTCGTCGTCGGTGGCGCCGGCCGTCACCATGTAGGCATACGGCTGACTGGCGCTCATGCCCTGCATGTTGTTCTGCACGAGCTGGCCGAGGTAGGCGTTCCAGCCCTTGCTGTCGGTGGGACTGGTCGGCTTGGTTGTCTTCTGCGCCTGCTGGGCGCCCTGTTGATCGTCCTGCTGCTTGCCGCAGGCGCCCAGAGTCAAGGCGGCGGTCAGTGCTACGGCAGCCATGAGAGCGAACTTACGCATAGTGATCACCTTCTGTTTCGGGTTGCTTGTTGAAGCCGGTGCGGCTTTTCTGCCAACGCTGACGCATGGCCTGTTGCACCGCTGGATGCACGAAACCGGAGATATCGCCGCCTAGACGGCCGATCTCGCGCACCAGCGACGAGGAAATGAAACTGTATTGCTCCGCCGGCGTCAGGAACAGCGTTTCCGCCTGCGGGATCAGATGGCGATTCATGCTGGCCAGCTGGAATTCGTATTCGAAATCCGACACCGCGCGCAGACCACGAATGATCACCCCGGCGCTGATTTCCTCGACGAAGGTGGCCAGCAGGCAATCGAAGCCGCGCACTTCCACATTCGACAGATCGGCCAGCGCCAGCCGCGCCAGGGTGATCCGCTCGTTGATGCTGAAGGCCGGTCCCTTGCTGGAGCTGTCGGCGACGGCCACCACCACGCGATCGAACAACGGCGCGGCACGCGCCACCAGATCGGCATGACCATTGGTGATCGGATCGAAGGTGCCCGGGTAGACGGCCACGCGCGGGTTGCCCAAGGGTTTGCTCACGGTACGGAAGCGGCAGCGGAGAGTGACCCTAGCTTAACGGAAGCTGATGATTCTGGGGTCACCCGCGCCGATACAACGCAAAACGCACCTCGCCGGCATGGCCTGCGCGGTGCAGGCGCCAATTCGGCGGCAACGCCGGCATGCCGGCGCGCGGCGATTCCACATAAATCCATGCCTGCGCGGTCAGCCAGCCGCCACGTTCCAGTTGCTGCGCCAGCGTCGCCCACAGTTCCAGCGCGAATGGCGGATCGAGAAACACCAGATCCTGCGCTTGCGGCATGCGCTGCAGGAACAGTCCCGCGTCGGCCGCGGCAACCTGGCCAGTGCTTGTCTTGAGTCGCGTCAGGTTGTCGCGCAACGCCTGCACCGCGCGCGCATCGCGTTCGACGAATTGCACGCTGGCGGCGCCGCGCGACAGCGCCTCGATCCCCAGCGCGCCGGTACCCGCGCACAGATCCAGGCAGCGCGCACCGGCGATGCTCGACGCCAGCCAGTTGAACAACGTCTCGCGCACCCGTTCGGCGGTGGGCCGCAAACCCGGCAGATCCGGCACGTTGAGCCGCGAGTTGCGCAGGCTGCCGCCGATGATGCGAATGCGCCCGGGCGCACCGGCACGTCCGTCGTTCATGCGCGCCACCGTGGTGCCTGCGCCTCAGCGGGCAGTACAGCATGGAGTGTTAGCATGCCGCCCATTGTCTTTGAATCACGGCCGCAATGCTCAAGTTCTGGAAGAAGAAGCCCGCCGAAACGACTGCGGAGCAGCCCGCCGCCGTCAAGGCGCCCATCGATGCCACAGCGACGGATGGCGATGATCCGGTATTGCACGAGGTTCTGACGGAAGTCGCCTC
>Ga0208589_1000640_pt1 | contig 16168 bp, 13 predicted proteins | sample NGESurshal092012_2_FD_184486 | JGI IMG/M metagenome (GOLD analysis project Ga0208589, IMG submission 184486) | Arctic peat soil microbial communities from Barrow, Alaska - NGEE Surface sample F53-2 shallow-092012 (SPAdes) | ecosystem: Environmental > Terrestrial > Soil > Wetlands > Peat ... | reverse complement strand
CGGCGCGAACCCAAACGCCTTCTCGAACCGCTTCACATAATGCGGCCAGACCTCGGGATTGATGATGCGCGGCGGCCGCTTGCCGTCGAGCGTGTCGAGTACCTGCTGAGCCGCGATCCGGCCCATGTTTTCGCGGGCTTCGTGGGTCACGCCCGCGGTGTGCGGGCTGGCCAGCACGTTGTCGAATTGCAGCAGCGGATGATCCGGCGGCGGCGGCTCCTTGGCCCAGACGTCGAGGCCGGCGCCCGCGATCTTCTTGTGGCGCAACGCGTCCGCCAGCGCGTCCTCGTCATGAATGAAACCGCGCGCCGTGGTGATGAAGTAGGCATGCTTCTGCATCAGCGCGAATTGTTTCGCGCCGATCATGCCGCGATTGTCCTTCGATAGCGGGCACGAGATCGAGACGTAATCGGAGCGGCGCAGCAGCTCGTCGAGTTCGACCTTCTCTCCGCCGCGCGCCGCCATCTCGGTCGCCGAGAGATAGGGATCATAGGCCAGCACCTTCATGTGCAGGAGCCCACGGCACAGTTCGGCAATGCGGCGACCGACATTGCCGAGGCCGACAATACCGATGGTCTTGCCCTGCGCCTCGGTGCCCATCAGCGCATTGCGATTGACGTTGGCGTCGCGCCGCAATGCGCGGTCGGCCTCGATGATGCGCTTCGACAGCGTCAGCAGCATGCCGACCGCATGCTCGGCCACCGAGTTGGCGTTGCCGCCGGACTGGTTGACCACGACGACGCCGGCCGCGGTACAGGCGTCGACATCGACGGGATCGAAACCCGCGCCATTGCTGGAGACCAGCAGCAGGTTCGGCGCGCGCCTCAAGAGATCGGCGTTGGCGTGGAAGTGCGGCGCCAGTTCGTCGCGCGCCGCCCCGATCTGGTAGACGTGCGCCGCCGCCAGGATTGGTGCCGCGACATCGTCGGCGCTCTCGTTTTCGAGCCGGTCGAGCCGCACATCGGCGCGCGCTTTCAGGATATCGACATAGATCGGATGAGCGAGATATTTGACGTAGAACACGCGCTTGTTGTTGACGGACATTTTTTGATCAGACCTTTAGTTTTAAAGATCGCAGGGAATCTATGGCAGGCACTATTCCGGCTTGATGCCGGCGGCCTTGATGATCGGCCCCCATTTGTCGTAGTCGGCATGGATCCTGGCATCGAACTCCAGCGGCGAACTGCCGATCGGCGTTGCGCCGAGTTTTGCCAGTTTTTCCTTCACGGAATCCGAGTTCAGGGCGGCAAGGAAATCATGCGAGATTTTCGCCAGCACTTCCGGCGGCATCCTGGCCGGCCCGAGCAGCCCCCACCAGACTTCGGTGTCATAGCCCGGCACGGTCTCCGACATGCTCGGCACGTTGGGCAGGAACGCCACCCGCGACTTGGTGGTGACCGCGAGCGCACGCACGGTGCCGGCCTGGATCTGTCCGACCGATTCCGGCCCGTTGTTGAACGAGAGCTGAATCTGCCCGCCCAGGAGATCGTTGATCGCGGGCAAGCCGCCCTTGTAGGGAATGCCGGCAATATCGATCTTGGCGAGGTTTTTCAAAAGCTCACCGGCGAGATGCGTCGACGTCCCCGTCCCCGCGTGCCCATACGACAGGCTGCCGGGTTTTGCCTTGGCCGCCGCGATCACATCGGCGATGGTCTTGTACGGAGAGTCGGCGCGCACCAGGAGGATGTTCGGCGAGGACGCCAGTTGCGAGATCGGCGTGAAATCCTTGAAGGTGTCGTAAGGCAGCTTTTCATACAGGAACGGGTTGGTGGGATGGCCGCTCGCCACCACGATCAGCGTGTAGCCGTCCGGCGGCGAGGTCACCAGCGCCTGCGAGGCGATCACGCCGCCCGCACCCGGGCGATTTTCGATGACGACGGATTGGCCCCATTTCTGCGAGACCGCCTCTCCCAGCGTGCGCGCCAGGATATCGACCGCGCCGCCGGCCGCGTAGGGCACCAGGATATGCACTGGTTTGGACGGAAACGGTTGCGCCGAAGCGCTGCCCGCAGCGGTCAGCATTGCGCCCGCCGCCGCCAGAATCCGGAACCACCTCATAGCATTTTCTCCCGAGCTTCTTGTTATCGTGTCTATCGCACGCCACCCGGTCCGGGGACCATCGTCCGGCGCAGATCACGGGTGGGGCCGGGACATGTTGACAATCCCGGGGATCGCGTCAAGTTTCGGCGCCTCGATTGAGACTATTGGCGGTCATGTTGCGAACGAAACATCGTCGCGCGGCAAAGGGAGAATTCGATGGCGGTTGCCGAGGCCCAAACCAAGGCCCACCCCTCAGGTGAAACCACTTCAAGTGCAACGACCTGGCACGGCGTGGTGCTGCAAACGCTCAAGCGCAACGATATCCGCCTGGTGCCCTATGTGCCGGACCGGGTGCTGACCCCGCTGATCAAGAGCCTGCACGCCGATCCCTTCTTCACGACCTTTGCGACGTCGCGCGAAGAGGAAGCGGTCGGCATCCTCTCCGGCGCCTGGATGGGTGGCACGCGCGGCGCGGTGCTGATGCAGACCTCGGGCTTCGCCACGCTCGCCAACGTGCTGGCCTCGCTGGCGATGCCCTACCAGATCCCGCTGATCATGTTCGTCTCGGAGCGCGGCACGCTTGGCGAGTTCAATTATGGACAGTCGCTAGTCTGCCGCACCATGCGGCCGGTGCTGGATTCGCTCGCGATGGAGCATCACACCGCGACCCGGCTCGACGAATTCGAGTTCATCGTCGACCGCTCGATCAAGCAGGCCATCACGACGCAGGCGCCGGTGGCGTTGATCCTGTCGCCGCTGTTGACCGGCGGCAAAGTTCTCGACAAGTGAGCGCCGCCATGAACACGCAATCAAACATCCCTGCCCGCAACACCAAGATCATGAACCGGTTCGATCTGTCCTCGCGCCTGGTCGCGAAGCTGAAGAACGACGAAGCCGTGGTCGGCGGCATCGGCAACACCAATTTCGACCTTTGGGCGGCGGGCCACCGGCCGCAGAATTTCTACATGCTGGGCAGCATGGGGCTCGCCTTCCCGATCGCGCTCGGCGTCGCGCTGGCGCAACCGAAGCGCAAGGTCTTCGCGCTCGAAGGCGACGGTTCGCTGTTGATGCAGCTCGGCTGCCTCTCGACCATCGCGACGCTGGCGCCGAAAAACCTCGTGATGGTGGTGATGGACAACGGCGTCTACCAGATCACAGGCTCCCAGCCGACCCCGGCCGCCGCGGTCGCCGATATCGTCGCGATCGCGATCGCCTCGGGCCTCACCAACAGCGCCTGGGCCGCGGACGAAGAGGACTTTGAGCGCCTGCTCGATCAATCCTTGACGACGACCGGCCCGATGCTGATCGGGGTGCGGATCGACGACAAGCCGGGAACCGGTCAGACCCGCCGGGATCCCGTTCAGATCCGCGAACGCTTCATGGTCGGCCTCGGCGTTCGCCAGCCGCTGTAACCGCGTTCCCCGTTAACTACACGCGCTCGCAAGTTCGCGTGACCGCGAACGGTGACTGACAAAACGTGCTATCCCGGCCCGATGACAACTATCTTCCGGATCATCGCCTGGCTGCTGGCCGCGGCCGTCACCTTCGCCACGCTCGGACCGGCGCGCCTGCGGCCACACTCTCATCTCGGCCAGAACGGCGAGCACGCGCTGGCCTTCGTGCTGGTCGGGCTTGCCTTCGGCCTCGCTTACAGCGGGAACCGGCTGCGCACGGCCGCCATCGCGGTGGTATTGATTGGCGTGCTCGAACTCTTGCAGTTCACTGCACCGGGCCGGCACGCGCGGCTGGAAGACTTTGTCGTTGATGCACTGACGGCCTGCGTCGGACTTATCGTGGCGGCGGGACTGGATTGGGCGATGAAACGGCTGGGCTGGATCACCGCGGCGTCTTGAGCCCGAGCAACCGTCACGGATGCCGCGCCAGCGCGATGTGCATCGTTGCAGACGGCCGCAGCTGATTGGCGCCTGTCCTGCCGTAACGTTCAGCCATTTTGTCTCCGTCGAGATCTTCGACCAATTCGAGGCCGGCGCGTTTGAGATCGTTCGCGATCTCGCCGGGATCGAAACCCGACACATAGGGTTCTCCCAGCCGCGCGACCGCCTGGGCCGTCGGGTGGTCCGGCGCCCGCCTTCCGCCTTCGGCAAACTCGATCTGATCGACATAGCTGAAAACAAGTTCGCTTCCCGGCGCGCTTGACGTTGCCACCGCACGCAGGGTTGCCATATTGGCCTCTCGCGTCAGGTACACCGTCACGCCAAGCCACGAGAAAAATGCCGGCTCGTGGCTGCGAAATGTGGAGCGGGCAAGCACCGCCGCCAGTGTTTCGCTGGCGAGATCGGCCGCGATGAAGTGAACCGATGGCGGAAGCGTGATGCCGCACTCCCGGATGCGCGCGATCTTGAGCGCCTGGGTTGCCGGATGGTCGATCTCGAAAATCTCAAGGTCTTCGGAAAACGGCGGACGGCGAAGCGCAAAACTGTCGAAGCCCGCGCCGATCAGCACATACTGCCGCGTTCCCCGCTTCGTCGCGGCCTTCAGCGCGTCCTCGGCATAGCGAGACCGCAACACCACGCCGGGATAGGCCGGGCTGGCGAGAAAGAAATCGTCCAGCAAAGAGGCAGGCTGGCGCAGCGCGGCGGCCCGTGCGTCGGCATCCATCCTGCTCAGGCCGCGCTCGCGGAACCGGTCGCATTCGATTTTTGAGACGAGGCGGTCGCCCCAGAGGTCATCGATCAACGGAGACGGATCGCGGCGCGAATGCACCGCTCGCATCAGCGAGGTTGCCAGCGCCGTACGGCTGGGAGTGGCTTCGATCATCGATCGCTCCTGGATCAGACCCGAGACCGGCATCGTACAGGGGCTTTCTGGCAATGTCGCGGCAACCGATGGCGGCGTCCGAACTGCGCGCGCAAACAAAAATGCCGCCCGAAAGGTTCGGGCGGCATGAGCCGATGCGTCATTGCGAGGAGCGAAGCGACAAAGCAATCCAGTGCTCCATGTGCGGCCCTGGATTGCTTCGTCGCAAGATGCTCCTCGCAATGACGGCGTTGGAACGCGGAAGCTGCCTTACAGCAGCCCCGCGCCGCGGGCCCATTTGTACTTGGCTCCGAGCACCGCGACCGGAATTTCGGTCGTGTAGGCGTAGGCCACGATGCCGTTCTGGTAGAGATAATCGGCGGCCTCCTCGACCTCGACGTCGCCCGACAGCGAGGCCACGATCGGCTTCTCGATGCCCTTGGCTTTCATCGCGTTCTTGATCTCGACCATGTTCTTCGCGAACACCATCGGCGGCGTCACGATGGTGTGCCAATAACCGAGGATCAGCGAATGGATGCGCGGGTCCTCGAGGCCAAGCTTGACCGTGTTGACATAGGTGATCGGCGGTTCGCCGCCGGTGATGTCGACGGGGTTGCCGGCCGCGCCGAACGGCGGAATGAATTTCCTGAACGCCGCGTCGAGATCCGGCGGGATCGTCATCAGCGACAGCTTGTTGTCGATGCAGGCATCCGACAGCAGCACGCCGGAACCGCCAGCGCCCGTGATGATGACGACATTCTCGCCCTTCGGCGTCGGCAGGATCGGGATGCCGCGGGCGAATTCCAGCATGTCCCGCAACGAACGCGCGCGGATCACGCCGCACTGGTTGAACACGTCTTCGTAGATCTTGTCGTTGCCGGCGAGCGCCCCGGTATGCGAACTTGCGGCCTTGGCGCCGGCCGACGTACGTCCGGCCTTCAGCACCACGATCGGTTTTTTCTTCGACACCCGCGCGGCGACTTCCGCAAACGCCCGGCCGTCCTTCAGGTCCTCGCAATGCTGCGCGATGATCTGGGTGTTGTCGTCCTGCTCGAAGAAGGTCAGCAGATCGTCCTCGTCGATGTCGGCCTTGTTGCCGACACCGACGATCGCCGAGACGCCCATCTTGGCCGAGCGCGAGAAGCCGATGATGGCCATGCCGATGCCGCCGGACTGCGAGGACAGCGCCGCCGAGCCCTTGACGTCGTAGGCGGTGCAGAACGTCGCGCACAGATTGGCGTGAGTATAATAGAAGCCATAGATGTTCGGCCCCATCAGGCGGATGCCGTATTTCTGGCCGATCGCCTGGATTTCCTCCTGGCCCTTTACGTTGCCGGTTTCGGCATAGCCCGACGGAATCAGGATCGCGCCGACCACTTTCTTCTCGCCGCATTCGATCAGCGCGCCGGCCACGAGGGTCGCGGGAATCGCGAACACCGCGATATCGATCTCGCCGGGAACGTCCTTGACCGACTTGTAGACCTTCTTGCCCAGGATCTCCTCGGCCTTGGGGTGGATCGGATAGATCTCGCCCTTGTAGCCGCCGTTGATGAGATTCTTCATCACCGAGTTGCCGATCTTGCCGTTCTCGGCGGACGCGCCGATCACCGCCACCGCCTTCGGCTTCATGATCCGGTTCATCTGGCGCACGATGTCGTCATGGTTGGGACGCGGGCGCGGCGCCTTTGGCGCGAAGTCGACCACGATGCGCACGTCGGCGGCGATCGCGTCCGTTTTGGTGGCGAACACCGGGTTGAGATCCATCTCCGCGATCTCGGGGAAATCGGTGATCAGTTTCGAGACGTTGACGATGATATCGGCGATCGCGTCGCGGTTGGCCGGGTCGCTGCCGCGCACGCCTTTGAGCATTTCATGCGCCTGGATGCCGTCCAGCATCGAGAGCGCGTCGTTCTTGGTGGCGGGCGCCATCCGGAAGGTGATGTCTTTCAATACCTCGACCAGCACGCCGCCGAGGCCGAATGCCACCAGCTTGCCGAACGATCCGTCGGTGACCGCGCCGACGATGACTTCCTGGCCGCCAAGCAGCATCTGCTGGACCTGGATGCCTTCGATCTTGGCGTCGGCCTTGTACTTTTTGGCGTTGGCGAGGATGGCCGCGTAATTGGTTTCGACGTCGGCGGCATTTTTCACGCCGACCATGACGCCGCCCGCTTCGGTCTTGTGCAGGATGTCAGGCGAGACGATCTTCATCACCACCGGGAAGCCCATGCCGGTCGCGATCTTGGCGGCCTCGGCGGCTGATTTGGCCACCCCTTCCTTCGGAACCGGAATGCCGTAAGCATCGCAGACCAGCTTGCCTTCCGGCGCCGTCAGGCTGGTGCGCTTGTCCGCCTTGACCGCATCAAGAATCTTGCGGACGGCATCTTTGGAATTCGACATTGGCTTCCTCCTTGAAGTCGTTTTTTGGTTCGCAGGTCTCATATCGACGGCCGCGCTGGCGCATGGCAATCCGGCCGCAAGCGACCCCCGCGGAATAGCTCTCGCGCGCAGCCGTCTTGCGACGAACTCGCTCATATGGCATTTGGTATGCCAGAAAACCGATTGTCAAGGCAAGCGGCTGCCTCAAAATGCTGAAAATAAGGTCGTCTTGACATTCTGGTATCTGGTATGCCAAAAATCTGTCGACCAATAGTCTGCTACAAGATGTCTCCCACAAGAGGAGACTCAACGTCGTGCCCGAACGGAAACCAACCAAGGCGTCGCCCACCATGGCCGAGGCAGAAATCGCAATCGTCCGGATCGCGCCGGAGACCAGCTTCAAGAACAAGGCGTATGAAGCCTTGAAGGAAGCCATTCTCAAGATGGACATCTATGCGACGCCCGAGCCGGTGATGCTCGACGAGCGCGCATTGTCGGAACGGCTCGGCGTCAGCCGCACCCCGATCCGCGAAGCAATCGCGATGCTGGAGCAGGACGGTTTTGTCAAAACCGTGCCACGCCGCGGCATCGTCGTGGTCCGTCGCACCAAGAGCGAGATCGTCGACATGATCCGCGCCTGGGCCGCGCTGGAAAGCATGGCGGCGCGGCTGATCACCACCACCGCGCGCAAAAAGGACATTTCGGCGTTGCGCGACTTCTTCAGGGATTTCGGCAAGGACCGCCTGCCGCAGGATCACGTCGAGGAATATTCCAAGGCCAACATCGCCTTCCACCAGGCCCTGATCTCGCTCAGCGAGTCGCCGGTACTGGTCGATATGACCAACGACATCCTGCTGCACGTGCGCGGCTACCGGCAATTGACCATCGGCCGCGTCGACCGCACCGCAACCTCGCTGCCCGAACACATGGCGATCATCGAAGCGCTCGAGGAACGCAACACCGAGCTTGCGGAAAAGCGCGCGCGCGACCACACGCTCGGCCTTGCCGCCTATGTCGAGGCGCACGGACAGGAACTGTTTTAGCCATAACGCGCGGGCGGGGACGTTAGCGCCCTCGTCCGCACCAAGAAACGATCAGGGAGAAGCGGAATGTCCGCAGCAGTACAGAGCATCGATGCAAAGCAGGCCGACACCCGGGAGCTGACCGACGGCTTTCATTTGATTATCGATGCGCTCAAGCTCAACGGCCTCGATACGATCTATGGCGTGCCGGGCATTCCGATCACGGATTTCGGCCGCATGGCGCAGGCGGCGGGCATCCGCGTGCTGTCGTTCCGCCATGAGCAGAACGCCGGCTACGCGGCCTCGATCGCGGGTTTTCTTACCAAGAAGCCGGGTGTCTGTCTCACGGTGTCGGCGCCGGGTTTCCTCAACGGCCTGACTGCACTGGCGCACGCCACCACCAATTGTTTCCCGATGATCCTGATCTCGGGCTCGTCCGAACGCGAGATCGTCGACCTGCAGCAGGGCGACTATGAAGAGATGGACCAGCTCGCGATCGCAAAGCCGCTCTGCAAGGCCGCGTTCCGCGTGCTGCACGCCGCTGACATCGGCATCGGTCTGGCGCGCGCGATCCGCGCCGCGGTGTCGGGCCGCCCGGGCGGCGTCTATCTCGACCTGCCGGCAAAACTGTTCGGCCAGGTGATGGACGCCGAAGCCGGCAGGAAGTCGCTGGTCAAGGTGATCGACGCAGCTCCCGCGCAGATCCCCTCCCCCGATTCCGTCAAGCGCGCGCTCGACGTGCTCAAATCAGCGAAGAAGCCGCTGATCATTCTCGGCAAGGGTGCCGCCTACGCGCAGGCCGACGAGGCGATCAAGGCCTTCGTCGAGAAGAGCGGCGTGCCGTTCCTGCCCATGAGCATGGGCAAGGGCCTCTTGCCCGACACCCATCCGCAATGCGCGGGCGCGGCGCGCTCGACCGTGCTGAAGGATTCCGACGTCGTGATGCTGATCGGCGCGCGGCTGAACTGGCTGCTGTCGCACGGCAAGGGCAAGTCCTGGGGCGATGCGCCGAAGAAATTCATCCAGATCGACATCGAGCCGAAGGAAATGGACTCCAATGTCGAGATCGTGGCGCCGGTGGTCGGCGACATCGGCTCCTGCGTCTCCGCCATGCTCGCCGCGATGGGCAATGGCTGGCAGGCAGCAGCAGCTGACTGGATGAGCGCCATCGCCAAAAAGCGCGAAGAGAACGTCGGCAAGATGGCGCCGCGGCTGATGAACAACAACTCGCCGATGGACTATCACGGCGCGCTCGGCGTGCTGCGCACCATCATCAAGGAGCGCCCCGACGCGATGCTGGTCAACGAAGGCGCCAACACGCTCGACCTGGCGCGCGGCATCATCGACATCTACCAGCCGCGCAAGCGCATCGATGTCGGCACCTGGGGCATCATGGGCATCGGCATGGGCTACGCCATTGCGGCTGCGATCGAGACCGGCAAGCCGGTGCTGTGCGTCGAGGGCGACTCGGCGTTCGGCTTCTCCGGCATGGAGGTGGAGACGATCTGCCGCTACAATCTGCCGGTCTGCATCGTGATCTTCAACAATGACGGCATCTATCGCGGCACCGACGTCAACAGCGCCGGCAACGATCCGGCGCCGACCGTGTTCGTCAAGGGCGCGCGCTACGACAAGATGATCGAGGCGTTCGGCGGCACCGGCGTCAATGCGACATCGCCCGACGAATTGAAGCGCGCCGTCAACGCGGCGATGGATTCCGGCAAGCCGACGCTGATCAACGCCGTGCTCGATCCGGCCGCCGGCAGCGAGTCGGGGCGCATCGGCAACCTCAACCCGCAGAGCGTGCTGAGCAAGAAGAAATAGACCAGCCCATCCGGACGGGACGCGGTCGCGCCCCGCCCTCTTTCATTCCTGCACGTTGCAGGAGCAGACACGAGACGGAGCAAGACGATGACAAAGGCGCTGAAGGGCGTTCGCATTCTCGATTTCACCCACGTCCAGTCCGGACCGACCTGCACGCAATTGCTGGCATGGTTCGGCGCCGACGTGATCAAGGTGGAGCGCCCCGGCGTCGGTGACATCACGCGCGGCCAGTTGCAGGACGTGCCGAATGCCGACAGCCTGTATTTCACCATGCTCAACCACAACAAGCGCTCGATCACGCTCGACACCAAGAACGCCAAGGGCAAGGAAGTGCTGACCGCGCTGATCAAGAGCTGCGACGTGCTGGTGGAGAATTTCGGCCCCGGCGTGCTCGACCGCATGGGATTTCCCTGGGAGAAAATCCACAGCCTCAATCCGAAGATGATCGTGGCCTCGATCAAGGGTTTCGGTCCCGGCCCATACGAAGACTGCAAGGTCTATGAGAACGTCGCGCAGTGCACCGGCGGCGCGGCATCGACCACCGGATTCCGCGACGGCCTGCCGCTGGTCACCGGCGCTCAGATCGGCGACAGCGGCACCGGGCTGCATCTGGCGCTCGGCATCGTCACCGCGCTCTACCAGCGCACCATGTCCGGCCAGGGCCAGAAGGTCACCGCTGCGATGCAGGACGGCGTGCTCAACCTCGCGCGCGTCAAATTGCGCGACCAGCAGCGCCTCGCCCACGGCCCGCTCAAGGAATACAGCCAGTTCGGCGAAGGCATTCCGTTCGGCGACGCGACGCCGCGCGCCGGCAACGATTCCGGCGGCGGCCAGCCCGGCCGCATCCTCAAATGCAAGGGCTGGGAGACCGATCCCAACGCCTACATCTATTTCATCACGCAAGCCCCGGTCTGGGAAAAGATCTGCGACGTGATCGGCGAACCCGGCTGGAAGACCCATCCGGATTACGCCAAGCCGCCGGCCCGGCTGTCGCGCCTCAACGAGATCTTCGCGCGCATCGAGCTGTGGACGATGACGAAGACAAAATTCGAGGCGATGGACATCCTCAACAAGGACGACATCCCCTGCGGCCCGATCCTGTCGATGAAGGAAATCTCGGAAGACCAGTCGTTGCGCGCCACCGGCACCGTGGTCGAGGTCGATCATCCCGTCCGCGGCAAGTACATTTCGGTCGGCAACCCGATCAAGCTGTCGGACAGCCCGACCGAAGTGAAGCGCTCGCCGCTGCTTGGCGAACACACCGACGAAATCCTGCGTCAGGTGCTCGGCTTCAGCGATCACCAGGTCGCCGAAATCCACGATTCCGGCGCGCTCGATCCGCCGCGAAAGCAGGCCGCGGAGTAAGCGGTTTCGGTTCGGTACGAATCCAGCTCCTCAGATCGAAAGGCCGCCGGTTTCGGCGGCCTTTTTCGTTGGATAACAGCCTCGATAAGAGCCCTGCGAGCCCCGCAATCCGGATTTCCGATCACCCCATTTTTGTTGCACTGCAAAATCCAAAATGCTGCTATGCAAACAAACAGATTGCTTCTGGCATCTGGTATACATAGTTTCATCCCCAGACGCAGCTCGCTGCTGCAGCCACCAGATAAGGGGACCCAAAATGTCCGATTTCGCCGCTTCCGGCCTCGCGCCCTCCTCCACCTTCTTCAGCCGCCTGATGATTTCGCTTGATCGTTGGCTGCTGGCCTATGCCGAAGCGATGATTCGCAACGGCGACGTGCCGCGCTGCGGAATCTAAGCTGTTCCGGACGTGAGGCTTTCCAGCCCCATTCCTGCTAGCCTAAAGTAGAATGCACCGCTTCCAGATGGCCCCGATTTTCGGGGCCATTTTGTTTGCGCGGTACTCTATCCGGATGCATCTTAAGGCGTGTGACAGATCTCGCCGAGTTGTTGTGGGCATCTTCTACACGCTGCAGGCGGCTACCGCAGAATAATGGGCCTGCGTCAATTTCGACCTTGCAGGGTGGAATATAATATACCAGAATTGGCCGATGCAGCGCCACGACCTTGAGGGGTCCAACACAAAAGCGCGCGTAGGGAGAAAACCATGACGGCAAACGGGGCAAGTGCGACATCAGTTCAGATGCCGTCCAGCAGCTACCGCTGGATGCAATTGATCACCGGCCTCATCTGCATGGCGATGATGGCCAACCTTCAATATGGGTGGACCTATTTTGTCGGTCCAATGTCGAAAGCCCATTCGTGGTCCGTGGGCAGCATCCAGGTCGCCTTCAGCATATTCATCGCGCTGGAAACCTGGCTGACGCCGATCGAGGGATGGATCGTCGATTCCCTCGGTGTTCGCGGCCCCAAGTTCATGGTTGCCGCCGGCGGCATCGCGGCTGCGCTGGGCTGGCTCATCAATTCCAAAGCGGATTCGCTCGGACTGCTCTATTTCGGCGCAATGGTCTCCGGCGTGGGCGCCGGCGCTGTCTACGCAACATGCGTCGGTAACGCCGTGAAGTGGTTTCCCGATCGGCGCGGTCTCGCGGTCGGACTAACGGCCGCCGGCTTCGGCGCCGGGGCCGCCGTCACCGTCATCCCGATTCAGAGGATGATCGCTTCGATCGGCTATGCCGACACCTTCTTCTGGTTCGCGCTGGTCCAGGGCGGCGTTGTTTTCGTGCTGGCTTGGCTGTTGCGGGCGCCCGTGGCGGGCGAAGTGCCGAGCGGCTCCGCCGTCAAGGTCCTGCAGTCGAAAACCAGCAGCACGCCGGGTCAGGTACTTGCATCTCCGATCTTCTGGTTGCTGTACGTGATGTTCGTGCTGGTGTCGGCGAGCGGCCTGATGGTCACCGCCCAGATCGCGGTGATCGCGAAAGACTACGGTGTCTCGCAGACCGTCGTGCTGTTCGGCGCGACCGTGCTGATCGTATCCGGCGTGATCGACAATCTCGCGAACGGCAGCGCACGACCGTTCTTCGGCTGGGTGTCCGATCAGATCGGGCGCGAATACACCATGGGGATCGCCTTTACCGCCGGCGGCATCGCCTACTGGCTGCTCGGCGTCGCAGGCACGACGCCCTGGACTTTCGTCATCTGTGCCGCCCTGATCTTCTTCACCTGGGGCGAGATCTTCAGCCTGTTCCCGTCGACCTGCACGGACATGTTCGGTCCGAAATACGCCACCACCAACACCGCCCTGCTCTACACGGCCAAGGGACTGTCAGCATTCGTCGTCCCGCTTGCCAACGTGCTGAAATCCTACACCGGCAGTTGGCACGCCGTGTTCGTGATCGCCTCGCTCATGAATTTCATCGTGGTCGGATTGGCCTTGTTCGTCGTGAGGCCGTGGCGACTTTCGCTCTCGGCATCGCAAAAGAACGAGAGCACCGTGGGACAACTTGCCGAATGAAATGAGGGTCGATTAGTCTCAATGCCGCTGGCGTTGATGATGGCAAGAAAGGCGCACGCAAATGTGCGCCTTTCTTTTTGCTTGATCTTTTGGAATACAAAATGCCAATCGGCTGCATTTCAGGCCGCCAGCGCCGGTTGATGGGACCATGCCCACGCCCGTCGATCCCAAAACGTCAATATTACTGCCGTTTTATATCGAAACGCCCCGGAATACATTTCCGCCATCTCGAATTGACAATTGGAATAATGTATACCAATGTCCGGTTCCGAGACGTTCCTGTTGATGACCCCAAAGGAGGTTGCGATGAAAGTCGGAGACATCCTGCGCAAGAAGACCGCCCGCGTTGCCACGGTTCGCATGAACGAAACCGTCGCCATCGCCGCGCAACTGATGCGTGCCAGCAATATCAGCGCGCTGGTGGTCAAGGACGTGGTGCGGACCGAGGGTAATACCGCGGCCGGCATGTTCACCGAGCGCGACGTGGTGCGCGCCATCGCCGAGCACGGCGCCGCCGGCGTCAACATGAAAGTATCGCAGCTCATCTCGGTGCAGCAGCTGGTGTCCTGCAGCTCGAGCGATACGCTCGAACACGCCCGTCACCTCATGAACAAGAACCACATCCGGCATCTGCCGGTGATCGACAATTACAGCCTGATCGGCGTGGTCAGCATTCGCGACATCTCGACCGCGTTCGACGAGGCCGCCGGCGCTCCAATCGAACCACCGCGCGCATTGTCCGCGTGACGGAAACAAAAGCCTGCGCTTTTGCATGACGGCACGGCCCCGGCCTGCCCGATGCCCGGTAGACTTTTGCCGGGCATGACGGCATCCTGCCCCCGAAAAATCGGCGATGCGCGCGAACGCGCGCGGGCCATCATCTATTCGGGGGAAACATGATCAAAACGCGATTTACCGAACTGGTCGGCGTCGAGCACCCGATCGTGCAGGGCGGCATGCAATGGGTCGGCCGCGCCGAACTGGTGGCCGCGGTCGCCAATGCCGGCGCGCTCGGTTTTATTACCGCGCTGACCCAGCCGACGCCGGAAGATCTGACCAAGGAAATCGCGCGCTGCCGCGGCCTCACCGACAAGCCGTTCGGCGTCAACCTCACCATCCTGCCCTCGATAAAGCCGCCGCCTTACGCCGAATACCGCCAGGCCATCATCGAGAGCGGCATCAAGGTGGTGGAGACCGCCGGCAACAAGCCGCAGGAACACGTCACCGAATTCAAAAAGCACGGCGTCAAGGTCGTGCACAAATGCACCAGCGTGCGCCACGCGCTGTCGGCCGAGCGCATGGGCGTCGACGCGATCTCGATCGACGGCTTTGAGTGCGCCGGCCATCCCGGCGAGGACGACACCCCCGGGCTGATCCTGATTCCGATCGCCGCCGACAAGGTGAAAATTCCGATGATCGCGTCGGGAGGTTTCGGCGATGGCCGCGGCCTGGTCGCCGCCCTCGCGCTCGGCGCCGAAGGCATCAACATGGGCACCCGCTTCATGTGCACCAAGGAGAGCCCGATTCATCAGCTGGTGAAGGAAAAAATCGTCGCCAATGACGAGCGCGAGACCGAATTGATTTTCCGCACCATGCGCAACACCTCGCGCGTCGCCAGGAACGCGATCTCGACCAAGGTGGTGGCGATGGAACGCGAAGGTGCCAAATTCGAGGACGTCCGCGAGCTCGTCGCCGGCGCCCGCGGCAAGATGGTCTACGCGTCAGGCGACGCCGATGACGGCATCTGGTCGGCGGGCCAGGTGCAGGGATTGATCCACGATATCCCGACCTGCGCCGAACTGGTGTCGCGCATCATCCGCGACGCCGAAGCCATCATCAAGAGCCGCCTCGACCGCATGACGTCCGGCGGTCGCCAGCAAGCCGCGGAATAACAATCCCCTCCCCGCTCCAACCGAGTACGTCGCAATGAAAGCCTTTGTTTACGGCGCCAACGGCGCTGAAGTCACCGATATCGCAAAACCCTCGCCCAAGGGCACGCAAGTTTTGATCCGGGTCCACGCCTGCGGGCTCAACCGCGCCGACCTCGGCATGACCAAGGGCCACGCCCATGGCACGGCCGGCGGCGTCGGCACCGTGCTCGGCATGGAATGGGCTGGCGAGGTCGCGGAAGTCGGCCCCGACGCCAAAGGCGTCAAGGTCGGCGAGCGCGTGATGGGCTCGGGAGGTGCTGCGTTCGCGGAATACACGCTGGCCGATCACGGCCGGCTGTTCCGGATTCCGCAAAACGCCAACATGAATTTCGAGGAAGCCTCCACGCTGCCGGTGGCGCTCGCCACCATGCACAATGCGGTCGTCACCAACGGCGCACTGCAACCCGGCCAGACCGTGCTGATCCAGGGCGCGAGCTCCGGCGTCGGCCTGATGGCGATGCAGATCGCCAAGCACAAGGGCGCCAGGCTCGTGATCGGCTCGTCGACCGACGCGACGCGACGCGGCCGGCTGAAGGAATTCGGCGCCGACCTCGCGGTGGATTCAAAAGATCCCGGCTGGGTCGATCAGGTGCTGAAGGCAACTGACGGAGAAGGCGTCGACCTGATCGTCGACCAGGTTTCAGGTCCGGTCGCCAACCAGAACATGAAGGCCACAAAAGTCAAAGGCCGCATCGTCAATGTCGGCCGGCTCGGCGGCACCCATGGCGACTTCAATTTCGACCTGCATGCCGCGCGCCGCATCCAGTATATCGGCGTCACCTTCCGCACCCGCTCGATCGAGGAAATCCGCGACATTTTTGCCGAAGTGCAAAAGGACA
>Ga0208589_1000639_pt1 | contig 16169 bp, 14 predicted proteins | sample NGESurshal092012_2_FD_184486 | JGI IMG/M metagenome (GOLD analysis project Ga0208589, IMG submission 184486) | Arctic peat soil microbial communities from Barrow, Alaska - NGEE Surface sample F53-2 shallow-092012 (SPAdes) | ecosystem: Environmental > Terrestrial > Soil > Wetlands > Peat ... | reverse complement strand
CCGGGAGCCGGGTCTTGACTTTCCTTCGCGCCAATCCGGAACGTAATAACGTGCGATCAATGCAGGCTGATCTGCAGCAATTGACTGATCAATGCCTGCACAGCCACAGCCTTTCCCTCGTCATACTCGAACGTCCCCTCATCCATATAATTCAGCTGCGCAAGTTCAAGTTGCACGGCCTGCACATGCGCGTCGGGATTCCCGTAATGGCGCGTGATGTAACCGCCCTTGAAGCGACCGTTGACGGCAAAACTGAATCGCGATTGCGCTGCGAGGCAGGCCTGCAACTGCGCCTGCAACGCCACGCCGCAACTCGCTCCCGATGCCGTGCCAAGGTTGAAATCCGGCAGCCGGCCCTCGAACAGCAGCGGTACCCGGCTACGGATGGAATGGCCTTCCCACAGCACCGCCCGACCATGTTCGGCGCACAAACCCACAAGTTCTTCCGATATCGCCTGATGATAGGGCCGCCAATATTCGTTTATCCGCTGTTGAACTTCGCCCCGCTCGGGGGTTTCGCCGTCCAGATACAACGGCTCGCCATCGAAGCCGATGGTCGGCACCAGCCCTGTCTCGCGCTGCCCCGGATACAGGGCATGACCATCGGCGGGCCGGTTGAGATCGATCACATAACGCGATGCCAGCGGCTTCAGCAGGCTGGCGCCCAGCGCATGCGCCAACGGCTCATACAGCCGCCCCACATGCCAGTCGGTATCCGGCGAGCGTCGCGCCGCCGGGCGCATGCGCGCGGCAAGGTCAGCGGGTATGAAGCTGCCATCGTGCGGCAGGCTGATCAACAGCGGCACGCGACCGCGCTGCAGGATGAAGTTGGCCATGCGCCACATTGTAATGGCGATGCCCGGCTCAGCCCATCAAGACCAGCTCTTCCGCCGAGGTGGGATGGATCGCCACGGTGGCATCCAGGTCGCGCTTGCGCAGGCCCAGTTTCAACGCCACGGCAAAGCCCTGCAGCATTTCATCGACACCCGGACCCAGCGCATGGATGCCGACCAACCGCTCCTCGATGCCCACGCAGACCAACTTCATCAGACTCTGCTCGTGCCGGCCACCGAGTGCCCACTGCATCGGAGTGAATCGGCTGCGATGGATGGTGACCTGATCGCCGTGCTGTGCGCGGGCCTGCTCCTCGGTCAGCCCGACCATGCCGAGCGGCGGCTCGGCAAACACCACACTGGGAATGTTCCGGTAATCCAGCTGCGCATCCGGCTGACCGCCGAACAGCCGATCCGCCAGATAGCGGCCGGCGGCAACCGCCACCGGCGTCAGCGCCTTGTGCTCGGTGACGTCGCCAACGGCGTAAATTCCCGCCATGTTGGTGTTTTGCCGGGCATCGACCTGCACGTGGCCAAGTTTGTCGATCTGCACGCCCACAGTGTCCAGCCCCAGAGCCTCCGTGTTGGGTACGCGCCCGACCGCCCACAGGAGTGCATCGTAGGGGCCGTGCGAACCCGCATTGGCATCGTCCAGCATGATGCCGCCGGCCGTGCGATGCGCGGCCTGGATCGAGCTCTGGAGACTGACACGAATGCCTTGCGTCTCCATCTGCTGCTGCAATGCCTGCACCAGTTCGGCATCGAAACCCTGCAGCAGTTGCTCATGCGCCAGCACTTCCACCTCGCTGCCGAGCGCCTGCAGCAAACCGGCAAACTCCACCGCCACGTAACCGCCGCCCACGATCGCGATGCGGTGCGGCAATGCATGCAACGCAAACATGTCGTCGGAGACCAGGCCCAGCTCGAAACCCGGCAGCGCCAGTCGACGTGGCCGCGCACCGGTGGCGATCACTATCTGCGCCGCCTGCAGTCGGGAGCCGTCCGGCAGCTCGATCGTATCGGCCGCGACGAAACGTCCGGCCTGACGCAGCCGTTGCACGCCCGCTTTCGGCAAGCGCTCTGCATAGCGTTGATCGATCGCATCGATGTAGCGCTGGCGCAACCCGCGGAAGTGCTCCCAGTCGAGCGGCCCCGGTTGCGAGGCAAAGCCGAACTCGAGCGCAAGCTGCTGTGCCTGCGCCAGCTGCGCGGCAAACCACAACGCCTTCTTCGGGACACAACCGCGATGCACACAGGTGCCGCCAAGTGCGCCGGGATCGAGCAGGGCCACGCGGGCACCGTGTTCGGCGGCGCGGAACGCGGTGGCCAGGCCGCCGGATCCGGCGCCCAGCACGATCAGGTCATGGCTTGCAGTCATCGTGGCGCCCTCGGGTATTCGCTCGAAGCTACCGGACAACACGCGAAGTCGTTGTCAAACCCTGCGTGGCGATGCGCCCCCGCTCTCGATGGGCTGTCTGCCGACGAATCTTCTACAACCCGAAGCGCGCCGGTGCATAGGGCGCCGCATCGACCGGCGAAGCCGGGCCGCCCAGCATCGAGGCGACCAGTTCGCCGGTGGCTGCCGACATGCTCACCCCGAGCATGCCGTGTGCGGTCGCCAGCAACAGGTTCGAACAGCGCGTGCTGGGTCCGATGATCGGCACCTCGTCCACGCTCATCGGCCGCCAGCCCCACCACTCCTCCAGCAACTCGGGACCTTCCGCCTCATGCAGGCCCCTCGCCGCGCCGCGCCGCAAGGCATCGAGCCGGGTGCGATTGAGGCCTTCGCTGTAGCCGGAAAACTCCATCGTGCTGCCCAGCCGGTAACCGCTGTTCCAGGTGGTCACGCACACCGCCGCCTCGCGCAGCACCAGCGCATGCTTCGGCGCCCGCGCGGGGCGGCTGTAGGTCAGCGAATAACCCTTGCCTGGCTGCATCGGAAGGCGCAGGCCCAGCGCTTTTCCCAGCAGCGGCGACCATGCCCCGAGCGCCAGCAGCACGCGGTCTCCCTGGAACGCGCCGCGACTGCTGTGCACCTGGGTGATGCGACCGTTGTCGGTGCTGAAATCCTCAATCCGTGCGCCAGTCTCGATCACCCCGCCCAGTTCGCCCACGCGCCGCGCCAGTTCGGCGGCGTAACGATCCGGCCGCAAGCGTGCGTCGCCGGGATGAAACAGGCCGCCGACCACGCCCGGCTTCAGCGCGGGCTCCATCGCCTCCACTGCGTCGCCACGCAGGCGCTGCACCTCGATGCCGAGGCGATCCAGCACGGCGACATGATGGCGTTCATCGGCCGCCTGCTGCTTCGCGCTGCGGTAGACGTACAGCACACCTTCTTCGGTGAATTCGCAATCGAGTTTCTCGTCGCGCACCAGCTCGCCCAGCAGCCGGTGCGAACGCTGCAGGATCGCCGAACGCGCCGCCGTCGCATGAATAAAATCACGCCAGTTGCAGTGCCGCGCGAAACCGAGCAGCCAGCGCAGTCGTGGCCCGTCGAGACGGGGATTGAGATACAGCGGCGCATCCGCCTTGAGCATCGAACGCAAGGCCACGCCGATCATCCCCGGCATCGCCAGCGGCGGCGCATGACTTGGCGTGATCGTGCCGCAATTGCCATGCGAACTGCCGCAGCCGGGCGTGCCCTGCTCCAGCACGCGTACGCTGGCACCCGCCTTCAACAGATAAAGCGCGCAGGCAAGGCCAATCACGCCGCCGCCAAGGATCAGTACATCACTACGCGTAGCATTCATCGGCAGATTGTAGCGAGCTGATCTGCCAGCGTCGGTTTAGCGCCAGCTTGCACCATGCCGTGACAATTCCATCCCAGCATGAAAACGGCAAGCTGGCGCAGGGCCTACCCACGTGCTCCGATCCAGTTCAGTCTGCGCAAACTGCCCAGCAAAAACCCCTTATCGGCCGTGCCGCCGACGCCACCTGCACCGGGTGCAATCCCCTCCGCCACCTATCCCGCTGCCGCCGGCATCTGGTTCGTCCAATTTCTGAGAACTTCCTTCCAAGTGATTGATTTGATAACCTCGGCGCGACTCACGCCGAGGTTGTTCCATGCGTCTGGAATCCGTTGCCAGCTTCGCGTCCACGTCATCGCCATGGCGCGCCGTGCGTCACTCGTTGCTGTTGACCGCCGTGCTGCTGCTGGGCTCCTGCGCCAGCAGCCCGCATCGACGCGAGGCGACATTCAAGGATTCGCATTCCTCGCTGGCCGATCTGCCGGCGCGCGCACCTTCCGCCGCCAGCGCCGGCGAGGCGAACGACATCCTGATTCGCGCAATCGCGCTGGTTGGCACGCCCTACCACTGGGGCGGCAACACGCCGGCGGGCGGCTTCGACTGCAGCGGGCTGGTCGATTACATCTATCGCCAGGCAACCGACATCCTGCTGCCCCACAGCTCGCGCGCGATGGCAGCGATGAACGGCCAGAAGGTGGCTCGCATGACCGACCTGGCCAGCGGCGACCTGGTGTTCTTCGGCAGCCGCGGCGGCATCAGCCATGTCGGCGTGTACGTGGGCAAGGGCCGTTTCGTGCATGCACCGAACAGCGGCGGCACGGTACGCCTGGACGATATCGACGGGCCGTACTGGCGCGAGCATTTCGAATACGGCAAGCGACTGCTGGATTGAGAGATCAACGGCAGGCGAATGCCGAACGCGTAGGATCCCTTATGCAGCCAGGGCATGGAACTGCTGAACTCAAACCGATCGTGTCGCCACGACCGGCGGCACGTTGGAAGCACGGCGCGCCGGTACCAGCACTGCAGCCTGACCGAGCGCGAGCATGGCAAGTACGCCTATGGCTACGTAGAGCACCGGAAGACGCGTCATCTCGTAATGCGTCATCAGCCATTCGTTGAGGCCAAAGGCAAGCAGCGCGCCGATGGCCGCGCCGCCTCCGGCGATCAGCAGGTTCTCAATCTGAAAGTAACGCAGGATGTCGATCTTTCTGGCACCGAGCGCTCGCCGCACGCCAATCTGCCGGGTCCGCTGACCCACCCAGAAACTGGTCAGACCGACGATACCTGCGGCGGTAACACACAGCAGAATGACGCAAATGACGCTCATCAGCAGCGCCATGCCGCGATCCGAACGATAAGCCTTGGCGCGTATCTCGGAAAAGGCATGGATGCCAGCCCAGGGCTCGGGCATGAGGCGCATCGGATTGACCGCAAACAGCGCCTTGCGCGCTTCACTCATAGCCGCTTGCTCGCGCCCCGGACGCGCGCGCATGACGTAACTCATATAGGCGTCATCCTGGCGCAACGGCTCCAGCACCGAGTTGTAGGCCCAGTTGCTGTCCGCCCTCCTCGGTGTCTGCAGTCGTTCGACGATGCCCACGATGGTTGATGGCTTGCCATCCTGATACACCGCCTGGCCGAGTGCGTTGCCGTTCGGAAAGAGTTTGTCGGCCACGGGTTTGCTCACGATGATGACGGGCGAGTCAGCGTGAGCACGTCCGTGTCGGATCTCGCTGGCGGCGAAATCGCGACCGGCGATCAGATGCAGACCCAGAGTGGGCCGCATGTGCTGATCGCCGTAGTAATAGGCCGCATGCACGGATAACCCTTTCTGATCCGCATTGAGGGTGATATCGCCGGTCGTATACCCGCTCAGCAAGGGGATGCTTGTCGATGCAGCGACGTCCAGTACATCCGGCAGACCCCGCAACGTATCAAGATCCGTGCGCTGCAGGGCATCGAGTTGCTCGATGTTGCCGACATCATCGCCACTGGGCGCCCCTGGCCATTGCTGCAAAATCCGGATCAGACCACTTTCGTCAAGACCGGTGGGGCGATCCATCCGCTCGATACGCTGTCCGATGATGAACATCGCATTGGCGACGATCGCCAGCGTCAGCGCGATTTGCAACACGATCAGGAACGCGGCGACCTTGTGTCGCCGCAATGCAGCCAGGATCGGATGAACGGTCATGGCGTGATCCTCACGGTGCTTTCAGCTGCCACGCGGGCTGTACGCGCGAGGCACGATAGGTGGGGTAAACACCCGCAAGCAAAGTGGCGGTCATGGCAAGCAGCAGCGTGAGCAACAGCAAGCTGGGGTCGATCCTCGCCAGCACAGCGTATGACGCTGGCAGGACTTGGTCGACACTGAGCACGCCCATGACCGTAAACAGCAACCCCAGGATGCCACCTCCGACCCCGATCACGCCTGCCTCGGTGAGGAATTGCGCATAGATAGCCGTGCGCGATGCACCCAGCGCGCGTCGCACGGCGATCTCGCCGCTGCGGCGCAGGAACTTGGCCAGCAGCAAGCCAACCGTATTCACAAGGCACACAATCAAGAGGCCCTGCGCTACCAGCAGCGAGACCTTGGTGTCGCTGGGTACGACGTGCTCGTAATCGAGAAACGCCGGCACGTCGCGCAGACGGTTGTTCGGCGCCCAACGGAAGCGGCCGGCCTTTTGCTGATCGCTTGCATAATCATCGAGATATTGCCGATACCGTTGTACGGCTGCGACATCATCCAGTTCGGCCATATAGGCGATCCATACGCAATCGGAGTTTTGCAGTCCGACGAAATCGCCTTGAGGATCGCTCGTGCCTTTCCTGCAGCCGTCCCAGCCCGCGTTGATCATATTGATCGCCACCGAGTGCCGGAACGACAGGAACAAATCGGGGCCGTCGATACTGTAATAACCGCCCTCCACATCGAAGAACCGCGGCTGCGGATTCCAGTCGCGCGTAACGCCGACGATGCGATAGTCGTGGTTGTCGATATCGATCGTTTTGCCGACGCTGCTGCCGTCGCCGAAGACCTGCCGGTTGAGCTTGTCGCTGATCACCGCCAACGGCAACTCATTGACATCGTCGTCGGCACTCCAGCCATGACCATAATGAAACGGCACATCCAGCATGGGGAAGAATTCGCTGTAGACCGCATAGCCATCGAGCATGATCGGGCTGCGGTTGCGGCTTGTGCCGGTCGGCATCGCCGATGGCGAAATCGCATAAATCGCCGATTGCCGCGCAGCACGATGTTGGCGCATCAGCGCCATCGCGTCCGCATAGTCCAGCGCATCGGGGGGCTCGTCATGGAAGCGCTCGCCGGATCCCCACGAGTCGATCTGCGGCACGAACAGCCGTGACGACTTCCACGGGATCGGATCGCCAGACAGGCCCCGGAATACCGAATACGTCGTCATCGACGCCGCCACGCCGAAGCCGATCGACAGGATCATCAGTGCGGTGAGGCCAGGGCTGCGCCGCAGGCTGCGCACAGCCAGTTCGAGGTAGTAACCGAACATCCGTTTCCCCATGTGTCACCAACCCCGTGTTGATCGGGTCTGACTTCGACCAAACGGCTTCACGAGGGACTATCGCAAACTTGCCCGGTGTTGAGAACCACCTGTCATGCCGGCCAGTCTGGCCTTTTCATGACAATCGAGCGCCCCCAATGCTTAGCTGGAACTACGAGGCAAAGCTGCCTTTACCCAACTGTCCATGCAGCGGCCCCCGGCGAAACCACAAACAACAACGGCGCCTGCAGGCACCGTTGTTGTTTACCAATGTACTCAAACTCAGTGTGCTTCGGCACCCGGTGCGTGCGCGTGGCCGTGCTTGATTTCTTCCTCGGTGGCATCGCGCACTTCGCCAATGCTCACGTCGAAATGCAGCGCCTTGCCGGCCATCGGATGGTTCAGGTCCACGTCGATCGCGCTCATGCCGACCTTGTGCACCGTCACTGCGCGCTGACCACCATCCTTCAGCTTCAACACGGTGACCATGCCGGGCTTGAGCCGGTTCGCCTGCGGGAAATACTTCTTCGACATGCGCTGGATCTGGTCTTCCTGACGTTCGCCATAGCCCTCGGCCGCCGCCACTTCCACTTGCAGCGTCTCGCCCGCTTCATGGCCATCCAGCGCGTTTTCCAGGCCTGGAATCAGCTGGCCGTGGCCGAGCAAAATCCACAACTGCTCGTCACGATCATGCGAACTCTCAACTTTTTCGCCGTCCACCGTCAGCGTGTAATGGATCGCGATAACCTTGTCCTTGCCAGCCTTCATTGCCTGTCTCTCGGATGGATAAAACGCCAATTCTATCAGCGCATCCCCATCATCGCCGCGCCTTCTCGAAATCCAGCCCGCGCGCTTCCGGACCCAGCCACACCAGCAACGCCAGAATCACGGCGACCACGGCAATCCACAGCGACATCGCGAACGCAAAATCGCCGCCGTGCCAATGCGCAATCCAGGTCTGCGCCGTGGCCGTGCCGGCCGCCAGCAAGTTACCCATCTGATAGGCAAAGCCGGGCAGGGTGGCGCGCATGGTGCCAGGCGAGAGCTCATTGAGATGCGTCGGCACCACGCCCCACGCACCCTGCACCATCACCTGGATCAGGAACGCACCGAGACCGAGCAGCAACAACGAGCCTCCATACATCCATAACGGGATCACCGGGATCGCGAGCAGCGCGGCAGTGATCATCGCCCTGCGCCGACCGATACGTTCCGACAGCGCGCCGAAGAACAGTCCGCCCACCAGTGCGCCCAGATTGAGCAGCGCCACCAGCATGAAGGCCGCACCGGAGCTGGTATCCAGATGCAGGTTCACTACTTCGAAGGTGTGGTACATGTCCTGCGAGCCGTGGCTGAACATGTTGAATGCCGCCATCAGCAGCATCAGGTAGATCGCCAGCTTCCAGTGACCGCGCATGGATTCAAGCACGCCGGTTTTCTTCTGCTGAGCCTGACCGCCCTGCCACACCGGCGACTCGGGGACGCTGCGGCGGATGTACAGCACCAGCAACGCCGGCACGGCACCCACGATGAAAAGCCCACGCCAGCCGATGTGGTCGAACAGCAACCAGTTAGCCAGGGCGGCGAGGAAAAACCCACAGGGATAGCCGCTCTGCAGCAGGCCGGAAATCAGCCCACGCGACTTGGTCGGGATCGACTCCATCGCCAGCGAGGCACCGATGCCCCACTCGCCACCCATCGCGACACCGAACAGGAAGCGCAGCACCAGCAGCATGGTGAGCGACGACGAGAACGCGGTCGCCAGCTCGAACACCGAGAACAGGATCACGTCCAGCATAAGGATCGGACGCCGGCCAAAGCGGTCGGCCAGCCGCCCGAACAGCAGCGCACCCAGCGGCCGCGCCGCCAGCGTCAGGAACAGACCGTAGGTGACCTTGGCATTGTCCACGCCGAATTCCTTCGCCACCGCGACGATGACGAAGGTCAGCAGGAAGTAGTCGAAGGCATCCAGCGTCCAGCCGAGAAAACTTGCCAGCACCGTATGCCGCTGAGCGGAATCGAGTTCCCGCAAGGGTGCGAACAGCGCCATCATGTTCTCCTTGGTTCGGATCGACAGAGTGCCGCCATCGTATGCACGACAACGGCAAAACACGCAACGTCGACGCTGCGGGCACACCGATGGCATAAGCTGCAGGCATCCAACGAAAACCAAGGTCCGCATGGATCGCACCACGCGTCAGAACATCACAGGGCTCTACGGCAACCGACTGCAGCGCCTCTATGTAAAGAGCAAGCTGAGCAGCGACCCGGTGTACGCCGCCACCATCGCGATCATCGCCGGCAGCGCCTTGCCGCTGCTAGACATCGGCTGCGGCATCGGCCTGCTCGGACATTGCCTGCACGCGCTGGGCCACGCGCAGCCCTACCTCGGGCTGGATCACGACAAGCGCAAGATCGATGCGGGACGGCGCGCCGCGCAACGCGCCGGACTCGATGCGGTGATGAGCCTGCGGCATGCCGATGTGGCCGAACTTCCCGCCATGCAGGGCCACGTCGCGCTGCTCGATGTACTGCATTACCTGCCAGCAGACCGTCAGCTCATGCTGCTGCAGGCGCTCACCCGGCATCTGGCGCCGCAAGGCTGCCTGATCATCCGCAACGTGCTGCGTGAGCCGAACTGGCGCTTCCACGCCACCCGACTGGAAGAGTTTTTTCTGTGCGTCTCGGGCTGGATTCCCGGCGGCGCACAACACTATCCGAGCGCCGACGAACTGCGGGCGCCGCTGGAAGCTGCCGGGCTCGACGTACGCATCGAACCCCTGCGCGGGCGTACCCCGTTCAACAGTTATCTGCTCGTGGCGCGAGCGCAGCACTGAAACGGTTGGACGACCGTCGCCGTGCATCCGTTCAGGTTGGCTGCTGCAAAAGCAGACGCCAAGGCCATGATCCAGCTATACTTGCCGGCGCAGTCGCTCTGACTGCCGCGACACACCGTCGCCCTTTCCCTTAAGTTTGCAACACGGTATGAACACTCCGGGTTGCTCAGGAGTGTTACATGTCCTTCGATTCGCTGGGCCTTGCGCCCGCGTTGTTGCGTGCGCTTGCCGATTACGGCTACACCCAGGCCACCCCGATCCAGACCGCCGCGATTCCGCCGGCACTGGCAGGCCACGACCTGCTCGCCGCTGCCCAGACCGGCACCGGCAAGACCGCCGCGTTCGCGCTGCCGCTGCTGCAGAAACTGTCGACCAGCGGCCAGACCATGACCCGGCGCCCGCGCGCCTTGGTGCTCACCCCGACCCGCGAACTGGCTGCCCAGGTGCATGAAAACCTGCGCGATTACGGCAAGCACATGCAGGTCAGCGCCACCACCATCTTCGGCGGCGTCAGCATGGGTCCGCAGATCAATGCACTGCGTCGCGGCGTGGATGTCGTCATCGCCACCCCCGGGCGCCTGATGGATCACATGCAGCAGCGTACGCTGGACCTGTCCGCCGTGGAAACGCTGGTGCTGGACGAAGCCGACCGCATGCTCGACATGGGCTTCCTGCCGGCACTGAAACGCATCCTCGTCGCGTTGCCGAAGAAGCGGCAGACACTGCTGTTCTCGGCCACCTTCGCACCGGCGATCAAGACGCTGGCGATGGAGTTCATGCACAACCCGCGCGAGATCTCGGTAGACACGCCGAATGCCGTGGCCACCCTGGTCAGCCATCAGGTGCACCCGGTCGACGCCGCGCGCAAACGCGACCTGCTGCTGCATCTGCTCTCTGTCGATAGCCGCCGGCAGTCGCTGGTGTTCAGCCGCACCAAGCACGGCGCCGACAAGCTGGTGACGTTCCTCAACGCCTCGGGCCTGCGCACCGCCGCGATCCACGGCAACAAGAGCCAGAACGCCCGTACCCGCGCGCTGAGCGATTTCAAGAGCGGCCGCGTCACCGTGCTGGTGGCCACCGACATCGCTGCCCGCGGCATCGACATCGAGCAGCTGCCGATCGTGATCAACTTCGACCTGCCATCCGTCGCCGAAGATTATGTGCATCGCATCGGCCGCACTGGCCGCGCCGGCATCGAAGGCCTGGCGGTGTCGCTGGTCAGCCACGACGAGTCCGGCCTGTTGCACGACATCCGCAAACTGCTGAAGCAGGACATTGCGATCACGCCGATAGCCAGCTACGAGCCGTCTGCACCGCTGCGGCTGGATGCCGGTGCACCGCGCCCGAAACAGGGTGGCGGCGGTGGTGGTGGCGGGCAACGTCAGTCGCGCGCGCCGCGCCAGGGCAAGCCCGCCGGCTCGGCCCGCCCGAGTGGCTATGCGCCGCAAGGCCGTGGCGATCACGCCGCCGGCAACCAGCGCCGTCGTTCGAATTCGCGCCCGGCCGCCAAGGCCTGAGCGATCGCTTGAGTGACACCGAATGTGGCGGCCTGAGGGTCGCCACATTTGTATTGGAACCGGAGTGACGCGATCCGGAACGCTCAGTCGGCGCGGCGGATCTTAGCCGTGAGCACGTGGTCTTCCCACTGCCCGGCAATCCGCAAATACCGCCGCGCATAACCTTCGCGCTCGAAGCCGAGCCGCTCCAGCAATCGCGCGCTGCGATCGTTGCGCGGCAGGTAGTTCGCCATCACACGATGCAGGTCCAGTTCGCCGAATGCCCATGCCAGGCCGGCTTCCAGGGCCTCGTGCATCAATCCGCGGCCCTGCTGGCCGGCGCTGATGCCGTAACCGAGCAGGCAAGCCTGGAACGGCCCGCGCACCACGTTGGACAGGGTGAAGCTGGCGAGGACATCCTCTCCGTCCGGGCTGAACACCACGAACGGATAGCCACGATCGAGATGCGCAGCTTCCTGTCCGTCGATGATCGCCTGCGCGCAGTGTTCCAGCGTGTAGTAACTGTCCTCGCGCAAGGGTTCCCAAGGCGCCAGATGGGCACGATTGTCCACTCGAAAACGCAGCAGCTTCGCGGCGTCGGAAGGCGCGGGCAAGCGGATACGGGTACGCGCGGTTTGCAGCGCGGTCGAGACGCTCACAATAACCCCGATGCCCTGGCGTGATGACGCAGGTGATCGTCGATGAAGCTGGCGATGAAGTAATAGCTGTGGTCGTAGCCGGGATGCCGACGCAGCAGCAGCGTCTGCCCGGCTTCGGCGCAGGCCTGGTCGAACAGCTCGGGTTTCAGCTGCGTTTCCAGAAACTGATCCGCTTCGCCCTGGTCGATCAGGATCGTGCCGGGCATCGTCTGCCGTCGCACCAGTTCACAGGCGTCGTAGTCGGCCCATGCGCGCGGATCGGAACCGAGATAGCGCGGCAATGCCTTCCTGCCCCACGGCACCTGGCTCGGCGCCACGATCGGGGCGAACGCCGAGACCGAGCGGTAACGCTGCGGATGTTTCAGCGCGATGGTCAGCGCACCGTGGCCCCCCATCGAGTGACCGCAGAGACTGCTGTTCGCCGCATCCACCGGAAAGTGCGCGGCGATCAACGCCGGCAATTCGCTTGCCACATAGCTGTACATGCGAAACCGCGACGACCATGGCGCCTCGGTGGCATCCACATAGAAGCTGGCGCCTTCGCCGAACTCCCAGTCGCCGGTGGCGCCGTCGATACCGGTGCCACGTGGACTGGTATCGGGCATCACCAGCACCAGACCGAATTCAGCGGCCAGCCGCTGCGCACCGGCCTTGATCGTGGCGGTTTCCTCGCTGCAGGTCAGCCCGGCCAGAAAGTACAGCACCGGTCGTTTTTCGCGCGCGACCTGCGCCGGCTGGAACACCGCAAAGCGCATCGGGCCGCCACAGGTCGTCGACTCGTGCCGATAGAAACCCTGCACGCCATCGAAACAGCGTTGCTCGGAGATCGTCTCGATCGCGTTCATCGTCGTCCTCGCCGCCATGCAGCCCCGATGATAGCCACGTTCAACGCTCCTGATCCGTGGGCCGCAGCAGTACCTCGTTGATGCAAACGTGCGCGGGCCGGCTGACGCAGAACAGGATGGTCGCGGCGATATCCTCCGCCTGCAGCTGACGCATCTCTCCGATGCGCGCGTTGAGCGCCTGCCTGCTGGCTGCATGGCCTATGTGCTCGCGCAATTCGGTATCCACCATGCCCGGCTCGATCACGCTGATCCGGATATTGTCCTTGCAGACCTCGCGCCGCAGCGCCTCGGAAAACCGACCACGCCGAACTTGGTCGCCGCATACGCCGCCGCGTTCGGGTTGGCGACGCGCCCGGCCACCGAGGCGACGTTGACGATGTGCCCTTCGTGACCCGCGCGCATGCCTCAGCCAACGCCAGCGCGGTGGCCTCGCCGATGCCGGAAGATGCGCCGGTAACCAGTGCAACGCGGCCGTTCAGACGATTCTGCATGGGTCGCTCCCTTGTCGATGGAGATGTCTGGCTCGCAACGGAAAGAGTCGGGACAGAACAGGATGTTACAATCAGCGACATTTTCCGCATGCCACCGTGCATGCCATGTCGAGGTTCCCATGTCATCCCCCGTTTCCGGCAACGCCCCGGTTCCGTCCGGCTTTGGCGCACTCGCGCTGCACCCTGACGTATTGCGTGTCCTGGCCGATGTCGGCTACGAATCGCCCTCGCCGATCCAAGCGGCGACGATTCCGCCATTGCTGGAAGGTCGCGACGTGCTCGGTCAGGCGCAGACCGGCACCGGCAAGACCGCCGCGTTCGCGCTGCCGATCCTGTCACGCATCAGCCCGCGCGCCGGCAAGCCGCAGGCACTGGTACTGGCGCCCACGCGTGAACTGGCGATCCAGGTGGCCGAGGCGTTCCAGCGCTACGCCGCGCACATCCCCGGTTTCCAGGTGCTGCCGATCTATGGCGGCCAGAGCTACGGCCCGCAGCTGCACTCGCTCAAGCGCGGCGTGCACGTCGTGGTCGGCACGCCCGGCCGCATCATCGATCACATGGACAAGGGCACGCTGGACCTGTCCGAACTGAAATACCTCGTGCTCGACGAAGCCGACGAAATGCTGCGCATGGGCTTCATCGACGACGTCGAGAAAGTGCTGCAGGCGACCCCGCCGCAGCGCCAGGTTGCACTGTTTTCCGCGACCATGCCTGCGCCGATCCGCAAGATCGCCCAGCGGCATCTGAAGGATCCGGTCGAAGTCACCATCAAGTCGTCCACCAGCACCACGCCGAACATCCGCCAGCGCTACTGGTTCGTCAGCGGCATGCACAAGCTCGATGCGATGACGCGCATCCTCGAGGCCGAACCATTCGACGCGATGATCATCTTCGCGCGCACCAAGCAGGCCACCGAGGAACTGGCCGGCAAGCTGCAGGCGCGTGGCCTGGCCGCCGCCGCGATCAACGGCGACATCGCGCAGCCGCAGCGCGAACGGGTGATCCAGCAACTGAAGGACGGCAAGCTGGACATCCTGGTCGCCACCGACGTGGCTGCGCGCGGCCTCGACGTGGAGCGCATCAGCCACGTGATGAACTACGACATCCCGTACGACACCGAGAGCTACGTGCATCGCATCGGCCGCACCGGTCGTGCCGGCCGCGCCGGTGACGCGATCCTGTTCGTCAGTCCGCGCGAGCGCGGCATGCTGAATGCGATCGAGCGCGCCACTAAGCAGCCGATCGAACAGATGCAGCTGCCGTCGGTCGACGTGGTCAACGACGTACGCATCGGCAAGTTCAAGCAGCGCATCAGCGACACGCTGGCAGTCGGCGAGTTGAGTCAGTTCCAGCAATTGATCGAGCAGTACGAGCAGGAGCACAACGTGCCGGCGATCGAGATTGCCGCCGCGCTGGCGCGCATCGCGCAGGGCGACCAGCCGCTGCTGCTGGCGCCGCCGCCGAAGCGAGAGAAGTACGAACCCGCCTCACGTGAGCGCGTCGACCGCGCGGCACCACGCGAACGTACCAGCAACGAACGACGTCCGTCGTTCGAGCGCGAAGGCGCGTCGAGCCGCCCGGCGCGCGAGGCCAAACCCCATGAACAACCGCCGCGCGAGCACGGCGCGCATGAGCATGCACCGTCACGCGAATTCGCCCATCGCCCGGCGCGCGCGCATGCCACCGAGGAAGGCAAGCGCACCTATCGCATCGAGGTTGGCCACGAGCACGGTGTGAAGCCGGGCAACATCGTCGGCGCGATCGCGAACGAGGCCGGACTGGAAAGCCAGTTCATCGGTCGCCTCAGCATTCGCGACCAGTACAGCCTGATCGACCTGCCCGACGGCATGCCGAAGGAAGTGTTCGAGCATCTGAAAAAAGTATGGGTGGTGCAGCAGCAGTTGCGCATCCACGAATGGGACGGCAACGACACTGATGCCGGCCATGCACCTGCCGCGCACAAGCCGGGTGGCTTCAAGAAGCCCGGCGGGTTCAAGCCGGGCGGCTTCAAACCCGGCGGCCCCAAGCCCGGTGGTTTCAAACCGCGGCACGGTGGTGGCAAACCGCCGCACAAGTAATTCGCAAGCCTCTCGTCCGGGTCGTCTGATTGTTTCGATCGGGCGACGGAACGTTTCCGTGTGGCAGCCACGGGCGACGCTGCAAATCGCCTGATCGCCCATACTTTATGGCGATCTCCTTGAGGTGATCCTGCCATGACTGCCCTGCCCAGCCTGTACATCTCCCACGGTTCGCCGATGACCGCGCTGCAGCCCGGCCTGACCGGCACGCGGCTGGCCGAGCTGGCGGCAGCGTTGCCGCGTCCGCAGGCGATCGTGATCGCCAGCGCGCACTGGCTGACCCGTCAGCCGCAGGTCGGTAGCGCCGCGCAGCCGGAAACCATCCACGATTTCTTCGGCTTTCCGCAGGCGCTGTTCGACATCCGTTATCCGGCACCGGGAGCACCGGCGCTGGCGGCGCGGATCACCACGCTGCTGGATGCGGCCGGACTGGCGTCGACGCTTGATCCCGACCATGGCATCGACCACGGGGTCTGGGTGCCGCTGCGGCTGCTCTATCCCGACGCCGACATCCCGGTGGTGCCGCTGTCGATCCAGCCCGAACTGGGACCGGCGCATCAGCTCGCGCTCGGTCGCGCGCTGGCGTCACTGCGCGAGGAAGGCGTGCTGCTGATCGGCTCGGGCAGCATCACCCACAACCTGCAAGACCTGCGCACCGGCTA
>Ga0208589_1000638_pt1 | contig 16169 bp, 11 predicted proteins | sample NGESurshal092012_2_FD_184486 | JGI IMG/M metagenome (GOLD analysis project Ga0208589, IMG submission 184486) | Arctic peat soil microbial communities from Barrow, Alaska - NGEE Surface sample F53-2 shallow-092012 (SPAdes) | ecosystem: Environmental > Terrestrial > Soil > Wetlands > Peat ... | reverse complement strand
GTCAGCGCTGGCATGGAATCCTCCATGGGTTACGGAGCCACCGCTACCTATTGTACCCCAATCCCGCAATTAAGGCCCGCAGAAAGTGTCACGCACCCCCCGGTCGTTGGGACAGTTCAAGCGTTCAAGGGCCGGAGTTTGAAGTTTTCAGTTTTCAGTTTTCAGCTAGGACCAACGGCTTGGCCGAATTAGCTGAAAACTGAAAACTGAAAACTTCAAACTCTTGGACCCTTAAATCCTTAAACCCTTCATTACTTCAATTCGACCGTCGCGCCCTGATCTTCCAACTCTTTCTTGAGCTTGGCGGCGTCTTCCTTGGAGAGGTTCTCCTTGACCGTCTTCGGGGCAGCCTCGACAAGATCCTTGGCTTCCTTCAATCCCAGGCCCGTCGCGGCGCGAACGACCTTGATCGCCGAAATCTTCTTATCCGGCGGCACAGCCTTGAGAATGACATCAAACGTCGTCTTCTCTTCAGCCGCGGCAACAGGAGCCGCACCGGCCGGAGCAGCCGCGACAGCAACGCCGCCGGCAGCGGCTTCAATGCCATAGGTGTCTTTAAGGTAGCCGGCCAGTTCAACGGCCTGCTTGAGCGTCAGAGCCGAAAGCTTGTCGCCCCACTCTTTTACGTCTGCGGAATACTCTGCCATGATAATTCACTCCAGTTCGGGACATTACGGCGTCCCCGCCGTGTCGAATCAGCGAACTCTTTGGTTCACTGTTGATCCCGCCGCAAAGTCCGTCCCACATTGGGACAGTTTAACCACGAGGGGCTGTGCGGGCTGTCGGACCGGGAAAATTCAGATATTAAATTTCAAATCTCAAATCTCAAATGCCCATTAAGCCGCCGGCGGCGCTGCAGGCGCCTCCGCGGCAACGGGCGCTTCCGGTGCAACCGGTGCAGCCGCTTCCTTCTCCTTGGCTTTATCTTCAATCGTCTTAAGCAACCCGCCAACCTTGCCGGGCGGGCCTTTGAGCGAGCCGGCCAGCTTGCGGCCGGGGCCAAGCAACATTCCAACCAGACCGGAAAGCGCCTCTTCGCGCGTCGGCAGCTTGCTGGCTTGTTCAGCCCCTTTGTCTCCGATGTACAGTTCGCCATCGAAAAACAGCCCGTGAATCTGCAGCTTGTCGTCCTTCTTCTTTTCCTCGATGAGGAACCGGGCGACCGCCGCAATCGACGCCTGCCCGTGAATCACCGCGCTGGGGCCGGTCAGCAGCTTGTCAAAGCCGCTCAGCTTCGTCCCCCCCGACGCCCGGCGGGCCAGACTGTTGCGAACAACCGTCATCCTCAAGCCCTTTTCGCGCAGCCGACGACGGAGCAGATTGGTCTTAATGCCGTCGATCCCCTGCGGGCTGATGACCGCCACGTTTTCAAGGTCTTTGAACTTGGCCGACAATTCGTTCGTGATCAGGTTTTTGACTTTTTTACTCATGGGTTTATACCTCCGCCTTGATGTACACCGCGGGGGTCATCGTACCCTTAAGCACGATCTTCCGAACATAAATGCCCCGTGCCGCCACCGGCTTCATGCGCCGAATCTGCCCGGTCATGGCGTTGATGTTCTCAATCAGCCTTTGATTCTCAAAGCTCATCTTGCCCACGACGCTGTGGATGTTTCCGCCCGCGTCGTTGCGAAATTCGATCTTGCCCGCCGCATATTCCTTCACCGCCGCCGCAATATCCGCCGTCACGGTTCCGGCCTTCGGCGACGGCATCAGGCCCTTGGGCCCCAGCACCTTGCCGAGGCGGCCGACGAATCGCATCATGTCCGGCGTGGAAATGGCCACATCGAAATCCGTGAAGTTTTCCTTCTCGATGGCCTGAACCAGTTCCTGTCCGCCCGCCCGAATCGCCCCCGCCGCGGTTGCCCCGGCAGCCAGATGTTCCGGGCAAAACGCCACAACCCGCTTGGTCTTGCCCACGCCGTGCGGCAGGCTCAACGAGCCGCGAATCATCTGATCCGCGTGCTTCGGGTCGATCCCCAGCGAAAAAATCAATTCCACCGACTGATCGAATTTCGTCGGTGCAAATGTCTTGAGCACATCGACGGCTTTTTCAACCGACAATGCATCCGCCACAGCCAGCTTGGCCGCCTCGCGATAACGTTTTGATCTTTGGACGACTACGTAAGCCATGGACTTTCGTGCTCCTTATGAAGCTCCCACTGTATCGGCCCGTGGTACGGCCTTTTCGTTTCAATACATTCAGCCTTCGACGATAATCCCCATGCTCCGGGCCGTTCCCGCAATAATGCGGGCGCCTTGGTCTTCGTCAAAAGCATTCAAATCTTTCACCTTCTGCTTGGCGACTTCCTTGCACTGGGCCATCGTGATCGTGCCGATTTTCTTCTTATTCGGCTCCCCGCTCCCCTTCTCCGCCTTCACGAGATCCTTGAGCAGCACTGACGCCGGGGAACTCTTGATCTCGAAGGTGAAGGTCCGGTCCTTGTAAACCGTAATCACGCAGCCCACGACCTTGCCCTTGATATTCTGGGTGGCCGCATTGAACTGCTGGATAAACTGGCCCGGATTCACGCCATACTGACCCAGCGCAGGCCCGATCGGCGGCGCCGGCGTAGCGATGCCGCCGGGAGCTTGAATCTTGAAGACGTTCGTGATCTCTTTCTTGGCCATTATTCACACACCGGTCAGAGCAATATTTCAGGTAGTAAAAGGGGGAGGACTATAACATGGCTTGTACCGCGTGACAAGGGGTTGGGAAACGGTAGAATCGTGGAACGTAGAGTTTGAAGTTTTCAGTTTTCAGCTAAAGGCGAGGATACATAACCTTTAAGGTGTTTAAATTGTCTCTTTCAGTCCGGGGTCGTAGCTCAGTTGGATAGAGCAGCCGTTTCCTAAACGGCAGGTCGCGCGTTCGAATCGCGCCGGCCCCATTGCCCGCGGAATCGCCAAAACCGGCGAAAATCCGCCAAAAGGAATTCGCAGGGGGCTGCCACACACTAATATATGGGCAGGCCGAGCAAAATCGAACTGCGTGTGGCCATATTTTGTGGCAAGCGGCCCCTCTAATCCCCCTCTCCCTGTATTCAGGGGGGAGGGTTGGGGTGGGGGTTCTTCCGTCCTGCCAAAATGTATGGCCACACACCTCAAACTCTCAATTTTGCCCCCGCGTTGCTTTTTAGATACTTTGTTTTCTCCTTTTTGTCGCAACGATAAAAACCTTGTAAGTTAAGCGAGGGGGTTTGTATTCCCATGCGTAAACGAGGCCGCCAAAACCCGGTGCTTGTAAAGGCCGCGACCTCAGCCTGCGAATCCCTCGAGCCGCGGCGCCTGCTCAGCGGCGTCACCTTCAGCGTCGCCCCCTACACCCTGCAAAGCCAGCCTTCCGCCCTCGCCCTCGCCGATTTCAACGGCGACGGCATCTCCGACCTCGTCGTCGGCGCACAGCCTCTCTCCAACGGCGCCGGCGGTGAAATCACCCTGTTCTTTGGCAACAGCGACGGAACCTTCGCCAATAAACACAGCTTCGCCGATCCCGCCTATGCCGGCGTCCTCGCCACCGGCGATTTCAACGGCGACGGCAAATCCGACCTCGTCACCACCAATTCACAAACCGGAACCCTCGGCGTTTTCCTCGGCAATGGCGACGGCACGTTTCACTATTCGCAAATCACAAATGTCGCCAACAGCCCCGACTCCATTGCCGTCGCCGATTTTAACGGCGACGGCATTGCCGACCTCGCCATCGCCGACTCCGCAACCGAAAAAGCATTCATTCGCTTCGGCAACGGCAACGGCACATTCCAATCCCCCATTTCCTACAACATCGGAAACTTCAGCTCGACCGTCGTCGCCGCCGATTTCAACCGCGACGGAATTCCCGATCTCGCCGTTGCCGGCCCCGGCGGCATCGGCATTCTCCTCAACAACGGCGACGGAACTTTTTCCCCGGTCACGCAAATCACCTCCGCCTATGGCCCCGAAAATATCGGCGTCGCCGATTTCAACCGCGACGGCGCCCCCGACATCGCCCAAATCACCGGCACCGATCTCAACGTAATTTTCAACAACGGCGACGGCTCCTTCCAGCCCTCCCAAAATATTTCAAACTACAGCGGAAATTCCGCCAATACCGTTCAGGATGTCATCCCCATCGACATCACCGGCGACGGCAACGTCGATCTCTTCACCGAAGTGGTCTACAACGGCAAATACGAACTCCGCGTTCATTCCGGCTACGGAAATACAACCTTCGGTCCCGTTCTTGCCGGCAATAGCTACAAGCCCCATCCTTTCGTCACCGCCGATTTCAACGGCGACGGCCTCCCCGACCTGGCCACCGTCGCCGGCGGATACTTCGGCGGCCCCACATCGCGCCTGACAATCATCACCAACACCACCACGCCCACCCTCATCTCCCTGCTCGCGCCCGTCCCCGGCGCTCCCACAATCGGCGCAACCACCTCAGCTCTGCCAACCTTCAATTGGTCCCCTTCAACCGGCGCAACCATCGGATACCGGATCATGGTCGCCACCGATCCCGCCGACCTCCCCACCGATCCCACCGCCACCACCGGCGGCCCCAGCGTCCTCATCAATGCGACCACCACCGCCATCAGCTTGACGCCAACCACCGCCCTCAGCCTCGGCACAACCTATTACTGGGAAGTCATCGGCACCGGCCACAGCCACGCCGGAACCTGGTCCTCCGTCAGGCATTTCACCACCACCGCACAAACGAGCCTGAGCGCCTCCACGCCGCTGGCTCCGGTTCAGAGCGCCGTCACGTCCAGCCTGCCGAATTTCGTCTGGGCCGGAGTTCAAGGCGCTACAAATTACCGCCTGATCGTTGCCGCCAACGCCTCAGACCTCCCCACCGACCCCGCCGCCACCACCGGCGGCCCCAGTGTCGCGCTCGATATCACCACCACCAGCAACTCCTTCACGCCGACGATTTCGCTGACCGCGCCGGCTGTCTATTACTGGGAGGTGATCGCCTACAACGCCAGCCAGTCCGGCGTATGGTCCACCGTCGCCAACTTCACGGCCTATCGAGCCGCGACCTTCCAGACCGCCGCCTACCCCACCGCCGGCAACTCACCGGCGTCCGTCGTCGTCGCCGATTTCAACGGCGACCACATCCCCGACCTGGTCGAAACCGAGTCCAACCACAGCAACGTCGTCACTCTGCAACTTGGTAATTTCGACGGCACATTCATGCCCCCCGTCCAGATTGCAGCCGTCACCATCGACTATTCCCTCGCCGTCGCCGATTTCAATGGCGACGGCAAGCCCGACATTATCGTCAGTGGAACCATCGTAAATGGCGACCGGAATATTGACGTTCTCCTCGGCAACGGCGATGGAACCTTCCAGCCGGCGAAACTCATCGCGGTCCCGCCCGACGGACCCGTGCAGTTGGCCGTCGGCGACCTAAACGGCGACGGCAAACAGGACATCGTCACCCTCGACGGCATCAGTAACCTCGACCTGCTCCTCGGCAACGGCGACGGCACCTTCGCCGCGCCAATGGCCCTCGCCACCGGCATCCAGCAACTCTTTGCCGTCGCGGATTTCAACGGCGACGGCAAACCCGACATCCTCGTGGACGGCAACACGCTCGGCGTCCTTTTCGGCAACGGAAACGGAACTTTCCGCCCCGAGATCTCCATCAATGTTCCGTTCGTAATCGACGCGGCGGTGGCCGATCTCAACGGCGACGGCATTCCCGATCTCATCGCCGGCATCCTATCCAATTCGCAGCCCTCCGCGGTGGATGTGCTTTTAGGTAACGGCGACGGCACCTTTCGTGTGCAAACCGTTTTCAACCTCGCCACGAAATACGACATACCCATTGTTGCCGTGGGTGATTTCAACGGCGACGGCAAGCCCGACCTCGCCGTGGCCGACACCAATAATCAAACCCCCGCCGCCAATTCCGTTGTTCTTCTTTTCGGCAACGGTGACGGAACCTGGCTGCCCCCCGAATCCCTGAGCACGCCCAACATCCCTCACCTCGGCGTGGCGATCGGCGACTTCAATGGCGATCATCACGCCGACATCGTCACCGCCGATGGCAGCGCCGGCACGACAACCGTGATGCTCAACACCACGCCCATTCCCCCCGCCCTGCCCGCGCCCACACTCATCGCCCCGGCCGCCAAAAGCACCGGCCAGTCGATCGCGCCGCTTTTCACCTGGTCGAGCGTTACCGGCGCGACCCACTACCGCATACTGGTCGCCACTAACAAAGCCGACCTCCCCACCGACCCGGCCGCGACGCTCTCCGGTTCGTCGTTGGTCATCGACGCCGTCACCACTTCGACCAGCTTCACTCCGCCGCAATCATTGTTCTCCGGCAAAATCTATTTCTGGGAAGTCCTCGCCTACGGCACGGACCAACAAGGCACATGGTCCGCAATCAACCGCTTCGCGACCTCCCCCCCCCTCCCCGCGCCCTTGCCCGCCACCCCGGTCAATGCAAGTGATCAAAACGCAATACTCCCCACCTTCACCTGGTCCGCGGTAATCGGCGCAACACAATATCGCCTGATCCTGGCCACCAAATCATCAGACCTGCCGACCGATCCCGCCGCCACCACCGGCGGCTCGACCGTCGTCTTCGACACCACTCTCTCAGGCACTCAATTCGTCGACACCATTTCCCTGACCGCCGGCACCACCTATTTCTGGGAGGTGATCGGAACCAGCAACGCCGCCGACGGCGCCTGGTCGATCATCACCAGCTTCATTCCCGGCCTTCCGCCGCCCGCGCTCATCGGGCCGCTCAACTCCAGTTCCTCTTCAACCCAGCCGACTTTTTCCTGGTCGAGCGTCAGCGGAGCCTCAAGCTACCGCCTCATCGTCGCCACCAAATCGAGTGACCTGCCGACCGATCCGACCAAATCCACCGGCGGCTCCAGCATCGTCATCAACGAGCCGGCCTACTTCAACAATTTCACACCGACAGCGCAGCTGAAAGTAAACACCCAATACTTCTGGGAAGTCATCGCCATCAGTTCATCGCAGCTCGGCGCCTGGTCCACCATCGGCAATTTCAGAACCGCCTCGGCCCTCAACCCGCCCAACAACGGCTACACCCCCTCGCAGATCGCCACTGCCTACGGCTTTAACCAATTAACATTTGGATCAACCCCTGCCAACGGCGCCGGCCAGACCATCGCCATCATCGACGCCTACAACGATCCGAAAATCAAAGCCGATCTCAGGTCTTTCGACGCCCTCTACAGCCTCCCCGCCCCGCCAAGTTTCACCGTCGTCGATGAAAACGGAACCGTGTTGCAGCCGCCGAAGGTCGCCGCCGCCCCCACCAATCAGGCGGTCTGGATCAGCGAAACCTCTCTCGACGTCGAATGGGCTCACGCCCTGGCGCCCGGTGCAAACATCCTTCTCGTCGAAGCCGCCGACCCGTCAAACTTCGCCTTCGCCCTGCAGACCGCACGCCGCTATCCCGGCGTGACCGTCGTCTCCTTGAGTTTCGGCGGATCGCAATTCACCGGCGACTCCACCAAACTCTTCCGCACTCCAGACAATCATCCCGGCGTGACCTTCATCGCCGCCAGCGGCGATTACGCCCAGTTTCCCGCCGTCGATTCCAACGGAACCATCGCCCCGGGAACCAAGGCCGGCGTCGATCTTCCCGCCGGCTTCACCAATGTCCTCGCCGCCGGCGGAACCTCGCTCTCGGTTTCCGATTCCTCCGGAACCTGGCTCAGCGAAAAACTCTGGTCGATTAACACCAAGGACGGCGCCGGCTACGGAACGGCTGCCGTCATTCCACAACCCGCTTATCAGGTCGCCAGCGGAACCGCGTCGGGCCGCCAAGTCCCCGATGTTTCATTCGACGCCGACCCGAACACCGGCGTGCCGGTTTACAACTCCTACGCCGATCCCGCCAGCCCCTCCAGCGTCATCGCCGGCACAAGTTTTTCCGCCCCCGCCTGGGCCGCGATCATCGCCATCGCCAATCAGGGACGCGCCCTCGCCGGCGAACCTTCCCTCGATGGAACCGCCAACACCCTGCCCATGCTCTACGAAGCCCCCCTCAGCGATTTCCATGAAACCGGAACGGCCCACTACGACCCAACCACCGGCCTGGGCACGCCCATCGTCAATAAACTGGTCCTCGATCTAATCGCTCCCCCCGCCTCGCTCATCGGCGGCCTGCTCTCCGTTTCCGGAACCGAAAACAGCGACACCATCAATCTCACCACCGACGGCACGCTCCTCACCGTCAACATCAACGGCAATTCCAGCGTGTTTGAACTCGCCGAAGTGAAGAACATCAGCGTCGCCGGATTGGGCGCAGCCGATTCAATTTCCCTCGGTTCGGGCCTGATCGGATCAACCCTCAGCGGCGGCGCCGGCCCCGACACCCTGGTCGGCGGCGACGGCAATGATTCCCTCGCCGGCGGCAAAGGCAGTGACAGCCTCATCGGCGCCCGCGGCAATGACACCCTCATCGGCGGTGGCGGAAATGATTCCCTCATCGGCGGCAACGGCAACGACAGCCTCGCCGGCGTCACCGGCCACGACAGCCTCTCCGGCGGCGAAGGCAACGACACTCTCTTCGCAGCCCTAAGCGGAGGCATAGAAAACGGCGGCCCCGGCAACGACCTCATCTTCACCAACAATTCCAGCCCCGACACCCTCTTCGGCAGCGGCGGTAACGACACCGCAACGATTGATCACGGTTTGGATTTGATTCCTAATAATGATGTCCTGAGCGTGCTGTGATGATTGCGCGAGTGGTGATTGTTGATTGTTGATTGTTGATTGAAGAGATGCTTTGGCCTTGGTCGGGATAACGCACGACAATCGACGTTCCCACATTCCCCCTCGCCCGGTACTCCGGGAGAGGGTTGGGGTGAGGGTCTTTCGCATTCCTTACGAAAAATGTGATGGCCCTGCGGACGACGGGATACTATCTGATCAAGCTTGACTTCGGTTTCTCATGCCCAGGCGCTCGCGAATTTGCGCCAATACGGTCTCCGCGGGAATATCCTTGCCCCGACGATCCCCGGCCCGTTTCCGCAGAGTTCGAACCGAGTCGGCCAAGTCCGCCTTCTCCAGCAGTTCCTGATAACCCTCAGGGCTTTGCACGATCACTTTCCCGTGACCATTAAGAGTCAGTATCTCAGGCTCGCCGGTCTTCTTCAACCGCCGCAAATGCTTCCTGGTCTGCATTTGGAAATCATTCAACGAGTAGGTGTTGCGTGCGTTGTTTGACATATTTTCCCGCCGGTTCAATCGCCTCTTAGCCGATGATAGTCCCGAATCAAACATTTGTCTCGCGGACGGCCGAGCAGGCCGTCGCCATCCCAGGGCAATCGCATTTGGCATTTCCCCCTCTCCCTGTACTCAGGGGGAGGGCTGGGGTGGGGGTTCTTTTTTCGAGCCTTCAAAAAGATGCGTCAGACCGACTGCCATCCATTTCCTCAACGAACTCCGCGATGACGAAGTTGACGCTTGGCCGCTCATGTCGGCTTCCCAATCCAATCCGCCGGCCGCGCCGAAGCGCCCCCATTCACGGCCCCACAATCGCATCTGGAAACTGCTGCGCCACCGTCGCCTTCGCCCGAACCGCATCCGCGTAGCTCGTATACGGCCCGCCGCGAACCGCGACCAAACCATGGTCCGCCACCGTGTCGCACGCCAGTCCGGCGTTCTTCGCATCCACCATCGCCTTGCGCGCGTCGTCCTGGCTCTTGAACGCCCCGATCTGCAAATAAAACGCGCGAACGCCTTCCCGCGTTCGCGCCTTCGTCGCCACATCCTGATCCGGGTATTCATCGCTCAACCGCTTAAATGTCTTGTCCGCGTCGTCGAACCGCCCCAATCTCTGCTGGCTCTCCCCGATCCGGTACAGCGCATTGGCCCGCCACTCCGGCTGTTCCAGATCATCCACCGCCATCGTCAAGTTGAACACCGCCAGCGAATAATCATTCTGCGTAAACGCGATATTCGCCAGCCCCGCACGGCTGCGCGCCGTCAGCCCCGCTCCCGGGTGCAGGTCAATGGCGGTTTGATAGTCCGTCTTCGCCTTCGACAAATCCGCCGCCGCGATATTCGCATCGGGCTTGGGCCGGTCTTCCTCGGCCCGCGCGCGCAGGTAATACGCCGGCGCCGTCGGCGACAGCCGGATCGACTCATCCGCATCCGCCACCGCCGCGTCAAATCGATTCCCGCCCAGCGCCACCTCGCCATCGCTCACCTTATCCGCCGCCGCCTGCGGATTGGAATTGCAGGCGGCGGCAAGAATGCCGACCGCCAGCAAAAGTGCCGCGCGTGTGAAAGCAGTAGAGATCAGGACTGAGGACTGAGGACTGAGAGGGACCGCTTCGCGTTGAACTGTTCGGCGTCCTGCCGTTCTTCCCCCTCTCCCGGTACTCTGGGAGAGGGCCGGGGTGAGGGCCCTCTCAGTCCTCAGTCCTGAGTCCTCAGTCCTATTCTGAAGTCCTGAGCACTCAGTCCTTTTTCCTTCGTATCTCATCATGCCTCCATGTTGGTAAATTCCATTATGTTCTGACTATACTCCGTCATGCTGATCGAACCATTTCTCGCCAGCGCCCAATCGCAGCCCGATGACCTCGCCGTCATCGACGACTCCGGCCCGCACACCTACGGCCAACTCGCCGCCTGGTCGGCGTCCATGTGCCACCTCATCGCCGCCTCCACCAGCCGCGACACCGTCGGCATCATGCTCCCAAGTTCCGCCGGCTTCGTAGCGAGTTTCTACGGAACCCTATGGGCTGGCAAGAGCGTCGTCCCCATCAACTTCCTCCTCAGCCCCCGCGAAATCGCCCACGTCATCGCCGACAGCGGCATCGATACCGTCATCACCCTCCCCGTTCTCGCCGCCAAAATCAAAGACCTGCCGTTGAAAGTCATTGATATTTCGGCACTTCAACAGACATCGAAATCAAGCACTGACGACTCAGGACTTCAAAAAAGGACTGACGACTCAGGACTAAGGACCCAGAGGCAGGAAATACCAGAAAGCGCTGCATCCTCGCCTCCCCCTCTCAGTCCTCAGTCCTCCGTCCTCAGCACTTCTTTCCCCCCGCTCCCCGCTCGCCGCGCCGACGACATGGCCGTCCTCATGTACACCAGCGGCACCTCCGGCCTCCCCAAAGGCGTCATCCTTTCCTACGGCAATCTCCAAAGCGACGTCGACGCCGCCATCCAACACGCCGACCTGCAACACCGCCACAAATTCCTCGGCATCATCCCGCTTTTCCATTCCTTCGGCATGACCGCCTGCATGATCGCCCCCATGCAGCTCGGCTCCAGCGTCACCTACATGGCCCGCTTCAACGCCACCGCCGCCATCAAAACCATCCGCGAGCAGGCGATGTCTCTCGTCTTCGCCATCCCCAGCATGTACGCGGCCATCCTCTTCATGAAGTCCGCCGGCCCCGACGATTTCAAATCCGTATATGCCTGCCTGAGCGGCGGCGAGCCGCTCCCCGCCGCCGTCGCCGCCGGTTTTCTACAACGCTTCGGCGTCGCCATTTGCGAAGGCTACGGCCTGACCGAAACCAGCCCCGTCGTCAGTATCAACGTCCCGCAATCCCGCCGCACCGGCAGCGTCGGGCGACCCATCCCCGGCGTGAAAGTCCGCCTCGTCGATGACGACGGCAACGACGCCCCACCCGGCCAGTCCGGCGAAATCTGGCTCGGCGGTCCCATGATCATGAAGGGCTACCACCACCTCCCCACCGAAACCGCCGCCGCCCTCACCCCCGACGGCTTCTTCAAAACCGGCGACCTCGGCCACCTCGACCCCGATGGGTATCTCTACGTCGTCGGCCGCAAAAAAGACCTCATCATCGTCGCCGGCGAAAAAGCGGTCCCGCGCGAAATCGAGGACATTCTGCAATCGCACGCCGCCGTCGCCGAATCCGCAGTCGTCGGCAAGAAAGACCCCAGCCGCGGCGAAGTCGTCGTCGCGTTTGTAACATTACGCGAAGGCCAAACCGCAACACCCGAAGCCATCCGCCAGCACTGCCGCGACGCGGGACTGCCCCAGTGGAAAATCCCGCGAGAGATTTTCATCGAAACAGATTTGCCGCGTTCCCCCACCGGCAAGGTCCTAAAACGCCTCCTGCGCGACCGAGTCAATGCAACGGCATGAAGATTTGATCCGTTCCTAATCCTAATCTTCATCTTAATCTTAACCCTCTTCCTAATCTCAATCCTGCTCTTAATCTTACTCCGAATTTGAATCGCGTCGGAAAGGATTAAGAGTAAGAGCAGGATTAAGAGTAAGATTAGGATTATAATTAGGAAGAAGATTAAGATGAGGCGGCGATCACCGCTTCACCACATATACATCCTTCCGATTTTCCAATCTCGCAAGTTCCTCCGCCCCCAGCGGCTTAATCCCATAGTACGACCGCGACAACCGATCCAATTCAATCGCATCCACCACAATCAACCGATCCGCCCGCGGCGCATCCGACTCGCCCAGCCAATCCGCCACGCTCGACTTCGCTTCATCATCCCCGGCTACATCAAACACCGTTCGATACATCAATCGATTCGACGGAATCTGATACAAAAACGCGCACGCATCGCCAACCAAATCCACCCGCCCCCTCTCCGGCAATTCCGGCGGCCCATGCATCCCGGCCAAATCCTCGCGGCCGAGCAACCCCACCTCTTCCGATGCATCCATCTGCCGGTCCACGGACAGATAGTGGGTCAGTTTTTTATCCACCTGCACAGCCCCACAAACCATCAGCGCCAATACAACCCCAATCTGCACTCTCGGCTTTCCCATCCGGCCGAGGAGAATCGCACACACCGGCACAAGCAAAATCAAAAACCGGCTCTGTAAATGAGTAAACGCCAGCCAGGTGATGATGGTCAGCAACAGCACCGAAATTAAAAACCGTGACCCGCCTCGTTTCCAATTCAGCAACGCCGCCATCATCCCCGCCGGCAGCAATACAAATCCATATCGCCAGTCACCGAACATCTGCTCCCAAACCGCCGGCCCAAGTCCGGTCGTCGCGAGATACGCCCGCCGCCAGCGCTCCATTTGAATTAAAGTGAAATGCGCATGCCCCAGCCAATTCATCGCCTCCGGAAAAACCGGATTCCCCGCCCACCACGCCGTGCGAATCAGCCAGGGAACAAGCACAACACCCGCCCCCGCGACGAACAAGCCCACTCGTTTGATCGCTAACGAGCGATCCGCAACAACCCACGCCACGGGCAGCACAAATAATAGCATCACAATATTCGTGAGCTTAACATCACAAGCCAACCCCGCCATCACACCCGCGAGAACAAAGGACGCCCCCCTCCCTTCTTCTCCCCTCCCCTGGCCTGCGGTGAGCAACGTCGAACCGTGCTCCGGGGGAGGGCCTGGGTTTGTGTCCTTCCTCATCCCCCGCAAAACCCAAATCACCGCCAGCCCCCCATACAAAATCACCCCGCCCTCGACATACGCCATCGGCGCCAGCAGCGCGCACCACGGCGTCACCGCCACCACCACGCCGCCAACCACTCCCGCCTCCGCGCCCACCGCCATCGCGGCAAGAGCGATCATCCCCGCATGCATAAACTGAGCCAGATACATCCCCTTCCACGGCCCGCCGCGAATTTCCATCGCCAGCAGATACTGCATCTCCACGCCCTGCGGAAAATACGAAAAAACATTCTCCTTCAGCGGCGTAATTCTCCCCGCGTCATACCACTGCCGCGGCACCTGCAAGTGATACTCCACCACGTCATACCCATTCGGCTCGTCCCCCCACAAAATCCCCGGCGGCACCAGCGCCGCCAGCGCCACTGCCGCCGCCGCGGGAATTGCCGCGAACCACAACCACCCGATTCCGGCAGGCTCATGCAGCCACGCATTGAGCAATTGTCGTGCACCAAACCATTGCCGGCAAAACAAAACCAGCCCAACGACTTCCAGTGAGATCGCTCCGATATGGCTCAGCCACCCCATCAATCCAAAACCCAAAATAAACAGACTGGTGATACCAATCCCCGTCGCCGCGCATGTCACAAACGCCAGCAACCCCTCCTGCTCTTTCCCCCTCTCCCTGTACTCAGGGGGAGGGCTGGGGTGGGGGTTCTTCTGTTTCTCCAGAAAGCCAAATACTGGCCCCAAACCAACTCGCCCAATCCCCGCCGCCGCGAGCACCCACAAAACCATCATCACGCCATCGGTAAGCAGCCGGTAGCTCACGATCGCCCACGACGGCCCCGCCACGCCGATCACCGCCGCCAGAAACAATGCCAAACCCAACCCAATCGCAATGGCTCTTGATTTCCACGCCATTGCTCACCCCACAGCCAGTTCCGCGGGCGCGTCCGTGCCTTGCGTATCCGCCATCCACCACAGCACCATCATCGGCCCAAACCGCCCGATGAGCATCGTCGCGCACAACACATAAGCCGCCGCCGGATCAGGATTCAGCGGCGCATGATTCAATCCCACATTGGAAGCCGCGCTGATCGCCAGAAACAAAACCCGATCTCCATCCACCTGCGGCATCACATGCAGCATGAGCAAAACCGAAACGAATATCAGCAGCAAAAATCCCCCCGCCCACGCAATGGCAACGCCAAACCCGCGCTCGGCTCTCTCGCCATTCAGCGCCCCGCGCATGCCGCGAAAGATTTGCGCCAGAGTCGTCGTCTTAATCCCGCCGCCGGTCGATCCGCTCGCCGCGCCGATCGCCATCAGTAGCATGACCATCCACATCGCCGGCCGGCTCATTTGCCCCAGCGCCACCAGCCCCATCCCCGCCGTGCGGCTGGCAACCGCCGCCGTCGCGCTGCTCGCCGCCAGATCGCGCATCGCCTGCGCCGTCGTGGCTTCATTTCCCGGATACACTCCCGACCACAGCCCCAGCACAAACATCAACGCCGTCCCCGCGACATACATTCCCGCCGTCCAGCGCAACGCCGTGAGTGTCTGCTCCGAAACCGACTGACTCGCCCCGCGAACGCGGTCAAACATCTCCATTAATACACACAACCCCAGACCGCCCGCCGCAATCAACGGCAGCAAAACCAAATGGGTCTGCCACGACATCGCATCCGGCGCGTTCCCCATCGTCAAACCACAATTCCCAAACGCGCTCGCCGCCAGAAACCCCGCTTCGGCAACCGTTCGTTCGCTGTCAAACATCAGAAAAAACGAGCCAACCCCAATCGCCACAATCTCCGCCGCGACCGCCGCCAGCAGGCATTGCGCGTCGGTATATCCCAGCCGCAAAATGCGCGAGACCGCTGTGCCGCCGATGGTCAAACTCAGAATCGAGCCAAACGACATGAGCGCAAAAATAATGATCTGACCCGGCGCTGGATACTTGGCGATATCCACAGTCTGCGAAAAGCCCGTGAGAGTTGCCGCGTTCACAGCCGAAAAGAGCGCACGCACCTGATGCATCTCCTGCCCGGCTGTCATCGCCCCCGGCGCGCGAAGCGCCAAATAACCCAGAAATATCAAGGCCACATAAGCCGGAAACAGCCATCCCGCCAGCCCCGGCGACCGCTCCGCTGGCGGCTTAGCCGGCGCCTTTACCGTTTCGATAGTCTTGGTTCGTTTGGAGGCCACAATATTCAAATCTTAAATTGCAAATTTCAAATCTTCTTCTGATAAACATTCTTCGGATCAAACAAGCGTTTGCCCACAATCTTCCAATCCTCCGCCCCGCTCTGATGTTCCCGATAGAAGCAACTATAATATCCTTCATGGCAGGCCGCCCCGATCTGCTCGACCTTCACGAGCACGACATCTTTATCGCAGTCGGTGTAAACCGATTTCACATGCTCAAAATGCCCGCTGGTCTCCCCCTTCAGAGCCAGCCGCCCCCGGCTGCGGCTATACGTATGCACCTTCCCCGTGGCGATGGTTTTCTCCAACGCCTCCTTATTCATCCAAAACAAAACCAGAACCTCGCCCGTCTTGTGATCCTGAATAATCGCAGGAATCAGCCCCGCGGCGTCCCATTTGAGTCCATCAATTTGTGCGTCCATGGAGATAGTTCTCTAAGGGGGAGTGGGTTTTGTCAAACACGATCCGCAACCGCTCTCGCTTAGGGCGTGACCATCCCATGTCGCATCGCCCCTCATTACCCCTGCCGTTTAGCCGCAATACCGTTCAACGGCCATTCCAAAAAATCGCGCCTCCGGCCATGATGGTTTTGTCATAAATCACCTTT
>Ga0208589_1000636_pt1 | contig 16176 bp, 17 predicted proteins | sample NGESurshal092012_2_FD_184486 | JGI IMG/M metagenome (GOLD analysis project Ga0208589, IMG submission 184486) | Arctic peat soil microbial communities from Barrow, Alaska - NGEE Surface sample F53-2 shallow-092012 (SPAdes) | ecosystem: Environmental > Terrestrial > Soil > Wetlands > Peat ... | reverse complement strand
GTAAACCAGCGCCCCGTGCGAATGCACGATGCGGCAAATCTCCCGCACATGCACATCAAAAACACCGTGCGTCGATGGATACGTAATCATCAAACACGCCAGCTCGTCGCCGTGCGCCTCGGACTTGGCGGCCAGGTCTTTCAGATCCACTCCGCCGTCCGCCTCGCACGCCACCGGCACAACCGTCAATCCCGCCATCACCGCGCTGGCCGGATTGGTGCCGTGCGCGCTGGTGGGAATAAGGCAAACCGTGCGCCGCTCCCCGCCGTTGTGACGCAGATATTGACGGATCGCCAGCAGCCCGGCGTATTCCCCCTGGCTCCCCGCGTTCGGCTGCAACGAAACCGCCGGCAGCCCCGTGATGCGGCCAAACCAGTCTTCCAGTTGCCCGATCATCTCGGCATATCCGCGCGTCTGATCCGCCGGCGCAAACGGGTGCATCCGCGCAAAACCCGGCCAACTGATCGGAAACATCTCGCTGACGGCGTTGAGCTTCATCGTGCAAGAACCGAGAGGAATCATCGATTGGGCCAGCGTCAGATCGCGCGCGGCAAGCCGATGGATGTATCGGAGCATCTCGGTTTCACTGTGGTGAACATTAAAAACCGGATGGGTTAGAAAAGGCGATGTGCGCCGCAATTTCTCCGGCAGCGGTTCCGCCTGGCCGATAAGTTGCTCGATATTGAATCGAAATGTCGCCCCGCCGGCAAACGACTCAAACAGCGCTTCCACATCGGCCGGCGTGGTTGTTTCATCGAGCGACACCCCCACGGATTCATCGCCGAAGTCGCGGAGATTGTACCCCCGCAACCGCGCCGCATGGATGACCGAAGAAGCCGGCAACCCGTTCAACACGACGCGGATGGTGTCAAACGCGCAGCCCGCCGGAATATCATGCCCCATGCGCCGCACCGCCGTTGCCAGCGCGCCGGTCAGCGCCGCCACGCGCCGTGCGATGCGCGTCAGCCCCGCCGGCCCGTGCCACGCCGCGTACATCCCCGCGATCACCGCCAATAGCACCTGTGCAGTACAAATATTACTGGTGGCTTTCTCGCGGCGGATATGTTGCTCTCGCGTCTGAATCGCCAGGCGCAACGCCGGGTTGCCGTGAACATCGCGCGACACGCCGACAATCCGCCCCGGCAGCCGCCGCACATGCTCATTGCGCGTGGCGATAAACGCCGCGTGCGGCCCGCCGAATCCCATCGGCACGCCAAACCGCTGGCTCGATCCCACTGCAATTTGCGCCCCAAATTCACCCGGCGGCGTCAGCAGCGTCAGGGCCAGAAGATCCGTCGCGACAATCGCCACCGCTCCGGCGGATTTGGCCTTGGCGCAAAACCCGGAATAATCCGTGATCCGCCCGTCGGTCGCCGGGTACTGCACGAGCACGCCAAACGCCTGCGCAAAATCAATCTGATCGGCTTTACTTACGACGCACTGAAATCCCAGCGAAGCACACCGCGTGCGAACGACGGCAATCGTCTGCGGGTGGCAATCCTCCGCGATATAAAATGTAGTGCGCTGCTCGCTGGCGGCAATCGAATGGGCCATCCCCATCGCCTCGGCCGCCGCCGTTCCTTCATCAAGCAACGAAGCATTGGCCACTTCCATGCCCGTGAGATCGGCCACCATCGTTTGAAAATTCAGCAACGCCTCGAGCCGGCCCTGCGCGATCTCCGCCTGATACGGGGTATATGCCGTATACCACGACGGATTTTCCAGAATGTTCCGCTGGATCACCGGCGGCGTGATGCAGTCGCTATACCCCATGCCGATGCACGAGCGCAAAATCTCATTCTGCGCCGCCATCGCCGCCAGCGTGCGCAGCGCCTTCGCCTCCCCACCATCCGCATCAGTGCCGGGCAATTCCAGCGGCGATTTGAGACGAATGTTTTGCGGAACCGCCGCGTCGCTGAGTGCATCGAGGGAATCAATCCCGAGAAGCTTAAGCATCTCGGCGACCTCTTCCTCTCCAGGGCCGATATGGCGTGGGGCGAATAAATCAGACGAATTCAAAGGCGATGGCGGCGTGGACATTTGTTTTGTAAAAGAGCCGGGAAATTCAGTGCCCGGTTTTTTCCAGGTATTGTTCGACCGTGAGGAGTGTATTCACATCAGCCGGGTTGGCGGCTTTAACCTTGATGAGCCAGCCCTCCCCATACGGATCGGTATTCACCACGCCGGGATTGGCGTTCAACTCCGAGTTCACTTCCGCGACCGAGCCGGAAATTCCGCAGTAGAGTTCGCTGGTCGCCTTGACCGATTCAATATCGCCAAAGCGAGCGCCGGCTGTTACCGCGTCGCCGACCCTTGGGAGCGCGACGTAGGTGATGTCAGTCAGCTCATCCACGGCGAACTGCGTCAACCCGATGGCGACAAGCGGCCCATCGACCTTGTGCCACTCATGCGTGGCGAGATACCGGCGATCCGAGGGAGTAGACGTTGGCATAAGGCGGCGGATTATATAGACGTGGCCGCGCAGAAAACAGCGGGGAATATTTTCTCGTCGCCTTGACCTGACTCGTCATCCACGGCGCTATGCGCTTTGCCCCCTCTCCCGGTACGCCGGGAGAGGGTTGGGGTGAGGGTTTTTATCTTCAACCTGCCGAAAGATTTCCTCAGCAATCAATTCGGTATCTTTGAGCAGATCGACATCTGAAAATCGAATCACTCGAACACCCAATGCTTCGAGCCGCCCTGTCCGTTGTACATCGTAGACAATCGCCTCGGAATCGCCATGTTGCGCGCCGTCCAACTCCACCGCAACACGCCTTCGAATACAGTAAAAATCCAGAATGTAACCAGCCAAACGATGTTGTCTGCGGAACTTGTAGCCCGCCAGGCAGCGTGATCGAAGAATTGACCAGAGCTTTGCCTCCGCATCCGTCGACGACTTTCTCATGTTGCGGGCAAACCGAAGTAGCCGCCGATCATTGTCGCGGGGAACACGCACAAGGTAATCATGCGCCAGGGATGGATGCTCAATCAAGACCCTCACCCCAGCCCTCTCCCGGCTTACCGGGAGAGGGGGAAAAAAAGAGGCGCGGATCATGGTACATTGTCCCTCCCGCATTTCCTCTCAGTCCTCAGTCCTGAGTCCTCAGCACTTTCCCCCATAACCATGGAGGCCACCCCCCAATTCAGGTATCCTCCCTCCATGCCGTTGCGTATCCTTTGTCTCGGCGACATCGTCGGCCGCCCCGGCCGGCAGGTCGTGCATCAAAAACTTCCCCAAGTCATACGTGAACACAAAATCGACCTCGTCGTGGCCAACGGCGAGAACATCGCCGGCGGCAGCGGCATCACCGCCAATCTTTTCAACAAGCTCCGCAGCTACGGCGTCGATGTCGTCACGCTCGGCGATCACGTCTACCGCAAGCCCGACATCTTCCCCACTTTGCAAACCAGCGAGCGCATTGTCCGCCCGGCCAACCTCGCCGTCAGCGCGGTCGGCCGGCCGTTCACGGTCGTCACCACCAACTCCGGCGTGCAGGTCGGCGTCTTCTGCGTCCTCGGCCGGATTTTTATGAATTCCCCCGCCGATGATCCCTTCGCCGCCGCCGAGCGCGTACTCGATCAGGCGCCGGCGAGCGTCAAATGCTGGGTCTGCGACGTTCATGCCGAGGCCACCAGCGAAAAAATCGCCATGGGCCACTGGCTCGACGGCCGCGTCTCCATGATCGTCGGCACGCATACGCACGTGCCCACCGCCGACGCAAAGGTCCTCCCCGGCGGCAGCGCCTTCATTGCCGACCTGGGAATGTGCGGCCCGTATGATTCCGTCCTCGGCCGCCGCAAGGACCGCGTCGTGAAATTTATGACCACCAGCATGCCGCAGCAGTTTGACGTTGCGACGGGAGACGTGCGCATGTGCGGCGCAATCGCCGAAATCGACGAAAAGACCGGGGCCGCCGTCAGCATGGAGCGAATTGAAGTGCGCGGCGAGAGTTCTGAGCAGGCGTATGATGCGGATGATAAATCGGCGCCCAACCATGGTGATTAACCGCCCGCCGCGAGTACGCGGCTAGAGACGCAGAGGACGCAGAGAAATCAAAGAGAATTGGCCACAGATAAAAATACGGATGAAATTCAAATCTCAAATTTGAAATTCCAAATTCTTATCTGAACTTGCATCTGATTTAATCCGTGGCTAAGAATTCTTCTCCGCGTCCTCCGCGTCTCAAGCAGCCGCTGTACCCGGCTGCGGGCGGTTCAATCGTCATTTCGCCCTGAGCAGCAGCACCGGCACATTAATCTGATGTTGCACCGGATGAGCCGTCGATCCAAAAACCAAATCGCCAACAAATTGATGTCCATGCGTGCTCATCGCCACCAGATCGCAATCGTTCTTCTGCACCCATTTCACGATCTCCTTTTTTGGATCGCCAAACGCCAGATGCGTGCGAGCGGGTATTCCCGCGGCCTCGTACTCTGCCTTCACCTTGTGCAGATAGGCCCGATCCTGCTCGACTTCCTCGCCGGCGGCGTCCGGCCCGTTCACCTGCGCGGGCACGCCCGTCGCCACGTGCAGCAGCACCAGGCTGCTTCCAGTGACCTTCGCCAGCTTCTTAATGTGCTCGATGATCGCGCGATCAGTTGGCGTGGCTTCCAACGTTACAAGAATGATTTTGTACATGAAAGCCTCATATAAATTTGGCGTTTTCCGCTAGCCGTTTCTTATTCTAGCTGAAAACTGAACACTCTGATTCATCCCACAATCACATGCCAGGCCTGCCTTAGCGAATCCGGCAAACCATATATATCCATTGCCGTGATCAAAATCGCGCTGCCCCACCCGGCAATGAGCAGGATCCAGCCGCTCTTCCACATTCCCATGCGTTTGCGCGAGCTGGTGAAATGAAGCAGCGGGAACATGGCCAGCGGAAGTTGCAGCGCCAGCACCACCTGGCTGAGATTCAGCAGATCATTCACGCTGCTGTCGCCGCGAATGCCGATGACCAGAATCGCCGGCATGATCGCCAGCCCGCGCGTGACGAAACGCCGCACCCATGGCGTCAGCCGCCAGTGCATGAAACCCTCCATCACCACCTGCCCGGCGAGCGTGCCGGTGATGGTGCTGGCTTGTCCGCTGGCCAGCAGCGCGATGGCGAAGAGCGGACTGGCCGCCACGACCCCGAGCAGCGGGGCCAGCGTCAGATACGCGATGCGAATCCAGTCGGTGTCGTCGTTAAACGGCACGACTTTTCCGCCGGCGAGCGTGATACTGTGCTTGCCGTAAAACACCATCGCCGCCAGCACGAGAATCGCCGCGTTGACAAAAAACGCGATGGTCAACGCCAGCGCCGAATCGATGGTGTTAAAGCGGATGGCCGCGCTGATGGCCTTCTCGTCCTTCCGGAATTTCCGGCTCTGCACCAGCGCCGAATGAAGATACAAATTGTGCGGCATGACCGTCGCGCCGATGATGCCGACGGCGACATATGCCATCCCGTTCAGCCTCAACCCCGGCCGCAACAGCGCGCCGCCCATTTCCAAAAAGCTTGGCCGCGTTTGCGATAAGACAAATATTTCGATGAAGTAGCATCCGGCGATGGTCGCGATCAGAACCAGTACGATCGCCTCGATCTTGCGCATCCCAAATCGTTGCAGCGCCAGCAGGATCAGCACATCGCCCGCCGTCATCACCACCGCCCAGAAGACGGGAATGTGAAAGAGGAGGTTGAGGGCAACGGCACTCCCGAGCACCTCGGCCAGATCGCACGCGCCAATGGCGATTTCGCACAACAGCCAGTTGGGCCAGCGCGTCCACTTCGGGTACCAGTCGCGGCAGCATTGGGCCAGGTCTTTGCCGGTCACGATGCCCAGGCGCGCGGAGATGACCTGCAAAAAAATCGCCATTAAGCTGGCGGCCGCGACCACCCAGAGCAATCCATATTTGAAAGAAGCCCCCGCCGACAGATCGGTCCCCCAGTTGCCCGGGTCCATGTAACCGACGCTAATCAGCAGCGCCGGCCCGACGAACGCCCGCCACTGCTTCCAGAACCCCGCCGCCGGGCCCGGCACCTCGACGGAATTGTGCATGCCATCGAGAGACAGATGCCCCCCGCCATCGTCAGCAGGCAATGGCTGCACCTGCGAAGTTCCCGGCCGGCTGGTCTGCATTGGGTCTGTTATTCAATATAGACATTCCGCCGACGCACGCGAAACATGCGGAACACTCATTATTGGATTACCGACCTGAATCGGATAGAATCCCGGCAACAACGAAATAAGGAACCGCATCCATGTCCAAACCGCAAAATAAAAAGAACAGCCCGAAATCGGCATCCAAGTCATCGGGTCAATCCGGCGGCACAAAATCAATCGGCTCCGCCTTCGCCGCCCAGGAAGCGGCCGCCTTGATCTCGCGCAAAACCGGCGCGACCGGCGGCGTCCACAAGGAATCCAGTCTCTTCAAGCAAATGAAGGAAGGACTCAGCGAGTCACACATGGACGGCCTGGGCAAAATGCTCGATCAAACCAGCACCGCCACCGGCAAGAAATCCGCCCAGCCCTTCAACCACAACCGCGGCCAGACCGGCCATAATCAAACTTACGGCGCGGATGTGAATCGCACGGGCGTGCCAAGACGAACGGCGGGATGAGAGTGTGAAGAGTTTTCAGTTTTCATTGTTCAGTTTTCAGCTACGACTGTCTGAATTTAGCTGAAAACTGAACACTTCAAACTCTTGGCTTTCTAAGCCACTTGAATTACGTCCAACCCCGTAATTTCCCTCGGATCAAATTCAATCCGCTCCTCGAACACCCCCCCGATGTGATCGCGGCTCACCGACACAATCCACCCCTGCTCCACAATCAGCGATTCCAGCACGCGGCCGTCGGTAAGAGTACATCGACACACCGCGACGTATTTCCGCTTCGGCACCCCCTGTGTCAAAAGAAACTCCCGCCACTCCTGCGGCAGCGGCTTGGCCAGACGATTTCGTAACGGCGAGGGGGAAGACATAGGGTTTCAATTATGAATTATGAATTATGAATTATGAAATTTGAAATCTCAAATTTGAAATCCCGAACGATATCTCCTGCCGCCCTCTCATAATTCATAATTTCACCATCACCCCTCTTCATAATTCTTAATTCATAATTCATAATTTGGCCACCTTGACCATCGCATACATAGCCCTTGGCTCAAACATCGGCGACCGCGCCGCCAATCTCAGGTCCGCCACTACGCGCTTGTCTCAGATTCTCGGCATTGCCATCACAAAACAAGCCACTCCAATCGAAACCCCCGCCGTCGGCGGGCCCGCTGATTCCCCGCCCTATTTGAATTCCGTCGTCGGGGTCGAGACAACCCTGCAACCCCGCGATGTTCTCAACGCGCTCCTCCAGATCGAATCCGACTTGGGTCGCGTCCGCCGCATTCGCTGGGAACCCCGCGTCATCGACCTCGATCTCATCCTCTACGGCAACGAGATCATCAACGATCCCGGCCTCACCGTCCCCCACCCCCGCCTTCACGAGCGGCGATTCGTCCTTCACCCATTGGCTGAAATTGCACCTAACATCTTCCATCCAACCTTAAACAAGACCATGCGTGCCCTTCTTATGGCCCTCGCGTAAGCCCGCCGGTGCGACCGATTCGAAGATGCACTTCCCTTTCACACCCTTCACACTTTTCAAACCTTTCACACCTTTCACACCTGCGGTACTCCGCTGGACGAACTGCCGCCGGGCGCGTAGATTACCCGCCTCGATATGACAAGCCTTATCACATTAAGCGATGTCGTTCCCCCCGGCGGTTTGCAGGTCAGCACCTGGGCTCCGGTGGTATTGCTGCTGGTCATTGCCATCGGCTTTGCCGTCCTCAATGTCGCGCTATCGATCATCGTCGGCCCGTCGCGCACCGGAAAGGTCAAGGAAAGCACCTACGAAAGCGGCATGGTTCCCTTCGGCGACGCCCGCCGGCGGTTCAATGTCCGCTTTTATATCGTCGCCATGATTTTCCTGGTCTTCGATGTGGATATCATCTTCTTCTATCCTTGGGCGACGATTTTCGCCCCCGCCGCCCATGCCACCGCTCAAGGCTCTCACGGATCATCCGCCGGCATCGCAATCCTGGTCGAAATGGCCGTCTTTATCGCCATCCTGATGGTGGCGTACCTCTACGCCTGGGGCAAGGGCGTTTTCCGCTGGGATTGAAGGACAGAAATCACAAAAAGACCGGTTAGCGGCGGCCCTTGGGCCGCATGTCTTCGGACCGCATATAATGACTTCGCGTGTCCATGTAGCATGTATTATGAGTTGAGGAGTTAGTCCATGATCGACACCCAACAACTACCCGACAACGTACTCACCACTCAGCTCAAGCGCGTGGTCAACTGGGCTCGCCGCAGTTCGATGTGGCCGCTCCCGTTCGCCACGGCCTGCTGCGGCATTGAGGTCATGGCCACCGCCTCCAGCCGCTACGACCTCGCCCGCTTCGGAGCCGAGGCCATGCGCTTTAGCCCGCGCCAAAGTGATCTATTGATCGTCGCCGGCCGCGTCACGATTAAAATGATGCCGGTCCTGCAGCACATTTATCAGCAGATGACCGAACCGAAATGGGTCATCAGCATGGGCGCCTGCGCCAGCACGGGCGGCGTATTCGACGCCTACGCGACGATCCAGGGCATCGACCAGTTCATGCCGGTGGATGTGTATGTCCCCGGCTGCCCGCCGCGCCCGGAGACTCTGATGGAAGGCATCATGGCCATCCAGCGCATCATCGACGAAGACGGCCTGCCGCCGGCCGGACGAAGAAGGCCGCTGCAACTGGCAATTGAGCCGAGCTATTCACCGGCGCCGCAGCCGATTGGCGTGACGGTGGGTGGAAGAGCGGTGTGAGGAGTAGTCCATGGGCCTCACTCACAAACGCCTCACCGTCAAATCCGCCCGAACCGGCCGAAAGAGCATCGCCGTCAATTTTCTGATCGATTCCGGCGCGGTTTACAGTCTGGTTTCTGCGCCGCAACTTAAATCGCTCGGCATCAAGCCCTACAAGTCGATGGATTTCTCCCTCGCCGACGGCTCAACTGTCACTCGCAAAGTCGGCGACGTCTATTTCGAGTACCAAGGCGACGGCGGCGCTGCACCCGTTATTTTCGGCGAGGAAGGCGACGAACCCCTTCTGGGCGCGACGACTCTCGAAAGCCTCGGCCTCGTGCTCAATCCGTTCCAACGTGAACTGCATCCCATGCGAATGTTGCTTATGCGCTCTACTCGCTAACGCAAGCGTTACTTCATTCGAATATACACCTCACCGACCTTCGCCAATGCCTTGGTCATCTCCACAATCGGCCTTCCGCTGCACTTCATCCAAAAATCGAATCGTCTTCGGCTCCAGACACGGTTCCGACGGATCCGTATCGGGAATAATCGCCTCGACTTCAACGCGAACCACGCACGCATCGGCGTGAATCCGCTGCTCGATCTTGGTTTTTTTGCCCTTCAATGTCATTTCCCTTCAAAAAACTCAACATCTCCCGGCGGCCACAGTACCTAATATCGAACACCCCGGCCGTTCCATTCGTCTTTGATCCTCAACGACCAACGCCGGCAACACAGCCCTTACAACTGGACTCGAAAATGCGAAACGCCCGATCCGCCACCTTTCTTAATCGCCTCGCGATCATGCTGATCGCCCTGGTATTTGCCGCTCCGCGCAAATCAATTGCCGCCCCCACCGTTGCCAGGCCCCAATCCAACGCCCCGGTCACCGTCAAGACCGACCCCACCGACGCTGACTACTGGATTCTCGACAACGGCATCGTCAAGGCGGAGATCAACAAATACAACGGCAACATGGTCTCCCTCCTTTACCATGGCATCGAAACCATGGCCGGCGGCGGTTACTGGGAACAAACCCCTCAAGGCTCCGCCAAACTGACCGACACCATTACCATCGATCCCAAATCCAACGGCGGCGAACGCGGCGAAGTCGCCGTTAAGGGTGTCACCGGCGGCCAGCGCTTCGATATGGAAGTCCGTTACTCCCTCGCACGCGGCGTCAGCGGAATCTACGCCTACGCGATCTTCTCACACCCCGCCTCTTACGGAACCATGGGCGCCGGCGAGAGCCGCTATATCACCAAACTCAATCACGACTTCAATTGGATCTCCGTCGACAAAGACCGCAACATGCTCGAATGCACGCCGCTCGACTGGGGCTCCGGCTTCGAAATCCACGCCAAGGAGCAACGCATCCTCAACACCGGCGTCTATAAAAATTCCGTCGAACACAAATACAGCTACAACGCCGTCCAATACAAAATCCCCGCCTACGGCTGGTCCAGCACCAAGGACAAAATCGGCGTTTACTTCATCAACCCCACGACGGAATACCTCAGCGGCGGAGCCAGCAAACTCGAACTCGTCTGTCACTTCGACGCCAACGACAACCCAGACCCCATCATCCTCGACTACTGGACGGCCGGTCACTACGCCGGCGGAGCAAGCTGCAACGTCGCGGCGGGAGAAAACTGGAACAAGGTCGTCGGCCCAATCTTTGTCTATTGTAACTCCCTGGCAACGCCGGAAACCGCGTCGCCTGCCGATCTGGAAACACTCAAAGCCACCTCCGGCAACCCCACCGTTCCGCCCGCATGGACGAACAACGCCACCGCGCTGTTTGATGATGCTCTCTCGCAAGCCAAAACTGAAAAAGCCCAGTGGCCCTATGACTGGGTCAACGGCATCGATTACCCGCATAAAGACCAGCGCGGCAACGTCACCGGCCAGTTGGTGCTCAATGACCCGCAGGCGGCCACCACCAAACTTCCGCATTTGACCGTTGGCCTCGCCCATCCCGATTACCCCCGCCCCGCGCGCGGTGGCGGTGGCGGTGGCGGTGGTGGTCGTGGTGGGCGCGGCGGCTTCGGGCGCGGCGGCGCGGCGACTCAACCCACCGGCGCAACCGCCGCAGCTTCCACAACCGCCCCTTCCGGCGCACTCGCCGGACGCGCGGGTCGCGGCGGCGGCGGGTTTGCCCTCCGCGACGGAAATAGCGGACTCGTCACCTGGCCTCACGATGGCAACTACTACCAGTTCTGGAACGACGGCTCCGACGACGGCAAATTCACCATCACCGATGTCCGCCCCGGCAACTACACCCTTCATGCCTTCGCCGACGGCGTCCTCGGCGAGTTCGCCCAGGCCGATATCACCGTCGAAGCCGGCAAGACCCTCGACCTCGGCAAGATCGAATGGACGCCCGTCCGATACGGCAAACAAATCTGGGAAATCGGCTACCCCGACCGCACCGCGGGGAAATTCTTCAAGGCCGACCCACAAAACTACTGGCTCTGGGGCTGGTGCGTGCGTTACGGCGATCTCTTCCCCAACGACATCACTTACACCGTCGGCAAGAGCGACTACCACAAAGACTGGTTCTTCGAGCAGGTGCCGCACGAATTGTCCGAAGCCTGGAAAAACCCCGCCGCCAGGGACCCGCTCAATCAGCCGTTCGGCTGGATCAGAACTCCCGGCCCCAACGAAGACATGTGGCGTACCGTCGGCCGCGGCCGCGCCACCACCTGGACCATCAAGTTCAACATGGATGGCGCCTCCAAGGGCCAGGCCGCCTTCCGCCTCGCCCTCGCCGGCGCGGACGGCGGCGGCGGTTTGCAGGTCGCCGTCAACGGCCACGGCATCGGCACCATCCGCACCATCGCCACCAACGCCCTGCGCTATAACACCGACACCGGCGTCTGGTACCAGTACACCCAGACCTTCGACGCAGCACTATTGAAGGCCGGCGAAAACCAAATGCAGCTCACCGTCCCCGCCGGCGAAGTGACCTCCGGCGTCGTCTACGACTATCTGCGCCTGGAACTGAACGAGAACGCCAAACCCGACGCGCCGCTGCCGCCGGGATAATTCATATGGCCACAGATGAACACAGATGCATACAGATAAGAAATGAAACTTCGTTTTTGTATTTGCATGGCCTTCGGCTTTCTTCGCGCTCTTCGCGCCTCCGCGGTGAACTGATTTGATTTTACCGCGAAGTCGCGAAGCTCGCGAAGAAATTCAAATCAATACCCCGATTCAATTTGTTCCCCCGGCGATCTTGATGGTCCGCCTTGGTGGTATTGCAACTTGGCGGTGCAATTTCTTCCTTCCCGGACTTATTGCCACCTCTGACGCGAACCGCCGATTTATTTGACAATATCGAAGCGCGAATTATCCTTCGCAGATCGGAACTGAACCAACCGGCCCATTCGTCACGGAGGACGCCATGTCTCGCGCCGAACAGGAAAAGCGTCGCAAACGGCGTAAAGAGCGGAAAGCCGTACGCAATCGAACCCGACTCGACTGGTTCGACGACGAACTTCCGCCTGATGTCGCCATCGTCAGCGACTGCCTCATTACCCCTGAGCCCGTGATTTTGCCGGAAGAACGAGAGGATGCCTTCCATGGCACTCCCCTCGAATTGCGAGAGCAACTGCATATTGACCTAATCTCAAGCCCCGCCGCCGCCATCTCCAAAATGGAACCGCTCCTGGAACAATTCCCCAATTCCCGGATGCTCCTGAATTGGCTCCAAACGGCTTATGCGACGACAGGCCAGATGGAAAAATCGGACGCACTCATCCGTCGAAGTTACGAGTCGCACCCCACCTACCTCTTTGCGCGCATGAATTATTGTCGCCTGCTGATGCGGGAAGACAAACTCGATGAAGTGAAACGGCTGATGGAGGGCAAGTGGGATCTCAAATCAATGTATCCTCACCGCAACGTCTTTCATGTCAGCGAATTTGTCGCCTTCGCCTCGATGGCGGTTGAGTTCTACATTCGCACCAGGCAGATGGAAGCCGCCATTTCAACCTACGAAACGCTTAACAAAATTGCCCCCGATCACCCCGCCACACGTCAAATCATGAAGATGTTTGAGAGGTTGGTGACGATGTGTAACGAGGAACTTTTTATGGAAAGCCTGATCAAGCCATTGAAGACGAGATAATTACCGTCCGTTGCCCAAGCGCTTCCGCTCTTGCCGAATAATCCTGGCCGCGTCGAATTCCGCAGTCCGTCCGGCGTCGAGGTCCGCTATCCCACGCGCCACTTCCCGCCGCAGATGCGCCTCATGCTCGGGCGTGAATTGAATACGGCCGCCGCCGCTTCTTTCCCCATCGTGCTCATTATGGTATTTCGGCAATGAAAGTGATCCAGTAATGACCGACCTCCTTCTAATCGCCAATCTCGCCTTGCTGGCTATCGTCATTGTGCTGCAATTCGTCTCCCTCGGCCGGAGCAAGCCCACTGATCTTGCGCCGCTGAATCAGGCGTTCGACAACATCGAGAAATCACTTCAGCGCGTCGAAACCGCCGTCCGCGATGAGATCGCCAAAAACCGCGGCGAATCTTCCCTCGCCGCGCTCCAATCCCGCAACGAGTTGGGCGCCACTCTCGAAGGCTTCAACGACCAGCTCGTAGCCAGCATCAACAACCTCGGCAACCTGCAAAAAGACCGCATCGATTTGTTCGCCCAGCAACTCGACAAGCTCACGCAGGCCAGCGATCAGAAACTCGCCGCCATGCGAGAAACCCTCGACCAGAAACTCACCCACATTCAGGAGGACAGCGGCAAAAAACTCGACACCCAGCGAACCGCAATCGACGATCGTCTCCGGCAGATTCAGACTGAAACCGCAACCCATGCCAAAACTCAGCGCGATGAAGTGGGCGCCTCCCTCAAGTCGATGAGCGAATCCCAGCAACGCCAGATGGAAAGCTTCGGCCGCAAACTCGGCGAACTCATCGAATCCAACCAGCAGAAGCTCGACCTGCTAAAAGGCGCCGTCGAGGAAAAGCTCAACAACATCCAGCAGGACAACACCAGACAGCTCGACCAGATGCGGGCCATGGTCGACGAAAAACTCCAGGCCACACTCGACAAACGCCTCGGCGAATCCTTCAAGCAGGTCAGCGAGCGCCTCGAAGCCGTCGCCCGCGGCCTGGGCGAAATGCAGGTTCTCGCCACCGGCGTCGGCGACCTCAAAAAAGTCCTCACTAACGTCAAGACGCGCGGCACCTGGGGCGAAATCCAACTCGGCGCGTTGCTGGAAGAAGTCCTCACCCCCGAACAATTTGAGCGCAACGTCGATACCCGCGACAGCGGCGAACGCGTGGAATTCGCCATCAAGCTCCCAGGCAGGGGCGATGACGCGGCGCAGAACGTCTGGCTTCCCATCGACGCGAAGTTTCCAATGGAATCATATCAGCGGCTCGTTGAGGCGCAGGAAAAACTCGACCCCGAGGCCGCCGAACAAGCCTCACGCGAACTCGAAGCCCACATCAAAGCCTGCGCCAAGGATATCTGCGACAAATACATCGCCCCGCCGAAGACCACCGATTTCGGCATCCTCTTCCTCCCCACCGAAGGATTGTTCGCCGAAGTCACCCGCCGCAGCGGCCTGTCTGATTTCGTCCAGCGCAATTGCCGCGTTGTCATCACCGGCCCAACAACGCTGTGGGCGTTGCTGAACAGTTTGCAGATGGGCTTCCGCACTTTGGCCGTGCAGAAGCGATCCAGCGAAGTGTGGGAACTGCTGCGAGCCGTGAAAACCGAGTTCAACAAGTACGGCGAGGTTCTGGCCAAGGTGCAGAAGAAGCTGAACGAAGCCTCGGATACCATCTCGCGCGATGTGAGCGTCAGGACACGAAAAATCCAGCGCACCCTCAGCGGCGTCGAAGAATTCAACCCCACCGATGCACAAAAGGCATTGCCGTTTGATCTAACCGACGCCGCTCTTTTGGACGAACTCCCGACCGATCAATCCTCCACTTAAATTTTTGAACCCTTGAACCGCTTGAAACCTTAAACCCTATTTCAACGCCGACAACCACGCCCCGCACACGATCAGCCCAATACCCACCCAATTCACCAGGCCCGGCTTTTCTCCCAAAATAATCAGGGCCAAAACTGCCGCCAGCGGCACCGAGAGTTTATCAATCGACCCGACGCGCCAGACTGTTCCCGTCGAGAGCGAAAGAGCCTTGAATCCAAACAGCCAACTGGTCGCCCCCGCCGCCCCGCTGAGCACGATCCAAAAGGCGGCCCTGGAATCAAGCTGCCGCCAATGCTGCCACCGATCCAATCGCGTGCAGGCGGCCAGCATAAACACAAACATCACGGCGCTGCGCATCGTCGTGGCGAAAGTTGAATCGATGTGTTTGACGCCGATGCGCCCAAAGATATTGGTCAGCGCCGCCGCGACGGCGGCGAGGGCCGCGTAAACGATCCAGGGTTGTGTGAACATGAAAGAAGAGTATCGCCGGAGACATTGAAAGCGGCCAGAATTATTTCTTTTTCTCGATCGTCCGACGCTTTGCGCGAGAGGGTTTCCGCGATAATGCCGGCGCCTTTGCCTGCGCCGCGTTGAGATCAACGATTTTGCCCTTCTCCATCACATAGAACGGCGTTCCCGTCGCCACCGCCAATTCCCAAGCGCGTTTCGCCGCGCGCTGCATGGCCGGCAAGGAGCCTCTGATGTCAGGGTCCTTTGAATTCATCTTCACGCTCATCTTTGCACTCCATGGTCGATTAATCGGATCGGCTTCGTCGAACTATCATACAACGCCCAGCTATCCACCAACCCTCTATACGGTTCACTAAAATTCTTTAATCCCGCTTCAAATCGCCGTCGAATCACGTTCTCCGGTACATCATGCCCTCCCTGCGCCACTCGTATTTTCACACGGGCCACTGCCAACTCCGGCGACGGCAGACCGACGAATATGAGTTTCACATGATATCCCGCCTTGCGCCAGCGCGGGATATGCCGTGTATAATTGCGGCCGCTCAGCGTGGTTTCGAATGCGAAGCTTTCGCCGCGCAATACCTTGCCGGCAATCTGGTCGAGCATGACCTTCCCCGCCTGAATCGCAGCGCGTCCCGGCGCAAACGGCGAAAGCCCGCGGGCAATCAAATCCGCATTGATGAAGTCCGGGCAATCCGCCTCGCGGAGTAGAAACTCCTGCGCAAAAGTCGTCTTACCAGCACCATTCGGCCCGGCAATGATGACAATCCTCTTTGGTGGTTTCTGACGGCGCCTTCGCATTTCCAGATTCTATCGGAGGGTCGTAAAGCCGACCATGCCCATATCCCCTCAGCCGCAACTCGTTCGCTGTACACATGCAGTAACCTTAATCTCAAAAATTTGCCTCATG
>Ga0208589_1000635_pt1 | contig 16176 bp, 19 predicted proteins | sample NGESurshal092012_2_FD_184486 | JGI IMG/M metagenome (GOLD analysis project Ga0208589, IMG submission 184486) | Arctic peat soil microbial communities from Barrow, Alaska - NGEE Surface sample F53-2 shallow-092012 (SPAdes) | ecosystem: Environmental > Terrestrial > Soil > Wetlands > Peat ... | reverse complement strand
CCGCGGCCGTCCGCACGTCCCTGGGGACAGCCCGGCCCCGCCCGGCCGGCTGTCCCCAGGGACCACACGGCCGGCGCCGGGGGCAATAAGCGGCTCACCGCGGCGACCGGCGCCGTGCTGCCCTGGGTGGGGTTCCACCACACCGGGTGACGTCATGGCCAACGTAGTCGGACCAGGCTGGTGTGAGGCGTGCGGCCGCCCGCTTCCCCCCCAGCAGGGACGGGGCCGGCGGCGCAGATTCTGCGATGCCACGTGCCGCAGCGCCGCGCGGCGGCAGCGCGACCTGTCCCAGCGTCAGCAGGGCACAGTGAAAGCTCTCTTGACACCCGGTGGTTGTCAGGCTGGCGTTGACGCTGGCGGAAAGAGGCCAATCCGAGCGGACCCGGTGGCGGCGAGAATCCAGCGGGCGGCGGGACGTCTCGTGACGGAGCTGTCCCGCCCGCCAACTGGATCCGCGCTGGAGGCCCTGGCGGCGGCCCGGGAGCTGTCCGGCGCCACCGACGCGGCCCTGCGGGCGGCGGTGGACCGGGCCCGGGCCGCCGGGCAGAGCTGGAGCAGGATCGGTGACGTGCTCGGCACGACCCGGCAGGCGGCGTTCCAGCGGTTCGGCCGGCCCGACCTGCCGGGAGACCCCCAGCCGGAACCAGGGCTGGGGGGCGGTCTCACAGTCACCGTGACCCTGCCTGCCGAGCTGCCGGAACGAGCGCGCCGGCCGGGGCAGGTATCCGACTGAGGTCGGGTTTTTCCTTACCGGTTCTGAGCGATTCCTGAACGAGTTCCCGGCTGGCCGCCCCGCAGGCTTGAAACCCGGGGACCGGTGACCCCGCATCGTTTCCCGCCGGCAGGGTCGCTGGCCGGCCCACCGGGCGGTCCGCGGCGAGCAAGAAGGACAGGGAGGAACTGAGCGGATGACTGGCTACCGGCCGGGACCCGAGGCTCGCATAGACCCCGGCGTCCCGCGTGGCCCTCGCCGCTCGCTCGGCCCTTATGGCCCGCGCGACGACCCTGGCCCGGAGGATCCGGGTGGCCGCTACGATGCGCCGCCGCGCACGCAGCGGCCCCCCGCCTGTCCCTGGGAACAGCCCGGCCCGGCCCGGACCCCTGTTCCCAGGGACAGCACCGGCGGCGCTGAGGGCAACGAGCGGCTCACCGCCGCGGCCGGCGCCGTGCTGCTCGTGCTGTTCGCCGCCGAGGGTGTCACCATCCTGTCCATCCACCAGCTGATCACGGTGCACTTCTTCCTCGGCATGCTGCTGATCGGCCCGGTCGCGCTCAAGGTCGGCGCGGTGTTCTACCGGTTCACCCGCTACTACACCGGCGCCCCCGGGTACCGGCGCAAGGGGCCGCCGGCGCCGCTGCTCCGCCTGCTGGGGCCGTTCGTGCTGATCACCTCAGTCGGCGTGATCGGCACGGGGGTGGTGCTGGCCTTCGCCGGGTCGTCCGCCGGCCCGTGGCTCTTCCTGCACAAGGCGTTCTTCGTGCTCTGGTTCGGCGTGATGACGATTCATGTCCTGACGTATGTCTGGCGGCTGCCCCGGCTCATCGGAGCTGACCTCCGCGGCCCGGCCGGATTCCACCGCGCCCGCGGTGTCCTGGCCGGCCGCGCCACGCGGTGGCTGCTGCTGACGGCCTCGATCGTGTGCGGCCTGCTCATCGCCGCGATGACGGTACACCTGGCCGCCCCCTGGGCGGGATTCCACCACTTCGGCTGAGCCGGCTCATCGTGACCGCGCTCATCGTGACCGCGCCGATCGCGGGGTGCCCTGTCGGGCCGGGCCGCCGGGCTGCCTGCTCAGGCCTCGTAGTCGAAGATCAGGGCCAGGGCGTCGTCCAGCTTGCGCATGGTCTCCTCGGCGAGCTGGCCGATCCGGTTGCCGGAGAGCCGGCTGCGCCGGACCCGCACTGCGGAGTAGGACTCCAGGTGCCCGGAGACTGGATCGTTGCGGCTGAGGGCCACGACATACGGGGTCTCGGTCAGGTCAGGCCGGTCGCTGACCTTGACCACCACGGGATGGCCGGTGATCGCGTTGAAGCCGTCGTTGCTGACGATGGCGACATACCCGGCCCGGGCTACTCCCTTATACGCGAAAATGTCACCGCGGTTCACGCGGCGCCCTTGCCGGCGCTAGGCGGGAAGTCGCCTGCGTTAGCCTCCGTCCACTCCGCCCAGTCGTGACCAGTGGTCCGGTCGGCTTCGGCGATCACGCTCGCCGCATCGCGCTGGATCTTCTCCCGCGCGGCCCGCGTCATCCACGCCGACATGGACAGCCCTGCGCGGTCAGCCTCGGCACGAGCCTGCCGGTAAGCGCGCTCACCCATGCTGATGCTGAAAGTTTTCACGGACATGCTCACAACGCTAGCAATGAGATTCCTGTTAACAGGGCCGAACGCCCAATCGGGTAGCAGCCCCGGACGCCCGCCTTGCCCGCCCGCGCGGACGTCCGGCCGCTGCGCCGCCGGTCAGGAGGCGGTGGCCAGGGCGACCGCAGCCTCGGACGTGTAGGCGAGGAACGTGAACGTCTCCTGGAGGTACAACTCCACGCTGGCCGCGTCGTGGCTGAGGTACCCGATGGAGATGTCCTGGCCGAGATGCAGGTCGAAATCGCCGCCGCGGGTCGAGAGCACGAAGGCGCCCTCGATAGCCGGGGCCCAGATGATGTCCCCGCTGATCAGCCTGTTGATGTGCTCGTGGATCGGGTACCCGTGGTCACGCGTCTCGCTTACCGCGGTGTACGCGTCGGCGCTGAGCACGACCGAGTACGGGCCGTTGACTCCCGCGATCCGCAGGTAACGCAGGGCCTCGGCGACCGCCTCAGGGTAGCTGCGCACGTCACCGGGCAGCGTCATCGGCGGGTTGCTCGTCTCCTGCCGGACCCCGGAGATCCCCCCAGCCGCAAATCCCTCGAAGACGGCCCGGTCTTCGGCGAACGCGATCTGCCGGGCCGCGTCCTTGACCGGCTGCCAGTCAGAATCCTGGGCGCCCCGCAGCACGTCGTCGATCGCGCTGCGGTCCACCCGGAACGGGACCCGGAACTCGACGACCGGCTTGGCCTCGCGCTGCCGGGCGAGCACCCCGTCGCGCGGGGCCTCGATATCGAGCAGATGCCCGGTGCCGACCGCGGACAGCGTGCTCCCGCCGGGCCCGGACACGTCTACCACGCGGCGTCCCGCCAGGTTGCGCTTGAGGGTGCGGGCGGCCTCTTCCTCGATCTGGGACCAGGCTGCGTCAGAGATCGGGGCCAGTTCCCGGTGCAGGTTATCCATGCTGCGTCACTCCTCGTAGGCTGCCGATGCCGAGCGATCCGGTGGATCCGGGCGGTGCGGCCGGACCGGACGCGTGGTCCTCATCTGTGCCGGCCTCGTCTGTGCCGTCCTTGCCTGTGCCGTCCTGGCCGCCGTCATCCTGGTCCGGCTCCGTCCCCGGGCCGTCGTCCGCCGGGGCGTCGGCCAGGCTTTCCAGCAGCGGCACCGACGGTACGAAAAACAGGCTGCCGGTCACCGCGCGGCTCACGTCGAGCAGCCGGTCGTAGTTGCCCGGCGGGCGCCCGACGAACATGTTGACCAGCATCAGCTCGATGGGCGCGGGGGACCGCGCGTAGCCGATGAAGTAAGTGCCGAACTCGCCGTCGGCCGTACGGCCGAACGGCATGTTGTCGCGGACGATCTGGATCTCTTCGCCGTCCTCGGTGGTGATGGTGGTCAGCGCGTTGTGGGCGTAGGTGGGCTTGACGTCGTCAGCGAGCTCGATGTCGTCCAGCTTGGTCCGGCCGATGATCTGCTCCTGCTGCTCGGTGGGCAGCGCGTTCCACCGGTCCAGGTCGTGCAGGTACTTCTGGACGACCACGTAGCTCCCGCCGGCGTAGGCCGGGTCCTCGGCTCCGATGACCGTCGCCTGGACCGCCCCGTCGCCGACGGGGTTCTCGGTCCCGTCGACGAAGCCGATCAGGTCCCGGTCGTCGAAGTACCGGAAGCCGTGCACCTCATCGGCGCTGTCCAGAGCGTCGCCCAGCCGGGAGGTAATGTGCGTGGCCAGCTCGAAGCACAGGTCCATCCGCTCCGCGCGGATGTGGAACAACAGGTCCCCAGGAGTGGCCACGGCGTGCCGGTCACCGGCCCGGATCTCACGGAACGGGTGCAGTCCCGCGGGCCGCTCGGGGCCGGCCAGCCGGTCCCACAGCTGTGCCCCGAAGCCCACCACGCAGGTCAGCTTGCCGTCCAGGTCACGGAAACCGACCGCACGCAGGAGCCCCCCAAGATCACCGCACAAGGCACGGACCGCCGCGTCGCTGGCCGGGCCGGGCCGCACGGTCACCACGAGGAAGATAGCCGCGCCAGTCAGCGGCGCCGCGACCGGCTGCGGGGCGGGTCCGGCCGCGGGTCGCGGCGCGCCATCCAGGGTCATCAGCGGTCCTGGTGCTCGGTGTTCGTGGAGTTCAGGAGACGTTCCGTAGCGGTACCTGCGTCCCAAGGTACCTGCGTCTACAGATGGGGCCCGAGCAGGGTCAGGTCTGCGGGCGAAAGCCGGTCGCGGGCCGTCTTGGCCTGGTGCCAGTACGGGTAGAGCAGCGGCGGCTCGCTCACCTTATCCAGCCGCGCCATGTCCGCGTCGCTGAGCTTCAGATCGGCCGCAGCCAGGTTGTCAGCCAGCTGGTCCGTGGTCCGCGCGCCAATCACCAGCGATGTCACCGCGGGCTTGCGCAGCAGGTAGGCCAGGGCGACCTGGGCCGCGGAGACCCCATGCCCGGCGCCGATCTCGATCAGCACCTCGACGGTGTCGTACAGCTTCTCCTTGTCGTAGACCGGGGGCTCGTTCCAGTCGGTCAGCTGCCGGGAACCGGAGTCCGGCTGCTCGTCGCGGCGGTACTTCCCGGACAGCAGGCCGCCCGCGAGCGGGCTCCACACCAGCACGCCCAGCCCTTGGTCCACGGCCGCCGGGATCAGCTCGTACTCGGCATCACGCGCCTGCAGCGAGTAGTAGATCTGCTGGCTGACGAACCGGGGCAGGCCGTGCAGGCTGGACGTGCCGAGGGCCTTCATCAGCTGCCAGCCGGCGTAGTTGGAGACGCCGACATACCGGACCTTGCCCGAGCGGACCAGCAGGTCGAGCGCCTCCAGTGTCTCCTCCAGCGGCGTCACCCCATCCCACTCGTGCACCTGGTACAGGTCGATGTGGTCGGTGCGGAGGCGGCGCAGGCTGGCCTCGCAGCCGGAGACGACATGGTGCAGGGACAGGCCGGCGTCGTTGGGGCCATCGCCCATCGGCATCCGGACCTTGGTGGCCACCAGCACGTCATCGCGGCGTCCCTCGAGGACCTCGCCGACGATGTCCTCGGCAAGCCCGGCCGAGTACACGTCCGCGGTATCGATGAGGTTGATCCCGGCGTCCAGGCACATGTCCACCTGGCGCCGGGCCTCGTCCACGCCGGTCGAGCCGACGCTCGCGAACCCCCCGGCGCCGCCGAAGGTCATCGTGCCCATGGTGAGCACGGAAATCCTGAGCCCTGATCTTCCCAGCGTTCGATATTCCATGCTAAAACCCTATCCACCCGCCTGCTGCCGCCGCCGCCGCGGGGGCGGGTTGTCCCGGCGCCCGGGAGCGGGCTCCGGCGCCGGGTGCTGCACCAGTCCCCCGCCCGCTGGCCGTGGCCTCGCGGGCCGCTATTACGTTCCGGCCGGGCCGCGCATTGCCTCGCGGGCCCCCGGCACGACCTCTTCGGCGAAGATGCGCGACTGGCGTTCCCGGTCCCCGGACGGCCAGAACACGAACGCGTTCATCTGGTAGTCCGTGTACAGGCTGGCCAGCGTCTCGATCCAACGCTCCGCCGGGCCGTGGAACGGGCCCTGGTCGTCCGCGGAGATCAGCCCCGGGACGTTGTAGAGCCGGGTGATGCGCTCCGGATCACGGTTCTCCTCCAGCGCGGCCCCCGTGATGATGTCGTTCAGTTCCGGCAGCCGCTCGGGGGGCACGTAGGGCGCGGACACCGACCAGCCATCCGCCTTCGCGCCGACCAGTGCCGCGGCCCGCGGCCCCACCACGCCGAGCCACAGCCCGACCGCGTGCGCCGGGCGCGGTCCGGGCTGAACCGCGGGTGCCTGGTAGTAGGTCCCCCCGAAACTGAGCGGCCCGCCCGCCCAGCTCGCCCGGATGATGTCGATCGCCTCGCTGAGGGCCGCGCGGGCCTGGCCCGGCGTGCGCCGCGGGCCGCCCATGCCCGCGATGGCATCCGCGAAGGCGCCGGCCCCGAGCCCGAGCTCGAACCGGCCGCCGCTCAGCACGTCGATGCTGGCCGCTTGCTTAGCCAGCATGGCCGGCGGTCGCAGCGGCAGGTTCGCCACGTTGGGAAACAGGTGTACCCGGCTGGTCCGGGCGGCCAGCCAGGTGATGACCGAGAACGTGTCGAGGAAATCCGGGTTGTAGGGGTGGTCCTGGATGCCCACGTACTCCAGGCCGGCCGAATCGGCGATGGCGGCGATCCGCCCGGCGATGGCCAGCCCGCTGGCGTGGGGGTCGACGTTCAGGCCGAAGGCGGGTGGCTGCGCCATGAGTGCTCCTGCGCGGTCGGAGAGTGTCCCGGGTCAGAGTGCTGTGGACCAGAATGCCGTGAATCAGAATGCCGTGAATCAGAATGCCGTGGGTCGGGGGACCCGGGAGGCGGGCCTGGCTGGCCTTCCGCGACCCGGGTCAGGGCCCGGGCGAGGAGGTCCTGCTCTTCCGGGGTGAGGCGGTCGAGCAGCAGCTCACTGATCGTCTGGGTATGCACGGCGCCGCCCCGGGCGAGCACCTCGCGGCCTGCGGCGGTCAGGGTGATCAGCACGCCGCGTCCGTCGCCGGGTGCCCCGGCCCGGTGCAGCCAGCCGTGGCGTTCCAGCCGGGCAACCGCCCGGCTGAGTGAGGGCTGGGTCAGCCGCACCGCGGAGCACAGTTCCCCCAGCCGGATCCCTGGGTCCGCAGCCCGGTCCACCCGCAGCAGGATCTGGAACTCGTTGATGCTCAGCCCGCAGGTCCGGGTCAGTGCCGCACTCAGCTGCTCGGTCACCAGTGCGTGTGCCGCGGTCAGGGCGGCCCAGGCCTCGGCGCAGGCGTGCTCGTCCTGGGGTGCGCCGGGTGGCTGCGCTGCCGACATATCCGCTGCGATCATGACGACCACGCCTTACCAGCCAGGCCAGCTGGTCCAGGTACGGAGCGTCCCGGAGATCTGCTCTTCCTCGTACTGGAGGTGGTCCAGCAGATCATCGCTCAGCGTGCGCAGGGCCGTGACGAGGCGCTGGCGGGCGGCGGTCTCATCCCGCTCGCCGAGCTGGCGTGAGGCGGCCTCGACCTCGTCGAGCAGGTCGGAGACGCGCGCATGGTCTGCTTCCAGCTTGTCCACCACGGGGTTCAGGGCCGGGTTGGCCTGCCGCAGCGCCGGGAACAGCATCATGGACTCGTGCGTGTGATGAGAGTGGACCAGCCGGCAGTGCTGCAGGCAGCTGACCTTGAGCTGCCACACCGCGCTGCCCGAGGCCAGCGACCGGATCGCGCCGCGGATCGCGCTGGCTGGCCGGCCCTGCTCCGCGTCCTCGGCCATCTGGCGGATCAGGCCCAGGTCGTGCCGGATCATGTCGTGCACCCACTTGAGCTCGGCCACCATGGCCTCACCCCGGGCGTTCGGCCGTCCCTGCTCGGTCAGCGTCATCATGCTGTCCGAGGGGCCAGGAGCCCACTTAGATACATACGCATGTATGTACCATAGCACTCCCGGCGGGCGGACGGGCGGGCCAGGGCTGCAGGGTGGTCGCGGTCAGCCGGCCGCCGGGCCGGGGAGTTCATAACTGACCAGCTTGTCGGTGCTGGTGCGGCTCAGCCGCCCCTGGGCCACCAACAGGTCCAGGTGCACCCCGGTCTCCAGCACGGCGAGCATCTGGTTGAACGGGTCGAGCTCGCTGAACCGGCGGCCCCGGCGGGTCCAGCCCAGCCCTTGAGCGGCCTCGTAGGCGGTGTGCGCCCCCGCCTCGATCCGTGCCAGGGACGCGCTCAGCCGCTCCTCATGGTGAGCCAGCAGGGCGTGCACCCGGGCGTGGGTCGTCCCGGTCACCGGCCCGTGCGCAGGCAGCAGCCGCATGTCCGGCAGGTTCAGGACCAGCCTGAGCGAACTGAGGTAGTCACCGAGCGGCAGTTCCGCCACGACCGCCTCGAAACCGACCGACGGGGTGATGTGCGGCAGCACATGATCCCCGGCGAACAGCATGTTCGACTCGAGGTCGGCGAACACGGTGTGCCCCTGGGTGTGACCCGGGGTGGCCACGGCCCGCAGCACACGGCCGCCCAGCTGGATCGTGGCCTGATCCTTGAGCCACTCGTCGGGCAGCTCCCACACGTCCTCCCGCTCTGGCCGCGCGTTCCCGTAGGCGGTGCGCAGCGCGCGGATCACCGGCTCCGCCCCGGCCCGTTCCATCCGCAGGACGTGCTCGGCCATGTTCTCGCGCTCGGCGTCACCGGCGGCGGTGAGCGAGGGGCGGTCACCGATGCCCAGCGCCACGCGGGTGCCGAAGCGGCGGCGCAGGATCACCGCCATCGTGTAGTGATCCCGGTGCACATGCGTGACCAGGCACCGGGTGATCTCCGCGGAGTTGCGGCCGATCCGGTCCAGGGCCGCGTCCAGCAGGCCGCCCGTCTCGGCCAGCGCCCAGCCCGCATCGACCAGCACCAGGTCGTCGCCGGATTCGATGGCGTAGACGTTCACCGCCCGCAGCGCGTCGCTGGGCAGCGGCAGCGGGATGCGGTGCACCCCTGGGGCCACGGTGAACAGCCCCGGCTCGGTCCAGTCTCCAGCGCCAGCGCCCCAGTCTCCAGAGTGCTGCCCAGCCGAGTCCGCCATCAGCATCCCATCCGCGGCCGCACCGCATGTCCCGGGCACGGGATGTCCCGCGCGGGCGGCCGCCGCCACATCACCTCACGGCCGGAACGGCCAGCGAGTCGGAGCGGGGCATTTCACCAGCCCCAGGTCATTATGCCCGCCGGCCCGCCGCCGGCCTGCTGGCCGGACCGGGAGGCAATCGTCGTACCTGTGCAGCCATGCAGGCGGGTACGGCGGCGGGGTAACCCGCCGCGGTGACCCGGGGATCCAGCCAGACCCAGCAGGGCAGCTAGCTAGACCGCAGCCCCAAAGCCACAGCCGCCTGCTCGAGCGCCCCCAGGTGATCACCCAGGCTGGCCAGCCCCGCGCCTATCGTGTTGACCGCCAGGTGCGTGGCGCCCGCCTCCTGCCATCGCCCCGCCTGCTCGGCGAGTTTCCCCGCGTCGCCGCGCCAGCTGATCCGTCCCTCCATGCCCAGCTGGGCCGGGTCCCGGCCAGCTTCCCGGGCGGCCCCGCTGACGATCTCCCGGGCTTTGTCGAGTTCCGGCCCGGGACTGACCTGCGGGAACCAGCCGTCGGCCAGGCGGCCGGCCCGGCGGTAGGCACGCTCGGACTGCGCCCCGAACCAGACCGGAATCGGCCGCTGCACCGGCAGCGGCGCCAGCCCGGCCCCCGTCACCCGGTCGAACTCGCCCTCGTGCGTCACGGACTCCTCGGTCCACAGGCGGCGCATCAGCCCGACCTGCTCCTCAATCCGCCGGCCCCGGGTGCGGAACTCCTGCCCGAGCGCCTCATACTCCACCTGGTTCCAGCCCAGCCCCACGCCGAGCCGGAACCGGCCGCCGGACAGCAGATCCACCTCGGCGGCCTGCTTGGCCACCAGAGCGGTCTGCCGTTGCGGCAGGATGATGATGCCCGTCACCAGTTCCAGTGAGGTCAGCGCAGCCAGGAAGCCGAACATCACCATCGGCTCATGGAACGTGGTGCGCACGTCATAGGGACCATTCCAGCCCTGGTGCACGGCCGGGTCCGCGCCTAGCACGTGGTCGTAGGCCATCACGTGCTGGAAGCCCAGCTCCTCGACCCGCCGCCCGTAGGCCCGTACCGCCCCTGCCTCCGGGCCAAGCTCGGTCTGCGGGAAGACGACGCCGATCTGCATGGCTGCTCCCTCTCCTCCGCTCAGGATTCCCCGCCGCCCAGGACATCCAGCACCTGCTGTCCGTACCGGGCCAGCTTCGCCTCCCCTACCCCGCTTACGGGGGACAACTCCGGCAGAGTCGAAGGGGCCTGGGCCGCGATCTGCCGCAGCGTGGCGTCATGGAAGATCACATACGCGGGGACGCCCTGCTCCTTGGCCGCGCCCGCCCGCCAGGCACGCAGCTTCTCGAACCGCGCTGCGGCCTCCGCGGGCAGGTCGTCCGGGACCTCCCCGGCCTTGCCGGCCCCGGCCTTTGCCGTCCGGGGCGCCCGCGTCCGGGGCGGGCGCTCCGGCTCGCGGCGCAGCATCACCTGGCGCCGCCGGCCGAGCACCTCGTCGCTGCCCGCGGTGAGCTCCAGCGTCCCGTAGTCGCCCTGGACCGTGAGCAGCCCCTGGGCCAGCAGCTGGCGGACCACGCCGCGCCACTGCGACTCGGTCAGCTCCGCGCCGATCCCGAACACGGTCAGTGAGTCGTGCCCGTGCTCGGTGACCTTGGCGGTGCTGCGGCCGAGCAAGATGTCGATCACCTGGCCCGCGCCGAACCGCTGCCCCCGCTCGTGCTTGAGCCGGTAGACCGCGGACAGGAACTTCTGCGCCGCGATGGTGCCGTCCCACGCCTCGGGCGGCGACTGGCAGGTGTCACAGTTCCCGCAGGCGGCGAACTCTTCCCCGAAGTAGCCGAGCAGCTGGGCGCGGCGGCATTCGATCGTCTCGCACAGCGCCAGCATCGCGTCCAGGTGCGCGGCCTGCCGGCGGCGGTGGGCCAGGTCCCCCGCGGAGGTGTCAATCAGCTTGCGCTGCTGGACGACGTCCTGCAGGCCATAGGCCAGCCACGCGGTGGACGGCAGGCCGTCCCGCCCGGCCCGGCCCGTCTCCTGGTAGTACCCCTCGACCGAGCGGGGCAGGTCCAGGTGGGCCACGAAGCGCACATCTGGCTTGTCGATACCCATCCCGAACGCGATCGTCGCCACCATGACCAGGCCGTCCTCGCGGAGGAACCGGGCCTGGTTCCGGGCCCGGGTGAACGCGTCCAGTCCGGCGTGGTACGGCAGCGCGGTGATCCCGTTGGCGGTCAGGAACTCCGCTGTCTTGTCCACCGAAGCCCGTGACAGGCAATAGACAATGCCGGCCGCGCCGGGGTGTTCGTTGCGGAGGAAGGACAGCAACTGACGGCTCGGCTCAGCCTTGGGCACTATCCGGTAGTTGATATTGGGGCGATCGAAGCTGGCCACGAAATGACGCGCGCCCTGCAGGCTCAGCCGGTCCGCGATCTCGGTGCGGGTGGCCTGCGTGGCCGTGGCGGTCAGCGCGATGCGGGGCACGGACGGCCAGTGCTCGTGCAGGCCGGACAGGGTGAGGTAGTCGGGCCGGAAATCATGCCCCCACTGGGACACGCAGTGCGCCTCGTCGATGGCGAACAGCGACACCGTGCCCCGGTCGAGCAGCGCCACGGTGGACTCGGTGCGCAGCCGCTCCGGGGCCAGGTAGAGCAGGTCGAGGTGGCCGGCCAGGAACGCGGACTCCATCTCGCGCCGCTCAGCCGGCTCCTGGGTGGAGTTCAGGAATCCGGCCCGGACGCCCAGCGCCCGCATGGCGTCCACCTGATCCTGCATCAGCGCGATGAGCGGGGAGATGACCACCCCGGTGCCGCGGCGGACCAGCGCGGGGATCTGGTAGCAGAGCGACTTGCCGCCGCCGGTCGGCATGAGGACGAGTGCGTCGCCGCCCGCGATCAGGTGCTCGATGATCTCCTGCTGGTCGCCCCGGAAGGAGTCGTACCCGAACACCCGGCGCAGCACGTCCAGCGCGCCGTCCGTCCCGCCGCTCAGCGCGGGGGCCGATCCGGGAGGGAGCACGCGGCGATTCTATGAGGATTCAGCGGCCCCCGGGTCAGTGATAGACCGTTGTCGGGACGCGGCACGCGTTCTGCACGCCGTGCGTGCGCGTTCCGCGGGCGGCCGGCCGCCGGGCCCGCCAGCCATCAGCCGAGGAGGTCCGTGTGGCCCAGCATCCGGTCATTGGGTATGTCGTCTGGGCGGTCCTGTTCGGGGCGCTGTTCGCCTGGGAGGGCCTGGCCCTCAGCCACATCAGCGGGGTGCCCACGCTCAGCGACGCGTTCCGGGCGATCATGCGCTATCCGTTCGGCCGGTGGGTGCTATTTGCGGTGTGGCTGTGGTTCGGCTGGCACATCTTCGTCCGCGGCTGGCACTTCCTGCTCCGCGCCTGACATGTCATCGGTGCTGCTCCGCCAGGATGTCCTGCCCATCGGGGTTGGCTACGTGCTGTTCATGGGGGCGCTGGCCATCGGGTTGCTGCAGTCACGGCGGGAAGGCGATCCGGCGGCGGCCAGGCGTCGAGGCCGGTCGGGGGCGCCCGGCTGGCCCCGGCTGGCCCGGCACTACGCGGGGACCGCCCTCGGCGGATACCTGCTGCTGATGGCCGCGGTGGTCCTGTACTACTACGGGGTGTCCCGGGTTGGCAGGGCCTTCCTCACGAGCGCCCTGACCGGCTGCGCGCTCCTGATCGCGCTCAGTGCGCCCATCTTCGCGCTCGCGTCCTGGCTGACCGGACGGCGCCGCAGCCGGGCCGGGCAGCCACCCGGCCGGGAGGCCGCCGACCCACCTGCCCCAGCGACTACACCCTGATCACCCGCCCCAGTCCGCGGCCGGTTGAGCGCTGGCGGAGGGCCGGCTCAGGAGGCGGTGGCCAGGAACCCGGTGATGGCGGCGGCGAACTCGCCGGGACGCTCCAGGTGCGGGGAGTGGCCGCAGCCGGGCAGGACGCGCTCGGTGTACCGGCCGCCAGCCGCCTGATACCGGTCGAGCACCGCGCGCATCTGGCCCACCATGGGCTGGGCCGGGAACACGTCCGGGCCAGGCCAGCCCGGTATGGCGCCGAGCGCGCCGAGGTGGCCCAGGTCCACGAGCGAGGTGTCCGAGACGATCTGGTCGGCATCGCCGCGGATCCACAGGACCTCCGGCCGGTCACTGATCGCCGCGAAGCCGGACAGGTCACAGTACTTAGGGGAGATGGCGTTGTTGACACCGTGATCGCCCGGGGCGGCGCCCGGCCAGTTCTCCGAGGGGGCCGTGTCGCCCGGGTAGTTCCCCGGGCCGATGGCCATCTCCAGCATGCCTTCCACCAGGGCGTCTTCCACGTCGGGTGGCACCGCGACGGGGTTTCCGTACAGGTGGGTGAGGACCTGGCGGGGGGAGGTCTGATCGTCCGTGCCCCGGTCACCGGCCTCGATGCGGCGGACCATCTCGGGACTGGCGGTGCCCCCGCCCGATCCGGCGTAGTCCGGCCAGCAGGGGGTGCCGTCCAGATCCCGGGTCCCCCCGAAGCCAAACGGGGACATGGCGCTTTCCAGGGTGATCGACGCCGCCGCGCCCGGGTGGTCGGCCACGTACTGGAGCGCCACGCCGCCGCCCAGCGACCAGCCGAGCAGGTGCACTGGCCCGGTCCCGGGCAGCAGGCCGCTCTCGGTCAGCAGCGCGTGGATATCGTCCGAGAAGTCCCGGACGCCGCGCCGTGCGTCCACCGGCGCCCGCTCGGACCGGCCGAAGCCCCGCAAGTCGGGGGCGACGCATCGGTAGTCCCCGGCCAGCGCCACCATGGTCTCGGCGAAAAACCGGGCGCTGGACACGTTGCCGTGCACCAGGATGAGCGGCGGCGCGGCCGGCGACCCCGCCGTGAGCACGTGCGTCCGCAGGCGCGACGTCTCGATCTGCTGGGACTCGACGCCAGGCGGCAGGTCCAGGGAAGAGGGCATCGGGGGTCCAGGGTCTGGGCGGGAAAGTGCTTCAGGTCCTACCGCGCGGCGCGGGATCATGTCAATGACGACGAGGAGGTGCTCAACGGTGGATTCCACGACGGAGCCCGCAGGCGGGCCGGCGACCGGGAGCAGTCCCGCCGGGGCGGGCGGCCACCCGGCAGTCGGGGTGCAGGCGGGCGGAGGCGGGGAGCCGCTGGCCGGCCGGCGGGCCCTGGTCACCGGCGCGGCCAGCGGGATCGGTGCCGCCTGCGCGCGGGCCCTGGCCCTGGCGGGCGCCTCGGTGATCGCCGCCGACCTGGACGGTCCTGGAGCCGCGGCGGTGGCCGCCGAACTGGGCGGCGAGTCGTGGACGGTTAACCTCACCGACGTGGCCGCGCTGGAAGCGCTCCGGCTTGAGGTGGACATCCTGGTCAACAACGCCGGGATCCAGCATGTGGCGCCGGTCGAGGAGTTCCCGCCGGACATGTTCCGGCGCATCCTCCAGCTGATGGTGGAGGCCCCGTTCCTGCTGGCCCGCGCGGCCCTGCCACACATGTACGAGCAGGAGTACGGCCGGATTATCAACATCAGCTCGGTGCACGGGCTGCGGGCCTCGCCGTACAAGTCGGCCTACGTGACCGCCAAGCACGGCCTCGAGGGGCTGTCCAAGGTGCTCGCCCTGGAGGGCGCCGCACACGGCGTCACCAGCAACTGCATCAGCCCCGGGTACGTGCGCACGCCGCTGGTGGAGAAGCAGATCGCCGACCAGGCCCGGGTCCACGGCATCCCCGAAGACCAGGTGCTCGAGTCCGTCATCCTGGCCGAGAGCGCCATGAAGCGGCTGGTCGAGCCGGCCGAGGTCGCCGGCCTTGTGGTCTGGCTGGCCGGCCCGCAGGCCGGCATGGCCACGGGCGCCTCGTTCACGCTCGACGGGGGCTGGACCGCGAAATAGGCGGTCCGGGGGCCGCCCGCTTCACGGCTTGCGGGCCATGCCCGCCAGGAAACCACAGCTGTCCGGAGGGCTGCGCCGCCTGGACCGGCTGGCCGCTGGGCTGCCCGGTGCCCGGCTGCCCCGCGGCGCCGTTCGCCACCTGCGCCTCCGCGGTCACCCTGGTGCTGGTGCGACTCGGCCGCCCTGACCATCCCGCCACGCCCTGTGGGAGCCGTCGTGAACTCATCTGGCTCCGGCTGCGTGAGGAGGGGTAACGGCTGACCATTTCGAACGGAGATTGACGATGCATATCAGATGGCGGGTGCCGGCCGGGCTGGCGGCGGTCGCGCTCGTTACCGCGGCATGCGGCACGTCAACAGGAGGTTCCGGCAGTACGGCAAGCTCAGGTGGCTCGTCCGCCCCGGCTTCGTCCGCGGCCGCGAACTCGTCCGGAACCGCTTTGCGGACCACCACAATCGGCGGGGTCAACGTCCTCACCGACGCCAAGGGCTTCACGCTCTACTGGTTCGTGCCGGACACCTCCACCAAGTCGAACTGCAACGGGCCATGCGCCACCATCTGGCCACCGGTCAAGGGACCGGCCACCGGCGGGAGCGGCGTCACTGGCAAGCTCGGCACCATCAAGCGATCCGACGGCTCTACACAGGCCACCTACAACGGGCACCCGCTCTACACCTACGCAGCGGACAGCTCCCCGGGGCAGGCCAAGGGCAACAACATCAACGCGTCCGGCGGGGTCTGGCACGAGGTGACGGTGACCGGCGCGGCCGCGCCTGCCCCTAGTCCGTCTGGCAGTTCGTCGGGCGGCTCATCCGGTGGAGGCGGCTACTGACCGCGGGCCGTTACGGCGATCCTGGCCAGCCCGCCTCATGCTGGGCGTGCAAGGCCGGGCCTCAGGCCACGCCGGTGACGTTCGCCCAGTTCGTCTTCGTTCCGGTCACGGCGACGGGGGTGCCGAAGCCACCGCCGCTGACGCCCGGGATGAAGGCCAGGCCGCCGCTCGCGGTCGTCGCGTACAAGTCCGGCACCCCATCGCCGTTAGCGTCCCCGATCGAGGTCACCAACGGATACTTCGCGGCGGTGAAGCCGGCACCGACGAGGACCCGGGTGCTGGTGTCACCGAAGCTGCCGTCGCCCAGGAGATCGCCGGGGTAGAGCCATAGATTCCCCGCGGTGTCCCGGGCCAGCAGGGCGGTGATCCCGTCACCGTTGAAGTCGGCCGCCCCCACCACCGACAGCCCCGACCAGCCGGTCCCGATGACCACCCCCGGCGCGAAGCCGGAGTACTGGCCGGAAGGTCGGTGCCGGTCCGTCTGCCCCTGGCCAGCGGCCCCGAAGTCAGCGGCCGGACCGGGCCCAGCGGCGGATCGTGTCGATGCGCGCCTGGATCTGCTCCGCGGTGGCCTGCGGCAGCGGCGGCCCGCCGCAGGCGCGG
>Ga0208589_1000634_pt1 | contig 16180 bp, 11 predicted proteins | sample NGESurshal092012_2_FD_184486 | JGI IMG/M metagenome (GOLD analysis project Ga0208589, IMG submission 184486) | Arctic peat soil microbial communities from Barrow, Alaska - NGEE Surface sample F53-2 shallow-092012 (SPAdes) | ecosystem: Environmental > Terrestrial > Soil > Wetlands > Peat ... | reverse complement strand
ACTTCAACCTGGCGTGCCGGACGGCGCCGCGGATTCGGGTTCGGGCGATTCCGTCAAATCGGCGCCGAGCAAGTCCAGCAGCTCGGTCTCGATCCATTCCAGATCGGGAATCATCGCGACATCGTCACGCACCAGCACCCTGGCGCGCACGCCCGGCGGCAGCGCGCTGCCGTCATGGGTGGGAATGATCAGCTCGGCATTCAATGTGATCAGGCGCGGGAAGCCCTGCGTCACCACGGCAATGAACGGCAATCTGGGATTGCCACCGAGCGCCTTGAGCACCGCCACGCGAACGCTCAATTCGGCATCGCCCGCTTCGGCGCCCGCCAGCTCGGTAAACGATACCAGCGGCACGCGCCAGCCGCGCCACGCGATGCGACCGAGCAACCACTCCGGAGCATCGGCCACCGGCTCGGGGTTGGTCTGGGTGATCACTTCGGCGACGGTGGCATTTGGCAACAGCAGACGCAGGTTGCCCACAGGCACCAGGACGCAGCGGATTTCACGCGGCAGCGGATCACTCATGAAAACACCTCAATCAGGTGCGCCGCCAGCTCTTGCGGCGTACCGGAAAAACTGACCAATCGTTCGGCGCATATCCCGCTGACCATGTCAGAAGAATGCGCATCGGACGATGACTCTACCCATACCTGGCCACCGCGGTCGTGGATCGCCTGTGCACCGGCGACCGCATCGGTGGAACGCCCCATGAACACGATGGCCAGCGCGTCCTGGCCGAATGCATTGGCCGCCATGGTGAAGCTGGCATCGATTGACGGGCCTCGCGCAGCGTCCGGGCCATTTGCCTGAAGCTCGATGCTGCCATCGCGACGCAAGCGCACTTGCTGCCCCGCGGGTACCACCCAGACTTCGCCAACGCGGGCACGACTGTTCTGCTCGGCCAGGCGTACCGGCAGCGCGCTATGCGCAGCCAGTTTCTCCGCCAGCGCTTCGGGTGACTGCTCACCCTGATGCTGGGTATGCAGAAAGGTCAACCGCGGGGAAGCCGGCAGCGCGGCCAGAAAAGAGCAGACGGAATCCGTGCCACTGGCCGCCGCGCCGAGCAGCACGATCCGGCCCAGGGCACCGCCGAGGTCGTCAAGCAACATCTCGTGCTCAGGGGCATATGCCTGCGGCGCAATCGCCTCTTCCATCGATTCCAGTTGCAGATTCATCACCGGCTCGACCCCCGGCGCGGTCTGCTCGACATCTGGCGCGAGGAAATCGGCGGCACTCAATTTCTCGATGCCGAACTCGGCAGCCGCGTCGGACTTGCCGGCATCCACGTGTGCGGATGCGGCAAACGGGGCTTCATCATCCAGCAGCGCCCATCCATCGGGTGCTCGGGCGTGCGTCAACGTGGTATAGGCCGGAGCTGGCTCGGCCGCTGCGGCAGGTATCGTCGCAACGTAAGTGTCGGTCAGCGGTGACAGCTGCAGATGGTTCAGCTCGAACACACGTGGCGTCACGCTGGACGTTTTTTCAGTGGGTTCGTCGGCACCGAACCGCGTGGCTCCATCAGGCCCATCGAGTGGGTGCACGTTTGTTGCCGCAGGCGCGTCGAAATTGCCGTCATGCAGCGGCGGCAGATCCTCGTCGTGGCTGTAACGCAGACCGGACTCCGCTTCAGCTTCCTCGCCGGGCGGCAATTCGTCCGAAGCGAGCAACGCTTCCAGTTCGGCCGCCAGGCTTTCCGATTCGGCACTGGCCGCCTGCTTGTGCTGTTCATCAGCGTCTTCATGCGCCGGCGAGTCCGACTCCGGCAATGCTGGCTCCGCTGCCATCGCTGGTTCCGCGCCCGCTGGCGCTGTCGCATGGATGTTCTCTGCCGGAGCTTCAGCGTGGACAGCCTCGTCAGCAACCGTTTTCATCGATGCAGGCTGCGGCATCTCGATGCTGCGGGCATCCTCCGGACGTGGCGGATCGACGTCACCAGCCGCAAGCACCTTGACCGCCAGATGACGAGCCCAGCGTGCGCGATCCCATCCGACCAGCGCACGGCTGGCTTGCGCATCGTTGAAAACCACTCGCGGTCGATCACCGTCGATCACCTCATACAGATGGTCGAGCGCATCGTCTGCACTGTCGTCCAGATTGACCACCAATACTTCGGCGCCGACTTTTTGCAGCAGTTCACGGCTGAGGCTGGATACCGCGCCCTCATGCACAATCCGCGCACCGCGCTCGTGCAGCGCCTCGCGCAGATGTCCACCCAGGTCGGTATCGTCAAACAACAAGGCAACGGCGGGTGCCGCGTCAGTCATGACTCGGCTCCAACGCACGCTGCTCCAGCACTTCGCTGATCTGCACCAGCAATTCGGCCTCCTGATACGGCTTGCCGAGGTAGCGGTCAACGCCAATATCGAGAGCCCGCTGGCGATGCTTTTCGCCGCTGCGCGAGGTGATCATGATGATCGGCACGTTGCGCAGCCGCGGGTCGGCCTTCATGTGAGTGGCCAGCTCATAACCGTCCATGCGCGGCATTTCGATGTCCAGCAGCATCAGATCCGGAACGCGTTCGTGCAGTTTCTCCACCGCATCGACACCATCCTTCGCCGTGCTGACCTCGTATTCGTGGCGTTCCAGCACGCGACTGGTGACCTTGCGCATGGTGATCGAATCGTCCACCACCATCACCAGTGGCCGTACCCGCGACTCCTCGATGACCGGCGCCTGTATCGCGCTGAGGCCGTCGGACAGACGCTGCATGCGACGAGTGATGCCATGGCGAACCAGCGGCGCCAGATCCAGAATGATCAGCACCGAGCCGTCACCCATGATGGTCGCACCGAGCAGGCCCGGCACCGAGCTGATCTGCGGACCGACCGACTTGACCACGATTTCGCGCGAGCCGAGCACCGCATCGATGCGAATCGCCGCGCGCAAATCACCCGCGCGAGTCAACAGCAACGGCTGCTGCTCGCCTTCGGCCGGCAGGCCGGGCGGCAGGCCCAGCAGCTCGGCAAGGTCATGGATGGCGTATTGCTCGTTGCCGTACTGGAACGAGGGCTCGTCTTCGGCCATCCGCGCGGCCAGCTCGTCCGGGCTGACTCGTGCTACACCCTGCACCGACGTCATCGGGATCGCGAAGGTCGCCTCGCCGATGCGTACCAGAATGGCCTGAGTCACCGCGAGGGTGAACGGCAGGCGCAACAGGAAGACGCTGCCCTTGTTCGGTTCCGACTCGATGGACAGCGAACCACCGAGCTGCTTGATCTCGTTCGCCACCACGTCCATGCCGACGCCGCGACCGGCCAGCTGGGTGACCTTGTGCGCGGTGGAGAAGCCTGGCTGGGTGATCAGCGACAGCAACTGATTGTCGGTGGGCTTGATATTCGCGCGCAGCAGTCCGCGTTCGATGCCGCGCTTGCGGATCGCTTCGCGATCCAGGCCGCGGCCATCATCGCTGACCCGGATCAGCACCTCGGTCGCTTCGCGCGCAACCTGGATATGCACCGAGCCCTCAGCCGGCTTGCCGGCCTTGCGGCGCTCGGCCGGGGTTTCGATGCCATGCGCAATCGCGTTGCGCAGCATGTGCTCGAACGGCGCCTTGATGCGGTCGAGCAGGTTGCGATCCATTTCGCCGTGCGCACCATCGACGTACAACTGGGCGTTCTTGCCCTGCTCCTGCGCCGCCTGACGCAGGGTACGGCGCAGATTGGGCACCATCGTGTCGAACGGCAGCATGCGCGTACGCAGCAGGCCGTCCTGCAATTCCGTACTGACGCGCGACTGCTGGATCAGCAGGGTTTCGGCCTGGCGGGTCAGTTCATCGAGCATGCTCTGGATCGACACCAGATCGGAAACCGACTCGGCCAATGCGCGTGAATACTGCTGCAGTTGCGAATAGCGATCGAGTTCGAGCGGATCGAATGCGGTCAGGCCCGCTTCGCGATGCTCGCGCTGGAAACGCGCGATGATCTGCGCCTCGGTCTCGATCTCCAGCATGCGCAGCTGGCTGCGCAGACGTGCCACGGTCTGTTCCAGCTCGACCAGATTGAAGCGGTAACCGGCCACCTGCTGTTCCAGTCGCGAACGGTAGATCGCCACTTCGCCGGCATGGTTGACCAGATTGTCGAGCAGGTCGGCGCGAACGCGAATCTGCTCCTGCGAAGAGCGAACTTCCTCCTCCATTTCCGGCAACAGTTCAGGCAGATCGAGCGCCGCCGTCGTGCTTGGCACTACCGGCTGCTGCCTTGCCCGTATCGGCTTCGGTGCTGGCATGGCAACGGCCGCCAACACGGTGTCGTCAGCCAGGGTCTTTTCGCCAGCCAGGGCGAGCAGACGATCGATCGTGGCCTGCGGATATTCGGTTGCCTGGCCTTGCGACACATGCTGCACCAACGCGTGCAGCTGGTCGAAGGCCGCCTCCAGTGCCGCGATCAGCGAGCTGGTTTTTGCCTTGTCGCGGATCGGCTTTTCGAGCAGGGTTTCGATGGCATGGGCGAGATCACCCACGCCCATCAAACCGGCAATCCGTGCGCCGCCCTTGAGCGTATGCAGATCGCGCTGCAGCCCGGCCACATGCGCCAGTTCAGTCGGTTCATCGTGCCACTGCGCCAGGACGCCGTCGGCGTGATCGAGGATTTCGCGTGCCTCGTCAATGAACACTTCAAGCAGATCAGCCTCGATCTGGCCTGACCCTGCCGACGCGTAGGCATGCTCCTGCGCCGGCGGCCCGGTCCATGTCTTGTCCGGTTCGCTGCCTGCAGCAGCGTGCATGGTGGCTTGCTCTGCTGCGGCTTGCTCTGCTGCGGCTTGCTCTGCTGCGGCTTGCTCTGCTGCGGCTTGCTCTGCTGCGGCTTGCTCTGCCACGGCTTGCTCAGCGGCCATCTTTTCAGCCGCGGCTTGTTCCGTTGCGGCTTGTTCCGCCACGGCTTGCTCAGCGGCCATCTTTTCAGCCGTAGCTTGTTCCGCCGCAGCTTTCTCTGCCGCAACTTTTTCAGTGGCAACCTGTTCTGCCGCCGCTTGTTCGGCAGCTGCTTGTTCGGCCATTGCCTGCTCGGCGGCGATCTTTTCAGCAGTTGCGTGTTCCGCCGCAGCTTTCTCAGCGGCAGCCTGTTCAACCGCTGCCTGCTCTGCCGCCGTTTGTTCGGCATTGGCCGCAGCCTGTTCTGCAGCCGCTTGCTCTGCCGCTGCTTGCTCCGCGGCAGCTTGATCGGTGGCCGCGGTTTCAGGATTGAATGCGTCCAACGCCAGCATCATTTCAGCCGCAAGTGCCGCATGATGTGCATCGTCAGAATGAACCAAGGCGTGGCTGGCATCCAGCGACATCTCGTCTTGTGTTTCGCTCGCCGGTGCGCCAGAGACATCGGCCATGCTGGCATCCAACGACGCTCCCATGGCAGCATCGCCATCGCCAGGGTGATCTGCAGCAGAATGATCTGCCGAAGTGGCAATCGCTACCGTCGCTGTCTCGTCCGGATGCGGTTCGTACACGACATGAGCCACCTGCGATTCGGGGTAGCGGTCACGCATGGCAATCATCTGTGCCGTGAGTGCATCCGTGTTTGGCAACTGCGGTTCGGCGACATCAAACTGGCCCATCGCATGATCGACCACGTCAACCGACTGATCGAGCAACCGGACGCCTTCGGCAGGCAATGCCAGATTGGCCGCACGCAGGCGCTTGAACAGGCCTTCCAGCGGCGACAATAATTGCGTCAGCAGCGGGATATCGACCATCGCGATGGCACCATGCAACGTGTGCACGGCACGCAGCAGATCTTCACCAATCGGCAACTCGGCCCCGCTACGCTGGATGGTGGCGCGAATGGTTTGCAGATATTGCGCCACTTCGCTGCGCAGAATCTCCAGCAATACCGGATCCACCGGCGGCATCACCGGCCCAGACAGCAAGTGCGCTGGCTCAACCGGCTTGTGCATGGCACCAGCGGTGTTGGCGTCGGTCAAGCTGGCTTCCGGAATGGCTTCCGCCGCAGCTTTCAGACGTGGAATGCGATGACGCACCACCCGGCGAACCGTTTCCGTGGCCGCCGACATGTGGTCTTCCACCCGCGCCGGCTGACCAGCAGCCAGTTGTTCGGCCGTATGCATGATGGCGCTGAGCGGGGCATTCGACATACCGTCGCCCTTGAGTGCGGCGAGCAATTGGGGCAATGCGTCGATCGCGTGCCGCAATACCGCCTGCACGGCTTCGTCCGGCTGGATGGAATGGTCCAGCACATGGTTGAGCATGTCCTCCACTTTCCACGCAAACTCGCCCAGCACGCCGGCACCGACCAGCCGGCCTGAACCCTTCAGCGTGTGGAACGAGCGACGGATGCCGACCAGCGATGAAAACTGTGCCGGATCGGCCAACCAGATTTTCTCGGCACTACGCAGGTTGTCGATTTCCTCCTGCATTTCCTCCAGGAAGATCTCGCGAATATCGTCATCGATACCTTCCGCGCCGACATTGAAGCTGGTGTTGGCCGCGAGCCTGTCGCGCGCCGGCATCTGCTCGAACACCTCTTCCTCGGTCTCGATCCAGTCGTCATCCAGACCGTCCGTCGCATTGCCTGACAAATTGTCCTGCGCCGCAGGTGGCGTGGTCGCTTCGGTCTGCGCCAGCCGCAATCCATCCAGGTTGTGGACGGGTGCGACATGCGGTTCGCTGTAACCGACAAACAGATGGCCGAGATCGTGGCCGGGAAGCAGGCTGACGGACTCGGAGAGTTCCGGGTGCTGTTCGTGCTCGATGTCGTCAGCGGCATGCGCCGCCACACCTGCCTCGGACGCGGCAACCGCCGGCCTGGATAGTGCCCGCGCGGCCGGCAGCGGCCAGTAACCGAGCAACCCAAGGCTGTGCTCGGCCACGTCCAGAATATGTTCCAGCCCACCGCGGTGTTCGCGCGCGGCTTCAAGGTAATACTCCAGCGCCGCGAGTGCATCAGCCAGATGATCCATCTGTGCACCGCTGGGAACGCGCTGGTCATCCAGCAATTCATTGCCGATGAAACGACTGACACCTTCAGCCAGCTCGGCCGACCGCGGCGAGGACAGCATGCGCATGGCGCCGGCGACCTCGTCCATCAGGGTCGGCGCAGCGGCCAGACGGCTGTGCTCCCAGCCAGACTCGACAAAGGCAACGATCGCGTCTTTCACCTTGCCGGTATTGCTGATTGTTTCATGCATCAACGCGCTGACCACGCCCAGTGCTTCGCTGCGCGGCAGCCCCTGTATCGCACTGCCGGCACCCGCTTCCTCTTCGGAACCCAGGCTCTCGATGTGATCGTCCAGCGACGCTTCGACATACAGCAGGGCCCCGGCTACATCGAGCAGGGTGTCCTCATCGGGCGTACGCATGCGGTTGGCAATCTCGTCGAGCACGCGCCGCTGCTCGATGACCAGTCGGCGCGGCACTGCCAGCGCCAGCATGCCCAGCGTATCGCCGACACGCTCGAGCACTTCGCTCTGCTCGGCCAGTTGTGCCGGATCACCGTCATGCTGACGCAGGAACAGATCCAGCGCCTCCTTGACGTGCAGCAGATCATCCTTCAGTGCGCGCGATACCGAATCGAGCAATGCACGGTTATGTCCGGACATCGAGCCACGTGCGTGGTCCAGTTCGGCAGCATCGGGCAGCAGACTGTCCAGCGCGTAGGTATGCCGCAGCAATTCCATCTGCGGGCTGCGCTGCCTGGCCTGAGCCACGATGTAAAGCAGTTTGCAGGCGACGGCGTCCGCATCGCCGCCACGCAGGCTGTCTTCACCATGTTCCATCAGCTGACGAATGCTGCGATCGACCCTGCCGATCAACTGACGGACTTCGCTGACCTGGCCCTTGATCATGCCTTGTTCGATACCCTCCAGCACACCGGCAGCAATCCACCAAAGCCGCCGGCCGTGCACGTGATAGCAGTGCGCGGTGATGGCCAGCAGGGTCTTGCGCATGCCGATCAATTGCTGGCTGACGTCTTGCCCGCGGAACCAGCACAGCAGTTGCCGCTGGTAGCGCAAGCGCAAATTGACCAGCTCGCCGCGATGTGTCTCGGCATAGGTCTCGCTCAAGGCCGCCGGCACCTGTTCCGGCAGGAACGCATCGAGATTGGGGTGAAACATCGCCGACTCGGGCAGCGGCATTTGCTCGCGGCTGGCGCGCAGGTCGTTGAGCAACGGCAGCAGCACCACCGGTACATCGCGATGGCCGCTGGACAACCGCTCGAGATAATCAGGCAACTGCATCAGGCCGCGCATCAGGGCGGCATAGGCTTCCTCTCGATAGGTGATGTGATCCTCGAGCAGCGCAATGGAGAGGGTCTCCATCTCCGCAGTCACCATCGCCGCGCCGTACAGCTCGACCATCCGCAAGGTGCCGTGCACCTGATGCAGATGTTGCGTGCACGAACGCATGACATCACGATCGTCCGGATTCTCGACGTAGGACTCCAGCGCGTCACGCGCAGTCGACAGTGTCTCGTCGAGCTCCGGCTTGACCCACTGCAGCGTGGTGAAATCGATGTGATCTTGAAGTCTCATGCGCCTCTCTCAACGGTTGCCCAATGTCGCATCATGTACGCATCACGCAACCAACGAGACTACCCCCGTAAATGCCTGTACCAGTCCGGCCGATGTCAGCCCGGCAGCTTGAAATGCGCCACCGAGCGCCGCAAGTCACTCGCCAGTTGTGCCAGCGTGCCGATTGAATCGGCGGTCTGGCTCGCACCTTGCGAGGTCTGCGAAGTAATTTCCTGAATCGCGCTCATCGAATGCGAGATGTCGGTCGCCGCCGCGGACTGCTGACGCGCCGCGGCAGAGATGCTCTGAATCAGCGCCGACAGATCGTGCGATACACGCTCGATGTCGCCCAGCGCGCTGCCGGCATCCTCCGCCTTGCGCGCACCGGCCACCACCTCGGCGGTGGTCTGTTCCATCGAGTTCACCGCCTCGTTGGTATCGGACTGAATCGTCTGCACCAGCGTCTCGATGCGTTTGGTCGCGCTGGTCGAACGTTCGGCCAGTCGCTGCACTTCGTCCGCCACCACCGCGAAACCGCGACCCGCTTCACCGGCCGAAGCCGCCTGGATCGCCGCGTTGAGCGCGAGGATGTTGGTCTGCTCGGCGATGTCGTTGATCAGCTCCACGATCGAGCCGATCTCCTGCGAGGACTCGCCTAGGCGCTTGATGCGCTTGGATGTTTCCTGGATCTGATCGCGGATCGAGTCCATCCCGGAGATCGTCTCGCGCACCACTTCGGCGCCGTGCGAGGCGATCTTCACCGAACGTTCGGCCACGTCGGCCGACTCGGCCGAATCCTTCGACACGATATCCATCGAGCTCACGATCTGGTTTATCGCCGAGGTCGCCGAGCTGATCTGCTGCGCCTGCTGTTCAGCCGCGTCGGCCAGATTACGTGCGGTGGTCTGGGTCTCCTGCGCCGACGACGATACCTGCTCGGAAGTTTCGTTGATGGTGGTTACCAGTGAGCGCAGCTCGTCGATGGCGTAGTTCACCGAGTCGGCGATCGCGCCGGTGATGTCCTCGGACACCGTGGTCTTGACCGTGAGATCACCTTCGGCGAGCGAGCCCATTTCGTCCAGCAGGCGCATGATCGCGTCCTGGTTACGCTGGTTCAGCTCGGTACTGCTGGCGAAGCGGCGTCGCTGTTCGCTCACCAGCGTGATCACCAGCAACAGGGCGAATGCCACCGCGCCGATCGCGCCGAACAGGCCCCACCACACATTCGGGAACAGGCGCCGCAAAGGCAATTTGCCGACCTGCTCGGCCAGGTCGCTGGCGCGCAACAGCACCGTCTGCGAATCCAGCGAAGCCTGGTTGGCCGCCTGCTTCACGTCGGCGATGTTGCCGGCGGCAGCGACCAGTTTGGCGACCGGATCGGCCAGCTTGCTCCAGTTGGCGTCCATTTCGGTGAGGATCTTGTGCGCATTCGCGTCGGCGATCGGTTTCACGCCGCTGTCGGCGTTGCCCACGAGCAGACCCTTCAACACGCTGCCGTACAACTCGGCATCGCGGGACAGGCCATCGGCCGCCGATTGCGCGGAATCGCCGCCCTGCAGCACTTCCTGCACGCGGCGGATGATGCGGTCAGCCGACAGCATCTGGCGCGACGTTCCGAGCATCTGATCGGAACTGGCGTTGCGCTGCTGCAGGATGTTCACGACCTGCTCCATGCTCGAGTTGAGCAAGGGTATCTGCTGTGACAGCGTGCCGGCACGTTGCCCGGAATCGAGCACGACAGCCTTGTTGGAGAGGATCTTGCTGATGTCAGTGTCGAGCTGTTTCCAGGAACTGTCGAGGGCAGTCACGGCGCGGCCGACCGTTGTGGCGTTGTTGTCGCCATAGCCATGCATGCCGCTCGCGAGGTCGCCCTGATTCAGTCGCTGCACCGCCGAATCGATCGAGTTGCGATCACCTTCCAGCTCCTTGAAGGACTCGATGTTGCCGCCTGCGGATTCCAGCGCGAATTTCGCCGTCGATTGCGACAACACCTGGATCTGCGTGGTCAGCGTGACCGCCTGCCGATCCTCGCCGTTCTTCTGGTTGAGCAGGAAGAAATCCACTGCTGCAAAGCCGATCGCAATCAGCAGCAGGACAATGAGTACGGTCGTATAGCTCCGTTCCCTGCTGGCGCCCCCTGTAGTGCTCATGTTCACCTCGTCCGTCTACACCTGGCCGACCCCGCTTCATCGAGCGGATACCGACCTGCGACTTGCTGCCCCAAATTTCCGGCCACGACGGGCGCCGGCCCTTCAATAAGCTGAAACGTGATCGGATATCAGGCCGCGGCCTGACGGAAATCCGGTGCGCGCACCAGCCGGTTCATGCTGAAAATCGCCAGTTGCTGTTCACCCACCCGGCTCTCGACGAAGCGGGTGAGCCGCGGATCATCCTCGCGCTCGGCCTCGCGCCGCTGCTCCTCATCCACCGTACGCTGGCCCAATACCTCATCCACCAGCAACGCCACGTTGCCACCACCCTGGCGCACGACCAGCAGACGGGCGCGATCGGAATGCTGCGTACGCTCGCCAAACAGGAAGCGGGCAAAATCGATCACTGGCACCAGATTGCCGCGCACATTGGCCACGCCGAGCAGCCACGGCTGGGTACCCGGCACCGGGGTGAGCACCGGCACCGCCAGCAACTCGTTGATTTCATCGATGCCGCTGACCAGCAGACGCGAACTGACGCGAAAACCGATGCCGCGCCACAACCCTGGCGCTTCCAGCTTGCCCTGCGATTCGGAGGCATGTGCCAGCGACAGCCGCTCGTAGCGGGCCAGGATTTCGAATGGAGTGCGGTTGACGGACTGGTTCATGTCGAACTCGGCAACAAATCGTTGATGCAAGCCAGCAATGCTTTCTCGTTCACCGGTTTGGTGATGAACGCGCGGGCACCCTGACGCAAACCCCAGACCTGGTCGGTCTCCATCGACTTGGTCGTGATCATCACGATCGGCACCGACGCCGTCAGCGGATCACGGGTCAATGTGCGGGTCGCCTGAAAACCGTTCATGCCCGGCATGATCACGTCCATGATGATCAGATGAGGCAACTTGGCGCGTGCGTGCTCGATACCCTCCTCGGCACTGCCCACGGAGGCGACCTGATGACCGGCACGTTCAAGCAGTGTGGTGAACACGCGCACGTCGGTCGGCGAATCGTCGATGATGAGAATATTGGCCACGCCCCCCCCAAATCTGCAGTCAGTGGCTCGGGACCGTGCTGACATGGCGGTGGATGGCGCCCAGCAGTTCGTCTCGCGTGAACGGCTTGGTCAGATACTGTTCGGCACCCACAATGCGGCCGCGCGCCTTGTCGAACAGGCCGTCCTTCGAGCTAAGCATGATCACCGGCGTGGCACGAAATTGCGGGTTGTTCTTGATCAGCGCACAAGTCTGGTAGCCATCCAGCCGCGGCATCATGATGTCGACGAAGATGATCGCAGGCTTCTGGTCGGAGATCTTGGCCAGCGCCTCGAACCCGTCGACCGCGGTCAGCACCTCGCAACCTTCCTTCTTCAGCAAGGTTTCCGCTGTTCGACGGATGGTCTTGGAGTCATCGATCACCATGACCTTGAGACCAGCCAAGTCATTAGTACTCACGTTCAAATTCACTTACTCCCCCTGCGGCCCGCCCCGAGCTCAGGATAGACACCAAGACATGCAACAGCCATGCCGCCTGATGCACATGTAAAGAAATACGAAAACGAATCAACCGATATCCGCTCTGCGGCGGCGCATCCGAGACTTTGTGTTTACTGCCTGTCCGCCGAAACTGTCAAGCAATAATCATTGACACAGAGATATGGTACGCACAACGTGACCCATATTGGCACCATCTGGCGAACTGCGACAGCATCAACTTGTCGCGACCGATCGACTCGGCGACCATCCACCTCGATCATGCCCGCCTGACGATTCAAACCTGCCTGCACGGCTTGCGCATGCCCAGGCCACCAACGGAGAACCCTGATGACCCTTTCGGTCGCCGTGCTGATGGACCCCATCGGCGCGATCAAGATGGCCAAGGACACCAGCCTTGCCATGCTGCTGGAGGCCCAGCGCCGCGGCCATGCGTTGCACTATCTCGAGCAGGGCGATCTGGCGCTGCGCGATGGCGCACCGTGGGCGCGGATCGCACCACTCAGCGTGAGCGACGATCCCCGGCACTGGTACACGCTGGGCCAGCCGCAATGGCGTGATCTGCGTGAACTCGATGTGGTGCTGATGCGCAAGGATCCGCCGGTCGACGCCCAGTTCATCTACGACACGATGGTGCTGGAAGCGGCACAGCGCAGCGGCGTCAGCGTGATCAACGACCCGCAGGCTTTGCGCGACTGCAACGAGAAACTGTTCGCGCTGGCCTTCCCGCAGTGCATTGCGCCGACCCTGGTGGCGCGCGATGCGGGCGAACTGCGCCGATTCACCCGGGAACACGGCGAAGTGGTGCTGAAACCGCTGGACGGCATGGGCGGGCGTGGCATCTTCCGGGTCAGGGCGGGCGACAGCAACCTCAACTCGATGCTGGAAACCCTGCTCGGCGGCGGCGTCCATGGCGAGGGGCGGCAACTGACCATCGCGCAGAAGTACATCCCCGAGATCACGGCCGGCGACAAGCGCATCCTGGTCGTCGACGGCACGCCAGTGCCGTATGCGCTGGCGCGCATCCCGCAGGGCAACGAGTTCCGCGGCAACCTTGCCGCTGGCGGCCGCGGCGAAGGCGTGCCGCTGTCCGAACGCGATCGCTGGATCGTGGCCCAGGTGGCGCCGGAACTGCGCCGACGCGGCCTGCTGTTCGTCGGACTGGACGTGATCGGCGACTACCTGACCGAGATCAACGTCACATCCCCGACCTGCGTGCGCGAACTGGATGCGCAGTTCGGGCTTAATATTGCTGGTCAGCTGTTCGACGTCATCGAGCAGCACGCCTTCGGAAAACGCGCCACGTGAGCACCACCGCAACCGTCACTGCCGCAACCGTCACCTCGATGCCTGTCACATCGGCGCCCAACCCCATCGGCGCCACCATGCTGTTTTCGCTGCTGCTGCACGGCGTGTTGTTGCTGGGCATCACGTTCCACTTCGCCCAGATCAAGCCCAGTCTGCCGACGCTGGACGTGACGCTGGTCAACGTGGCCAACCAGGAGGCGCCGGACAAGGCGGATTTCCTGGCCCAGGCCAACAACCGTGGCGGTGGTCAGAGCGACCACGCCGCGCGGCCATCGGAGATTTTCTCGGGCGCACTGCCCAGGCCGGACCCGGGTACGGCAGCACAATCGGTGGAAGCCACCACGCCACAGCCACGGGAGGCCACGCCGACCCGGATGGTTACCACCAGCGGCGCGACCGACTTCAGCGTCACCAGCGATACCGCGCAGACCCGAGCCGATCCACAGGATCAGACCCCGGCGGCTGCCGAGTTGCGGCGCCAGCAGGCCATCGCCCAGCTGGCCGCCGAGCTGCGCCAGCAGAACGAAGCCCTGGCCAAGCGACCGAAGAAGAAATTCATCTCGGCGAATACCAGGGAATACGTCTACGCCAGCTACATGCGCGGCTGGTCGGATCGGGTGCAGCGGATCGGCAACCTCAACTACCCGGACGAAGCACGCCGGCGCAAGCTGTATGGCGATCTGCTGCTCACCGTTGGCCTCAACCGCGACGGCGGCATCAGCAGCATCACGGTCATCAAGAGTTCCGGCCAGCCTCTGCTGGACGCCGCTGCCGAACGCATCGTGCGGCTGGCGGCGCCGTTTCCGCCATTGCCGAAGGACGTCAACGTGGACCAGCTCTACATCACGCGCACCTGGCAGTTCCTGCCCGGCGATGTGCTGCAAAGCAGATAAGGATGCAATAGCCCGGCAACCGCGCAGCACCGGCCGGCCGGGCTTACAATGCAACGCATGAGTACCACCGCACCGAACACCCTGACCGGGCATTTCCTGATCGCCATGCCGAACCTGGCCGATCCGCCGTTCTCGCGTGGCGTGGCGTTGCTGTGTCAGCACGACGAGGATGGCGCGGTCGGCCTGCTGGTGAACCAGTTGTCCGAATATCGGCTCGGCGACGTGCTGGCGCAGATGAAGCTGGAATGCATGGACAGCGAACTGGCCGATGCGCCGGTGCTGATCGGTGGCCCGGTGCAGCAGGAACGCGGCTTCGTGCTGCACCGCGAACCGGGCTGCTGGGAATCCAGCTACCGCATCAACACCGAATGGTCGGTCACCACCTCGCGCGACATCCTGGTCGCGATGGCCGCCGGCGAAGGCCCGCGCCAGGCCGTCATGGCACTCGGTTACGCGGGCTGGGACGCCGGCCAGCTGGAACAGGAACTGATGGCCAATGCGTGGCTCACCGCCGAGGCCAGCGGACGGGTGGTGTTCGACACCCCGCTGGAGGAACGCTGGAGCGCCGCCGCCGGACTGGTCGGGGTCGACCCGCGCCAGTTGTCCGGCTACGCGGGCCACGCATGAGCTGTGTGTTCGGTTTCGACGTCGGCAGCCGACTGACCGGCGTGGCTGTAGGCAATGCATTTACCGCCAGCGCGCGCGCGCTGGCCACCATCACCATGCGCGAGGGCGAGCCGGACTGGAGCCGGCTCGATGCCCTGCGCAAGGAATGGCTGCCGGATACCCTGGTGATCGGCCTGCCGCTGACGCTCGATGGAGGTGAGCAAGCCGCCAGCCGCAACGCGCGCCGTTTTGCCGCCCAGTTGCAGCAGCGCTATTGTTTGCCTGTGCTGTTCGTCGACGAACGGCACAGCTCGCGGGAAGCGGCAGACCGCTTCGCCGCCGCGCGCGCCGCCGGACTCAGGCGACGCCGCGATGCCGCCACGATCGATGCGGAAGCTGCCGCGGTGATCCTGGAGCGCTGGCTGATCGAAACTCCCGCGTCAGCGTCCGGCGCGATTGAACGCTGAGCGCCGCGTTCCCCTCCCACCTTCAAACCAGCCGAAATGAGCCCTCGATGAGCCCTCGCCTGCGCCACCTCACCACCCTGGAAAACCTGCCGCGCGCCACCATCGAGCGCCTGCTCGACCGCGCCGAGGCGTTGCGCGATGCCTGCGCGCACGGCACCCGCAAGCTCGACGTGCTGACCGGGCGCACCGTGCTGAACCTGTTCTTCGAGCCATCCACGCGCACGCGCACCTCGTTCGAGCTGGCGGCGCGCCGGCTCGGCGCCGACGTGATCAATTTCGACCTCGGCTTCTCCTCCACCAGCAAGGGCGAGGAGCTGTTCGACACGCTGCACACGCTCGAGGCCATGCACCTGGACGCGATCATCGTGCGCCACAAGCATTCGGGCACGCCGGACGAGCTGGTGCGCCACGCGATGAGTGGCGTATCGGTGATCAATGCCGGCGACGGCAACCGCGCGCACCCCACCCAGGGCCTGCTGGATGCGCTGACGATCCGGCAACATCGGCCGGATTTCGAGAACCTCACGGTGCTGATCTGCGGCGACATCAAGCATTCGCGCGTGGCGCGCTCGGACATCCACGCGTTGAGCGCCCTGGGGGTAAAGGGAATCCGTCTGTGCGGCCCGTCCGCGCTGATGCCGGCCGAGGAGGAATTTCCGCAGGTCCGCCAGTTCGACGATTTCGACCAGGCGATCAACGGTGCCGATGCGGTCATCATGCTGCGCCTGCAAAAAGAACGCATGGCGGCGACCGAGCTACCCGACGAAGCGGCATATTTCAGCCGCTACGGTCTGGATCGGCGG
>Ga0208589_1000633_pt1 | contig 16181 bp, 15 predicted proteins | sample NGESurshal092012_2_FD_184486 | JGI IMG/M metagenome (GOLD analysis project Ga0208589, IMG submission 184486) | Arctic peat soil microbial communities from Barrow, Alaska - NGEE Surface sample F53-2 shallow-092012 (SPAdes) | ecosystem: Environmental > Terrestrial > Soil > Wetlands > Peat ... | reverse complement strand
CCGTCTTGTGCAGCCCTAGCACGCCCAGGAACCCGGCCACGGCCCCGGCGGCGACCAGCCACGGCGCACGCTTCATTGGGTGCTCCCCATCTGTGCTCTCCTCAGCGAACAGGGCGCCCGGTCAGCGGGCGCGGTCAGAGTGCGAATGCCTCGTGATGGATGGCCTCGTCCGGGATACCCAGGTTCCGTGCGGTATCGACGACCGAGGCGACGAACCCCTCCGGCCCGCAGACGTACACATCGCGGTGGGCCAGATCAGGCACCAGCCGCGGCAGCGAAACCTCGTTGATGGCCGCCTCCTCGCGGGAGCCGACCAGCTCATGGATCGTCCCCCGGCGGTGCTTGACCAGCTCCCGGACCTCGGTGCTGAGCACCAGGTCCGCGGGCTGGCTGGCGCGGAGCAGGACCACCGGAGCGCTGCCCCGGGGCAGATCTTCGAGCAGCGCCCGCAGCGCGGTGACCCCGATCCCGGCCGCCACGAGCAGGGCCCGGGGGCGCCGCTGGGCGTACCGGGTGAACGCCCCGTACGGGCCCTCGATGGCGATCTTGGTGCCGGGCCGGATGCTGGCCAGCGCGGAAGAGTGATCTCCCACCGCCTTCACGGTCAGCCGCAGGTACGGGGGCTGCGGCAGCGCGGACAGCGAGTACGGGTGGGACTGCCACCACAGTCCCCTGGAAAGGAACCGCCAGCAGAAGAACTGCCCGCCGGACACCGCCAGCCGGTCCAGGCGGCGGCCGGAGCAGATGACGGACACTACGCCGGGCCCCTCCCGGCGCACCTCGGTGACCGTCAGCCGGTGCCTGAGGCTCCGGACGACGGGCAGGCCGAACCGGTAGCAGAGGACCAGGCCCGCAGTCGCCGCCCAGGCCACCGACCAGACGGCCTGGGTCAGCGGGTGACCCACGAACGCCGGGCCCAGGACGATGACGTGGGCAAACGAGATAGCCAGCGCCAGGTACATCCACAGGTGGATCAGCCACCAGGTCTCCCGGCGCAGCCTGCGCCGCACGGCGCGCACCGAGATGATGCCGATCAGGCACATCAGGGCGAGGCCGATGGTGGCGGTCAGCATGTCCGGGTACCTGGTCAGCAGGACGCCAGCCTCATGCCACACCCCGGTCCGTGCCGCCTCGGCGTAACCCAGGGTGAGGAACAGGGCGTGCGCGGCGAGCAGGCTGATCGGCCACGGGGCGATCGCGCGGTGCAGGCGGAGCAGGCCGTCCTGGCCCGCTACCCGCTCCACGAACGGGATGCGGCTGACCAGGAGAACCATGATCAGGGCCAGGTAGGTGCCGATCATGCCGGCCAGGCTGCCCGCGTAGGTGAGCGCCCCACCGCGGGCGGACAGCTGGCTGGCGGGCTGGCTGGTGATGGTGACGGCCAGGGTGGCCCCGAGCCCGGCCCCGGCGACGAGCAGCGCGAGACGTGCGAGCGCCGGGTGCGGCCGGCGGGTGGCTGGACTGCGGGCAGGCCGACGCTTGCGGTCGGCGGGCGATTTCGGCGCGCCAAAGGCCACCGGCGATGCACTCATGGCCGTCAACCTGGCAGCGGAAGCTATCCGTGGTGTCGCTAAATCCTCTGAGTTCCCTCTGCGCTGCCCCGGAACTCGCCTGACCGTCCTGAACTGGGCAGACATCGGTATGCGCCGGGTAAAGGGAGGCCAGATTCAGCGGGCGGACGGGCTGGGCGCCCGGCTGGCTGAGCGCCTGGGGTCAGAGGCCGGGAGCGCCCCAGACGGCGAACCAGCGGGTCAGGTCAGGCTCCCATTTGAGGTCCACGCCCACCTCGTCGCGGACCCGTGTTTCCAGGAAGTTGTCCCGCTGCTCCCCGGTCTTAGGCACGAACGGGTAGAAAGTGCCCCGCTTGTAGAGATAGACGATGCCCAGCCGGTGCACCGTGTCGCTGGTGAAGCTGACCAGGGTGCACAGCAACTGCGGCCCGAACCCGCCCTCAGCCAGCGAGGAGTTCACCGCGTGCAGGTCGGTGACCAGAGCCTCGAAGTCATCCTTGGCGTGCCGGCAGGTCAGCCATGTGAACCCGTAGGAGTCCGTGCTCACCTCGACCGAGGCCGTGCCGGAGCCCATATTAAGCAGCTCACGGACGTCCTTCTCGATGTCCCCGAACGCCTTGCCCTCAACGGCCCGGAAGCAGACGGAGCCGGTGCCGGTAGGCACCAGGTCCATCCCGGCCTCCAGCGTCACCGCCGCGGTGGGCAGGGAGAACAACTCGTCCAGGTTCGGCTGGGCCGGCTTGCTCCGGCCCAGGATCGTATCGAGGAATCCCACTGGGCTACTTGCTCAGCTGTTCGGAGATTTCCGACAGCTGGCGCAGCCGGCGCTCCAGCGACGGGTGCGTGGAGAACAGCTGGTTCAGGCTGAACTCCTTGCCGTTCGCCTTGAACGCCGGGATGAAGTAGAACGCGTTCAGCGGCTCGGCGGCGCGCAGGTCCTTGGTCGGGATCGCGTTCATCGACCCGCTGACCTTCTGCAGCGCACTGGCCAGGGCGGACGGCTGCCCGGTGAGCAGCGCTCCGGCCCGGTCGGCGGCGAGTTCACGGTAGCGGGACAGCAGCCGGATGAGCAGGAAGCTGACCGCGTACACCACGACACCGACCACCATGACGATCAGCAAGATCGGGATCGCTCCGCCGTTGTTGTTGTTGCCGCCGCGGCCACGCCCGCCTCCACCGAACAGCTCGCCGTAGAAGGCGAACCGAATCAGCAGGGCGGCGATGATGCCGATGAACGAGGCGATGGTCATCACCGCCACGTCCTTGTGGGCCACGTGGGACAGCTCGTGGGCCAGCACGGCCTCGAGCTCTCGGTCGTCCAGATTGCTGTCGAGCAGGCCGGTCGTCACGACCAGGACTGAGGTCTTAGAGTTTCGCCCGGTAGCGAACGCGTTCAGCATCCGGGACGGCGCGACCGCGACCCGCGGCTTAGGCATGTTGGCCAGCGCGACGAGCCGGTCCACGATCCCGTGCAGCCTCGCCGCCCGCGGGTCGTCCTCCGGTGTCACCACGACAGCCCGCGCAGTGCTGAGCGCGATCTTGTCGGAGTAGAAGAAGGAGCCGACCCCCAGGGCCACGCCGAGCAGCACCGCGAAGAAGATGATGCCGCTGCCCGATGCGTAATGCCCCAGGCGGAGCACCAGCACCAGAGCGGCGATGAAGGCGACGAACACGAGTCCGAGGAGCAACATCGTCAGGGTCATCCGCGCCGTGAGTCCCCTGTCAGGCGCATAGCGAGTCTTCGCCACCGCGCCGCCTCCGTTCTGTCAGCTGGCCTGGCCAGCTGAGCTTTAGCCGGCTTCGCTCTCGAAGCCATCCCATTTCATTATCAGGCCGAGGCTGAGCGGAATTCCCACGATGCGCCGCCCCGTCAGAGCCGGGATTCTGCCCGGTGACCGCGCCCGTTTTCAGCGGGCCGGCGAAGCGGTCGCAGGTGGCCTTCCGGCCGGCCAGCAACCTGGTCATCCTCCCCCAGGAACGTCCACCTGTCAGTGTGCACCGGCCAGCTGAAAGTTTGCTGAGTCAACCCTGAAAGCGGGGTGAACCCCGGCCCACTGGAAGATGATGACCGCCAGCCCGGGAGGGGAAGCGTCAGCCCGGGATGAGGCCATCCTCCGAGAGCAGGCCACGCACGTCATCCATGCTGGCATCGGAGTACGGCAGAATCACGTCCGACGATTCCAACGAATCCGCTGGAACTGGTGTTCCCGCGTCGCGCACCCGCTCCAGCATCTCGGCCAGGACCGGGCGGAAGGCGGACTCGTCCCCGGAGCTCACCGCCGCCTCCAGCTGGGCGTCCAGCTCGTTCAGCTCACCAGCCAGGCTGTCGTCCACGGCCAGCTGGCCCTCGCCGAGGATCCGGATGATCATGACCCGTCACCAGCCTGCGGCTGCTCAGCAGGCTGCTCAGCAGGCGCAGCCTGCTGAGCAGGCGCAGCCTGCTGGCCGTTCCCGGCCGCCCCCGACGCGGAGCCCTCGATCTCCCGGGGCGCCTCGCCCTGGCCCAGCTCTCCCTTGAGCCGTTCCAGCTCCCGATCCACGTTGTGATTCGAGCCCATCTGGTCCAGCTCGCGCTGGATGTCGTCGTTCGGCTGCGCGGTCACGTCTTCCAGGGCACCGGAGGCCATCAGCTCGTCGATGGCACCGGCCCGGGCCTGCATCTGGGCGGTCTTGTCCTGGGCGCGCTGCACCGCCATGCCCACGTCGCCCATCTCCTCGGAGATGCCGGACACGGCCTCGCCGATCCTGGTCTGGGCCTCAGCAGCGGTGTAGGTGGCCTTGATGGTCTCCTTCTGCGTGCGGAAGGCCTCCACCTTGGACTGCAGCCGCTGGGACGCGGCGGTCAGCTTTTCCTCGTCCGCTTGCAGCGACTGGTACTGCGTCTGCAGGTCGCTGATCTGGGTCTGCAGCGCCGACTTGCGGGTCAGCGCCTCCCGGGCGAGGTCTTCCCGCCCGCTGCCCAGCGCCTGGCGGGCCTGGCCGTCTAGCTTGGCCTGCTGCTGCTGCAGACTGTTCATCTGGAGCTCGACACGCTTACGCGACGTGGCTACGTCGGCGACGCCCCGGCGGACCTGCGTCAGCATCTCGAGCTGGCGCTGGTAGGAGTAGTCCAGGGTCTCGCGCGGATCTTCCATCCGGTCCAGGGCCTTGTTGGCCTTGGCCTTGAAGATCATCGAAACCCGCTTCACCACGCTCATCGGCGCGACCATCCCCTCATCGTGTAGCGCTGCCGCCAGCCACCTGCGGCACACGGGCCTGCACCCCCCGTGCTGCGGCCGCCGCGCCTGCAGGCTGGTGGCACACAGCCTACGCGGTCAAACTCAGCGCAGCCATCACGGCGGGAAGGCTCGCGGTCTGGTGATCCGCGGCCTTCGTCCCGGTAGGCTAAGACGGTGTTCAGACGACGTAGCACGGCCACCCAGGACTCGACGGCCGAGGGCACCGCCAGCGCTTCCGCGACCGATCAGGCCGAACGCGCTCCGACCTCGGTAACCGCAGGTAAGGGCAAGCCCACGCCCAAGCGCAGCGAGGCGGAACGCCAGCGCCGGTACAACGCCCCGGGAGACCGGAAAGAGGCGATGCGCCAGTCGCGGACCAGGGACCGCTCGGCGCGGGCCCGCAAGACAGAGGCCATGCGGCGCGGCGAGGAGTGGGCGCTGCCTGCCAAGGACAGGGGCCCGGTCCGGGCGCTGACCCGCGACTTCGTGGACTCACGGCGGCGACTGAGCGAGTTTTACATGTACGGCCTGGTCGTCCTGCTGTTCCTGCTGTTCCTGCGGAGCCCGGTGATGCAGACGGTGCTGCCCGTGATCCTGCTCGCGATGGTAGTGATCATGATCGTGGAGGGGTATTTCGTGGGCCGCAGGGTCACCGCCCTGGCCAGTGAGCGCTTCCCCGGGGAGAGCACCCGGGGGATCAAGATGTACGCGGCCATGCGGGCCCTGCAGATCCGCCAGCTGCGCTTCCCCAAGCCGAGGGTGAAGCCGGGCGCCACGGTCTGACCGCACCCTGCCCCCAGGCGCGGGCCGGCGCGGGACAGGCCCTAATGTCGTGCGGTATGGAATATCGCCATCTGGGCCGCAGCGGTCTGAAAGTCAGTGAACTCGCCTACGGGAACTGGATTACGCACGGTTCCCAGGTCGAGGAAGACGCTGCCCGGGCCTGCGTCGCGGCCGCCCTGGACGAGGGCATCACCACGTTCGACACGGCCGACGTCTACGCCGGGACCCGGGCCGAGGAAGTCCTCGGCCGCGCGCTGCACGGGATCCGCCGTGAGTCCCTCGAGATTTGCACCAAGGTCTACTGGCCGACCGGCCCCGGGCCCAACGACCGCGGCCTGTCCCGCAAGCACATCATGGAGTCGGTGCACGGGTCGCTGCGCCGGCTCCAGACCGACTACCTGGACCTCTACCAGGCGCACCGCTACGACCACGAGACCCCGCTCACCGAGACCCTGCGCGCCTTTGAGGATCTGGTCCGCCAGGGCAAGGTGCTGCACGTCGGCGTGTCCGAGTGGCGCGCCGAGGAGATCACCGCCGCGCTGCGGATCGCCGACGACATGGGTTTCGACCGGATCGTCTCCAACCAGCCGCAGTACAACATGATCTGGCGGGTGATCGAGTCCGAGGTGATTCCCCTGTGCGAGGAAGAGGGGATCGGCCAGATCGTCTTCTCCCCTATCGCTCAGGGCGTGCTGACCGGCAAGTACCGGCCGGGCGAGCCGGTCCCCCCTGAGTCACGGGCCACCGACCCGAGCGGGTCGGGGTTCGTCCGGCGCTTCCTCAACGACGACCTGCTCGGCCGGGTGGCCGCCCTGGAACCGATCGCCAAGGAGGCGGACCTGACCATGGCCCAGCTGGCGGGGGCCTGGGTGCTGCAGAACCCGGGCGTGTCGGCGGCCATCATCGGCGCGACCCGTCCGGAGCAGGTCCGGGAGAACGTCAAGGCCGCCGGGGTCCAGCTGGACCCTGAGGTGGTCCGGCGGATCGACGAGGCCCTGGGGGACGCGATCCAGCGCGACCCGGCGCTCACCAAGAGTCCGGCTTCGCGCCCCTGACCCGGCGTTACGCTGACCCGGCGTTACGCGTCGGGGTGCAGGCTCATCGGGCCGTACTCGACCCGGTCCTCCTCGAGCAGGGTCACCTGGTCCACGCCGCCGGCCAGCAGCTCGCGCCAGTTCTCGCCGAGCCAGCTCTCCGCATCGCCCTGGCTGGGGAACGTTTCCCTCGGCACTCCCCGGGACGGCACCAGGGTCCCGTCCGTCGTCTCGAACTGCCAGGTCCAGGCCATGTCCTTGCCGCCTCCTAAGTACGCGGTAAGCGACAGTAGCCCACCTGGCGCGGCGGCCGCGCACGCGCCCGGAGAAGTGACACTCCGCCGCTTATTGCCTGGGGAGCGCTATTTATGGTCTGCTATCCGAGACGGGGGATGGGTCGCATATGGATGCACCCTGCCGAACGCCAGCAAAGGCGGCCGGGAAACTGTTAAGTTCTACGGGCAGCCCTGAGCCGGGCGCCGCGGCACGTGTCCCCCCGGCTCAGCCCCGGGAGCAAGGTGGTGACGACATGGCGCGCGTTGTCGTCGTTGGTGATCTGATGACCGACACGGTCGCCCACGCGGCCCTTCCGCTGGCGAAGGGCAGCGATACGCCGGCCACGGTCAGCATGCACGGTGGCGGCTCTGGCGCCAACATCGCAGCCTGGCTGGCCGCCGATGGCGGCGAAGTAGCCTTCGTCGGCCGCCGCGGCGCGGACATCGCCGGCCGCAACCGGGACATGGAACTGATGGGCTACGGCGTGGACGCCCGGCTGGTCATGGATCCGGACCGGCCCACCGGGACCTGCGTGGTCATGGTCACCCACAAGGGCGACCACACGATGATGTCGGACCCGGGCGCGAACGCCGCGCTGCATCCTGATGACCTGCCCAAGGACCTCTTCGCACCGGGTGCCCACCTGCACATGTCGGGCTACACGCTGCTGAACGAGGGATCCCGGGGCGCCGCCCTGGCGGCGTTCGCGCACGCTGGCCGGGCCGGCATGACGATCTCGGTGGACGGCGCCTCGGCCGCGCCGCTGGAGCGAGTCGGGGCCGAGCCGTTCCTCGAGATGACCAACGGGGTCACCCTGCTCCTGGTCAACGCGGATCAGGCGACGGTGCTCACCGGCCGGGAAGACCCCGAGTCTGCCGCGCACGTCCTGACCGCCTGGTACCCGGAAGTCGTGGTGAAGCTCGCTGCGGACGGGGCGCTCTACGCGAACGGCCGCCCGGACCCGGTCCGGTCCCTCGCCCTGCCCGTCGAGACGTTCGTGGACGGAACCGGGGCCGGGGACGCCTTCTGCGCCGGCTTCCTTCCCGCCTGGCTCGACAAGAAGCCGCCGCTTGAGGCGCTTGGCAGCGGATGCCGCCTGGCCGCGAACGCGCTCGGCATGGTCGGTGCCCGCCCCGCACTCTGATCCTGGCCCGGACGGTGGGCCGGGCGCGGAGGCTGGGGCCGGCGGAGCTGGTGGGCCTGGCGGGGCCGGTGGGCCTGGCGCTGGGCCTGGCACGCGGGCCGCTTTCCTTGACGGCCTTTTCTCCCTGGACGGCCGGGTGGCCCTGGTCACCGGGGGCAGCTCCGGCATCGGCCAGGCCATGGCCCGTGCCCTCGCCCTGGCCGGCGCCCGGGTCGTACTCCTGGCCCGCGGTGCGGAGGGCCTCGCCAAGGCCGCCGCGGCGATCCGGTCCGCCGGCGGCACCGCCGCCTGGGTCCGGGCCGATCTCGCCGACCCGGCCGCGGCGCAGCGCGCGGCCGAGGAGTCGGTGGCGGCCTACGGAGAACCGGACATCCTGGTAAACGCGGCCGGCGCCAACCCCCGCCCGCCGCTCGGCGAGCAGACCCTGGAGCAATGGGGCGACGTGATGGCGGTGAACCTCACCGGCCCGTTCGTGCTCGGCCAGCGTTTCGGGCCCGCGATGGCCCGGCGCGGCTGGGGCCGGATCATCAACGTCGCCTCCCAGCAGGCGGTCCGGGCGTTCGGCAACAGCGGCGGGTACGGGGCCTCCAAGGCCGGGCTCACCGGGCTCACCCGGTCCCAGTCTGAGGCCTGGGCCAGCCACGGCGTGTGCTGCAACGCGATCACGCCCGGGTTCGTGGCCACCCCGCTCACCGAGGTCGTGGCCCGCGACCCGGTGCGCTCCGCGGCCCTGGCCGCCCGCACCATGATCGGCCGCAACGGCGAGCCCGCGGACTTTGAGGGCGTGACCGTGTTCCTGGCCAGCCGGGCCAGCGGCTACATCACTGGCCAGCTCATCTTCGTCGACGGCGGCTTCTCCGTCACGTAGCAGCGGCACGCAGGCGCCACGGTTCCGCCTATGTTCCCCGGCTGGTCCGGTACCGGCTGCGCTGGTCCGGTACTGGCCGTTCAGCCTGCGCGGCGGAGCTGGAAGCCCCAGTTCAGTATCCGCTCGGCATCTTGCGCGCCGGCTGCCGGGCCGGAAGCGGGGCTGTCCAGCACGACCCCGATCAGCGCCCGGCCGTTCCTGATCGCCTCGAACAGCAGACAGTGCCGGGCGTCATCGGTGTATCCGGTTTTTATCCCGATGGCGCCCCGGTACGAGCCGATCAGCTCGTCGGTGCTGTCCCACCAGTACCCGTGATGCCCCGGGCCCTTCGCCAGGTGGTAGAAGGGACGGTCCACGATCGACTGGAACGCCGGGTACCGCATCGCCGCCTGGCCGAGCGTGAGCAGATCGGACGGCGTGGAGTATGTCGAGGTCTCGGTGGGATAGGGAAGCCCGTCAGGTGAGGTGAAATGAGTGTGCCGCATGCCCATCCGGGCCGCGGTCGCATTCATCCGCGCGATGAAGGCCTTCAGGCCAGGCCCGTAGAAGTTCGCGAGGGTATACGCCGCATCCGCCCCTGAAGGCAGCAGCAGCGCCTCCAGTAGCTCATGCGCGGTGAGCACATCTCCCGGGCGCAGCGCCGCGGTTTCGCCTCCGTATTTCCAGGCGTAGGTGACGGCCGCCTTCGGCACCCGGATCCGCCGGCCGAGGTCTCCGCTCTGCAGCACCAGCAGAGCCGTCATCACCTTGGTTACGCTCGCCATCGGCCGTTCGGTGTCCACGTCCCGGCCCCACAGCAGCTGGCCGGTCGATGCGTCGGCCAGCACCGCGCCCTTGGCCTTCACGTGGCCAGGAGCGCCGGTCACCTCGATCTGCGGGCTGACGGCCGGGCGGGACGGGGAGGACGTGACGGGTACCCGCGTCGGGGCCGGGGCCGCCGCAGCCGACTTGGGTGCGGGCGGTGGGCCCTGTCCTGCTGCCGTGGACGCGCAAGCCGTGACACCGCCGATAACCGCGGTAACCGCCGCCAGCAAGACGATCCGTACCCTCCGCCGCATGACTGCCAATGTTGCCACCCCCGCCGGTCCGATTGCGCGCAGGCGAGGTGGCATTTCGGGTGTCGATCGCGTCAACGGCCGCCCGCCACGCGCTGGCGGCAACCTCGCGGACGATCATGGGGCCCGCGCCACGCCAGCCGCGTTGGACATGTCTGTCGCCGTCAGGCGGCACAATGGCGGACATGGCACGACGCACTGCGACACCCCCGCCGCCCGAGGACTTCGAGGAAAACATCGTTGATATCGATGTTGCCGAGGAGATGCGGGGCAGCTTCCTTGAGTACGCCTACTCCGTCATCTACCAGCGGGCGCTGCCCGACGCCCGGGACGGGCTGAAGCCGGTCCAGCGCCGGATCCTGTACCAGATGAACGAGATGGGGCTGCGGCCCGACCGTCCCCACGTCAAGTGTGCCCGGGTGGTCGGCGAGGTCATGGGCCGGCTGCATCCGCATGGCGACAGCGCGATCTACGACGCGCTGGTCCGGATGTCCCAGCCGTGGGCGATGCGGCTGCCGCTGGTCGACGGGCACGGCAACTTCGGTTCGCCTGGCGGGGACGACGCCCCAGCCGCGATGCGCTACACCGAGGCCCGGCTGACCGCGGCGGCCATGGAGATGGTGGCCTCGATCGACGAGGACACCGTCGACTTCCAGCCTAACTACGACGGCAGCGAGACCCAGCCTGAAGTGCTGCCCGCCGGCCTGCCGAACCTGCTGGTGAACGGCACCGCCGGGATCGCCGTGGGCATGGCCACCAACATGGCCCCGCACAACCTCGGCGAGGTGATCGCCGCGGCCCGGCACCTGATCGTTAACCCCGAGGCCAGCCTGGACGAGCTGATGCGCTTCGTGCCCGGCCCGGACCTGCCAACCGGCGGCAAGATCGTCGGCCTCGACGGGATCAGGGAAGCGTATGAGACCGGGCGCGGGATCTTCCGCACCCGGGCCACGGCCCGGGTCGAGAAGCTCACGCCGCGCCGGGACGGCATCGTGGTCACCGAGCTGCCCTACGGTGTCGGGCCGGAGAAGGTCATCGCCCGGATCAAGGACCTGGTCCAGGCCAAGAAGCTGGCCGGGATCGCCGACCTGAAGGACCTGACCGACCGCCATCGCGGGCTGCACCTGGTCATTGAGATCCGGGGCGGGTTCCACCCCGAGGCCATCCTCGACGAGCTCTACCGGCTCACCTCGATGGAAGAGACGTTCGGCATCAACAACGTCGCGCTGGTAGACGGCCAGCCACGGGTCCTCGGCCTGCGCGAGTTGCTGAGCATCTACGTCGACCACCGGATCGAGGTAGTCCGGCGCCGCTGCGAGTTCCGCCGCCGCAAGCGCGCGGACCGGCTGCACCTGGTGGACGGGCTGCTCACCGCGCTGCTGAATATCGACGAGGTCATCCAGGTCATCCGGGCCAGCGACGACTCCGCCCAGGCCAGGGAACGACTCATGTCGGTCTTCGACCTGTCCGAGATCCAGGCGCAGTACATCCTGGACACGCCGTTGCGCCGGCTGACCCGGTACGACCGGCTGGAGCTGGAGCGCGAGCGGGAGACCCTGCAGCGGGAGATCGCCGAGCTGACCGCGATCCTGGAGTCGGAAACCAGGCTCCGTGAGCTGGTCTCCAGCGAGCTGGGCGAGATCGCCGAGCGGTTCGCCAGCCCGCGGCGCACCGTGCTGCTGGAAGGCAGCGGGAAGGCCCGCACGGCGGCGGTGCCGCTCGAGGTGGCCGACGACCCGTGCCTGGTTCTGCTGTCGTCCGCCGGGCTCATCGCCCGGACCGCCACCCAGGCCGCCGGCGAGCCCGCCGAAGGCACGCTGGACGCGGCCGTGCGGGACGGCACACCTCCCGCGCCCGACGCTGGGCCGCGCGCCGCCCACGACGTGATCATCGCCACCGCGGTGACCACCGCGCGCGGGACCACGGCCGTGGTCACCTCCCAGGGCCGGCTGATCCGGATCGGCGTGCTGGAGATTCCCGCCCTGCCGCCCAGCGCCCACTCCCCCGCGCTGGCCGGCGGCGCGCCGATCGCCGAGTTCGTCTCCCTGGAGGCGGGCGAGACCGTGGTGGGACTGGCCGCGCCGGACGGGTCACCAGGCGGGCTGGCCGTCGGTACCACGGGAGGCGTGGTCAAGCGGGTCTCTCCCGACTACCCGGCCAACGCCACCGAGTTCGAGGTCATCTCCCTGAAGGACGGCGACCGGGTAATCGGCGTGGTCCAGCTGGACGGGGAGGATGCGGACCTGGTGTTCATCACCAGCGACGCCCAGCTGCTCCGCTTCCGGGCCGCGGCCGTCCGCCCGCAGGGCCGCGCAGCCGGCGGGATGGCCGGGATCCGGCTCTCCGCCGGGGCGGCGGCGGTCTGGTTCGGCGCGGTGCCAGATACGCCGGCTCGGCCCGGGATCGGCGCGGCCGAGGACGCAGTGGTGGTGACCGTGGCCGGGAGCAGCCACGCGCTGCCCGGGACCGCAGCAGCCACGGTCAAGGTGACCCCGTACCGGGAGTATCCGGCCAAGGGACGGGCCACCGGTGGCGTGCGCTGCCACCGCTTCCTGAAGGGCGAGGACACCCTGGTTCTCGCCTGGGCCGGGCCGGGTCCGGCCCGGGCCGCGACCGATGCGGGCGTCCCGGTCTACCTGCCTGACCCGGAGGGCCGGCGGGACGGCTCCGGGGAGCGTATCCGGCAAGGGCTGGCAGCCCTGGGCGGGGCCGCGCTGCCCCGCTAACCGCTGGGGTGCAGCCACCTCAGGAGATGGGACCGTCAGGAGGCTGCGGGGCCGGACCGGGCCACCGGCCGGCCCGCCGCGGCCGCCAGCGCGGTCAGCAGGTCACGCGGGCCTGCGTAGGGCGGATCACCGAACTGCCACCAGCGCGCGATCTGCAGGCCGCGGGCCCCGGGGTCGAACACCTGGCCACTGAAACAGCCGACCCGGGCCAGCGTGGCCAGATCCTCGTCGTCGGCGGTTAACGTGACCACGAACGCCGCGGCATCCAGCAGCGCCGCGGCGCATCTCGCGGCCCGGACCGGATCGCTGCCGGCGCGGGCCAGCCGCCACGCGGCCTGGGCGCGGAGAAACTCAGCCATCAGAATCTGTCTTGTCACTCTAAGTATCGTACTCTTTACGAAACGTAATTACGCTCATCACGCAGCCCCGTGGCGCCCCGACCGCAGGTCTTCTCCCTCATGAATGTGGGATCGCTGTAGTCAGGACTACCCCGGACTTTCAGCCATGTCCTCGTCCGCGCCCTAGCCCGGTACAGGAGTGAGGGATGCAGACCTATGGGTCTGGCGTGTGAGGGAATCAGCCTGGCCAAGCGCGGCCAGGAAACGTCAGGCGTCGATGCGGGACAGGTCCAGCTCGGCGGCCCCGCCCACGATGAACTCCCGGCGGGGCCCTACCTCGCTGCCCATGAGCAGGTCAAACACCCCGCCCGCAGCGGCCGCGTCCTCGATCCGCATCCGGCGGAGCGTGCGGTGCCGCGGGTCCATGGTGGTCTCGGCCAGCTGCCCGGCGTCCATCTCGCCCAGGCCCTTGTACCGCTGGATCGGCTCCTTCCAGCGCTGGCCCCGCCGCTCCAGCTCGAGCAGCCGGCGGTGCAGCTCGCTGTCGGAATAGGTGTAGTTGTACTTCGGCTGCCCCTTGCGCGGGTTGGACAACTCGATCCGGTGCAGCGGCGGCACCGCGGCGAAGACCCGTCCCGCGTCCAGCATCGGCCGCAGGTAGCGGTGGAACAGGGTGAGCAGCAGGGTACGGATGTGCGCGCCGTCCACGTCGGCGTCGGACATGAAGATGACCCGCTGGTAGCGGGCCGCGTCCAGGTCGAAGGAGGCGCCGGAGCCGGCCCCGATGACCTGGATGATGGACGCGCACTCGGCGTTCTTCAGCATGTCGGCGAGCGACGCCTTCTGCACGTTGAGGATCTTGCCCCGGATCGGCAGCAGCGCCTGGAACTCGGAGTTCCGGGCCAGCTTCGCGGTGCCGAGCGCGGAGTCACCCTCGACGATGAACAACTCGCTGCGGTCGTCGGCGCTGCGGCAGTCCACCAGCTTGGCGGGGAGCGCCGAGGAGGCGAGCGCGGACTTGCGGCGCTGGTTGTCCCGGTGCTCGCGGGCCGCGATCCGGGCCTTCACGGCCGACGCTACCTTCTCCAGCACCGCGCGGGCCTGCTGCTTGCCCGCCCGGCTCCGGGCCTCGAAAACGGCCTGCAGCTCGGTCGCCACCACCTTCGACACGATCCGCGAGGCGGCCGGGGTACCGAGCACTTCCTTGGTCTGGCCCTCGAACTGCGGCTCGGGCAGCCGGACCCCGATTACTGCGGTGAGCCCCTCCAGCGCGTCGTCCTTATTGGCTGGCTCATCGCCGTTCTTCTGCAGCCGGGCCGCGCGCAGCTGCTCGTTCAGCGTCTTAACCAGGGCCCGCTCAAATCCGGCGACGTGCGTCCCGCCCTTGGGGGTGGCGATCACGTTGACGAACGACACGGTCTTGGTGTCGTATCCGGTGCTCCACTGCAGGGCCACGTCGACCTGCAGTTCCCGGTCCACGTCCGTGGGCGTCATGTGGCCCTGCTCGTCGAGCACCGGCACCGTCTCAGTGAACTGGCCGGTGCCGGTGAGCCGCAGCACGTCGGTCAGCGGCTGCCCGGGCGATAGGTAGGCGCAGAACTCGCTGATACCGCCGTCGAACCGGAACTCCGCTTCTTTTTCCGCAACGGAACCCGACCCGCGCTGGTCCCCCGGGCTCTCGGCGTCGTCTTCCGGGGAGCTGTCCGACTGGTGGGCCACCTCCGGCCGCTCGTCCCTGACCCGGATCGTCAGGCCAGGGACGAGGTACGCGGTCTGCCGGGCGCGCTGCACAAGGTCGTCGAAGTCCCAGTCCGCGTCCTTCGTGAACACCTGGCGGTCCGGCCAGAACCGGATTCTGGTCCCGGTCACCTTCCGGGCCACCTTGCGGGCCTGGCGGAGTCCCGGGCCCCGGGTGAAGGACGCCTGCGGGCCCTCGGCGGCGAACTCGCCGGGCACGCCGCGGCGGAAGGAAGCGGCCCACTCGTGCCCTTCCCGGTCGACCTGGACGTCCAGCCGGGCCGACAGCGCGTTCACCACGGAAGCGCCGACGCCGTGCAGGCCACCGGAGGCGGTGTAAGACCCGCCGCCAAACTTGCCTCCGGCGTGCAGCCTGGTCATCACCAGCTCGACGCCGGTCAGCCCGGACTTGGGCTCCACGTCCACCGGGATGCCCCGGCCGTTGTCCCGGACCTCGGCAGACATATCGGGATGTAGTACGACATCGATGGAGGTGCAGTGCCCGCCCAGCGCCTCGTCCACGGAGTTATCGAAGATCTCCCACAGGCAGTGCATTAGGCCCCGCTTGTCGGTGGACCCGATGTACATCCCCGGCCGCTTGCGGACCGCCTCAAGCCCTTCCAGGACCGACAGGTGACGGGCGGTATAGGAGTCCCCGGCGGAGACGGCCGCCAGCGGGGCCGCGGTCCGGCCCGTACGGCCAGTGCCCGTACGGCTAGTGCCCGTGCGGCCTGTTTCCGTGCGGCCAGCGCCAGGGCGGCCTGGGGCTGAGCGGCCAGTACCAGAGCCGCTCTTAACGGGGCCGTCGGTATCGGCGCGGACGGCGGTCACGTGGTTCTCCTCGGTCGGGGGACGGGCGGCGCGAATCGGGGCGGACTTCGGCAGACTAGCTCGCCGATCTGACTACCCGGGGAAGCCACGCCGCGGACATACCCGCCCACCTGGGACAACGCGCCCCCGCTACAGTGGAACAGCGAGGACTACCGCCATCCTCCCATGGCGGGCGTTCGCTTTGGGCGTACGCCGCATCCACACGGGAAGGCATGGGCCTGGCAGAGTGTTGACTAACACGTAGGGCAGAGCCCACCGGCAGATGACCGGTGGCACGACGCGAGGGAGGCGACATGACCGGAGCTCTCGCACCAAGCAGGCCCCTGAATGCGACGGACCTGTGCGACCGGTGTGGTGCCCAGGCTTACGTACGCGTTGTGCTCCCCGATTCTGGGGAGCTGCTGTTCTGCGCCCATCACAGCCGGCAGCATCTTGACGCGCTCGCGAAGCTGGGCGCTGAGATCCAGGACGAAACAGAACGGCTGTCACCGGGCGGGACACGGCGCGAAGGGTAGTCAGGGACGCAACCCGCGGGCGCTGATGCCCACGGGCCGTCTGGACTACCCAGCCTGACGTCGGCGCCGGCAATGTGGCCGGGCCACGTCTGGGCTTCCGCCAGGTGATTCCCGCCGATTACCCGTGAACGTGACAAACGGCTGG
>Ga0208589_1000632_pt1 | contig 16189 bp, 13 predicted proteins | sample NGESurshal092012_2_FD_184486 | JGI IMG/M metagenome (GOLD analysis project Ga0208589, IMG submission 184486) | Arctic peat soil microbial communities from Barrow, Alaska - NGEE Surface sample F53-2 shallow-092012 (SPAdes) | ecosystem: Environmental > Terrestrial > Soil > Wetlands > Peat ... | reverse complement strand
GGCCGAGGAACGCTTCGACGCCCTCGCTGTGGTCCTCGGTAAAACTCGCCAGCGCGAACTGGTCGACGTCCATGTGGCTGGCGAGATCGTCGAGCGCGTGCGCCAGCCGGTTGACGGTCAGCTTTGTCATGGCGACCGATAGCGGTGGCTGAGCCGCGACTTTGGCGGCCATGGCCATCGCGGCATCGAATGCCTTGCCGGGATCGACCACCTCCTCCACCAGACCCCATTGAAGCGCCTCCCCGGCGCTGATGCGCTGGTCGGCCAGGATCACGGCCTGCTTGGTGCGCGCGGGCCCGATCAAATGGAGCATGCGCGGGATGCTCTGCCAGCTCATGTTCATGCCGAGCCCGATCTCGGGCACCCGCAGATGCGCGTTATCAGCCATCACGCGAAAATCCAGCGCGACCGCGAGCGCCACGCCGCCGCCGATACAAAAGCCCTCGATCGCGCCGATGGTGATCTGCTCCATCTCCTGCCAGGCGTGGCTGAGCCGTGGCCCGAGTTTCAAATGCCGGCGCAGCGCTCCGATATCCATGGTCTTGCGCGATTTGCCTTCCGGATCCTTCAGGTCGAATCCGGCGCTGAACGCCTTGGCGCCGCCGGTCAGCACCACGACCGAAGTGTCGCTATCGTCCTCAAAACTGCGGGCGGCGGCGGTGAGCTGGCGTAGCGCTTCCGGCGACAACGCGTTGATGCCGTCGCCGCGATCGAAACGCACCACCGCGATGCGGGCCTCGGGCCCAAGGCCCTTTTCGATGGTTACAAAATTCGTCATGCCGCAAGGCTCCCTGCCCGCTGTTGAGGACAGACCATAGCTCAGCTTTGAGGGCACCGCCTATGCCCGCGCCGACCTCGACAGATCAGGACGATTCCGTTTATCCTCCCAGGTCATGAGCAACAAACACGATCACGACCATTCGCACGACAGCCAGGCGCATTCGGAACTGTCCGAAATGGAGCTGCGGGTGCGTGCGCTCGAAACCATCCTGAGCGAAAAGGGCTATGTCGATCCGGCCGCGCTCGATGCCATCGTCCAGGCCTACGAAACCAAGATCGGCCCGCATAATGGCGCGCAGGTCGTAGCCAAGGCGTGGTCCGATCCGGCATTCAAACGGGCGTTGCTGGAAGACGCCAGCAAGGCGGTCGGCACGCTCGGCCATTTCAGCCGCGTCGGCGATCACCTCGTCGCGGTCGAGAACACGCCGGCCCGGCACAACATGGTCGTGTGCACGCTGTGCTCCTGCTACCCTTGGGAAATGCTGGGGCTGCCGCCGATCTGGTACAAGGCGGCGCCCTACCGTTCCCGCGCCGTCAAGGATCCGCGCGGCGTGCTGGCCGATTTCGGCGTTACGCTGCCGAAGGAAACCGAAATCCGGGTCTGGGACTCGACCGCCGAGACACGCTTTCTGGTGCTGCCGATGCGGCCCAAGGGCACCGAAGGCTGGAGCGAGCAGCAGCTCGCCGACATCGTGACCCGCGACTCCATGATCGGAACAGGTTTTCCGACGACGCCGGGCGCGCCGTCATGAATGGCGTGCACGACATGGGCGGCATGGACGGTTTCGGCAAGGTCGAGCCGGAACCGAACGAGCCGATGTTTCATACCGAATGGGAAAGCCGCGTGCTGGCAATGGTGCGGGCGATGGGCGCGGCCGGCGCGTTCAACATCGACACCTCGCGCTATTACCGCGAGGCGTTGCCGCCCGCGGTCTACATGACCAGCTCCTATTACCGGAAATGGTTCTTAGGGCTTGAGCGGAACCTGATCGCCAAAGGCTATATCACGGCCGAAGAAGTCGCGGCCGAGCATGCCACCACGCCCGCCAAATCGCTCAAGCATGGCAAGTTCACCGTCGATCAGGTCGAGCGCATCATGGCGCGCGGCAAATTCGGTCGTACCCCGACAACGCCGGCGAAATTCAAGTTGGGCGATCGGGTGCGCGCGAAAAACATTCATCCCGCCACGCACACGCGGCTGCCGCGCTATGTGCGCGGCCATATCGGCACGGTCGAGCTCAATCTCGGCTGCAGCGTCTATCCCGACTCGGCGGCGAACGAGGCCGGCGAAAACCCGCAATGGCTCTACACCGTCGTGTTCGACAGCGCGGAGTTGTGGGGGCCGGACGCCGATCCGACGGTGAAGATATCCGTCGACGCGTTCGAGCCTTATCTGGAGCCCGCGTAATGGACGCCGCCGCCGCGGCGCGCGCCACCAGCGCCGTCCCCAGCATTCCCTGCGACGCCGAAGGTCCGGTGTTCCGCGAACCCTGGGAAGCCCAGGCATTCGCGATGGCGCTGGCGCTGCATGAGCGCGGGGTGTTCACCTGGAACGAGTGGGCGGATGCGCTCTCCGGCGAAATCAAGCGCGCGCAGGCCGCCGGCGATCCCGACACCGGAGAGACCTATTACCGGCACTGGCTCGCCGCGCTGGAACGGCTGATCGCGGTCAAGGGCGTTACGACGCCGGAAAACCTGCACCGCTATCGCGACGCCTGGGACCACGCCGCTGACCGCACGCCGCATGGCGCGCCGATCGAATTGCGGCCGGAGGATTTTGCGAGTTAGGGCGCGAAGCGTTGCTTCACCCACACCGTCGTCATCCGCGAAAGCGGACGATCCAGTATTCCAGAGCGTTCGTGTTCATCACAACCGCTCTGGAATACTGGATCACTCGCTTTCGCGGGTGATGACGGTTGGAATGGGAGCGACGTCGCGCCTAGGCCTGCTCGCCCGCCGCATATTCCTTCCAGCCCTTCGCGCGCAACGCGCAGGCCGGGCATTCGCCGCAGCCATAACCCCAATCATGCCTCGCGCCACGTTCGCCGAGATAACAGGTGTGGGAGTGTTCGCGGATCAGGTCGACCAGCCCTGCCCCGCCGAGTTCATGCGCCAACTTCCAGGTCGAAGCCTTGTCCAGCCACATCAGCGGCGTGTGCAACTCGAAGGCCCTGGCCATCCCGAGGCTGAGCGCTGACTGCATCGCCTTGATAGTTTCGTCGCGGCAATCCGGATAGCCGGAATAATCGGTCTCGCACATGCCGCCGACGATATGGGTAATGCCGCGCCGGTAGGCCAGCGCCGCCGCAAAGGTCAGAAACACCAGATTGCGGCCGGGCACGAATGTATTGGGCAGGCCGTCCGCGCCCATCGCGATGGCGACATCGCGGGTCAGCGCCGTGTCCGAGATTTCCGCAAGCGTCGGAATTTCCAGCGTGTGGTTTTCGCCGAGTCTGGCCGCCCAGTCCGGCCTTTGCGATTTCATGCCGGCCAACAGGTCGGCGCGGCATTCAAGTTCGATGGCGTGGCGCTGGCCGTAATCGAAGCCGAGCGTTTCGACCCGCGCAAAGCGCTCGAGCGCCCAGGCCAGACAGGTCGCGGAATCCTGGCCGCCGGAAAACAGCACCAGCGCGGTCTCGCTGCGAAACCGGTCATTCATCTGATCGCTCATGGCGTTCGGGATAGCACCCATCGCGGCTTGCGCCAATCGGTGGAAATTGCGCTCCATCCGGCTCGTTTTGCTGGGACAAACGGCCATCTTGCGGCATACAGGCTTTGCTCATGTGAGACGGTGTATCAATGCCCCCTTCCCGCGACATCAAAGGCCTGCTCGACATCATGGCGCAGTTGCGCACCCCCGGCAGCGGCTGTCCATGGGACCTCGAGCAGAACTTTGCGAGCATTGCGCCCTACACCATCGAGGAGGCCTATGAGGTCACCGACGCGATCGCGCGCGGCGATCTCGGCGATTTGTGTGACGAACTCGGCGACCTCCTGCTGCAAGTCGTGTTCCACGCCCGCATGGCCGAGGAACAAGACGCATTCTCTTTCTGCGACGTGGTCGAGGCGATCACGCGAAAGATGATCCGGCGGCATCCGCATGTTTTCGCCGACGCCAATGGCGTGGTCACGCCTGCGCATGTCGAGGGTAACTGGGAGCGCATCAAGGCCGAGGAAAAAGCCGAACGCGCGGCGCGGCGACCGCCCGGTAACACGCCGATCGGAAAATCCCTGCTGTCCGGCGTCAAGGCGGGGCAGCCCGCGTTGACCCACGCCATGGCTTTGCAGCGCAAGGCCTCCAGCGTCGGTTTTGATTGGAACGACCCGCGCGAAGTGCTGCGCAAGATTCGGGAAGAGGCCGACGAGATCGAGGCGGCGCTCGATCGCAATGACGCCGACGAGCTCAAAGCCGAGACCGGCGACTTGCTTTTCGCGCTGGTCAATCTGGCGCGGCATGTCGGAGCCGATCCGGATCTGGCATTGCGCGGAACCAACGCCAAATTCGAACGGCGCTTTTCCTATATCGAGCGGACGTTGGCCGCGCAGGGCCGTTCGCTGGAAAGCGCGTCGCTCGCGGAAATGGATGGTTTGTGGAACGAGGCCAAAACCAAGGAGCGGCCCGCTGACTCGGCAGGCGTTAGCGTCAAAAGAGATCACCGATGAATCTGTCGGACATTCTGGGCGGGCTGCTAACCGGCGGCGCGGGCGGTCTGTTCTCCGGCTTTTTGGGCGTAACCTCCGGCGGCGTTCTGGTGCCGCTCCTGGTGCTTCTGCTCGGCAAGGACCAGCACGTCGCCCAAGGCATATCGCTGGTCGCGCAGATCTTTCCCACCAGCCTTTCCGGCGTACGCAACTACAGCAAGAGCGGCCATCGCATTTCCGTGCGATGGCTGGTCTGGTTGGCGGTTGGCTTCTGCATCGGCGGCGGCATCGGCGCGATCCTGGCCACCCATGTTGCCGACCACGCACTGCAATGGTGCTTCGTCGCCTATCTGCTGGCGCTGGTGACGCTGATCCTGTTGCGGCCGCCACGGCCGCAAGCCAAAGGCGGCGACGCGGCGCCCGAAGACGTCCCCCTGCATTGGGGATCGCTCTGCGCGGTCGGCGCCGTCGCCGGCTGGTCGTCGGGATTTCTCGGCATCGGCGGCGGCCTTGCGATCACCGCTGTCATGTCGGGCCTGCTGAAAGTCTCGCAGCATCGCGCGCAGGCCATGAGCCTCGCCGTGACCGCTCTGCCCGTCACGATACCGGCGGCGGTGCTCTACGTGCAGCAGGGCACCGAACTGCAATGGCTCACCATCGTCAGCCTGATTATAGGCCTGTGGATCGGAACGGATATCGGCGCCCGTTTTGCCACCCGGGCGGCGCCCGACAAACTGCGGATCATGCTGATCCTGATCATCAGCGCCATGGCGTTGTTCATGGCCTTCAAGGCGTGGCGCTAACCTGCTCCGCTATGGGACGGGCCCCGGCGCGGTCGCCGGGACGACGAGAGAGGCTGTTTGAAAATTCAATCAGTACTTGAAACGTAGATGCGCGGGGATCGCTCTCACACCGGGTGCGGCACCGCATCGAAACGATTGACGACGATGTCGCGCTTGGTCTCGTCGACGCGTACGGTCATATCGAAGCGGCCGTCGTTGAGTTCCTTGTTGAGCACCTCGGAATTGCGGTGCAGCCAACTGATGCCGGCGCCGTCGGAGGCGTCGATCGACAGATCCAGCGTCATGCGGCTTGCCGCCAGCCGGTCCTCGATCGCCGACAGCAGCGCCTCGACGCCCTCCCCGGTTTCGGCGGAAACCAGGAAACACGGACGCTCCGGCGGACGTCGCGCGGCGATATTGCGCAAATTCTCCCGTTCCTCGGGATCGAAGCGATCGATCTTGTTCCAGATTTCGAGGATGCCCTGGCCTGCGTTTGGATCGATGCCGAGCTGGCGCAACACGGTATCGACGTCGCGCTCCTGCGCATCGGCGTCCTCATGCGAGATGTCGCGGACGTGAAGGATGATGTCAGCCTCCAGCACCTCTTCCAGCGTCGCGCGGAATGCCGCGACCAGTTGTGTCGGCAGGTTGGAGATGAAGCCTACGGTGTCCGACAACATCGCCTTGCCGCCATGCGGCAGCGTCAGCGCACGCAAGGTCGGATCGAGGGTTGCGAACAGCATGTCGGCGGCCTGCACATCGGCGCGGGTCAGCCGGTTGAACAGCGTCGACTTGCCGGCATTGGTGTAGCCGACCAGGGCGACGACGCGGTACGGCACCCGCTGGCGGCCGGCGCGATGCAGCCGCCGCGTCGCCTGGACTTTCTTGATTTCATTCTCGAGCCGAATGATGCGGTCGCCGATCAGGCGGCGATCGGCCTCGATCTGGGTTTCACCGGGGCCGCCCATGAAGCCGAATCCGCCGCGTTGCCGTTCCAGATGGGTCCATGACCGCACCAGCCGGCTGCGCTGATAGTTCAGATGCGCCAGTTCAACCTGCAGCGAGCCTTCCTTGGTCTTGGCCCGGCGGCCGAAGATTTCGAGAATAAGCCCGGTGCGGTCGAGCACCTTGGTGTTCCAGGCCTTCTCGAGATTGCGCTGCTGGATCGGCGACAATGCGCAATCCATCACCACCAGTTCGATATCATGTCCGGTGATAAGGCCCGTGATCTCCTCGACCTTGCCCTTGCCGAGATAGGTCGCCGGCCTGATCTGGCTGACCGGCGCGATCAGCGCTTGCGCGACCACGAGGTCGATGGCGCGCGCCAAGCCTGCGGCCTCCTCCAGCCGCGCCTCAGAGCCACGCACGACATGCGACTCCGTTTGCGCCTCGGGATCACCGCGGCGCATTCGCAAGTAAGGACCGATGACGATGACCCGTCCGGTCGCCTTGCCCCCTGCCGACCGCGGACGGTCGGCATCCCCCTCAAGATTTCGGGGTTCCAATCAGATCACTTTCAAGCCGGAGCATCCTCGCCGCCTTCGAACAACTGGATCGGAGCGCCCGGCATGATGGTCGAGATCGCATGCTTGTAGACAAGCTGCGAATGACCGTCGCGCCGAAGCAGCAGGCAGAAATTGTCGAACCAGGTGACAATACCCTGCAACTTTACGCCATTCACCAGAAAGATCGTCAGCGGTGTCTTGGTTTTACGAACGTGATTCAGGAAGGTGTCTTGTAGATTTTGTGCGCGGTCTGCCGCCATTGTTTTTGTCCCGCAATATTTGTTTGCTTGTTTTTATTGAACCGGTTGCAGCTCTCTTGCGGAGCGTCTCCCGGTCGCCGGCTTCCCCTGAGATCCCCCTCCGGGGGGCGCGGCCGCATGATTAGAAGGCAGGCGCGGTTTTTAGGCAAGCAAGTTCGCGCTCCGGCAACACCGCATAAAGAAGCAATTCCCGGGAAAAGTCGGGAAATAATTCGGATTTCTCAAGCAAATGCATGAATGCGTGCATCGGATCGACGCTCAGCCGACGCCGAGCGCCTTCAGCTTGCGGTGGAGCGCCGAACGCTCCATGCCGACAAATTCCGCTGTGCGAGAGATGTTGCCGGAAAAGCGGCTGATCTGGGCGATCAGGTAGTCGCGCTCGAATACCTCCCGCGCCTCCCGCAACGGCAGGCCCATGATGTGCTCGCCATTGTTGCTGGTCGGCATCGCCGGCACCATGGAGCCGACGTCCTGCGGCAGCATATCGGCGGTGATGATGACTTCCGGACCGCCGCCGGCCAAAATCATCACGCGCTCGACATTGTTGCGAAGCTGCCGGACGTTTCCGGGCCAGACATGCGACTGCAATACCGCCATTGCGTCCTGCCCGATCTGGCGTTTCGGCAGGCCGGTCGCGACCGAGATCTGGTCCATGAAATAATCGATCAGTTCGGGAATGTCCTCGCGGCGCTCCGACAGCGGCGGTACCCGGATCGGCACCACCGACAGCCGATGATAGAGGTCCTCGCGGAAGCGGCCTTCCGCAATCTCCTCCTCGAGGTTACGCGCGGTTGAGGAAACGATGCGAACGTCGACATTGACCTTGGCGGTGCCGCCGGAACGCTGGAAAGTCTGGTCGACCAGCACGCGCAGAATCTTGTTCTGGGTCTCGCGCGGCATATCGCCGATTTCGTCGATGAACAGCGTACCGCCATGGGCTTCTTCCAGCGCCCCCGCCTTGCGCTGCTGCTCGCCATTGGACTGCTCGATACCGAACAATTCGACTTCCATGCGTTCCGGCGTGATCGCGGCGGCGTTGATCACGACGAACGGGCCTTCGGCGCGGCTCGACGCATGATGCAGCGTGCGCGCCGCCAGCTCCTTGCCGGCCCCCGACGGGCCGACGATCAGGATACGGCTATTGGCCTTGGCGGCCCGCTCGATGGTCTGGCGCAACTGGTTCATGCAGGCGGAGCGGCCGGTCAGTACGCTTGCCGCCGGCGCAAGCTGCTTGAGCTCCTTGACTTCGCGCTTCAGCCGCGAGGTCTCCAGCGCGCGGGTCGCCACCAGGATCAGCCGATCGGATTTGAACGGCTTCTCGATGAAGTCGTAGGCGCCGCGTTTGATCGCCGCGACCGCGGTTTCGATATTGCCGTGGCCGGAAATCATCACGACCGGGACTTCGGCATGGTCGCGCTTGATCTGCTCCAGGAGTTGCAGGCCGTCGAGCTTGCTGCCCTGCAGCCAGATGTCGAGGAACACCAGATGCGGCCGGCGGTTGGCGATTTCCGCCAGCGCCGAATCGCTGTCGCGCGCGGTGCGCGTGGAAAAGCCCTCGTCATCCAGAATGCCGGCAACCAGGTCCCGGATATCTGCCTCGTCGTCGACAATTAAAATGTCATTTGCCATGGATCACGCCCGTGTTGTCAGTTGCCTGTCGCGGCTTCGATTTTTGTTTCATTGTTGGTCGTATCAGCCGGCTCAACGGTTCCGGATTCCGGCGCTTTTGCCTCGGCATCCGATGCTTTGGTCTCGACCGCCGGCTCCGTCGTCTCGCCTGTCGTCGACTTCTCCACTGGCGCTGCAGCACCGGCGGCCTGTTCTTTCACCTCGGGCTTGGCAGCCTCCCCCGAGACCGCAAATCGCAGCCGCATCCAGGCGCCGCGCTGGCCCGGCTTGAGATCGGCGGCGTCCTTGAGTTCGATTCGACCGCCATGGTCTTCCAGAACACGTCCGACGATGGCCAGACCAAGGCCGGTGCCCTTCTCGCGCGTCGTCACATACGGCTCGAGCAATCGCGCACGGGCAACCTTCGGCAAGCCAATACCGTTGTCGACGACATCGATCACGATGTCCTCGTTCTCGCGCGCGGCGATGACATCGATACGCCCCTTGTCCATCTGATCCGGCGGCACCGCCTCGATCGCCTCGGTAGCGTTCTTGATGATGTTGGTCAGGGCCTGCGAAATCAGCCGCCGGTCGAATTGCGCCCGCATCGGATCCTGCTTGATCTCGGCCTCGATATCGATGCCGGGATGACCGACCCGCATCAGGAACACCGCTTGCCGCACGGTGTCGGCGACGTCCTCCCCTTCCATCACCGGCTTCGGCATCCGCGCGAAGCGGGAGAATTCATCGACCATCCGCCTGATGTCGTCGACCTGTCGCACGATAGTATCGGTGCATTGTTCGAAGATCGCCTTGTCCTCGGTGATGACCTTGCCGAATTTGCGGCGAATGCGTTCGGCCGAGAGCTGGATCGGCGTCAGCGGATTCTTGATTTCGTGGGCGATGCGGCGGGCGACATCGCCCCAGGCCGAGGTGCGCTGCGCCGAGACCAGGTCGGTGATATCGTCGAGCGTGATGATATAGCTGTCGCGCGACTGGCTGGTCTGCTCGGCGCTGACGCGAACCGACAGATTGCGCTCGTGTCCGTCGCGGGTAATCGTGATCTGGCCCTGGACCAACCGCTGAGTGCCGTCCCGCGCCGTCTTCATCATCTCGTCGAGCTCGGGCAGCACGTCGGATAGCGGGTGATCCATCGTCTCGGACTCGGCATGCCCGATCAGTTTTTCGGCCGAGCGATTCATGATGCCGACGCTGCCCGAGGCATCGACGCCGATGATGCCGGCGCTGGCCGAGGACAACACCGCCTCGATGAAGCGACGGCGGCTGTCGATCAGGTCGCTGGCGCTGACCAGCTCGTCGCGTTGTGTACGCAACTCGTGGGTCATCTTGTTGAAGGTCTCGCCGAGCTGGGCGAGATCGCCTTCCGATCTGTGAACGGGCACCTGCACATGCAGGTCGCCAGTCGAGACGATGTTGGCCGCGCTCATCAGCCGCCGGATCGGCGCGACCAGCCAATTCGCGAAATTCAGGCCGATCAGGATCGAGGCCATCAGGATGGTCAGGGCGATCACGGCGAACATCAGCGCGAAGCTGACCTGAATGCCGAGCCTGCGGGCCTCGATCGCCGCATATTCGGTGACGCTGGCCTGGGTTTCGTTGAGCTGGGTCACGACGCGCGGATCGAGCAGGCGCGCCACGTACAGGAACGTATCGTTATAGGCGCGCAAGCGAATCACCGCCGCGACGTAGTTGGATTCGACCGCGATCTCGGGCTCGTTTTCGCCGACGTTCTTGAGGAATTCCGGCGGCGGCGTCGCAAAGTTCTGGGTGATGCCGGTTTGCGCGGTCTCCAGCACGTTGCAATCCTTGTCGATCAGCATCGCGCCCGGCAGATTGCGCGCCACCGCGCTCGAGGTCAGGAGCTGGCGAAACGTCCCGCGGTCCTGGTCGTACAACGGCCTGGCACGCGCCATGTCGCTGGCCATCCCCAGGATGTCATCGCGGATAAGCTGGGCGTGCTCATAGGCATAGGCGCGCGCAATCGTCAGCGAATTTTCGATCGCCTCACGGGTCGGTCCTGAAAACAGCCGGTCGAGGCCGCGATCGATCGTCACGTTGGCCACGATCGCCACCAGCACGACCGGCAGCACCGCGATAATGGAAAACAGGCCGACGATCTGGACATGCAGCCGTGCTGCCGCCCGGCCGCGCCGGCGGGCCTGCATGACCTGCCAGACCTCGCGGACGATGATGCCGACCAAAAGCAGGATGGTCGCGGCGTTGATCAGGATGAAAGAGTAGACCACGGCCGGGGTCGGCTCGATCGGTGTCAGGCCGGTCAGCACCACAAAGGTCAGGCAGGCCGACAGCAGAGCCAGCACGACCGCGAACGCCGCCAAAAGCCTCCAGAGCGACCAGCCCCCGGGTTCGGCTAACGACGGATCGAAGGTTGCGACGGAGGTCTCTGCGCTGGTCATTCCGGCAAAAGGTGAGCTGAGGGCCTACGTCCGCCGGCAGCGGACTGATGCATTCATATCACAATGTGTTGCCAAATTGCGACAATTCCGCGGCGCGCCCGGTCGCGAAAGCCCGCAGTCCCCAGCGGCGTTCCGCCATGTTGACAGGCCGCCGCGCGGGCCCCTGACCCCTCGCCTAACCCCCGCTCCGGTAGACCTGAATGTCGAGGTCGCGGATCTTCTTGCGCAGCGTGTTGCGGTTGAGGCCGAGCAGGTCGGCGGCACGGATCTGGTTGCCGCGGGTCGCCGCCAGCGCCGCCGTCAGCAGCGGCACCTCGATCTCCTTGAGGATGCGGTGATAGAGGCCCGGCGGCGGCACGCCGTTGGGAAACCCCGAAAAATGCGACGACAGATAGGCTTCGACCGCACCGCCGAGATTGTCGACGCCAAGCGACACACTGCCGCCTGAGCTGACTGCCGGCGGCGCCAACTCGCCATCGATCACCGAGCCCGTAATCACGTCCTGCGGATAGAGCGCCGCGAGCCGGCGCGCGAGGTTTTCCAGTTCACGCACGTTGCCGGGCCAGCGATGCTGTTTCATCCGGTCCAGCGCCAGCGCATCGAGTTTTTTCGGCGGCAGGCCGTCCTTTTCGGCGAGCGCGAAGAAATGCCGGATCAGGTCCGGCAAATCCTCAATCCGTTCGCGCAGCGGCGGCAGCCGCAGCGGCACCACGTTGAGGCGGAAGAACAGATCCTCGCGGAACAGGCCCTGCTGGATCAGGATGCGCAGGTCCTTGTTGCTCGCGGCCACGATGCGAACGTCGGTCTTGATCGGGGTGCGGCCGCCGACCGTGGTGTATTCGCCCTGCTGCAATACGCGCAACAGCCGGGTCTGCGCCTCCATCGGCATGTCGCCGATCTCGTCAAGGAACAACGTGCCGCCCTCGGCCTGCTCGAACCGGCCGGACGCCCGCGTATTGGCGCCGGTGAACGCACCGCGTTCGTGGCCGAACAACTCAGACTCAATCAGATCGCGCGGGATCGCCGCCATGTTGACGGCCACGAACGGTCCGTTGCGCCGCTTGCCGTAATCATGCAGCGCGCGCGCCACAAGTTCCTTGCCGGTGCCGGATTCGCCTGAAATCATCACCGTAAGGTCGGTCTGCATCAGCCGCGCCAGCACGCGGTAGATTTCCTGCATCGCCGGCGAGCGGCCGACCAGCGGAATCGAATCGAACTCGGCGTCGTCGGCGGCGTGGGCGACGCGCTCCTTTGGCTCCGCCAGCGCACGGCCGACGATCGCGATCAGCTCCTTCAGATCAAACGGCTTCGGCAGATATTCATAGGCGCCGCGTTCGGAGGCACGGATCGCGGTCATGAAGGTGTTTTGCGCGCTCATCACGATCACGGGCAGGTTGGGCCGCATCTTCTTGATCCGCGGCAACAGGTCGAACGCGTTCTCGTCGGGCATCACGACGTCGGTGATGACCAGATCGCCCTCGCCCTGGCTGACCCAGCGCCACAGCGTCGCCGCGTTGCCGGTCAGCCGTACCTCGTATCCGGCGCGCGATAGCGCCTGGTTGAGCACGGTGCGGATGGCGGTGTCGTCGTCAGCGACAAGAATGCTACCTGCGGGCATTGTCAGTCCTCATCTTGTGTCCTGTGAGACATGCGACGGCGTACCCGGAACGTCGTCGCGATTGCCTTGATCGAAATGTTTGGCGGTGTTGAACATCGGCAGCAGCACGCGGAAGATGGTTTTGCGCGGCTGGGATTCGCATTCGATGATGCCGCCATGATCGCCGACGATTTTGGCGACCAGCGCCAGGCCAAGCCCGCTGCCGGTCTGCTTGGTGGTGACGAACGGATCGAACAGATTGGGCAGGAGATCCTCGGGCACGCCCGGGCCGTTGTCCTTGACGCAGAACTCGAGCGGCAGCGACACCCGCGATTTCTTGCCCGGTACCGACAGCCGGACGCCGGGACGGAACGCCGTGGTGAGCTGGATTTCCGCGTCGCTGCCGAGATCGGCGACCGCTTCGGCGGCGTTCTTCACCAGATTGAGGAACACCTGGATCAACTGATCCTGGTTGGCGAGCACCGGCGGCAGCGACGGATCGTATTCCTCGACAAAGCGGATGTTGCGGGCGAAGCCGGATTGCGCCAGCCGTTTGACGTGATCGAGCACCGAATGAATGTTGACCGGGCCGCGCGCCACCGGCCGGTCGTCGCCGAACACTTCCATGCGGTCGACCAGCGTCACGATCCGGTCGGCCTCGTCGCAGATCAGCCGGGTCAGCATGCGGTCCTCCGACGAGGCCGCCTGCTCCAAAAGTTGCGCCGCGCCGCGGATACCGGACAGCGGGTTCTTGATTTCATGCGCCAGCATCGCCGCCAGCGCGATCACCGAACGCGCGGCGCTGCGATGGGTCAATTGCCGGTCCATCTTGTCAGCGATGGTGCGTTCCTGCAGCATCACCACGATATGGCCGGGCCGCTCGGTCAGCGGCGCGACGTGCAGGTCGACCTGGCGATCGCCGCCGATCCGCGGCGTCCCGAGATCGACCTTGTATTCATTGACCGGCGAGCCGCTGGAGCGAACCTGGTCGATCAGCGCCAGCAACGGGCTGCCGAACGGCACCAGTTCCTTCAGCGACTGCCGCTGCAGAAACTGCGTCGAAATCTCGAAGAAGGATTCCGCCGCCATGTTGGCGTCGACGATCCTGCCGTCGGGCGCCACCAGCAATACGGGATTGGGCAAGGCATTGAGGATCGCTTCGCTCTCGGACGGCTTCGGCCGGAGATGGTCTACGGCTGATGTCATGCAGCGGCGCTCCATGCGAGGTCGTCGAACGCATCCTGCAGCGCGCGATGCACACTGGCCGTATCTTCCGATGTCAGAATCTTCTGCCGCCAGGCCTTGATCGAGGCCGACGGCGCGCGACTGCACTGTGCCGCGACGTCCAGCGCCCATCCGAGATGCTTGCGGGCGTGGCGAAGGCCGATGCGCAGGCCGTAATGGCTGCAGACCTCGTCATACAGCGCGCGGATATAGCCGAGTTGATCGACCAGCGAAGGTGTCGCTTCGACCACGCCCGTATCGAGCCGGCGCCCGATCTGGCCGGGCAGCCAGGGCTGGCCCTGTGCACCACGGCCGACCATCACCGCATCCGCTCCCGACATTTCGAGCGCGGTCACGGCTTTCTCGAATGACGTGATATCGCCGTTGACGACGACCGGAACATCGACGGCATCCTTGACGGCGCGCACCGCGTCCCAATCGGCTTCGCCCTTGTAGAACTGGCAGCGCGTGCGGCCGTGCACCGTGATCATCTGCACGCCGGCGGCTTGCGCGCGGCGCGCCAGTTCGGGCGCGTTGAGCGAACCATGGTCCCAGCCGAGCCGCATCTTCAGCGTCACCGGCACTTTTACGGCGGCGATGGTCGCCTCGATCAATTTCAGCGCGTGATCGAGGTCGCGCATCAGCGCCGAGCCGGACTGGCCGCCGGTGACGTGGCGCGCGGGGCAGCCCATGTTGATATCGATGATGTCGGCACCGGTGGCTTCCGCGATCCGCGCGCCCTCCGCCATCCAGTGGCTCTCGCAGCCTGCAAGCTGCACCACGTGTGCGCCGATCCCCGTGGCTTCGCAGCGCAACTGCGACATCGGGCGGCCGTTGACGAGGTCGTTGCTCGCGGTCATTTCCGATACGACGAGTCCCGCACCCAAGGTCGCGGCCAGACGCCGAAACGGGGCGTCGGTAACGCCCGACATCGGCGCCAGAAGGACCGGATTGGCGAGCGTAATATCACCTATTTTCAAAGGCTTAAGGCGCTTTCTTTCCGAACCGGTCACGGGCGTCCCGCTTTTCTGCCCGCCGCATCATTGCGGCGGCGACAACACATTCTGCGCTCAAATCTTGGGCAGTCAAGCATCATGCCTACACTTTAGACAGTTCTATCAAATGCGCAAGTGCAGTGCAGCAAAAACTGCTTTTACCACAGCTATGTGGAATCGCTCTGTTTTTAGGCCGCCGGCATGATAAGGGCTGTGCGCCGGCGCCCACCAATGCGCCCGAAGCAACCCTGAACGCCCCTCTCATTGAGTAACGATGCCCCGACCTGACCGTACTGCAGCCATCCTTGTCGCAGCCGGGCGCGGACTTCGCGCGGGCGCAGGTGGCCCCAAGCAATATCGCGAGATCGGCGGCCAGACCGTGATCTACCGGGCGATGGAGACGTTTTGCCGCCACCCACAGGTTTTTGCCGTGCAGCCGGTGGTGAATCCCGATGATGCCGCGATCTTCAACGCCGCCGTCAACGGGTTGCGCCATGCGCCGCCCGTCAATGGCGGAGCAACGCGCCAGGCCTCGGTGCATGCGGGACTTGAGGCGCTCGCAGCCGAAAAACCCGACATCATCCTGATCCACGACGCCGCGCGGCCGTTCGTCACCGCCGCCGTGATCTCGCGCGCGATCGAAGCGGCCGGACGCAGCGGCGCCGCGGTGCCCGCGATTGCCGTCACCGACACGATCAAGATGGTTGGCGACACCGGCAATGTCGAAGCAACACCGGAACGCGCGCGGCTGCGCATCGCGCAGACACCGCAGGCGTTCCGCTACGACGTCATTCTCGAAGCCCATCGCCGCGCCGCGCGCGAGGGCCGCGGCGATTTCACCGATGATGCCGCGATCGCGGAATGGGCGGGATTGACGGTGGCGACCTTTGAAGGCGATCCTGCCAACATGAAACTCACCACCCCGGAAGATTTTGCGCGCGAGGAAGCCCGCCTCGCCGTGCAGCTTGGCGATGTCAGGACCGGCACCGGCTATGACGTCCATGCCTTTGGCGACGGCGATCATCTGATGCTCTGCGGCGTTCGGGTGCCGCACACCAGAGGCTTTCTGGCGCATTCCGACGGCGACGTCGGGCTGCATGCGCTGGTCGACGCCATCCTCGGCGCGCTGGCGGACGGCGATATCGGCTCGCACTTCCCGCCCAGCGACATGAAATGGAAGGGCGCCTCCTCCGACCGCTTCCTGAAATACGCCGTCGATCGCGTCACCGCGCGCGGCGGCCGGATCGCCAATCTCGAAGTGACCATGATCTGCGAGCGCCCCAAAATTGGTCCGCTGCGCGACGTCATGCGCGCGAAGATCGCCGAGATCACCGGTCTGAACATTTCGCGGGTCGCGG
>Ga0208589_1000630_pt1 | contig 16230 bp, 16 predicted proteins | sample NGESurshal092012_2_FD_184486 | JGI IMG/M metagenome (GOLD analysis project Ga0208589, IMG submission 184486) | Arctic peat soil microbial communities from Barrow, Alaska - NGEE Surface sample F53-2 shallow-092012 (SPAdes) | ecosystem: Environmental > Terrestrial > Soil > Wetlands > Peat ... | reverse complement strand
CGACCTGCCGCCGGAGGAGGCTGCCGCGAACGTCGCCTACCTGAAGGAAATTTTGAAGGGCAGGGACGCCCCGCGCAGCGGCCGCGGATCGATTCCGGTGGCCGCGCTCAGCGAGCAGGACTAAGGCCCACCGTCGTGGCCTCTTGCCTTGCCACGGGCATGAGCCGTCATGCGCAAGGCCGTGGGTATTGGTATTGACGCACGCTATCGGTGTGGACCGATGGCCACTTCGCGGGAAGGCGCTTTAGCCCCCTCAGTCCGTTGAAATCGCGCACGGCCCACAAGCCGATCACTGCATGGCGGCGATCTTGATGCCGGTCGGCCCGAGGATGACGACGAACAGCACCGGCAGGAAGAACAGGATCATCGGCACCGTCAGCTTCGGCGGCAACGCCGCTGCCTTCTTCTCGGCCTCGTTCATGCGCATGTCGCGGTTTTCCTGCGCCATCACCCGCAGGCTCTGGCCGAGCGGGGTGCCGTAGCGCTCCGACTGCTGCAACGCCAGACAGACCGACTTCACGCCCTCAAGCCCGGTGCGCTTGGCCAGGTTCTCGTAAGCCACCTTGCGATCCTGCAGATAGGACAGCTCGGCCGTGCAAAGCGTGAATTCCTCCGACAGTGCAACCGATTGGGTGACGATTTCGGTCGAGACCTTGCGGAACGCGGCTTCGATCGACATGCCGGACTCGATGCAGATCAACAGCAGATCGAGCGCATCGGGGAAGGCCCGCTTGAGCGACAGCTGGCGCTTGGAGATCGCGTTCTTCAGGAACAGCATCGGCGCCTGCAGGCCGAGATAGGCCGCGCCGATGCACATGCCGACCTTGACCGGGAAAGACTTCTCCATGTGCGAGATCACGAATACGTAGAGGATCGCGCCGACGAACAGCAGGATCGGCGTCACCAGCCGGAAGAACAGGAAGGTGATATAAGGCGCGTGGCCGCGATAGCCGGCCATGGTCAGCTTGTCGCGGGCGGCCTCCTGGGCCAGCCATTTGCCGAGATTGAAATCTTCCACCACCCTCGAGACCAGTTGCTTCGGCGTCTGCCGCAGCGAGACCTTCTCGTTCTTGTTCAGGCGATCGCGCTCACGCTGCCTGATACGCTCGCGCTCGCTGGCGACCGCCTTCATGCGCTTGGCGAGGCCTTCGCCGGCGAATAGCGGCATCACCAGCGTATAGGCCGTCGCGCTGGCGGCGATGGCGGCCAGCAGCATGGTCATGAAGTGGACGTCGTGGACTTTGTCGACCAGGAATTGAATCATGCTACACCGTCAGAAGTCGAAGTTGATCATTCTCTTCATTACGAAGATTCCGATGGACATCCAGATTGCGGAACCGAGCAGCATCAACTGACCGGTCGGATGGGTCCACAGCAGCGAAATATATTGAGGCGTCGAGAGGTAGACGAGCAGCATGACGATCGGCGGCAGCGAGCCGATGATGCCGGCGGACGCCTTGGCTTCCATCGACATCGCCTGGATCTTCTCGGCCATCTTCTTGCGGTCGCGCAGCACCTTGGAGAGGTTGCCCAGCGCTTCCGACAGGTTGCCGCCGGATTTCTGCTGGATCGCGATCACGATGCCGAAGAAGTTCGCCTCCGGCACCGGCATCCGCTCGAACAGCCGCGCGCAGGCCTCGCCGAGCGGCATGCCGATCGCCTGCGTCTCGATGATGGCGAGGAATTCGCCGCGCAGCGGCTCGGGCGAGTCGGCGGCAACCACCTTGATGGATTCGAACAGCGGCAGCCCCGCCTTGATGCCGCGCACGATGACGTCGACGGCGTCCGGCAGGGCTTTCAGGAAGTTCTTCTCGCGGCGCTTCTTCAGGAAGTTCAGCGCCCAGCGCGGCAGGCCGAATCCGCCGGCGAACGCCAGCCCCACGCCGGCCAGCAGGCCGCCGCCGAAGATCATGGCGGCTGCGAAGCAAGCCGCTCCCAGCACCGCGGAAGCGATCATGAATTTGCGTGGTGTCCAGTCGAGGCCGGCCTGGGTCAGGCGGCTGCTGAGCGGCAGTTTCTTTTCTTTCTGCCGGCGCGCCTCGAGATCCTTGAGCGATCCCTCGACCTGCTCGCGGCGGGAGCGCTGGGTCTTGTCGGCCTGGCGCGCGGCCGGCTCCGACTTCGCTACCGAGGCGCGGCGATTCTCGGCCTTGTTCTGCCCCGACAACGCGGGATAGAGGAAAACCCAAGCCAGGCCGCCGATGGCGACGGCGGCGAGGAAGGCCAGTGCGAGTGCTTGCATGTTCATGGCGTGCTCCCTCAGGTCGGTGGTGCGACTTCGGCCGCGTCGAGCGCGGCCGCGAGCCGCTTCTCCTCGCCGTAGTAACGCGCGCGATCCCAGAAGCGGGGGCGTCCGATGCCGGTCGAACGATGCCGACCGATGATATGTCCGTTGGCGTCCTCGCCGATCAGGTCGTAGATGAACAGGTCCTGGGTGATGATGGTATCGCCTTCCATGCCCATCACCTCGGTGATGTGGGTGATGCGCCGGGATCCGTCGCGCAGGCGGGCGGCCTGGATCACGACGTCGATCGAAGCGCAGATCATCTCGCGGATGGTTCGCGACGGCAGCGAAAAGCCGCCCATCGTGATCATGGACTCGCAACGCGACAGCGCTTCGCGGGGGTTGTTGGCGTGCAGCGTGCCCATCGATCCGTCGTGGCCGGTATTCATCGCCTGCAACAGGTCGAAGGCTTCGGGTCCACGGACTTCGCCGACGATGATGCGTTCGGGACGCATACGCAGGCAGTTGCGCACGAGTTCGCGCATGGTGACCTGGCCCTCGCCCTCGATGTTCGGCGGACGGGTTTCCAGGCGCACCACATGCGGTTGCTGCAACTGCAGTTCGGCGGCGTCTTCGCAGGTGATGATGCGCTCGTCGTCGTCGATATAGTTGGTGAGGCAATTCAGCAGCGTGGTCTTGCCGGAGCCGGTACCGCCGGAGATCAGGACGTTGGCGCGGCAACGGCCGATGATCTGCAGGATGTCCGCGCCCTCTGGCGTGATCGCGCCGAACTTGACCAGCTGGTCCAGCGTCAGCTTGTCCTTCTTGAACTTGCGGATGGTGAGCGCGGGACCGTCGATCGCCAGCGGCGGCACGATGGCGTTGACGCGGGAGCCGTCGGCGAGGCGGGCGTCGCAGATCGGCGAGGATTCGTCGACGCGCCGGCCGACCTGGCTGACGATGCGCTGGCAGATGTTGAGCAGCTGCTGATTGTCACGGAAGCGGATGCCGGTGCGCTGAATCTTGCCGGCGACTTCGATGAACACCGTGCCGGCGCCATTGACCATGATGTCGGCGATGTCGTCGCGTGACAGCAGCGGCTCCAGCGGACCGTAACCGAGAACGTCGTTGCAGATGTCGTCGAGCAGTTCCTCCTGCTCGGCGATCGACATCACGATGTTCTTGATCGCGATGATTTCGTTGACGATGTCCCGGATTTCCTCGCGCGCCGACTCGCCGTCGAGCTTGGCGAGCTGGGCAAGGTCGATGGCTTCGATCAGGGCGCCAAAGATCGTGGCCTTGACCTGATAGTAGGTGTCCGAACGCCTGGCATCCATCGTCGGCGCCGGCGGGGCGGACCTGGTCGGCGCGATCGGCGGTGACGAGACGGCAGGCGGCGCGGCCTCGCGCGCGACGACAGCTGCCGCGCCGGAGGAAGGCTCCTGCATGCCGGCGGCGGACTTTGTCGCCCGCTGCTCGTTTTCTGCTCCGCTACGCTTACCAAACACGACGATACTCCATGCGGGTGGTTACCTTGCCCGCAGCTTCTCGATCAGGGGCGACAGGAAGGATCCCCGCGGCTTTTTGGTCTCGCCGCGGCCTGTCAGCCGCTGCGCGATCTGCAGAAATATTTCGGTGGTGCGATGATTGTCGGAGATTTCCGCGATCATCTGGCCGTTGTTCGACGCCGATCCGAACATCTGCGGATCGAATGGAATCGAGGCGATCGGCGGGCTCTCGATCGCCTTCGCGAATTCGCCGGCGTTGATCTCCGGCCGCTTCGGTACCCCGACCTGGTTGAGGCAGTAGAGCGGCATCCGGTCGTTGGGCCGCGACGCCTTCAACAGGTCGAACATGTTCTTGGTGTTGCGCAAATTGGCGAGGTCCGGCGCCGCGACGATCAGGATGTCGTCGGCGGCGACCAGCGCGCGGCGGGTCCACCCCGACCATTGATGGGGAACGTCGAGCACGATGCAGGGCATCGTGGTGCGCAGCGTGTCGAAGATGGAATCGAAGGCGTCGGCGCCGAAATCGTAGACCCGCTCGAGCGTGGCGGGAGCCGCCAGCAGGCTGAGATGGTCGGTGCATTTCGACAGCAGGCGGTCGATGAAAGCGGTATCGACACGGTCGGGCGAAAACACCGCGTCGGCGATGCCCTGCGGCGGATCCTGGTTGTAGTCGAGACCGGCGGTGCCGAAGGCGAGGTCGAGATCGGCAACCACGGAGTCCAGTGCCAGGTCGCGCGCGATCGCCCAGGCCACGTTGTGGGCGACGGTCGATGCGCCGACGCCGCCCTTGGCGCCCACGATGGCGATGATGCGGCCGACCGCCTTTGCTTCCGGCGTAGTGAACAGGCCGCACACCGAACGCACCACGTCGAGCGGGGTGACCGGCGACATGACGTAGTCGCTGACGCCACGGCGCACCAGTTCGCGATAGAACGAGATGTCGTTGAGACGGCCGATGACGATGACGCGGGTGCCGGAATCGCACACCGAGGCGAGCTGGTCGAGGCCGATCAGGATGTCGCCGCGGCCTTCGGTTTCCAGGATGATCACGTTCGGCGTCGGCGCGGTACGATAGGCCTCGATGGCGGCTGCCATGCCGCCCATCTGGATCTTGAGATGCGCTTTGCCGAGACGGCGGTCTTCACCGGCCGACTGCACCGCAGCCGCCGTCTCGACCGTCTCGCAAAACGCCTGCACGGATACCCGGGGCGCAGGGGCGATATGGTCGTCCGCGGCCGCCGGCGTGCCGTTCGGCTGTTCTTCGGTATTTTGACGAGCGTAGCTGATCATTTGCCTGTATCGCTGAGTTTGGCCTTGTCGGATTCCGGATATAGCGTCGTGGTGGCGGTGCCCTTGCGATACTTCTCGAAGCCTTCCGCACGCCGCGCCTCATAGGCGGGAGTTTCGGGCCGTGGCTGCACGAGGTCCGCAGGATTGTCGACCATCGCCGCCATGTTGCGCTGATAGGCGCAGCCGAGATTGTACCAGGACTTGTTCTCGATATAGCTCTTGTCGTGAATCGACGGCCCGAGATCCTCCGGCCACAGGCCGCAAGGCCCGGCTACCGCCGACATCCTCGGATAGTTGAGCCGGATAGCCGCCATCTGGCGCGGATCACTCGGATGATAGCGATGCAGGTTGATGCCGCGCGGCGGCACGCCGCCTGCCACCAGCAGCGACTGGATTTCGCGGAACGCGTCCGCGGCGGCCGCCGCGTTGGAGGTATCGACGGGAACGTCCGCGGTGATCGGTCCGGTGGCTTCATGCCGCCAGGTCTGCGACAGCGCCATTACGTCGGCGCGCTGCTCGGCGGAAAGACCGCCGCGGCCGTGACCGATCAGGATCACAACCGACTGATTGGCTTCCTGCACGGCGATCGGGTGGCGCTGGCGATAATCGTCCGGGATGCTGGCGGTCGTCACCTGGTCGCCGGTATGCGTGCAGGCGCCCAGCGCGACCGCAAGGCCGACCAGCGTTCCTGCCATGCGCAGCGCGCGATAGCGGTCGACGGGTGTTTTCGTGGTCATCGTCTTCGTCCTTGTCCCGCCTCAGTCGGTAATGAAGCCGTAAGTGCCGCGATAATTCTGTGCCGGATCGGTGTGGCCGGGAACGCCGTAGAGGCGATTGATGCTGCCCAGAAGGTCGGCCTGCGGATCGGAAGCCGCGGCAAAGCCGTCATCCGGCCGCGACAGATCCTTCGGAGCGACGGCGCGCACGATGTAAGGCGTCACCAGCACCATCAGTTCGGTCTGGTTGTTGACGAAGTCGCGGCTGCGGAACAACGTTCCCAGCACCGGCAAGGTCGACAGGCCCGGCAATCCGTTGATCGCCTGTTTTTGCTGTTGCTGGATCAGGCCGGCCATCGCCATCGCGCCGCCGGATGGAATCTCCAGCGTGGTTTCGGCACGGCGGGTCTTGATCGACGGAACCGAAATACCGCTGATGTTGATCGAATTGTCGTTGGACACTTCCGAGACTTCCGTCATTACATGCAGACTGATGCGGCCTTCGGTGAGCACCACCGGGGTGAAATTCAGCGAGATACCGAACTTCTTGAAGGCGATCGACGGCGCGCACTGCCCGACCTGTCCGGCGGCGGTCGTGGTACAGGTTACGCCGGTCGGAATCGGGAATTCGCCGCCGGCGATGAAAGTCGCCGATTCGCCCGAGACCGCCGTCAGGTTCGGTTCGGCCAGGGTCCGGACGACGCCGGCGCTTTCCATCGCGCGCAACGTGGCCTTGACCGACGGCGTGGCGCCGAACGAGGTCGCTATCGAATTGTTGCCGACCAGCGGCGCGCCGTTCGCCGTGAACGGGTTCGAGTTGTTGAACACTACCGAGGAGCTGCCGTAGTTCAGCGTGGCCGCGAGATCGATACCCATCTGCTTGACGATCGAGCGCGCCACCTCGGCGACCGTGACCTTGAGCATCACCTGGTCCTTGCCGCGGACCACGATCGAGTTGACGACCTTGTCGGGTCCGCCCACCAGCCGCGCGGCGAGATCATTGGCCTGCTGCGCCTCGATCGGGGTAGCGACCGAACCGCTTAGCATCACGCCGTCGCCGATACCCTCGGCCCGGATGTCGGCGTTCGGCATCGCCTGCTTCAGCGCAGCGCGGACGCCGTTGAGGTCGCGCGTGACGGCGATGTCGTAAGCGGCGATCTGCTGGCCGGCGGAATCGAAGAATACGATGTTGGTCTGGCCGACGGCGGCGCCGATGATATAGGCGCGCTGCGCCGAACGGACGACGGCGTTGGCGATCTTGGGATCCGCGACCAGTACGTCCTTGATGTCGCGCGGCAGGTCGATGACGATCGACTTGCCGATGCCGAGCGGCAGGAAGCGGGCATTCATCTGGCCATCAGCCGCCGGCGCCGCCTGCGCGAGCGGCGCGGCGCCGCGATAGTCGGCTGCCACGACCGGGTTCAAGGCCGGAGTGAGCGTAAGTGCCGCGACCGCCGAAAACGACAGGGCGCGGACCGCGAAGGTCCGCATCATCGGCTGATTTCCCCTGTATTTCATATCAGGCGTCCTTTAGTCACTTCTGGGTCGTCGTCGGGGTTGATATGCCGTAGCGAACCACGTTGATGCTGTCGCCACGCTTGCGGGTTTGGTCGTCGGCCCTGCTCTCGACGATGTTGACGTCGGCGATGCTGCGCAACGCCAGCGACAGCGTGCCGCTCTGGCGCGCGCGGGCGAGTGTCTCGGTTTGCTCGGGCTTGAGTTCCAGTGTCACGGTCTTGCCGACCACGCTGTTCTGGCCGTCCTTTTCCTTCGGCGCCTGATCGATCGCCAGCACGCGAATGTTGCTCAGGATGATTTCCGAAATGACCATATCGGGCGCAGCGGCGCGGTCCGGGTTCTTCTCGTGCTTGGAGAGAATGACGTCGACCCGGTCGTTGGGCAGGATAAAGCCGCCGGCGCCGGTTTCCGGCGAGATTTCGGTGGAGACCGCGCGCATGCCGCTGGGCAGGATCGCGGCCATGAAGCCCGATCCGTCCGCCTTCACCAGCTTCTGCTCGCGAATGGGCTCGCCGGCAATGAACGGCGCGCGGGCGATCGAGCCGACGATCTCGGTCGTTGCGTTCGGCCGTTCGCTACGGCGAATGAAGACGTTGCTTGCCGTGGCCGCGGGCCAGGTCTGCCACTGCATATCTTCGGGCTTGACCGCCTGGCCGAGGCCGATGTCGCTTTTCGCGACGAGTACGTCCACGGTCTGCAATTGGGCAACCGGCGCGGCCGGCGCCGGCTTGTTGTCGGATCCACTCGCAAGATATGCCGCAATACCGCCGGCACCGACAGCGATGGTCAGGACGACAATGCGTGCGGTATTCATACGCTCACTTTCCACATTACGCCGCGACGCTTCCGCCGCCGTGATGGGAGTTGACCAGTTATTCGTCAAAGCATGGTTAATGAGGCGTATCTAAATCGCCTTAACGCCGGGTTTACTTCCCGGGCGTTGCGCGATCAGCGCATGGCGAAATGCGCGAGGTCGACCGCCTTGATCCAGTCGGTCTCCGGGTAGATCGTCAACGCGCCGATCGCGAGCGCGATGCCGTAGGGAATTCCGCTCTCCTTGGCATGCAGCCGTAGCAGCCAGGTTTGCCCGACGAGGGCGTAAGGCAGCGGCCATTGCCGGAACTGGAGCAGCAACAAGGTGAGGGCGCCGCCGAACAACGACGCATAGATCAGGTAGTTCAAGAGATAGCCGAAACCGAACCACAGCGCGGCGCTGGCTGCGACCTTGGCGTCGCCGCCACCGATCCAGCCCATCGCGAAGCAGGCAAAAGCCACCGTCAACACGGTCGCGCCGGCTCCTACATGCATAAGGATATCGTAAAAGCCCATGCCGCTCGCGACGGCGAGCAGCAGGAAACCCGCGACCAGCGCCAGCGATACCCGGTTCGAAATCGTCATGGTGAAAAGGTCGCTCGCGGCCGCGAACGCCATCAGGGCCGGAAACAGCATCAGTCGCGCGATGTCGAGGATCATGGGTTTACGATCATGAGTTCGCGATCAGGGGGGCGCGATCAGAGGTTCTTGCCCGTGCCTTGAACGGGATGTCGAAGCATCGCCCGAGCATAGTTACCAGAAATGAACAATCGTAAAACGACTCCGTCGCACACGGACCGGATCCAGGTCCGATCTTTGGCCATCACCAGATCGTTACGATCCGCAGGGCGAGCGCGACAAGCGCCAGCACCAGCGCCAGGCAGACCAGCTCGACCGGCTTGTCGCCGCGCCTGCCGGCAAGAGAAGCACTGGCTGCTGTGCCAGGGACAGCATCGGGTTTACGCATGTTCACGCCATTTCGTCGCCGGCCGAAATAACAAAGGCCCCGGAACGGCCGGGGCCTTTGTCGCTCGTCCTGAACCGTCGCTTATTTCAGCGAGGCATTGATCGAGGTGAACTTTGCGTTCAGGTTGGTACCGAGGCCGTTGACCACGGCAATGATCGCGAGCGAAATGCCGGCGGCGATCAGTCCGTATTCGATGGCGGTGGCGCCGGATTCGTTCTTCACGAAACGTGCAATAAGGTTCTTCATAGGTAACTCCATGTGTACACGTGGCTGGTCGAACTAACGTTTGGTCTCGCCGGCGTTCTCAGCACCGTGACCATGCGCCACCCTAGGATTGGAGAATTGCTCCGCAGTTAATTCGTTCGTGTAAACACGGCTGGAACCGGCAGTTCTTCGGCACAGTAAATGCGGCATTAAGGACGTCTCTACAATTGGATGTAGTTGGCTTCGCGGGTTTGTGACGAGGCCGCGCGGCCTCGTCAGCACCGTGTTCATGCCTCCTTAAACAAGCGCGCGTAACGCTTGAACACTCCGATCAAATGAGGCGGCGATGTCGAATTTACTGCTGGAAATCGCCGAGATGCTGGGGGGGACGATCGAAAAGGTCGTCCCGGTCACGATCGTGCTCGCCCTGGTATTCTCGGTGCTCTCGCACTTCTGGGCCTGCAATCCCGGAACGCCGTGGTGGCGCAAGCGCGAACTGATCACCGACACCTGTTACTGGTTCTTCGTGCCGGTATTTGCGCGCGTGTTGCGGATCGGGCTCTTGATACTCGGTGCCAGCGTGGTCTTCGGCATCAAGGACGCCGACGGCTTGATCGCCTTCTATGACAATGGCCACGGCCCGCTGTCGGAATTGCCGCTGTGGTGCCAGGCGATCCTGTTCCTGGTGCTGTCCGACTTCATGCTCTATTGGCTGCACCGCTTGTTCCACGGCGGCGCATTCTGGAAGTATCATGCCGTCCACCATTCATCCGAGGAACTGGACTGGATCTCGGCGGCCCGTTTTCACCCGGTCAACCTGTTCCTCGGTACCATCGCGGTGGACGTAATTCTATTGATGGCGGGAATCTCGCCCAACATCATGCTTTGGGTCGGGCCCTTCACGACGTTCCATTCCGCCTTCGTTCACGCCAACCTGAACTGGTCGCTCGGCCCGTTCAAATACGTGCTGGCGACGCCGGTATTCCATCGCTGGCATCACACTTCGCTGGAGCGGGGCGGCAATACCAATTTTGCCGGCACATTCCCGCTCTGGGATCTATTGTTCGGAACCTTCCGGATGCCGGAGCATGAGTTGCCCGAAGGCTATGGCATCGACGACCATGCGTTCCCTTCCGAGATCGCCGGCCAGTTGGCCTATCCGTTCAGGCAGATGGTGGTTGGGGAGCATCGATAGTTCCGCGCCATTTGCAGTTCGTTCACTAATTGACGTCAGATTTGCCGCGTCGGGCGCCGGTTCCGCTGCGTATCGCTTTAGCCGGCTTGTCAACGTCCCGGGGTAGAGTATGTCGTCCAAGTACCTGCGTACGCGCGCCTGCGCGCATTCTGCCTTCCGCGCGCTTGCGGTCGGTCTCCTGCTGGCGCCCACGATCGCGCTGGCCGATCCCGGCCCCGAGTCGAAGTCGATCGCGGTCAATGTCGATCAGGCCAAGCTCGTCAGACTGCCGCCCAAGGTCGCCACCATTGTGGTCGGAAACCCCTTGATTGCAGACGTAACCTTGCAGCCCGGGGGCCTGATCGTGGTGACTGGCAAGGGTTATGGCGCGACCAATTTCATCGCCATGGACCGCGCCGGCGAAGTGCTGGTGGATCGTATCATCCAGGTCGAGGGTCCGACCGATCAGCTCGTCACCGTCTATCGCGGCATCGAACGGGAATCCTATAGCTGCATGCCGGTCTGCCAGCGCCGCGTGACGCTTGGCGACGGCGACGGCTATTTCAAATCCGCGATGGACCAGGCCGGCAGCCTCAGCAGCCAGGCCAGCGGCGCTGCCAGCGCCAAGCCCAACAACTAGGCCGATCGAGCTGCAAGCCGCCGTCACGAAGGCGACGGTCAGGTGTCGTTGCACGCAAGAATCGGACAACGCGGAAGACGCATCCACAACATGGTTAAGGCCAGGTTAACTCTGCGGCCCCCGCTGCTCCGATTTGGCGAAACAATTCAACAATCAGTTTGAGGTAATTCTGGCACGCAGCTCATGCCGCCGCTGCAAGGAATTGCCGATGCCGTCGCTCGCAGCCACCAAAGCCTCTGCCCGAAATGTCCTGCGCCGATTCCGCCGCAGCCGCGCGGGTTCCGCCGCGGTCGAGTTCGCGCTGGTCGCACCGGTGTTTTTCGCATTGTTGTTCGCGATCATCGAAGTCGCCATCATGTTCTTCGCAAGCCAGGTGCTGGAAACCATTACCCAGGATTCCGCGCGCGCGTTGATGACCGGGCAGGCGCAGACCGGCGCGGTGTCAGCTTGCGCGGTGGGCGGCGTGGCGACCCCTTGCACCGCGGCGTCGTTCCATACGTATGCTTGCCAAGGTCTCGCACAGGTCCTGTTTGGGAGCGGTGGCTCAAACTGCCCCAACCTCTATATCGACGTCGAGAGCTATTCGTCGTTCTCCAACGTGGCGATCAACAACCAGATCGACGGCAGCGGCAATTTCACCAATGCCAACATGCAGTACAGCCCGGGCGGCCCCGGCGATACGGTCGTCGTCAGGATGTTTTATCAATGGCCGCTGTTCGTCACCGGTCTTGGCTTCAACATCTCGAATCTGTCCGGCAACCAGCGCTTGCTTGTCGCCACGTCGGCGTTTCAGAACGAGCCTTATTGAGCATCATGATGAAATCGATCCGGAAAACATGGTATCGCGCGCGGCTTGCCATCACAGCGCTCGCAAACGACGGCCGCGGTGTCGCCGCGATCGAATTCGCGATGATCGTCCCGATCATGCTGGTGCTGTTTTTCGGTACCGTCGAGTTCTCTTCCGGCGTCGCCGCGGATCGCAAGGTCACGCTGATGGCGCGCACTTTCTCGGACCTGGTGTCGCAAAATTTCTCGGTGTCCACCGTCCAGTTGCAGAATTTCTACAACGCCGACGTCGCGATCATGACACCCTATTCGTCGACGCCCACCACCGCCGTCATTTCCGAGCTGTATATCGATCCAACCACGCTGAACGCGAAGGTGGAGTGGAGCCTGGCGTATAACGGCGCAGCGGCGCACACCGCCGGTACCGTCATCGCCTCTGTACCCGGTACGCTGGCGGTTCCCGACACCTACCTGATTTACAGCGAGATCGGCTATACCTACACGCCTGCCGTCGGCTTTGTGATGAAGAGCGGTATCAACCTCCGTGACGTCGCCTACACGCGGCCCCGTCAGTCGAAATGCGTGATCTACCCGACGCCGGCCTCCGGCCCGCTCCCCAACTGCCCGCAGTAAAATAACCCGGCCGCGCATTGCGCTCGACCAAACCCCGCAAAAAGAAAAGGCCGCGCATGAGCACGGCCTCTCTTGTCTGATCACCTCGTTGGGTCGAGGCTTTTGCAATGTTGCGACCGCTCGCTTCTCGCGAGCCGGGCCGAACTAAATTCGCTTAGCCGGCGGCGCGCAAATTGTCGGCCGAAGACTTGCCAGAGCGGCGATCGGCGACGATCTCGTAGGAGATCTTCTGGCCTTCACGCAGCGTTCCAAGTCCGGCGCGCTCTACGGCGCTGATGTGCACGAACACGTCGTTGCCACCATCATCCGGTTGAATGAAGCCGAAGCCCTTGGTCGCGTTAAACCACTTCACGGTTCCCATGCTCACGGGGGTAGTCCCTTCTCAAGATAGATATACTAGAAGCCCACTTTGACATGGGCTGGTGAGATCGAATTTTTGGAAGGGTCGTCAGCGTCTAAACCGGCTGTACCGGTGGATAGCTAATGTCGTCCGGCCGAAAATCGATGGCGGCATCTTATGCGAAGCGGGTTTTCAAAACAATCCTGAGGTGCACGATTTTTTGATCGGCCCAATTCTGCCGCAGTTTAAGCCCGGCCCTGCGCTGACACGTCAGTGTCATCTGCGGGGCCGGGGGAGTTGTTTACGAGATTAGCGGCGCCGGAACTGGCCGCGGGGCGGTGCGCCACGCGGTGCTCCGCCACTCGGGCGCTCGTCCTTGTGCCGGAAAATCAGGCGGCCTTTTTCGAGGTCGTAAGGTGACATCTCGATGGTCACCCGGTCTCCCGCCAGCGTCTTGATCCGGTTCTTTTTCATCTTGCCGGCGGTGTAGGCCACGATCTCGTGGCCCGCATCGAGCTGGACGCGGTAGCGTGCATCGGGAAGGATTTCGGTGACCAGTCCTTCGAACTGGATCAGCTCTTCTTTAGCCATTTTTATCTCCAGATCGATCGGCGGTTAGCGGGGCCGTTGGGTGCGGTTGGGGCGGGTGTTCGGACGGCTTTCGCGGTGCAGGAAAGCGACGCCCTGCATGCTTTCGGCCCTCTGACCTTCCGGCTTGGCGCCGCCATGCGACGGACGCGGTTCCTGCCGGTTGGCCTCGTGGCGGTTGGTCTGCGGATGGCCACTATTACCATTGCCGCGGCGGGGGCGGCGAGGGCCTTTTGCACCCGGCGCGGCTTCATTTCCGCGTCCGGCATGGGCGCGGGGACCAGGACGGGCGCCGCGATTTTGCGTCGGCGCGGGCGCCGCATCGCGATGCCCGGGCGTGCGGCGGTCTTCCCGCGGCAGGCTGATACGGATCAGCTTTTCGATGTCCCGCAGATAGGTCAGCTCCTCGCCACCCGCGACCAGCGAGATGGCAACGCCCTCGGCGCCGGCGCGCGCGGTGCGGCCGATGCGGTGGACATAGGTCTCCGGAATGTTCGGAAGGTCGAAATTGACCACATGGCTGATGCCGTCGACGTCGATGCCGCGGGCGGCAATGTCGGTGGCAACCAGCGTGCGGATTTCGCCGGAGCGGAATGCCGCCAGCACGCGCTCGCGGTGGTTCTGCGACTTGTTGCCGTGAATGGCATCGGCAGTGATGCCGGCCCGGGCGAGGCTCTTCACCACCTTGTCGGCGCCGTGCTTGGTGCGGGTGAAGATCAGCGCGCGGTCGACCGGCTCCTGCTTCAACAGCTGCGCCAGCAGCGCGGGCTTGGCGGTATGGTCGACCTGGATGATGCGCTGGGTGATGCGCTCCACCGTGGAGGCGACCGGCGTTACCGCGACCCGAGACGGATCGCGCAGCATCGCTTCGGCGAGCTCGGCGATGTCCTTGGGCATGGTGGCCGAAAAGAACAGCGTCTGCCGCTTGATCGGCAATTTGGCGACGATCTTCCTGATGTCGTTGATGAAGCCCATATCGAGCATGCGGTCGGCTTCGTCGAGCACGAGAAATTCGACCTGGCCGAGCTTGAGGCCGTTGCTTTGCACGAGATCGAGCAGGCGGCCGGGGGTGGCCACCAGGACTTCGACGCCCTGCATGATCGAGCGGACCTGGCGTCCCATCGGGACGCCGCCGATCGCCAGTGCCGAGGTCAGGCGGATGTGGCGGCCATAGGCATTGAAGCTGTCGAGGATCTGCCCCGACAATTCGCGGGTCGGGCTCAGCACCAGCACGCGGCAGGCCTTGGGCTGCGGCTTGATGCGGTTTTCCAGGATGCGGTGCAGGATCGGCAGCGCGAAGGCTGCGGTCTTGCCGGTGCCGGTCTGGGCGATGCCGACGACGTCACGGCCGGTCAGTGCGATGGGGATGGTTTGAGCCTGGATGGGCGTGGGCGTGAGATAATTTTCTTCCTTGAGCGCACGCGAGATGGGATCGGCGAGGCCGAAATCCTGAAAGGAGGTCAAAAGGGTGTTTCTTTCCATTATAAAAGGCAAGCGCCCGGCACTGTCGGCCAGGAGCGCGCGAGGGGTGTCAGAGACACCCGCGTGTTTGGGGCGTCGGTTTCGGTTAGCTGAAGGGGCAAGCCAGAAACCGTCGGACGGGATCAGAACACGCGGCTCGCAATGACCCGGTGATTCCCTGGGTCGTGGTGCTGATATGGAACACGAACGCGGCGCTTTCAAGGTTATTCGTCAACGATCCCAAAGTGCGGTTAAGCGAGCCGGCCTTGGGTGCTCGGTCTAAGCCTCCGATTGACTTAGATAATTTGCTCGTTGCGGCGGCATATTGCGGGCGGCTGGGGTTGAACTGGTCTGATGCAAATTTAATCAGGTTGTCACAAACGATCATTTATTAGGCTGATTGCTAATGAAGCATACAATTTCTTGGTCCAAATATTAGGCAGTCATCTCCGTCATTTTTGCGCAACGCGTGAAATTCATCAGCGTCTTCATGGCTTTAGAGTGCATCTGCGGCGTGGCACGGTTCTTGCGATTCCGTTAACGCAGGCGGCCGTGGGGCCGTTTCGCAGCGTTTTAACGCCTGCGTCAGGGAGACGACATCTCATGCTTACTCATTTGACTCACGATATAGCGACGCCCCTCAGCCGTCGTCGCTGGCTGGCAGCGACTGCCGGCCTCATTCTCGGCCTGTCCGCGTTCACGCCGGCCAAGGCGGCGGACGACACCATCAAGGTCGGCGTCCTGCATTCGCTGTCGGGCACCATGGCGATCAGCGAAACCACGCTGAAGGACACCGTGCTGTTCATGATCGATGAACAGAACAAGAAGGGCGGCGTGCTCGGCAAGAAGCTCGAGGCCGTGGTGGTCGACCCGGCCTCGAACTGGCCGCTGTTCGCGGAAAAAGCCCGTGAATTGATCACCAAGGACAAGGTTGCGGTGGTGTTCGGCTGCTGGACCTCGGTGTCGCGCAAATCCGTGCTGCCGGTGTTCAAGGAGCTGAATTCGATCCTGTTCTATCCGGTGCAGTACGAAGGCGAAGAGAGCGAGCGCAACGTGTTTTACACCGGTGCTGCGCCGAATCAGCAGGCGATCCCCGCCGTCGACTATCTGATGAAGGAAGAAAAGGTGAAGCGCTGGGTGCTGGCCGGCACCGACTACGTCTATCCGCGCACCACCAACAAGATCCTCGAAGCCTATCTGAAGTCGAAGGGCGTCAAGGACGAAGACATCATGATCAACTACACGCCGTTCGGTCATTCCGACTGGCAGACGATCGTCGCCGACATCAAGAAGTTCGGCTCGGCCGGCAAGAAGACCGCCGTGGTCTCCACCATCAACGGCGACGCCAACGTGCCGTTCTACAAGGAA
>Ga0208589_1000628_pt1 | contig 16278 bp, 16 predicted proteins | sample NGESurshal092012_2_FD_184486 | JGI IMG/M metagenome (GOLD analysis project Ga0208589, IMG submission 184486) | Arctic peat soil microbial communities from Barrow, Alaska - NGEE Surface sample F53-2 shallow-092012 (SPAdes) | ecosystem: Environmental > Terrestrial > Soil > Wetlands > Peat ... | reverse complement strand
GGGAAGCCGATGGCCAGGCCGAGCGCGGCCGCGGCGGCGCTCACCCACAGCGAGTTGGTGATGGCGATCGCGGTCGCGCCGGTGAAGGCCTGGCCCAGGTAGCTCAGCGTGAACCACTGGGTGCCCTGGCTGAACAGCCGGGGCGACAGGGCCAGCGCCAGCGAGCTGACGCAGGGGACCAGGATAAAGAAGATCAGCGCGGCCCAGAACAGCGGCAGGCCCAGCCGCCCGAACAGGGCGGTGAGCCTGGGCGGTGCGGCCAGCCTGCGCCGGCGCTGGCCCGGCTCCGGCCCGGCCGGAGCCGGGCCGGAGCCGGGCACGAGCACGTTCCTGGCGGCGGTCACCGGCGCCCGCCCCCGGTGACCTGGAACGGCGTCATCAGCGGACGATGGTGCCGTCGAACCAGGTGTTGATGGTGGCCTCCCTGGTTCCCCAGGTGTACGGGTCGATGGTCTGGGTCTTCACGCCGGCCAGTGAGGGCAGTGCGGGCAGCGGGCTGACTCCCTGGAGCACGGGGTAGTACAGGGAGTCGCCGGTCGGGTCGCCAGACTGCATGACCTTCTGGCCGGCCGGCGAGAGCACGAAGCTGACGAACTTTTCCGCCTCGGCGCGCTCGGCCGCGGGTGCCTTGGCGTCGATCCCGATCGCGCTGGGCAGCACGGTCACCGGGTCCAGGTACTTAACGGTCAGCTTCTTGTCGCCGAGCACGGCGCCGATTCCTGCCGAGCTCTGCACCAGGGCCAGCTTGATCTGGCCGCTGGTGAGCGCCTGCAGGGTGGGACCGTTCGTCGGGTGGATGATGAGCCCGTTGGCCTTGAGCTTGCTGAAGTAGCTCTCGCCCGCGTTCACCCCGCCGAGGTAGTTCATCATCCCGGCGATGAACGGGTAGGTCGGCCCGGACTGGGACGGGTCGTTCATGCCGACCTCGCCCTTGTACGCCGGGGACAGCAGCTGCTGCCACGTCGACGGCGGGCTGCTCACCTTCGTCTTGTCGTAGACCATCGCCGCCATGAGCGTCACGCCCGTCGGCGTATAGCTCTTGTCGGAGGGCACCGACGCCTGGCCGAGCGAGTCCCACTTCACGTTGGGCTCGAAGCCCTTCTGCAGCAGGCCTTGCTGGTCAAGGCCGGCGAAGGCGGTGGCGCCGTCCACCCAGAGCAATCCCCAGTTCGGGTTGTTCTTGGACGCCTCGATCTGGGTCAGGAGCGGCCCGGTCGAGTTGTCGTCCAGCTTGACCGGGATGCCGGTGGCCTTGGTGAAGGCGGCGGTCATGGCGTGGTCGTAGCCCTGCGCCGAGTACACGACCAGGGTGACCTTGCTGGGCTTCGAGCTCGCGGAGCTCGACGCCTTCGTCGAGGCGCAGCCGGCCAGGGCGACCGCCCCGGCCGTGATGATTCCTGAGATCAGGAGGAGCTTGTGACGCCGTGAGGTGCGGTTCATGAGCGGCAGAATGCACTAGCTGTTCGTACGCACAATGTACAGATAGTGGCCTGCAAGTTAAGCGTGCAGTACAGGACGGATCTAACAGCTGTCACTTTTAAGATCTGACAAACGTTAGGCTGGTTTGGGTTGACTCAGGGGTGGGGTCTGCGTGTATGCAGGAAGGCCGGCAAGAGTCACGCGGGCCGCGACAGGAGGTGGGAGGTGGCCAGCAGGTACCGCCCTGGGCGGTCAGTGGCCGTCTTCTTCTTCCGCGTACACCCGCGCCGCGTAGTCGTCAAGCGACTGCTGGCAGGCCTCGAGGGCCTTCTCCGCCTCGGGCCGGCCGCTCGCGCCGAACGCGTCCCGCGCCCGGACCCGGGCGAACCAGGTCCGCAGCTTCACCAGGTCGACCTCGTTCTCCTCGAGTTCGGCGTACGTGAAGTGGTGGGCCGCGTGCTCCTTCTTCACCTGGCCCAGGAAGTCCTCGCAGCGGTCGACGATCTCCTCGTACTCGTCGTTCCGCGCCGCCTGGAACGCCGCCCGCACCTCCTGCTCGCCCGCCAGCACGCGGCAGGACAGCAGCGCCGCCGTGCCCTCCATGTCGAGGATCTGGCTGCGCAGCTTGCGCAGCGCCCGCTCGTTGCCCACGCTGGCCGGCAGCGCGGCGGCGGAGTTCTGCAGGTAGATAGCGCCCAGGCTCTTGAGCCGCCGCCATACCGCCGACCGGAGGCGGCTGGGCTCGGACGGCACCCGGTAGATGAGGACCAGCCAGCCCTCATCCGGCGCGCGGTCGGCGTCAGCCATGCGCTCATTCTTTCAGAGATCACCGGTCACCTGGTGCGTGATAACCCCGTGCCTGATAACAGCGCGCCGTCCCTGGCGGCGCCACTGGAGGTTCCGTGAATGCCGCTGCCCTGTTCCTCACCGTCTTCGTGGCCTGTGCCGTGGAGGCGGTGGAGGCGCTCACCATCGTTCTCGCCGCCGGGCTGGCCCGGGACTGGCGCTCCACCTTCCAGGGCATGGCCGCGGCCCTGGTCGTGCTGGCGGTGGTGGTCGCCGCGGTCGGGCCCGCCCTGACCCTCTTCCCGCTGGGCGCGCTCCGCCTGGTGGTGGGCGCCCTGCTGGCCGTGTTCGGGCTGATGTGGCTGACCAAGGCCATCCTGCGTGCCTCCGGGTACAAGGGCCTGCACGACGAGGCGGGCATCTACGAACGGCAGGTCGCCGCGGCCCGGGCCGCGGACGCCGGCGGCCGGTACGGCGTTCGTGACTGGTACGCGTTCACCCTCGCGTTCAAGGGGGTGCTGCTCGAAGGCCTGGAGGTCGTGTTCATCGCGATCACGTTCGGCGACAACCAGGGGAACCTGGGCCTGGCCGCGCTGGCCGCGGCCGCCGCCGTGCTGGTGATCGCGGGAGTAGGCGTGGCGGCCCGGGCGCCGCTGGCCCGGGTGCCGGAGAACACGATGAAGTTCGCGGTCGGCGTCATGCTGACCTCGTTCGGCACCTTCTGGGGGGCGGAAGGCGCCGGGGTGCACTGGCCCGGCAACGATGCGTCCCTGCTGGGCCTCATCCCGGTCATCGCGCTCGTCTGCCTCGGCTACACCGCGCTGCTGCGCCGGACCCGGGCCGCCGCGCCCGCCCGGGTCGCGCCGCAGCCGGCCACGGGGAGCAGCACCGCCGGGCCGGCCCCAGCCGCCGCCACCCAGACCGCCACCACCGGGCCGGCCGGCCCGCTCACCAGTGAGGAGATGCCCCGATGAGCCGCTGGCTCCGCTCGTTCGGCGCGTTCTGGTACGACTTCGTCATCGGCGATGACTGGCGCGGTGCCGCGGTCGTCGCCACGGCGCTGGCCCTGACTGCCCTGCTGGTGCACGCGGCCGGCGTGAACGCCTGGTGGCTGCTGCCGGCCGGCGTGATCATCGCGCTCGGCTGGTCGCTGCGGCACGCGACGGCCGGGAAGTCCTGACCTCAGGGAGCGCTCAGCCCCCCGGGGTGAGGCCGAACGTGATCCGGTAATCACACCGGCCCTTGCAGACGAACGTGCTGGTTGCGTCGTCATCCGCGTAGGAGTAGGCGTATGGCTCGGCCTTCTTGAACACGGCGGCGTAGTCCACCGGCCACTGGGCCGGGTTGCACGCCGACCGGGCCGCCCACGCACCACGGCAGCAGTACTGGTCGGTGCCGAACCGCGCGCACGCCGACTCGCAGCCGACCACCGTGCCAGCCGCCTTCACCCGCAGCACGCTCGGGCAGTTCACCGGCGTGGTGCAGCCGGCTGGCACGCAACCCCGCCGGCTGACCCGGTGAGCCGCGGTGCCGTGCGTGACGTTGATGAACATCGGCAGGTTCGAGCCGTCCACCATGCTGACGTCGTAGAAGTCCAGCCCGTCCCAGGCGTTCAGGTCGTATTCGGCCAGCGTGGCCGGGATGGCGCCGTTGCCTGTGCACTGGAACCGGCCCCCGCAATCGCCGGACTGGCAGTGGCCGCGGCCAGCGCGGAAGACGCAGCCGGTCCGGCCCCAGAACCGCCCGTTCCAGTGCTCCGGCACGGTGATGGTCAGGCTGTGCCCGGGCCTGAGCGTCCAGCCGGTCCGGGCCAGCGGGTGCGCCGGGTTCTGGGCGGCGGCTACCCAGATGGTCTGGGTGACCCGGTTGACGAACGTCACCAGGTGGGCCCCGGCCGCCGCGGCGGCGCGGGCGGGCGCGCCGGGGGAGGAGGCGGCGGCCGGGGAGACAGGGACCGCCGCCGGGGAGGTCGCGGCGCCAGCGGGACCTGAGGAGGGAATCGCGGGGGGCGTCGCCGTGACCGGGCTCACCACGGCGGCCCGCACGTCCGCGGCCGGGGCGCTCCCCGCACGCGCCGCCGTCCGGGACGCAATAGGCCCGCCCGCAGCGGGCCCGGGCGCAGCGTGCAGGTTCGCGGCGGGCCCGGACGCGGCGGTCCCGGCGGCGGTTCCTCCCGTGGCCGAGCAGGCCGTGACCAGCGCCACGACCGGCCCCGCGGCTGCGACCAGCGCGGCCATCCGCAGCGAGCGCCTCTTCCTCCGGCCAGTAACCATGGGGGCCGTCCTCCTTGCGCAGGATGTGCTGGGGCGCGCGTCGGCTGCGCGCCTTGCCCTGGAGACGCTCCCGCCCAGCGCAGATAACGAAAACCTCCGGCCCCCGCGGGATCCGCCCGGGCCGGCGCCGCGGGGGCCGGTGCCGCCCGCCCGGCCCGGCACACGGCCGCCCGCGACACGCCCGGCCCGGCATACGGCCGTCCGCGAAACACGCCCGGCCGGCACACGGCCGCCCGCGAAACACCCGCCGTGGCCCCCGCGGCGCGGGATCATGCGGTTGGGGCTTTTCTGTTATCTGGCCCGGGTTCGCGCCGTCTCCCCTTCAGGGCGGAGTCCGATCGCCCCACACCGACGAGGTGCCCACACCACAAGCGGGAGGTGCCATGCACGAGCCGCGCAGCGGCGGCCCCGGGGTGCAGACGGTGATCGCCGCCCAGGCCGGGGACGCGGAGGCGCTGGACAGCCTGCTGTCCAGCTACCTGCCGCTGATCTATAACATCGTCGGCCGGGGCCTCAGCGGCCATGCCGACGTCGATGACGTGGTGCAGGAAACCATGCTCCGGGCCGTACGGGGCCTGGGCGACCTGCGCGATCCCGCCGCGTTCCGGTCCTGGCTGGTCGCGGTGGCCATCCGGCAGATGCGCGATCACTACCGGGCCCGGCAGGCCGTTCCGGCCGCCGACCTGACCGACGAGGTGGCCGATCCCGAGGCCGACTTCGTGGACCTGACCATCCTCCGGCTCGGGCTGTCCAGCCAGCGCGAGGAGACCGCGCAAGCGACCCGCTGGCTCGACCCCGGGGACCGCGAGCTGCTCGCGCTGTGGTGGCTGGAGGCCGCCGGGGAACTGGACCGCGGCGAGCTCGTCGCCGCGCTCGGGCTGCCCACGACCCACGTCGCGGTACGCATCGGCCGGATGAAGGAGCAGCTCATCACCTGCCGCGTGGTGGTGCGGGTGCTGCGCGCGGAACCACCCTGCCCAGGCCTGGAATTCACCATGGCGGGCTGGGACGGGGTGCCCAGCCCGCTGTGGCGCAAGCGGATCGCGCGGCATATCCGGGCGTGCCGGCGTTGCGGGCCCCAGGAGGACGGGCTGATCCCGGCCGAGCGGCTGCTGGCCGGGCTGACCCTGGTCCCGCTGCCGGCCACGATGGCCGGCGGGTTCGGGACCCGTGCGCTCGGGACCCGCGCGTTCCGCGCCCGGGGGCTCCGCCGGGCCGCGCGGCACTCCTGCCACAGCCGGATCCTGGCCAAGGCCGGCGGGTCGGTGCCGGCCAAGCTGGCGGCCGCCACGGTCGCCGCCAGCTGCGTGGCCGCCGGCGGAGTCGCCGTGGTCCACCTGCACGGGGCGCGCCCGGCCGCGGCCACCCACCATGTGCAGGCCGCCCCGGCGGCGCTGCCCACCCCGGTCACCCAGGCCCTGGCCCGGCCGTCCCCGAAGCCGGTCCGCCAGACCCACCCGCCCCGCAAGCCCGCGCCGCCTGCTCCTGCTGCTCCGGCCAGCAATGCGAAGAAAGGCGTCGCCGCCTGGGCGTTCAGCGGAGCCGGGCAGGCGCTGGCCCAGTCCGGGGCGTCCTGGTATTACACCTGGTCCGCCACGCCTGCGGGAGGCATCATCAGCCCGCCAGGTGTTCGTTTCGTGCCTTTGATCTGGGGTGCGGCGAACGTGAACGCCGCCGCTCTCAGCCAGGTGCGCGGCGAGGGGCCCGACCTGCTCGGCTTCAACGAGCCGGACATGAGCGGACAGGCGAACATGACGCCGACCCAGGCCCTCAGCCTGTGGCCGCAGCTGATGGCTACCGGGCTGAAGCTCGGCAGCCCGGCGGTCGCCGACGGCGGGGCGACCCCCGGCGGCTGGCTGGACCAGTTCATGTCGGGCGCGGCGGCCCGCGGCTACCGGGTCAACTTCATCACGCTGCACTGGTACGGAGCCGATTTCGCCACCGGTCCCGCGGTCAGCCAGCTGGAGAGCTACCTGCAGGCCGTGCACGCCCGCTACCACAAGCCAATCTGGCTGACCGAGTTCGCCCTGGCCAATTTCGGCGGCTCCCCGCAAACCCCGACCCGGCGGGAGCAGGCCGCGTTCCTCACCGCCGCGACCGCCATGCTGCAGCGGCTGAGCTACGTCCAGCGGTACGCGTGGTTCGGGCTGGAGGCCACGCCGACCGACGGCAGCATGGGGCTGTTCCGCACCGGGCCGTCGGCCACCACGGTCGGCCGCGCGTTCGAGGCGGCGGGCTGAGCAGCCAGTTCGGCGGTCAGCCCGTCCCGCCCGCCCGGACCAGGCCGGTCTCGTAGGCGAACACCACGGCCTGGACCCGGTCGCGCAGCCCGAGCTTGGCCAGGACCCGGCCCACATGCGTCTTCACCGTGGCCTCGGACACGAACAGCCGCTGCGCGATCTCGGCGTTCGACAGCCCCTGCGCCACGTGGGCCAGCACCTCGCGCTCCCGGCTGGTCAGCATGTCCAGCCCGGGCGGCGCGGGGAAGTTCTGCGCCGGGAACAGCGGCGCGAACCGGTCGATCAGCCGGCGGGTAGTCGAGGGCGCGACGACCGCGTCCCCGGAATGCACCGCCCGGATCGCGAACAGCAGTTCCTCCGGCGGGACGTCCTTGAGCAGGAAGCCGCTGGCCCCGGCCTTCAGCGCGGCGTACGCGTACTCGTCCAAGTCGAACGTGGTGAGCATGAGCACCCGCGGCCGGTCGCCGGCCGCGCAGATCTGCCGGGTCGCCTCGATGCCGTTCAGCCGCGGCATCCGCACGTCCATCACCACTACGTCAGTGGGGTGAGACCGGAGCATCTGGGTCGCGGCCAGGCCGTCCCCGGCCTCGCCCACCACGCACATGTCGTCCTGGGCATCCAGCACCATGCGGAACCCGGTCCGGACCAGCTCCTGGTCATCGACCAGCATGATCTTGATGGTCACGCGGCGGTCTCCGGGGCAGCGCCGGCCGGTTCCGGGTGCCTGGCCGGGAGCGCGCCCCGGACGACGGGAAGCCGGGCGGTGACCTGATAGCCACCGCCGGGCAGCGGGCCGGTGTGCAGCGTGCCGTTGTAGAGCGCTACCCGCTCACGCATCCCGGTCAGCCCGTGACCGCCGTCCTCGTGGGCCACGCCGTAGCCGTCGTCGGTGATCTCCAGCATCAGCTCGTCTTCGCAGTAGCGCAGCAGGACCTGGGCGCTCGCCCGGGGCCCCCCGTGCTTACGGGTGTTGGTCAGGGATTCCTGGATGATCCGGTAGGCCGCCAGGGCCAGCCCGCCGGGCAGCGGTGCGGGGACGCCCTGCACGGTGAAGGAGACGGCCAGCCCGCTGGCCCGGGTCTGCTCGAGCAGCTCGCCGAGCTGGCCGATGCCGGGCAGCGGCACCACGCCGGTTTCACCGTCGTCACTGCGCAGCACGCCGAGCATCCTGCGCATCTCGGCCAGCGCCTGCCGCCCGGTGCTCGCGATCGCGCCGAGCGCCTGCCGGGCCCGTTCCGGTGAGCTGTCCAGCGCGTAGGACGCCCCGTCGGCCTGCACCACCATGACGCTGACGTTGTGCGCGATGACGTCGTGCAGCTCGCGGGCGATCCTGGCCCGCTCGGCGGCCGCGGCGATCTGGGCCTGCGCGTCGCGTTCCCGTTCCAGCCGGGCCGCGCGGTCTTCGAGCGAGGCGTAGTAGCCACGCCGGTAGCGCACGGAATCCCCGAGCACCCAGGCGATCAGCGACGAGCCGGCGAACGCGACCGAGCCGAGCACGATCCAGTGGGCCAGGACGAGGTACGGCGGCGCCCACCGGGCCACCGCGACGGCCGACCCGATCAGGGAGACAGCCAGCCCGGTGACGGACACCCGGCGCGGGCAGTACGCGGCCAGGGTGTAGAGCAGGATCACGATCACCACGTCGATCATGTTGACGCGGATGTCGCGCAGCACCTGGAGGCCGCCGACGATCACCGCGACCGCGAAGGCCGCCACCGGGTGATCCCGGCGGAAGATCAGCGGGATGACCAGGGCCAGCGTGATGAGGATGAGGCTGTCTTGCCCGGCGGCAACGGCCGACGCCAGGGCCGGGATACCGAGGGCGGCGGCGAGCACGCCGTCCACGAGCCGGGGATGGCGGCGCAGCCAGAGGTAGAAGACGGCCACGGGTCAAGAGTACGGGCACGCCCCCCGCGTGGGCATCATCCTGCGGGGTGGCCCGGGGTCAGCCTTCCGGGCGAGGTGTCCGGCCGGGCCGCACCGGTGCGCGGGCCCGGCCCAGCCGGACTTGCCTTCCCCCCATGCCCCCTTGCCCTTCCCCCCACATGCCCCCTTGCCCGGGGCGGGCACGAGATTGTGGCTGGCCGGAGTCCCCCCGGAGAGTCCCAGGATGACGCAGCCAAGCGAATCCTTCGTGCACCCCAACCCATACCGTGACCTCCCACGGCACGGACCCGCCTGCCGCAAGGGCAGGCCCTCCGGCGAGCCATGTCCATGCTCGCCCCGGGCTGGGTCATAGCTAACCCTTGCCCGGCACGTACCGGTATCCCCGGACTAGGGGATCCGGGTTGCGCCGCCGCAGGCCCTAGAATGCCCGGAACGAGAGGGGTCGCCCATGCGCGGCCCCGGGGCTCGCTCCAGGTGATCTGAGGCAACCGGGCAGGCAATGGCGATGGCGGTCGGGCAGGCCACATCCCCGGCGGCGCGCGTGAGCACGCCGGCCGGGCTGGTCGTTGGCATCCCCGAAGGCGGCCGCCTGGTCTTCGGCCGGGGGCCGGATTCCGACCTGACCATCGCGGCCGGCCGGGGGCTGTCCCGCCGGGCCGGGGTGATCAGCGCAGTAGGGGACGGCGTCTGGATCGCCAACATCAGCCGGACCCATGCGCTCTACACCGAGGGGGACGGGTACCGGATCAGGCTGCCCCGGATGGAGGACAACGGCGAGCCGTCCGGCGGCTGGTTCCTCCGGGCCGGGATGACCCTGGTCGGCTCCCGCGCGATGCTCGACGAGGGCCAGCCGCTCTGCGTGATGGTCGCCGGGCAGTCCGGCGGGTGGGACTCCGCGGCGGACGGCACGCGGGTGTGGCAGGACGGCGACGCCACCCTGCTCCCGCTGTACCTGGACCCGATGACGAAGATCTTCCTAGTGGCACTCATGTGGTGCCGCCCCTGGCTGCTCGACGCGGCCGGGACGACCCCGCTGCCGCGCACCCCCGAGATCGCCAAGGCGGCCCTGGAGGTGACCGGCGCCTACCACGAGCTGGAGCGGTTCGACACCGACCCCGCGTTCCGGGACCGGCTTTCCGCCCGGGTGGCCGAGCACATCAAGGTGCTGCGCCGCAAGATCACCGACCGCGGCCTGGTCCGCGCGGACACCAGGCTCTCCGATGAGGTGGTCGTCCGGGTGCTCATCGAGCACGGCATCATCACAGCGGCGGACCTCGGCCGGCTGAACGACCCGGCCTGGTGCTCCCGCCAGGAGGACCTGTGGTGGACTCAGGCCCCCTGAACGGGGGAGCCGCGTCCCGTCAGCCGGGCGCTGGCCGACGAGGGCGGGCGGCCCGACGCCGACGGTGACGGGCCCCCCGAGGGGGCTGGCTGCTGCGGCACGACCTGGAATGTCGCGGTGGCCTGCCGGCCGCGGGGCCCGGTGACCAGGACGTGGTATCGGCCCACAGGGATCGGCCCGGTGAAGAACACGTGGCCTTGGTCGATCGCGTAGTTGAAGGTCCCCTTGTGATCCACGGTCGGCCGGAACGGCGCCACCCCGTGCCCGATCACCTCCACCCGCACCTGGGTCAGCGGGACGAACCCGCTGCCGTGCACCACGAACACCGTGAAGCCGTCGCCGTAGAGCTGCCCCAGCGTCAGCTTCGGCGTCGTGCTCGTCCCGCTGGGCAGCGTCGTCGGGGGCGGTCCCGGATTCGGGGGCGCGGGAAGCAGGGTCGGGAACGTCGCGGTGGCCGTGGCGGGCGTCTTCCCGGTCTTCCCCTGCCCCAGTCCGTCGGTCAGCGAGGCCCCCAGTACCCCGCCCACCGCGATCAGCACCGCGGCTCCGGCCGCCAGCCCCGCCCCGGCCAGGATCCGGCTGCGGCGCCGCCCGCCCGGACGCGCCGCCCCGGCCGGTGCGGCCCGGCGGCCCGTCCCGCGGTCGGCCTTCTGCCCGGTGCCGCGCCCGTGCCGCCAGCGGGACCGGGGCGGTGCCGGGAGCGCGGTGTACGAGCCGTACGTGGCGTCCTCGCTCACGTCGTCGGTGAGCTGCGGCTGGTCCTGGTCGTGACCGGCCTCTGGTTCCGCTGGCCTGGGACTGCGCTGGTACTGGCCGATCAGGGCCAGCGCGTCGTCGGGCAGGTAGGAGTGCCCCGATCCCGGGTTGCTCGTCGCGCCGACGAACGGGGCCAGCTCAGCCAGGAGTGCCGTCGAAGTCGGCCGGTTCCGGGGGCTGCGCTCCAGGCACGCGGTGATCACCCGGGTGAGGTCCGGCGGCAGGCCGCTGAGGTCGGGCGGCTCGGTGGCCAGCCGGACCAGGACGTCCATAACCGTGTCGCCCTGGTACGGCGGGTGCCCAGTCGCCGCGAACAGCAAGGTCGCGCCGAGCGAGAACACGTCGCTCGCCCCCGAGGCCTGCCGGGTGTCGCGGGCCTGCTCCGGGGCCATGTACGCGGGCGTGCCCAGCGCGCCCCGGGTCACCGTGAGCTGGATCCGCTCGGCCGCCCGGGCCACCCCGAAATCGATCACGCGGGGGCCGTCGGGGGAGACGAGCACGTTTGAGGGCTTCAGATCCCGGTGCACCAGCCCGGCGTTGTGGATCGACTCCAGGGCCTCGGCGCACCCGGCGGCGAGCCAGCGCACCGCGGGCACGGGCAGCGGGCCGCCGCTGCGCACCAGCCGGTTCAGGGACGGGGCCGCGATGTACGCGGTAGCCAGCCAGGGCATGTCCGCGTCGGCGTCCGCGGCCACGACCGCCGCGGTGAAGACCCCGCTGACCCGCCGCGCGGCGGCCACCTCGTGGGCGAAACGGGACCGGAAGCCGGCTTCCTCGGCGAACTCGATCTTGATGGTCTTGACCGCGACCAGGCGGCCCGCGGTGGACCGCCCCAGGTACACCTGTCCCATGGCCCCGGCGCCGAGGCGGCCGAGGAGCGCGAACGGCCCGATACTTTCCGGATCCCACCGGCGCAGCGGCGCTAATGCCGGCTGCGGAACCATCATTGCCCTCCAAGGGGTCCCTATGGCCCGGGTGACCATCATGCCGAGTCCCGGGAGTCTGTGCCCCGGTTCCGGGCTGTGTGTCGGAAATGGCACCGAACGGATAGCCTGGCGGCGCACGGATGCAGCGGGGGGGTGCCATTTGCGGTTTCGCGGGCATATCGTCACGGTTATGGCCGATTGGCCGGTCTGCCGCGGCCGGGGCGCTGCGGGCACCGGATGAGCAGCGTGCCCCGGGCCCGCAAAGCCTCCCTACGACGTTTGATGGCCCGTTCTGTGAGCTCTGGTCCTCAGGCAGGGCAGGATGGAGCCATGAGGGATACCCGAACCACAGCTGTCGGGCTGCGGTCAGCGATCGAGCGAAGCGGTTACTATCCCGGGCTGGTAGCGGACGCCGTGTTCTCCGCCCTGGGCGCGGAGGCCGTGGTGTCGTACGTGGTGCAGTCCGATGCGCTGTTCGATCCGGCCATGGAGGTCCGCCGCCACATGACCGTCCTGGTGCTGACCCCGTCCCGGCTGGTCTATTCCCATACCGACGAGAACCCCGCGGACGACGAGCCCGGTGCCCGGCCGCAGGCGGAGACCAGCACCGAGGCGGTCCGGTTCTCGCGCATCTCGTCGGTGGCCGTGACCCGGGTCGTTCCTGACCCGGCCTCGTATGTACCAGGCGTAACCATGCCGACCGAGGTGGTCCTCACCATCGGCTGGAACGTCCTGTCGCATGTCGAGCTGGAGCCGGCTCACTGCGGTGACGAGAACTGCGAGGCCGACCACGGCTACACCGGCACCATCACGGCCGACGACCTGACCATGCGGGTCAGCGAGGCCGCCGACGGTGACGAGGCTGTGCGGCAGGTGCTCGCCTTCGCGGTCGCGCTGACTGAGGCGACCACCCACCCCGGCCACTGACGGGCGCCCGTATGACCGCGGAGCCGATGACGTCGGCCACTGTGCCTGATTACGGCGAGGGAACGCTGCCCGATCTGGCCAACTCGCTGCTCGCCTCGCTGGGCGTGGGCGACTCGCCCAACCCGCTCGGGCTGGCTCCCACCCGCCGGGCCTGCCTGGTGATCGTGGACGGCCTGGGCTGGGAACTGCTCCGCGCCCATCAGGCGGCGGCCCCGTTCCTGTCCGAGCTCACCACCACCGGCCGGGCCCTCACCGCCGGATTCCCGGCTACTACGGTGACCAGCCTCAGCTCCCTGGGCACCGGCCTGCCGCCGGGACGCCACGGGATGCTCGGCTACCAGGTTGCCGTGCCCGGCCAGAACCGGCTGCTCAACGGGCTGCGGTGGGACCAGCAGGTGGACCCGGTGAGCTGGCAGCCTGCCCCGACGATCTACCAGCGGGCAGCGGCCGCCGACGTCGCCGCCTACCGCGTCGCTGCGCGGGGGCTGGAGAAGACCGGCTTCTCCATGGCCGCGATGCGGGGGGCCGCCTACCGGCCCGCGGACAGCCTGGGCGCGCTCGTCGCGCAGGCGTCCTGGGCGCTGGCTGACTCGGACCGGGCCCTGGTCACCGTCTACCACGCGGAACTCGACGGTACCGGCCATGTGTTCGGATCGCAGTCCGAGGCCTGGTCCTACCAGCTCGCGCACGTGGACAAGCTGGCCGAGCAGCTGGCCAGCGCGCTCCCGGCGGGCACCGCGCTGCACGTCACCGCCGATCACGGGATGGTGGACGCGGCCCCGGACGACAAGATCGACGTGGACCTGGTTCCCGGGCTGCGGGACGGGGTCGCCCTGCTTGGCGGCGAGCCACGGGCCCGGCACGTGTACGCCGTGCCCGGGGCGGCGTCCGACGTCCTGGCCACCTGGCAGGGCGTGCTCGGCGGCCGGGCCTGGGTGGCCTCGCGCGAGGAGGCCATCGATGCGGGCTGGTTCGGCCCGGTTGATGAGCGGTTCGTCCCGCGGATCGGTGACGTCGTGGCCGCGCCCGCCGGGTCCTGGGCGCTCGTCGCGACCGAAGCCGAGCCGCTGGAGTCCTCGCTCGTCGGGATGCACGGCTCGCTGACTCCCGGTGACCAGTTCGTCCCGCTACTGAGCGTCACCAGTATCTGATCGGCCCGGCGGCCGGGGGCCACCCGGACGGCGGGCCGGCCAGGCTTTGCGCGGTCAGTGCGGCCGGGTTATCCACAGTTACGCATCGGGCAAATCCAAGAGCAGATAACCGTTCGTCCACAGAAGCAGGTCTCTTATCCACAGAACGATCCTGGCCTGAGGGCTGATCCGGGCAGAATCGGGATGCTAACGCCCAGTACGGGCGGAAGGGGTGTAACGGTGGATTCAACCGTCGATGCCGCGGCGCTCGCGGCCGCACTGGCGGCCGACCCGGCGCCAGTCCTGCTGGATGTGCGGTGGCGGCTCGGCGGCCCGCCCGGGATCGACCGGTACCGCGAGGGTCACCTGCCCGGCGCACGGTTCGTGGACCTGGACCGCGATCTCGCGGGGCCGCCCGGGGCCGGGGGACGGCACCCGCTGCCGGATGCGGGAGCCTTCGAGGCGGCCATGCGCCGGGCCGGGGTCAACGACGGCCAGCCCGTGGTGGCCTACGACGAGAACGACTCGACGGCCGCCGCGCGCGCCTGGTGGCTGCTGCGCTACTTCGGGCACCAGCAGGTGCAGGTCCTGGACGGCGGCTACCAGGCCTGGCTGGCCGCCGACCTGCCGATCGAGACCGGGCCCGCCCCGGCCCCGGCGGCTGGCACCTTCACCGCCCGGCCCGGTTACCTGCCACTGCTCGACGCGGAGGGCGCGGCCCGGATGGCCCGCGAAGGCGTGCTGCTGGACGCCCGGGCGGCGGAGCGCTACCGGGGCGAGGTGGAACCGGCCGACCCGGTCGCCGGGCACATCCCGGCCGCGGTGAACGCGCCCACCAGCGAGAATGTGGGTCCGTCCGGCCGGTTCCTGGAGCCGGGGGAGTTGCGGGCCCGGTTCACCAGGCTCGGGGCCGGGGCCGGGATGGAGGCCGGGGCGCCCGGCGGCCCGGGCGAGGCCGTGACGACCGGCGTGTACTGCGGCTCCGGGGTCACCGCGGCGCACGAGGTGCTTGCGCTGACCATCGCGGGCATCCCGGCGGCCCTCTACCTCGGCTCCTGGTCCCAGTGGATCACCGACCCCACCCGCCCCGTCGCGACCGGGCCCGCCTGATCCCGCCCGCCCTGTCCAGCCGCGCAGCCGCCTGCTGCGGCCAGGCTCCCAGCAGTGCAGGGGGCCGACGGTGATCGGCGGTGACCACCCTGGGGCCGGTGCCTCAGCCGGCGTCCTCTTCGAGCAGGGCGCCCAGCCGCCGGACCAGGTGGCCGCGCCAGCCCCCGCCCAGGATCCCCAGCGTCATGCGCTGGCCCGGGTCGGTGTCATCGAAGCCGTCGTGGGCAATCAGCAGCCGGGTGCCCGTCCCCTCGGGGGCGAGGGACCAGCTGACGACCGTGTCGAGGTTCGCCGACCGCCAGCTGAACCGCATCAGCCGGGGCGGCTCCAGCTCGAGCACCTCGCAAGCCACGATGCCGTCGAACCCGTGCTGGGGGACCGGCTCGGTGCGGAACGTGAACGCGTGCCCGACCACCGGCTTGAAGTCGTTCGGCATCAGCCACCGGGCCAGCAGGGCCGGGTCGGTGAGAGCCTGCCACACCCGCCCGGGTGGCCGGGGCAGGAACTCATCCACCTCGATGGACGCCATCAGCCCTCCTCCTCCAGGAGTTCGCGGAGCAGCCGGGCGTGCCGCAGCCAGAACCGCTCGTAGTGGCCTGTCCAGTCCGCCACGGCCCGCAGCGGGCGGGCGTCCAGCCGGTAGTGCCGTTCCCGGCCGACCCGTTCCTCGGCGACCAGGCCGGCCTCGCGCAGCACCCGCAGATGCTGGGATACGGCCGGGCGGCTCATCTCGAACGGAGCCGCCAGGTCGTGCACCGACCGGGCGCCGCCGGCCAGCACGTCCAGGAGGGCCCGGCGGACCGGGCTGGCGATGGCGTCGAAGACGTCGGGCCCGGGCACGGCCGGCCTCAGCCGCCAGCCGGCGGAGCCGGGGCCGTGACCTGCAGGATGAGGCCGTTGCCGTCCGGGTCCTCGAAGGTCACGAACCGGCCCCACGGTGCGTCCTGGACGCCGGCGTCGATGACCACGCCGCGGGACCGCAGCGCCGCCACGTCGCCGTCCAGGTCCTCGGTCTCCAGCACCGTGCCCTTGACGGACCCGGGAGGCATGGTCGGGAACCAGGTCACCAGCGTGATGGAGGTCGCGGCTCCCGGCGGCCTGACCTGGACCCAGCGCTGATCCGGGCCCATCGAGGTGTCGGCGACGAGCTCGAAGCCGAGAGTGTCCACGTAAAAGTCGCGGGCCCGGTCCTGGTCGGTGACGGGCAGCGAGAACAGCTGAACCTGACGGATGCTCATGCCCCGATAATAGGTAAGAAATTCCTTACCGGTGATCCGAATCCCGGAAAAGGGGTTCGGGTGACCGGACCACGTGCCCCAGGCAGCCCCACGCCGGCGTAGCGCGCGAGCCAGGGTTCGTGATCTAACGATTGGTGCTGTTCCCGGACCCTGTTGGCTTATTTGGTGATGCGCCGCGCCGGCCAGCTTCAGGAGCGTTGATCATGGCTGGGTTCATGATCGTCGGGCGGTCGCCTTGTTCTGC
>Ga0208589_1000627_pt1 | contig 16289 bp, 11 predicted proteins | sample NGESurshal092012_2_FD_184486 | JGI IMG/M metagenome (GOLD analysis project Ga0208589, IMG submission 184486) | Arctic peat soil microbial communities from Barrow, Alaska - NGEE Surface sample F53-2 shallow-092012 (SPAdes) | ecosystem: Environmental > Terrestrial > Soil > Wetlands > Peat ... | reverse complement strand
CGGCCCTGTGTTTCGCTTCATCCGATGTACCACGAATGCGCCCACGATTGCGCCGAAGCCCACGAGCAACCTGGTCAAGGTTCCGATGGTCAATTGCCCCAAATCGCCACTAGATTTTAATTCCGATGGTGCCCCTGCAGCGGCCACGAGGCCCGTCTCTGAATCTGCTTTGATCGAGTTTGGATGCCCTGGCGCCATCAATCCCGCCGCCTGCACCTTGACACTGGAAATGCGTCGGGTTGGATTATTGATATCAATGACCCTCTTCGCGGTCTGAAAGTCAATTGTGAATGTCTCGGCGGGTATAGGTACATCTGCTTCCATTGCTGTGACCGTCCAGGTTGCCACGCTATCCACCTGACCATTGATGGTGCGATCGGTCAGGCGTGCCCAACAAGGCAGGTAAATGACACCGCCGGCGCATTCGACCGGCTCATAATGAATTTCATCGGTGTCGAGTTCAATTCCAATTGGGGACATTCGCCGAAGCGTCGTCGGCAAATAAGAAGGAGAGCCGCTAAATTCGAGGCGATAGGTGGTATCCATGTCGCCGATAGTGCCACCCGGTATCGTCAAATCAGAATTAATCGACCGGGCGAAAGGCGCTGATTCCAATGATCTGTGCACTTGCACAGTGCGCAGATCATCCAGGGAGAGCTTGACTCCGAGGTCGTCTCCACCCGGATTCAGAAATTCCAGTGGAAGCAATGCCATTGGCTCCCCGATGAAAGGGGCTTTCTGTTTTGGCTGATCAGAAACAACCAAAGTTGAGTCGTTCACATTGAACCATTGATAATGGTCGCCATCCCAACGTAAGTCATGGCTCATCCCTGGAAACATCGACGAATCCATCAGTTGAACCAAGCGGAACTTCGGCCCATCGACCCAATACTCTTGGGTTCCATCTATATGAAAGATTCCCGGAGGGATCGTTTGGTAATCCGTGCTGGTCGTGACCTTGATGTGCAATGTCTTGGGCAACCGGTATTGGTCGAGCAGACGCAACAAATTTCCCTGAGCGCTCGCCCGCGACACCGGAAAGAGCATCGCCATAAAGATGGTTGTTCCCGTTATCATAAGCAATCGTCGCCGGCAGGTAATCATCATGGCCGAACTCCAAAGTTGCGGTGGAATCAGTAGATTCAGTGGCCTATTTGCAGTTATTGTTTCCCGGGGGACCGGGCATCGCGCCGCCGCATGGCCAACCCGTCCCGGAAGAGCAATAGACGTATGCACACGAATTCAATGTTGAAGCTATTCCACCGCTTTGTGGCTGGCTTCCGTTATCAGGCGCGATGATATTGCAGTATTTGCCTGGTGGCGGATCGGGGCAGCAGCTTTGCTGCGTAACGCATGTGGGCGTGAACAGGCCCATCGCGTGTCGGGGAATTGGTCCGAGCAGATAGGCGCCCGCGATGACGAGTAGTGCTGCGACGATCGTGAGTGTATTGGTTGTCTTCATTTCAGGGTTCCTCGATCATGAGGCCGGTGATACAATCGATTGAGTCATGGCATTGATTTTTCTGCCGATTCAACTTCGCTCATCCCCGAAGCGCCCTTAAAAACATCAGCTTCGGCAATAATCGCGTTGCTCTCTGGTTCAGGAAGCGTGGAGATTGCCCAACGCTCGGCTCGCTGCTTCCGCCGGGCATCGACTTCCGCTAATAGAGATTGGCGATCAGTACCGCCAAAAAACTTGTCGAGAGACTGCACAAATATGCCGCCGAGCGCCTTTATTTCGGCCAAACTCAAATGGCGTTCAGGAGCCTGACTGTTAACCTCATAGGCAATAGACAAAGTGCCGAAGTTGTGACTCAGCCAGCCGCAAAGGCGGTCTGGCATCCATCCGCGCGTTTGGGGATTCAGTTGAACTCCGTAGTCCGCCCGTTGAATGTCATTGACAATCAGTTTGTGCAATGCGAGAGACAATGAACCTCGCGGATTCCCTGCTTCAAGCAAGGGACAGAAGACATGCGGGCCTTCGCCCGACTGGATGTTGTGTAGGTCAATAGCAACATCAAGGCGATTGCCGGATTTGGCCCAATTCTCAAACCAGTTTGCATACGCAATCGACTCCATCGTCGCGCGATCCGGCAGAAAACTTGAAATGATGGACTCGTGAATGCCGGCGACTGCGGCATCGGGATCGAGAAGCGGAATGACCAGGAACGTATAACGATGACGAAGTTCCACCGCCTTAGGATCATCGCCCAGAAGATATTCGATGGCGCCCTGGGCAACCCAACCTGCGTCTTGCTCATCCGCATGCTCACCCGCGTATATTAAGGCGCAAGGTTTTTCGAGACTTGGCGTTCCAATTTCAGTGACTAGCAACGGGCGTCCCTTGGCCGAATGACCGATTTGAAAAACCTCGCACTGGTCGTTCGATTTCATTCGGCTCAGGAATTGTTCGTTGAAAGTCGCCGTCCGAGGAACTCGCATCGCGACGAACGCCGAGTCTGCATCGAAGTGCATCACGCAACTGAGCGTATAGTCATCATTCCAGGTGTCAGGAATGTAATTCCAAGAGTGGCCCAATGCGACGGGCATGACGGTTCCGTTGCTCGCCCGTATGTGCTCAAGTGCCGACGAAGTCTGGAAGAGCGCCGGATCATCGAGGCTCGAGGCGTAGGCATAGACGGGATTGATGGACCACGCCTTTTGCGGCCAGTCCGGCACCGTCTTATATGCCCCCGTGACATCAATTCTAATCGTCCGGTTCGCAACGCCTTGAATTTGGAACATAAACCAATCGCGAAACCCATTGGTTGTGATTTCAACGACCAGGTGGTTGGGCGATAGTGCGGCGACGTAAACCGGCGTGCTGCCTTCAAAACCAGATACGATCGTCGGAGGTTTCGACGCGCCGACCGCAACTCTTTCTTCCTTCAGTCGCTCTTGTTCCAATGCCGGCACTACTTCGGTGGGCAACTTGGAAAGGGCAATCGCCTGGGCTGAAATCCGCAACTCCTCCCATGACGTGAAGCCGGCCTTTACAAGATCTATTCCTGCCTTCGATGGGTTCTGTCGAATAGAAGTAATGAATGCGTTGGCTGCGTAAACGCTGCCGTCTTGGTCGCGAATTGCTTTCGCAACACCCTCCATCGCTAGGCGCAGGTTCTGGTTTGCATTGGACTCCGCTTTGGCGGCCGCCTCAAAACAAGCCTTTGCCTCAACCGGCCGGTCTGTCAGAAGCATCAGGTTCCCTAGTGCCATCAAATTGTTGTGGGAACCACCTTTCTTGGAATTGGACCTCTTCTGCAAGCCAGCAATTGCGCTTCGATATGGTGCTGAGTCGGTGGTAGTTGACATCAACACGGACGATGGCGAACCGGCTGCCATCTGGTCAGCCTTGAACTTGACGGCAACTGCCGACTCATCAGACGTTTGCAGAACCTGCACGATCAAATCCACAGCTTCGGCAGTCGCAGACAACGAACAGATGTTGTAGTAACTCTTGGCTTCCTTCAATGCCTGTGAATAGTCGTGTTCATTCAAAAATGCCAAGACACGCGCGCGCTGTGCTGCTTGGACGGTTGCCGGATCAAACGTCCTAGCCAAGATCGCTGGAAGAGTAATCTCCGCCAGAGCGGAGTATTGTTTGACACGCATGAGCGGTGAGACCCAATCTGGTAGACCGATTGCCAGTGCTGCTGGCTTAGAATCGGCGAGCAAACGAATTTGGTCGATGGCTGCCTGGCGTCCATTCGCGTCGTCACTATCGATCATCCGTGCCAGAGCCAATTGATCTTCCGTCGACATGGCCGTAGGAATTTTTGCCCGGTTGGCCAATCCAATGGGCACGTTCGGGACACGATCCCGAGCCGGGATCACGATCACTTGGCTCGCGCCCGCCCGTGCAATCCATCGAACGACGCCAAACCCCCAAGTAACCAAGGCGCCAATCGTCAGAATAGCAAGCGAAAACACAACGGGTATCCGCGATGTGCGTTGCTTCACCATATTGTCCCCGTCAATTGCAATTAACAAAGTAGTTGGAGTCGTTGGCTAATTGCCCACTGCCGCTATACGCAGACTTTGTAATCCCTGTCCGTTCACAAGGCGGGTGGCATCGGCAAGCACCGTTCGCTGCGACACGCAGATGCGCCCCGAACCGCCGCGCTGTACGAACTCGGCAACCGCACCCGGCCCGACGATAAGGCTGCCGAATCGCGGCAGTGCGTTACCTTTGTAGATCCCGTCGTGTTTCGGTGAGTCTCCGCGAAGCCGGCGTATTCGGCCTTGAAAACAGGGCCCGGAGTAAACATCAACCCAAGTTAGATTACTTGAGAATTTGCGATTACGATGCATTATGCCTCCCAGTGGAAATCTCGGATTATCGGCGCGAGAACCAACCCAATGATTCTCAGTTCGCCGCATGTCCAACAAAGACTGATACGCGGTTTTGGCGAGGAGTCTGGATATGAATAATTTTTTCCTTCAATTTTCGTCGCACGACGCGGCATTTGAAGGTAAGACGATCAAGAATGGACATTTCAACTCGCTTCAGACTTCGGGTTTGGGCATTGAGGTAATTCGATGGCGATCAATGCAAGTAGATCGGGTTTGTGGCCGACGACCCACTGGAGTCAAGTGGGTGAAGCCGGGCAGGGTGGGGTGGAAGAACGCTGCCGAGCCCTAACATCCCTGGTTAAAGTTTACCTGCCCGTATTGCGGCGGCATTTGCTGTATCGGCGACATGTCGATTGCAGTCAGGTTGACGACGTCTTGCAGGATTTTCTGACGTCCAAAATTCTCGAAAATGATATCCTCCGCTTAGCAGTCGAGGGTAAGGGGCGATTTCGCAACTTTCTCGCCACAGCATTGAATCGATTTGTCGTCAGTCGTTTTCGCATGCAGAACGCCGCGAAACGTAGGGCTATCCACCATGGCAGCCTGGAAGCAGTTGATCCGGGCGAACTCGCCTCGGGCATTACATATTCTGATGCGTTCGATTGGGTCTGGGCGCGACAGGTGCTGGGAAGGGCGATTAGGCATATGCGAGTTCAATGTTCCAAGCCGAGCCGGCGTCAGATTTGGGGAGTATTTAGAGGTCGTCTTCTCTTGCCGACGTTCCACAATGTTCCGCCAGTTCCATTCAAAGATCTTGCAGATGACCTTAGACTTGATTCTCCGAAGGTAGCTGCCAACTTGTTGACAACGGCCAATCAGATATTCGCGAACTCGCTGAGAAGCGTCATTAGTGCCTATGACAATGGAACGGCGGACGTGGAAAGCGAATTATGTGATTTGCGACAAATATTATCGCGGCCAAATCGAGAACGACCACGATTTTAGCGTATATCTCATTGTGGACACAAACGGAGGCAAATTGAGTCAGCGCCACATTTGCAAAGCGTTGCCGCGACACGCACGATTGTTTGGAATTGGAACCGGCCACTACATTGGCTGGGGCGATGCCGACTTGCGCGACTCATTATCGGACGAGCTTAAGACGCCAATCTTCAATTGGCTGAGGCACGAGGTCATATTCGCCCATCCGACCATTGCGACCGACTTCGCAGCAGAACACCGGGGACTTGTATCGGTGGGAGATTTGCTGTCCCGCGCGCAACCTCCACTCGATGTTCTTCGATGTGCAAAGGAGTCCGCAAAATCGGCTGACACACGAAAGAACGATCCGTTGCCTCAGCCGGTCGCGGTAGCACTTTACCTATCCATGATTGCCGCTGCGCTCGTCAGGTGCGGCCAGCGAATCACAGAGATGAACGACCGGGAATTTCGGCAGGGCCTTGCTTGGCTCATGAGGCAGTCATGGATCGATGAATCCATACGAGAATTAGCAAAGAGGGCCCTAGGGGTGTTGAAATGAGCACAGTGCGCGTCGCGGGATCTTCCCAGCATCTATTGACGCTGGGCCGCGGCAGTCCGACACGCCTGTAGGTAGGTAACAGATAGATTTAGATTGCTTTGTCGCGATAATACGTCGTAATCGTCGGCCGCCGCTTCAAATTTATTTGCCTGCCATCGGCAACGGGCCGCCGCAACACCTAGGTCGGCTTCATCTTGGTGAATCGCCAACAAACGGGCGCCACAGTCAATTGCGCCTTGCATCTGGTACAAGTCGACCAGAACGCTGGCGGCGTTAGTATTGGACGGGTCGGTAATGAGTTGTCGTCGGGCCTGGGTTGCCCTTTCCTCCTCGTCATGAAGGTGCGCTGGAAGCGACAGATTCCAAATGAAAACGGAATGGTCAGCCACGCTATCGCACAAAATGACGTCGCCCTTAGGCGAAAAAGTCGAGGTGGAAATCGCGCCCGATCCACTCATCAGATCCCGGAGCTTTTCGCCATCCTTTGTCGCCCATAAACGCAATACTCCATCACGACTTCCTGCCAACAGCGCAACTCCATCCGCAGATACCGTTAGGTTATTCACGTCTTGATTGCCAGATAGTGTCGACCATAATTCTTGACCCGAAAGCAGATCAATTGCATGAAGCGTGTTGTCGTCGTTCGCAACATATGCCGTGTTAGAATCCAGTGAGATGGCGAGGGCCGTGGGTAGATGGTATTGCTGGAGTCTCGTTGTGCTCGATGTACCAGAGGCGGCGTCAATGGTCCTTAGTTCCAGAAATGGATTGCTGACCACCGCCAATATCTTCCTTCCGTCGGCAGACACGCATCCCAGTGGCATGAAGGCGCCGTCGATGACTCGACTCCGGTTTCCCCTATTCAAGCCTATAAAAATCGCGCCCCGAAATGTCAGATCAACGGCCAAATCACAGGCCGGTAGAAGAAGGACTTTTTTCAACGGCACCGCCGCGACCTTCGGTTGCACACGGTCAAGCCCCTGAAATGCTGTCCCAGGCGCACAGCCGCCAATCCGCCGCCATTGTCCAAACACTTCGAACCTGCTAATCGCGCCGTCGCTCGTGGCCGCATCCAACGTCTTGCCATCTACGGAAAATGCGACTGAAATCACCTGTGCCGTCAGCGCGCTGCTCCAAATGCGATGGCCGGTGGCAATATCGATCACATTTACTGCGTTCGCTGCGCCAACGGCGGCCACCAGGTCATCCGGCGAAACCGCGACGCACTCCGCGGGCTGACCGAGGTGGCACAGCGTCGTTTGCTGTGCCAATTCAATAGGCCACATATGAATTGACCCGTTTCGAGTGCTTGCGAGAATTAACCGATCATCCGAAGAAAACCGAATGGAGACAATCCCCGATCCGGCCGAAAACGCTCGAAGGAGATCGCCGCTCTGGTTGTCCCACAGGCACAGCATTCCCGTGTCGTCTCCCGATATGGTCAATCGCTCATCGCGCGAAAACTCAATGACACCAACGCGACCGCTGGAATTCCCAAATCGCTTCGATTGCCTTGCGGCGGATAACGCGATGAACGCCACGCTTCCATCACTGCGGCCGACCATGAGGCCGCTTCCATCGGGCTTGTACTTCACGCAACTGGCCTCGCATGAAGCGGCGACGCCAGACCCCATATTGTCCGGCGCTACTGGATGAATCTCGGCAAGCGTAGCGGTATCCCAGAATCGGACACCTCCGGCGGTATCGCCTGCGGCAATTGATCGCCCATCTGGCGCGAACGCAATTGCTCGAATTCCCTCGGCACGGGGTGTTAGCAAGCGGGAAGTTGAGCCAGCATCCACAAGCCAAAGGTTCCAAATCCGCGGCCCCTTTCCTTGTTCAGCTAGCCAGCCGGCCGTCGCCATGTGCCGCCCGTCGAGAGTTATCGCAGTATGGACGCTTGAATACCCCGCAAATGTGAGGGTTGTATCGATACTTTTATTTTCCAGATTGACCTTCTGAATTTCGCTGGAAGCGAACTCGGGTGATGATAACTGTACGTGAAGCCTATAGATGCAATGCGATTCCGGGCAATCGTAAATGCTCAGCGCCTGTCCTCGCGAAAACTCCCTGCCGACCGAAGTTTCGGCGTGCCCCGTAAGGAGGTCGTAAGACTGAGAAATGCCGCTCGAAAGCTCCGCCCATGCTGTATACCCATCGACATCGAACGTTACGCCGATGGGAACTTGAGGAGATTGCGCGTCAGCCATGAATTTGCTCAATTCGCCTGGGGAGTGTCGGCCGGCATCCAGCAACCCCAATGTCGTATTGATCGTCGAGACTCCTTCAACGCGTTGAATCCGGTAAGCGTCCCAAAATCGACTGACCGCATTGTGCCAATGGCGGTCGCGTTCCATGTCTTCTGCAATTAACACCAGACTTTCGGCAAGATTCACCTGCGATGCATGTCGGAGAATTCTTTCATTGGCCGCTGCGGCGAGGGCGAGATTTCGTTCCTGTGTCAAGCGCAGGGAGTAATGCACGATCAGGCCCACAATCATGATGGCAACAATCGCCGCCGCGACGATGGGGACTCGGAACTTTCTGATCTTCTTCCGAAGAAAGTAGATTGCGGTGGGTCGCCGCGCCTTGATCGCCTCACCGTTGATGTAATTGTCAATGTCGTCCGCCAACTCGCCCACCGAGGCGTACCGCTCCTCGGGATGTTTTGACAGTGCTTTTAGTAGCAGGGATTCCAAATCTCTATCGATGCCGGGTGCGGCGGCTCTCGGCCGAACGATTTCGGCATGTGCCACTCGCTCCAACACCGCGAGACTTCCACCGGTCGAGTCATGCGGCAGCCGCCCAGTGACAATCTCATAAAGCACAACACCCAAGCTATAGATATCGCTGCGCGTATCGATCTCACCTGTCAGCCCCTTCGCCTGTTCAGGGCTCATGTACGCCGGTGTGCCCGCCCAATCGCCCTGGATGCTTATGGTTGAAATGGGCGCTTGGTCATCGATCAGTTTCCCCAACCCGAAATCAACGATGTGCGGGACTGAGGAACTATCCACCAGAATATTTGAAGGCTTCAGATCGCGGTGGATGACTCCTTTTTGATGGGCATATTGGATTGCCCTGCACACAACGCTCATCATCGACAAAGAACGGCGCCGATTGAGCCGATGCTGTCGAACGAACTCGTGAAGCGCTAGCCCTTCGACAAGCTCCATCGCAAAGAAGTACGCGCCCTGAACAATGCCGCTTTCATAGACGCGGGCAATATTCGGATGTTCCAGAAGACTCGCGACTTCGACTTCACGTTCAAAGCGGCGTCTGGCAACTTCTGAGTTCAGGGGACTCGCATTCAGCAGTTTGAGTGCGACCTCCCGTCTAGTGAAATGTCGCCGAGCCCGCCAGACCGTACCCATCCCACCCTCGCCGAGCTTACCGAGTATTTCAAAGCCTCCGATGTACTTAGGTTCGGTGACTTCCTGCTTATCTGGATTCCAGCCAATTGCAGAGCGATGTGGAAGTGAGGTGGCATCGTCATCCGAAGGGGCACTGTCGACGGGATCGGCGTCTGATTGGTCCATTGAGCCACTCCACTCCCTGATTCGGTTATCTTACCGATTCCGTATACGAGTGACAATTCACTCGCAAATCGAGGGAAGAGAGAAGAGAGGGGCTTGCCCATAAATTGTGGCGCGACGGACGTAGTGCGGTCCAGTCGACCGAACGGTTTCAGCAATCGCTGGATTCAGTCCTTAAAGCCATAGATGACGCACCCGGGGGGGGGGGCGATGGAAGCCCTCTGCGCATAGGACGTCATGGCGCTTCAGGATGTCCCTGAACCCTCTTCCGTACTATTGGCAATGATCGGTGCGGGGATAGTTGCCGGGTGCAGGTGATTTGGTCGCAGGAGGCGAGCATAAGAACCTATTGCCTTCGAGTGACGATTTCTGAACTGCATCCGGGGGATATTCGGCGAATATCGTTCGCGATGAACAAAAACGCCGGACTGGCGAATGCCAGCCCGGCGTATCTCGATTTCCTTGGACATGGAAATATGTTATTAGCCGTTGGAGCCCGCGACTTCTCGAAGATTCGTTGGCAGCCAGCGATTCACCCGCCCGGCCAGCTTCTTATCCTCAAATGTGCCTTCCGCCGCATCTGAGAAAAGCTTCGCCAGCACCTCGACCAACTCGGACTTCTTCCGATTCTCGTTGGCCGGGGCATACGTCGGCCCCAGCAGTTCCCCCAGAAGGTGGGCCAACTGAATCTTCTGATAGCTCCCAAGCCACGCGGCGTCGGGTCGCCACGACTGCCGGATATCGACCTTGAGTTCGGCTCCCAAGCGATGCACCAATTCCGTCCGCCGCTGGAGGTGGGCAGTGACGGCCTCCACAATCAAGAGGTCGATGAAGTCAGCGATCTTGGCATCGGATAGCTCCGAAAGACGGGCATATGCCTGATGGTCCTCAATAAACCGGCTGTCCGCGATTGGATCGAGTGCCGCCCGCTGTTCCTTCAATCGCTCCGCCACCGGCGACGTGAAGCCATCGCCCCGCGTCGTCTGCAAGGTGACAGCGTTCGCCTCGTGGCGGATCGCCAACCCATCGGAGCGGACCTTCTCATGGAGGATGAGGGCCAGCACCCGCATCCTCGCCCGATTGTTGTTGAGCAACGCCTCCCGGACGGCGAGGGTCTGATGCGTGAACGTCGCGGCAAGCTGCCTATCGCTCAAATCGTCCGATGTCGGCGGCTGCGTGCCGGAAGCGGACTCGCCGCCGCCCTGCCCATTGCCGTTGACCCCCGAATGCGGGCTACGCTTCGCAACCCGGAATTCACGCCGCACCTTCCCCTCCGGGTCAAGGATGAGGAAAACTATCCCGACCGCCTTGGTTGCCTCGGCAAACCGCTGAGGGGCATCCTCCGCAATTTGTCGGGCCAATCTCTCCAACGCTTCGACCTGCTCGCCGACGGCAGAGAGTGCCGCCTCGTCACCCTCATCAATCTTATCGAGCTTGGCTTCCATCTTCTGCCGCCTGCTCTCGATCCTCTTGAGCTTCTGAGTGGTCCTCTCATCAAGCTCATGCTCGGCCTTGTCCGTCGAAAGGAGCCGGTCCCGTACCTCATCCCATGAGCCGACAACTGCCTGCCCCCACCCCTCCTCGACAAGCCGCTGCCGCTCGGCGGCCAAAGCCTGCCCTTGTGCCTCCATGAACGCAGTCCGCTCGACGAGGACTCGCTCGCTGAATAAGTCGCGGCTCACCGCCGATTCCGGGATGACCGAAATGTCAAAGAGGGCGTTGGAAGCGTCGATCCACGCCGCCGCAATGATGCCTCGCACCTGCTCTGCGTTATGGGGACTGCCGTTCAACTCCTGCCAAATCGCCACTTGCCGCTCTTGCGGCACGGCAGCGAACGCTTCGGCGGTTGCCGTATCGATCTGCCCTTGGCGATAGGCGGATTTCACCAACTCGGCCAAACTCGCGAGCTTCATCCGCTGTTTAACGTACCGGTCAGAAACACCGAACTCCGCCGCAATCGACTCCACCCCCTTCGCCTCATCACTGGCGAGCGTGGCGAAGGCCTCCGCCTCATCCAAGGGGTGCATCGCCTCGCGGGCGAAGTTCTCCGAAAGCGATAGGGCGTCGGCGGTGGCATCGTCCACCTTCCGCATCTCGCACGGAATCTTCGGGTCTTGCTTGTCCTCCCGATGGATTTGCCGAAGGGCCGAAAGACGCCGATTCCCGGCGATGACCTGATAGTTCTTGGCCTCGCCCTCGGCGGGCCGAACCACCAGCGGCTCCAACAGCCCAAAGGCCCGGATGGACGCCACAAGGCGGCGATGGGCCTCACGCTCGGGTTTGACCCAACGGGGATTTCTGCGACTCGGACAGAGACGCGATAACGGAACACTGATCTGCATGACACACCTCTTTGCGTTGAGGAACTTCGCGGCTTCCGTCTTGAACCACCGGCCCAAGCAACTTTTTTCGGCCGCCGCTCTTATCAGAGAGCGGGCGGCGGCCGGAAAAGACGCCCCGGCGGGGCGGACGGCAGGCGCCGTGAGCGACCGGGAGGAGTGACAGGCTGTAGCGGAGCGTACCCGCGAGAGCGCTTGGCACGACGGGAGGGAGCGACCAAGCCGGAGGACCGAACCGCCGGAGACAACCGCCGCGGCGAATGCCGCGTCCACGCCAAAAGTCGGTGTGCGTACGTACGGCTGTGAGAATTGTGGCGATCGGCAGGCCGGTCAATACTACGGTTCAACATTCTCAAGTTTTAATCTGTCACAAATGTTGGCCTTAGGACGCTCATTCGAGTACACTTCCGGTCACATTCAATTCGGTGGAACATATGCCCGAAACCCGCAACCGCGTCGCTAAGCGTGCATCGCCAACGGACTTCATATCGCATTGGCCAAAGCTCATCGAGAACCTCAAGTATTCGCCCCAGGAGTTCTATGCCAAGGTCGAGGCTGCCCTGGCCGAGCGGCAAATACCCGATCTGAAGGTGGCGCGCGTAGACTGGAAGGAAGGCGGGTGGCTATCAGCGCGACGCGAATACCTGCGTCTGCGGCGGGAGCGGCTGATATTTGACATCTGCGGAGCCCCATTTGGCACTGGATTCTTCGTTTCGATCTGGTGTGGGATGAAACCGTTGCGGCTGGCAGGGCTGCTGGCGCTATTCATTATTGCCGCCGCTGGGGCGGCGATCTGCGGACTGGTACCGCCGTATCAATTACATCGAACGTTCGGATTTCGGGAAATTGACCCTCAGCCAATCGCGATCGCATGCCTCGCCATGATGGCGGTCGTCGTGATCGTCATTGCCATTTACGTTGGACCGCACCTCGACGACCTGCTCATCCACACGCCGATTGTGGGCTTCTTCTACGAGCGGTATTGGCGAAAAGAGACCCACTACCGCACCGACCGCATGTGCATGTACCAGCAGGCGGTGGATGCGGCGGTCTGGCAGGTCATCGACGAAATCACCAAAGCGCAGAGCTTGCCACCGCTGTCCGAATTCGACCGCCTGCCGATCATGAGGGGGCTTGCATTAGGGTCCGGGACCAATGGACACTGAACCGTCATTGTCCTCTGCCGACGAGCTCCTCCGCCAGTTCTACGCCTGGGAATTCTGGGGCCGAGGCTGGTTTCTGTGGGACCATGCGATCGAGCCGGAGCCGCCATTCCGGCCGTTTTTCGGCCACTGGGTTTCGGACGAGCGGCACACGGACGACGGCCGCAAGGCCACGTTCCTCAGCGGATTGTTCGAGTGGCTGCACCGAAAGATTCGGGGCTCCACGACTGTCCCGGCATCGCCCGATTTCGATCTGCCTGAGTTCGACGAACCAGTCGCCTGTGTCGAACCATCCGGCCTGACTGAACTTCATGTAGTGTTTCCGCCGGACCTCAAGGTGACGCGGGAGGCGTCGGCACAATTCCTCCTGAGTCTGGCTGCATGCGCACGTCCCATTGCGTTTGAGCTCCTCGGCACGGCGGATGCCATCTCGCTTCAGTTCGTCTGCGACCAGGTCGACGCGGATCATGTGCAGTCGCAGCTTGAAGCGGCGTTCCCCGACGTGACGTGCCAATGCCGAATCGGATACCTCCAGCGCCACTGGCCGGAGTACGAAAAAGGCACTACGGCCGTCGCCGAGTTCGGATTCGCACGCGAATGCATGCTGCCCTTGGCAACTGCGAACTTCGGCTCCGCTGATCCGCTCAGCAGCGTCGCCGCAGCGCTCTCGGACGTGCATCCGGGAGAGTTATCGCTCCTCCAAGTCCTCTTCCGGCCGACACGCCACCCATGGGCTGAGAGCATCTTGCGTTCGGTGACGTTTGCCGACAGTACGCCGTTCTTCGCGGGGCTCCGCGATTTTGTGGGTCAGGCGAAGGCGAAAGTCTCGCGGCCGCTGTTTGGCGCCGTCATCCGGACCTGCTGCCGCAGCCCTGATAGCGGTCGTGCCTGGGAATTAGCCCGCCGATTATCCGGTGCCCTTGCGCCCCTCGGTGACCCCGAAGGGAATGAACTGATTCCGCTTGATAACGAGGGGTATGACGCGGCCGAGCACGAGCATGACGTGCTCCTACGGCGCAGCCGCCGGTGCGGAGTGCTTCTCAGTTGCGATGAACTGGTTTCTCTGGTCCATCTGCCTTCCGAATCGGTACGGTCGAGCAAACTTCGCGGGTCGTCGCAAAAGACGAAGGCGGCGCCATCGCTGGTTCGCGGCCACCGGCTCGTCCTCGGCGAAAACGAGCATGCCGGCCAGACGCAACCCGTGACCTTGAGTCCTGAGCAGCGGGCCAATCACATTCACATCATCGGAGCCTCCGGAACGGGCAAGTCCACGCTTCTCTTGCAGCTCATCATCCAGGACATCAAAAATGGCGATGGCGTTGCTGTCCTCGACCCGCACGGCGATCTGGTCGATGCGGTGCTGCGCCACCTGCCTGCCGAGCGTGTCGAGGATGTCGTGCTGTTCGATCCGGCGGACGAAGAGTACCCGGTGGGTTTCAATATTCTCTCAGCGTCATCGGACCCCGAACGCAATCTCCTGGCGTCCGATCTTGTGGCTGTCTTTCGCCGGTTATCCACAAGCTGGGGCGACCAGATGAATGCGGTCCTCAGCAACGCCATCATCGCCTTTCTTGAGAGCTCACGCGGTGGGACGCTCCTGGACCTGCGACGCTTCCTCGTTGAACCGGCATTTCGCAAGGAGTTCCTCGCCACGGTCACCGACCCGGAAGTCCTCTACTACTGGACCAAGGAGTTCCCGCTCCTCTCCGGCAAGCCCCATGGCCCGGTCCTGACGCGATTGAATACGTTCTTGCGGCCCAAGCCAGTGCGATACATGGTCGGGCAACGGCAGGGCCGCTTGGACTTCGCGGATGTCATGGACCGCAAGCGGATTTTCCTGGCCCGGCTCTCGCACGGGGCCATCGGAGAAGAGAACGCACAACTCTTGGGCACGCTCCTCGTGTCCAAGTTTCATCAATTGGCTTTGGGCCGGCAGCGGCAGAAGGAAAGCGACCGGAGCTATTTCTGGCTATATGTCGATGAATTTCAGAACTTCGCGACGCCGTCGATGGCCGCCATGCTCTCCGGCGCCCGCAAATACCGGCTGGGCCTTGTCCTTGCCCATCAGGACTTATATCAACTGCAGCGCCAATCCCCCGACGTGGCGAGCGCAGTGGCCACCAATCCGTACACGCGGGTCTGTTTCCGCTTGGGCGATGACGATGCCAAGAAACTCGCCGGCGGATTCAGCTACTTTGATGCCGCAGACCTCCAAAACCTGGGGCGAGGCTCGGCGATTTGCCGGGTGGAGCGGGCGGAGCTGGATTTCAACCTCCGGACGCTGCCACTCCCAGTCGTAGATGGTGCTGCGGCGACGGCAGTGCGCGAGCGAGCATTGGCGCGGTCGCGGGAGAAGTATGCGTCCCCTCGCGCTGCCGTCGAGGCACAGTTTGTGCTCGCTCGCAATGGTACATTGTCTGACGCCGCAGCGACCCATCATCAGGAAGCAGAGGAAGCGCCCGAGCAATCGGGCGCGACTGCCGTACCGATGGCTGCGAAGTCTGAACCGGCGACACGGCCGGCGCGTACGAAACGACCGGCGGCCCCCTCGACGGAACCAGCAAGTATGGGGAGGGGTGGGCCAGAACATATCTATCTGCAAAGGCTCATCAAGCAGTACGCGGAGGGGTTGGGATATAGAGCCGGAATCGAAGAGCAGGTATTGGGTGGCCGGAGCATTGATGTTGCGCTGGTGAAGGGCGATACGTCCATCGCGTGCGAGATCTGCATGACGACCGACGATGACCACGAACTGGAGAATGTACGCAAGTGCCTGGCGGCCGCGTATACGCATACCGTCGTGGTCACGCCGGCCCCGGAGCGGCTCCGCCGGCTTGAACGAGCGATTTCGAGCCAATTGACGGCGGAGGAGCGGGGACGGGTGAAGTTTTTCGTGCCCGATGAGTTGTTCGGCTTCATCCGTGACCTCGAAGTCCAACAGCTTAATTCGGAAGGTATGGTCAAGGGCTACCGCGTCCGGACGACGTTTCAGTCGGTTGATGACATGAAGCACCGCCGGGAGGCGGTATCACATGTCGTCGCCGCGTCGCTCCAGCGGATGTCTAAACGGCGGCGGACCTGACACTCCAAAAATGGAGTGAAATGGAGTGGTGTTGCGAGATGCGGAGAACATCGTCGGTGTCCGACAGAATTCTGCTCGTGCGGATTAGAAGAGTCAGACCGGGATATGATGCGGCGAGTCACCGTCTACTGCTTAGCGCGAGATTGAGGCTTGGAAAATTGGGTCAGGAGCGAGGAAATAATCGCGTGGGCTTGATGCGTGAGGGTGGCCACTTTAATGAGTTCGTCGTATCCAAGGCAGTTGGAAACGGGAATCGAATTGGGGGCCAGTGCGGGCGCCGAATCGGGGGCCACCTGTGGTCAAAGAATAGCCCCATTTGGGGCCAGGTCAAACGTC
>Ga0208589_1000626_pt1 | contig 16299 bp, 11 predicted proteins | sample NGESurshal092012_2_FD_184486 | JGI IMG/M metagenome (GOLD analysis project Ga0208589, IMG submission 184486) | Arctic peat soil microbial communities from Barrow, Alaska - NGEE Surface sample F53-2 shallow-092012 (SPAdes) | ecosystem: Environmental > Terrestrial > Soil > Wetlands > Peat ... | reverse complement strand
GAAGGCAGGACGTAGCGGGATTCCGCCGACCCCGGCACCAGATGCCGCGGCCCGGCCAGCCCGCGGCTGGATGTACTCACTTGCGGCTCCTCCGCTCCATGTCCGGTGGGTCCGGCGTGGCGATTCATGACACCGGCCCGACGGTCGGGACTTCGAGGGCGCTGCGGATCACATGGTCCACGAAGCCGTACTCCTTGGCCTGGTCCGCGGTGAACCAGCGGTCCCGGTCGGCGTCCTTCTCGATCTGCTCGACGGTCTGCCCGGTGTGGAAGGCCGTGCGCTCGGCCAGGGTGCGCTTGATGTACAGCATCTGCTCGGCCTGGATCCTGATGTCCGAGGCGGTCCCGCCGATGCCGCCGGACGGCTGGTGCATCAGCACGCTGGCGTGCGGCAGCGCGTAACGCTTGCCCAGGGTCCCGGCCGACAGCAGGAACTGGCCCATGGACGCGGCCATGCCCATCGCGTAGGTGGCGATGTCGTTCGGCACGTACTGCATCACGTCGTAGATGGCCAGGCCGGCGTAGACGGAGCCGCCGGGTGAGTTGATGTAGATGCTGATATCGCGCTTTTCGTCCTCGGAGGCGAGCAGCACCATCTCGGCGCACATCCGGTTAGCGATGTCCTCGTCAACCTGCTGGCCGAGGAAGATGATCCGGTGCCGGAGCAGCCGGCTGAATATCTGTTCGGTAATCAGCGGCGGGGCCGCTTCCGCGGTGCGCGCCAGGATCCCTGTCGGGTCCTCGAAGGCCGGAGGCGTCACTCTGCTCTCCATTTCCGCTCACATATCTGCGTCATTGACATGGACGATAACTCCCGGCCAGGGTCAGATCGTCCGCGCCCCAGCCCTGTTCGCTGTCGGCGCAGGCCCTTCCACCCGGAGCGGGCGCCGCCCAGGAGCCGCGGACGGCCCTGGTCGGGCACCAGCTCCCGGCCGCGTCACGCGGTAGTGCCACCTGGCTCGTCATCCGCCGGGCTGTCCTCGGAGCCATCCTCGGCCGGGCCATCCTCGGCCGCCCCGGCGCTGGCCTCAGCCGCGCTGGCCTCAGCCGCGCTGTCATCGGCGGCAGTGGCCTCGGCGGCCGCGTCAGCGTCCGCCTCCTCCGCCTCCTCGGGCCGCATCGCTGCCTCGATGTCCACCGGCTCGCCGGCCTCGTCGGTCACGGTCGCGCGCTCGGTGATCAGGGTGAGCGCCTTGCCCCGCAGTACCTCGGTGATCACGGAGCCGATCTGGCCCCGGTCGGCCAGCTCCTGGGCCAGCCGGTCGGGCTGGACGCCCATCCGGTAGGCCTGCTCGATGACGAACGAGTTCAGCTCTTCCTGCTCGATGCCCAGCTCTTCCTGCCGGGCCAGCTGGTCCAGCACGAACCCGGCCTTGACCGAGCGCTGCGCGCTGCCGGAGATGTCGGCTTCGAGCTCCTCGGCGCTCTGTCCGGACGTCGCGAGATAGTCGTCCATGCTGGTGCCGGCCCGCTCCAGCTGCTCGTCGAGCGACTCACGCCGCATCTGCGCCTCGCTGTCGACCATGCTGTCCGGCAGCGGGATGTCGATCCGGCTGAGGACCGCGTCCAGCGCGCGCTCCCGCGCCTGGCCGACCTGCTGCATCCGCTTCATGGTCTCCAGCTGGGCCCGCGTGCCGGCGCGGAACTCGCCGAGCGTGTCGTATTCGCTGGCGGACTGGGCGAACTCGTCGTCCAGCTCCGGAAGCTCCTTGACCTTGACGCTATGCACGGTCACGGTCACGTCGGCCTGGTCGCCGCCGTGCTCCCCGCCGACCAGCTCAGCGGTGAAGGTCTTGGACTCGCCAGCCGACGTGCCGATCAGCGCCTCGTCCAGGCCCTCCAGCAACGAGCCGCTGCCGACCTGGTAGGAGTAGCCGCTCACCTGGGCATCGTCGACCGGCTCACCGCCCACCGAGGCGGACAGGTCGATCGAGGTGAAGTCCCCGTCCTCGACGGGCCGGTCAACGCCCTTCAGCGACGCGAACCGCTCCCGGAGGCCGCCGATGTACTCCTCGACGTCGTCCGGGGTGACCACCGCGGTGTCCACGGTCACCGGCAGCCCCTGGAGATCGGGGATCTCGAACTTGGGCCGCACGTCCACCTCGGCGGTGAAGGCGAGCTCCTTGCCGTCGTCCAGCTTGGTGATCTCGAGGTCCGGCTGGCCGAGCGCGAACACGTCGTTCTCCTGCAGCGCCTGGCCGTAGAACTGCGGCACAGCCTCATTGACCGCCTGCTCCAGCACCATCCCGCGGCCGAACCGCTGGTCGATGATGCGCGGCGGCACCCGGCCCGGGCGGAAGCCGGGCACCCGCACCTGCCGGGCGACCTCGCGATACGCCTTGTCGAGGCTGCCCTTCAGCTCCTCGAACGGAACTTCGATGGTCAGCTTCACCCGGGTGGGGCCAAGCTCCTCGACGTCGGTCTTCACGTCGCCGTCACTCCCTGATCCATGTGCTCGGTATGTGCTGCGCTGCTGCGCCCTGAAGTCTCCTGACTAGCCGCGCCCGCCGCGCCTCGTACGCGGTTACGCGCGACCCAGCGCAGCCGCTGACGGCCACGGGCGTCAGTCTAGTGGCCCGCGCGAGGATCCCTGGGCGGTGACGACATGCCGGGTGCCCGTCGTGCCTCCGTTTTACCCCGCTTCACCCGCCGCGGGTGGTGCCCGCCCCGCTGGGGCTGAGCACGCTGGAGAGCGTAGTGGCGCGTAGTTCCGCGGAACCTAGGAGGCGCTATGACAGCTCAGCAAGCAGGGCAGGGGGACCGCACCGTACCGCCATCAGAGCCAGGCCGCGGCGACGGGACCACGGAGTACGGTGCCGGCGCTGCGGGCGCCGGACCGTCCGGCCCGGGTCTTTACCAGCGGGAGTCGGCCGCAATCTGGGCGCAGGCCTGGCAGGTGATCATGCTCGTCGCGGTCGTGACGTTCGCGGTCGGGCTGATCCTGCTGGTCTGGCCCAAGGCGACGCTCATTGTCGTGGCCGCGCTGCTCGGCGTGGCGCTGCTGGTCAGCGGCCTTTTCCGGCTGATCCACGGGTTCACCGCGCACGACGCCACCGGCGGCATGCGGGCGGCCTACGTCATCATCGGCCTGCTGGCTATCCTGGCCGGGCTCTACTGCCTGCGGCATCTCGACGTCACGGTGGTCCTGCTCGCGTTCATCGTCGGGGTGTTCTGGACCCTGCACGGGATCGTGGACCTGAGCGTGGCCGCCACGTCCGGGCCCGGGACCGGGCGCGGGCTGCGCGCGGTCACCGGCGTGCTGAGCCTGGCCGCCGGCCTGATCGTGATGTTCTGGCCCAAGATCTCGCTGAGCGTCCTGCTCTGGGTGATGGGCATCTGGCTGCTCGCCTACGGGGTGATGCTGGGCGTGATGGCGCTCTCCATTCGGCACGCCGCCAAGGCCGCGCTCGCGTAACCGCGAGAACTTACGTGACCTAACGGATGGTCCGTTCCAGCGGCACCATCCGTTAGGTCATGTGCGGGGCCGGGCACCAGCCGGGTACCACCCTGGACTCTCTGCCGTCACCAGACTGCCTACCGGCCTACAACAGCCCCAGCCGGCGCCCCCGGGCGATGGCCTCGCGGCGGGAGCTGACGCCCAGCTTCCGGTAGGCCGAGCGCAGGTGCGTCTTGACCGTGTTGATGGACAGGAACAGCGCCTGGGAGATCTCCTCGTTGGTCATGTGCGAGGGGAGGAAGCGCAGCACAGCCCGTTCGCTGTCGGTGAGCGGCACGCTGACCGCGTCCGCCGGGCCGCCCGGCCGGGGCGCCTGGGCGTCGAAACGCTCCAGGATGCGGCCGGCGAAGCCGGCGTGACGGCTGGTCGGCGCGATGAGCACGGTCATCGCTGAGCGGACCGAGGCTCCCCCGTCCAGGAAGGCCCGGTACGCGCCGTCTGGCTCGGCCAGCGCCAGGGCTCGTTCCAGCAGCCCGGCGGCCTCGTCGCTGGACCCGAGGCGGCGTTGCGCGGCCGCCGCGATCAGCAGCCCGGAGATCTGCTCCTGCAGAGTCACCCCGTCGGCCGCGCCGTCCAGGCACGGCTCCACCGCCTCCAGCGCGCTCTTGAAGTCGCCCTCGGCGATGAGCAGGCCGCCGCGCAGCAGCCGGCCGTCGGCCCGGTCGAAGTGCTCGCCCTCCTCGACCAGCAGCAGGACCGCGCGGGCCCGGCCGGTGTTGCCGACCCGCAGGGCGACGTCACCCTCGGCGACGGTCAGCACGTCGGCCAGCGCCGGATGGGCAGGCCCCCACGTCTCGCGGAGCCTGGACAGCAGCGCGGTGGCCGCGGTGGCGTCGCCGTCCGCGAGCAGGACCCGGGCCCGGATCAGCGCCGCGACCGCGGCCACGGACGGCTCTCCCGGGAACTGGCCGGTCAGCTGGGGGTCGATGCCCTCCAGCAGCCGCTGCGCGGTGGACAGGTCGTCGCGGCGCAGGCTGACCAGGGCCTGGGCCAGCGCCGCGAGCTCGGCGGCCTGGGCTTTCCCGGTCCCCTCGGCGCCTCCGGCAATCCCGCCGTCGGCGGGAGTCCCGCCGGCGGCCCCGCCTCCGGCACCGGCTTCCCAGCCCGCACTCCACGCCCCCAGCTCGGCCCGGCCGCCCTCGGCCAGCCCTCGCTCGGTCACGCCCTGCCCGGCCAGCACGTCAGCGGCGGACCGGCGGGCGGCGGTGAGGTCGCCGTACCAGGCCTCGGCGAGCGCCCGCCAGGCCCGCGCCCGGGCCTGGAGCACGGCCAGGTTGCCCGCGGCGAGTTGCCGGTCGGCGTGCCGCAGCGCGTGCCGGGCCTGCTGGATCTCCCAGCGGCGCAGCCGGGCCACGCCAAGCGCGAACCACAGCAGCCCCACGGCGCGGTGCTCGGGCTGGGTGCTGGCGGTCGCCTGGGTCCGCTCGGCCAGCGAACGGGCGCCGGCCAGGAGGGCGGGGTCGGGGTCCGTCCGGCCGCCGGCCAGCATGACCCGCAGCGCGGCCAGAGTGGGCTCCATGATCCGCTGCATCGCCGGGACTGCGCGGCTGAGCGAGCGGTCGCCGCTGTCCAGGTACGCGGCGGCCCCGTCGCGGTCGCCGTCCCACAGCCGGGCGGCGGCCCACGCCGCGGCGACCGCCGGGTCGTCGGCGGAGCGGTCCGTGGGGAACAGGGACAGCACGCTCTCCAGGTCCGCGGTGGATCCGGGGCTGGCCAGCCCGGCTCCGGCCTCGGCCAGGGTCTGCGCCGCGTAGTCCCAGTCCTGGGCCTCGGCCGCGCAGCGCACCGACGCGATCGGCTGGTCATGTGCGGCGTACCAGCGGGCGGCCCGGCGGAGCAGGACCGGGATCTCGTGCGGGATCTCCCGGTGCAGTTCGGCGGTGAGCACCTGGCGCAGCAGCGGGTGGTAGACGTACTCGCCGGGCTCACGGTCGACCACGTCCACGAAGCTGTTTTCCCGGCTGAGGCGGTCCAGCGTGCGGGCGCTGCCGGACTGCCCGGTCAGCGCGTCGGCCAGGTCGCCGGATACCTGGCCGGCGATGCAGGTCCGGAGCAGGAACAGGCGCGTGGCCGGAGCCTGCTTGACGAGCACCTCGTCCCACAGGTAGTCGGTCACGATCGGCTCGTCCCCGGCCAGGTCGGTGATCTTCGCGCCGGGTTCGGGGTCGGCCCGGGCCCGCATGGCGGCCAGCCGGAGGCCGGCCATCCAGCCCTGGGTGCGCCGCAGCAGCGCGTCCCGGGCCCCGGGGTCGACGTCCAGCGCCAGCATCGAGAAGTAGGCGTCCGCTTCGTCGCTGGTGCAGGCGAGGTCGTGGCCGCCGATGTCGGCCATCTCGCCGGACACGCGCAGCCTGGCCAGCTGCAGCGCGGGTGGCTGCCGGGCGGACAGGACCAGCCGCAGAGTGGCCGGTGCGTGCCGGATCAGCAGGTCGATCCCGCCCAGGACGGCTGAATCGGTCAGCTCGTGGATGTCATCGAGGACCAGGATGACCGGCTCGGTGAAGGTTTGCGCCGCTTCGACCAGCCGCAACGGGAACCCGTCCGGCGACACGTCTTCGAGCGACCGGAGTGATTCGGCCGGGATGGACCGCAGCCTGCCGAGCCCGGCGCATACGTAGGCCCAGAACCAGGCCTGCTGGTCCTCGGCGTCCAGGGTCAGCCAGACCACCCGGCGGGCCTGCGGCGCGGCGGCGGCCCAGGTGGCGCAGGCCACCGTCTTCCCGGCCCCGGGCGGCCCGGAGATCAGCGTCACCCGGTTCCGGACGGCCTGGTCGAGCAGGCCGGTGATCCGGCGCCGGCGCAGCACCGGGAAATGCGGCTGCGGGATCTGGAGCTTGCCTTCGAGGAACCGCGGCCGTTCCTGGCCCGGCGGCGTCGTGACGACGCTCGCCCGGGCCCGTGCCGGCCCGCCGCGCTCCCGAACGCGCGGCGCGTCCGCCCCGGTCTGCACGGACGCGTGCGACTCCGCCCCGTTCATGGTGCTTGTCATGGAATTCCCCCCCGAGACCCCCACACCTGCGGCACCCTGGCCGGCCATCCTCATCCCTGGGGGTGAATGTGCAGGTCAGACGCCTTTGCGGGTCATACCCGGGGCCGGCTGGTATCAACCGCGCCGCCTTCCGGCTCCCGTTAACCCATGATTGGGGCGAGCCGGAACCGCAGCCTCACCCGAAGTGGGTGAGGCCGCGGGCCCGCGGCGGATGAGGCCGGGACCAGCCGGGGTGAGGGCCCGGCGTTGAAGGCCCGCGGTGAGGCCCGGTAACCAGCCCCGGGTGAGACCCGGTAACCAGGCCCGGGGTGAGGCCCGGTAACCAGGGCCGGCCCGCGGTGAGGCTCCGGTGGCGACGCCCAGCGGTGCGGCTCAGCGGAGGCCGGTGGGTGTGCGGCGGATCCGGTCCAGCATCGGCTCCACTGCGCCCACCCCGTGATCCAGCTGGTAGTCGAGGTTGATCGCCGCGTTGATCAGCGACAGGTGGCTGAATGCCTGCGGGAAGTTGCCCAGCTGCTCGCCGGTCAGCCCGATCTCCTCGGAGTACAGCCCGAGGTGGTTGGCGTAGGTGTGCATCTTCTGGAAGGTGAGCGCAGCTTCCTCCGTCCGCCCCGACCGGGCCAGCGCGTCCACGTACCAGAACGTGCACAGCGAGAACGTGCCCTCGTTCCCGCGCAGGCCGTCCGGTGAGGCGCTGGGGTCATAGCGGTACACGAGGCTGTCGGAGACCAGCTTCTTGTCCATGGCCTGCAGCGTGTCCAGCCACATGGGGTCGAACGGTGACACGAACCCCATCAGCGGCATCAGCAGCAGCGAAGAGTCCAGCACATCGCTGCCGTAATGCTGGACGAAGGCCCGTTCCTTCGGGTTCCAGCCACGCTCCATGACCTGCCGGTAGATCCGGTCCCGCTCAGACCGCCAGCGCTGGATGTCCGCCGGGCGGCCCCGGCGCTCGGCCAGGCGGATGGCCCGGTCGAGCGCCACCCAGCACTGGAACCGGCCGTAGGTGAAGTCCTTTCGCCCGCCGCGGGTCTCCCAGATGCCTTCCTCGGGCTGGTCCCAGTGCTCGCAGAGCCAGTCCATCATGTTCACCATCGCGGTCCAGCCCGCGTGCGCCGCCTGCAGCCCATGCTCGTCGGCCTGGGCGAAGGCGTCCATGGCCTCACCGAAGATGTCCAGCTGGAGCTGGCCGGACGCGCCGTTGCCGATCCGGACCGGCCGTGAGCCGCGCCAGCCCTCCCAGTGGTCGAGGGTCTCCTCGGTGAGGTCCGAGGATCCGTCCACCCGGTACATGATCCGCAGCGGGCAGTCGCCGTTGCTGCCGCGGTGTTCGACCAGCCGGTCCCGGACCCAGACGCCGAAGGCCGCCGCCTCCTCCGCGTACCCCAGCCCGAGCAGCGCGTGTACCGAGAACGATGCGTCCCTGATCCAGGTGTAGCGGTAGTCCCAGTTACGCTCGCCGCCCACCTGCTCCGGCAGCCCGGCGGTGGGGGCGGCCACCAGCGCCCCGGACGGGGCGTAGGTCATCAGCTTGAGGGTCATCGCCGAGCGGGTCACCATCTCCCGCCAGCGCCCGGTGTAGGTGGACTTGCGCAGCCAGCCGCGCCAGAACTCGGCGGTCTCGTCGGACAGCCGCTCCAGTTCCCCGTCCGGCAGGTGCCGCGGGCGGCCGCCATTGGACTCCAGCACCATTCCCGCGGTCTCGCCTTGCTTCAGGGTGCGATGGATCCGCAGGTCATTGCCGAGCCGTTCCACCTCGGCGCCGAGGTCGCGCGGCGAGCTGCCCGGGATGCCGACCGAGTGCAGGGTCAGTTCCAGCTGCTCGGTGCGGAAGATCGCGCCTTCCTCGGCGAGCTCCAGCTGGTGGTCCTGGCGGCCGTAGTCGAAGCGCGGCTTGATGTCGATCACGAATCGCATCGACCCGCGGACCACCCGAAGCAGCCGGACCAGCCGGTGGTGGCTAGTGGCCCGGTTCCCGGTGACCGGCATGAAGTCGGTCACCTCGCCGACCCCGTCCGGGGTCATGAACCGGGTGATCAGGATGGCGGTGTCGGGAAAGTAGAGCTGCCGGCTGACGTAGTCGTCCCGGTCCGGGGCCACCCGGAAGTAGCCCCCCTTGTCGGCGTCCAGCAGCGACCCGAACACGCTCGGCGAGTCGAACCGCGGGCAGCAGAACCAGTCCACCGTGCCGTCGGTGGTGACCAGCGCCGCGGTCTGCAGGTCACCAATCAGTCCGTGGTCGCTGATGTTCGGGTAGCGGGCCATGGTCCCCTCCTGGGTCAGGCATCGTCAGAGCCGTTCTGGCAGGGGGCCAGGTTCAATGCGGACGGGGTGGCCTAGCCGGCCGGGCAGCGGGTACTGGCCGCGCGAAGCAGATCACTCGCGGCGCTGGTGACGTGCGCGACGTCGGTGGAGACCGCGGCCGCCGCGGCGGTCGCGCTGGGCTGGCTGCCGAGGCTGGAGAGGGTCTTGCCCAGCTTGGTCAGCGCCGTCTCCAGGGCGTTGATCTGGGTCTTCCACTCGGTGCCGGCCGTCGTGCGCAACTTGTCCAGGTTCGTCTTGACGTTCGCGGCGTCGGTCTTGAGCTTGGCCAGCGCGTTGGAGCCGGCGCTCAGGTGGCCGAGCTGGGTAATGGACTGCCGCAGCGCGGCCACGTCCGGGCAGATGGCCGCGGAAGCGCTCGCCGAAGGGCTGGACGACGGACCGCCCGCGGCGGTTCCCCCGCCGGACGAGCAGCCTGCCCCTAGCAGTGCGGCAGCAGCGACAAGGCACGCACCAGCCAGTCCAACCCTCATGCGTAATACCGTGTCGCGTCCCCGCATCCGCGTCGTCACCCTCCATGGGCTATTCAACGATTGCGCGTGAGTCACCATCCGGAACCTGCCCCGGGACCCGCCACCCCTTCGTGATCATGACTTGAGTGTCGTTCCAACGACACTCAAGTCATGATCACGACCCCGCGGCGCAGCCGGTGTGACGGGAGAGATCAGCGTGACCCGGGTGAATCGGAACCGCCCGGAAGCCGTCCCCCGGGCCCCTGGTGTGCCGGGCCTCGCCAGCAAGCCCTAACCCAGCCGCTCGGTGAAGTGCTCGGCGACGCGGATGGCGTTGGCCATCGCGGTGAGCGCCGGGTTCACCGCGCCGATGCTCGGGAAGAAGCTGGTGTCCACGACGTACAGGTTGTCCAGCTCGTGGGCCTTGCAGTTGACGTCCAGCACCGAGGTGCCCGGGTCGGTGCCGAACCGGCAGGTGCCGGACTGGTGCGCCACGCCGGCCAGCGCGACGTCCATCTTCATGTAGTAGTTCTTGTCCAGGATGTGATGGGCGGCCATGCCGACGTGGTTCAGCATGGTCTTGACCTCTTTGTACAGGCCGGCCGCTTCCGCATCGTTGGTCTGCGTGTAGGCCAGGTGCACGTTCCCGTCCCGGTCGACGGTGACCCGGTTCTCCGGCTTCGGCAGGTCCTCGGTGGTCAGCCAGAGGTCCACGGCGTGCGCCGCGACCTCTTCCAGGCTCCAGTGCGGAGCCAGCTTGGTCAGCTTCGGCTCCTCGCCCTTCATCGCCTCCGCGTTGGACTTGCCCAGCATCTGGATGTTGCCCAGCGGCCATTCCCGGCCGTCGCCGGCCAGGTAGAAGTCGTTCACCGCCAGCGTCTTCTGGTAGACGGTGTCGTTGCGCTCCTTGCCCAGCGCCACCATGGCCTTGCTGTTGTGGAACATGTAGTTCCGGCCCACCTGGCCGGACCCGTTGGCCAGGCCGTCGGGGTGCTCGTCGCTGGCCGAGCTGAGCAAGATCTTGGCGCTGTTCGTGGCGCCGGCGGACAGCGCCACGATGTCGCCCTGGTACACCTCGCGCTGGCCACCCCGGGACACCACCACACCGGTGACGACCCGCCCGCCGGAGCCCGTTTCCAGGCTGAGGACCTCAGCCCCGGTCAGCAGCGTCACGTTGGGCAGGTCCATGACCGGGCGGACGGCGATGGTCTCCGCGTCGGACTTGGCGTGCACCAGGCACGGGTACCCGTCGCACCAGGCGCAGCGGATGCAGTCGCTGGCCGGGCGGTGGGCCTCGTTCAGCAGGATCCCGCACGGTGCGTGGAACGGCTGGTACCCGCCGGCCTGCAGCTCATTGGCCAGCTGCTGGATCCGCGGCTCGTGGGTGACGGCAGGCCAGGGGTACTGCTTCGACCAGTGGCCCTCGGTGGGGTCCTCGCCATGCGCCCCGCGCACCTGGTAGAGCCACTCGGCCTTGGTGTACCAGGGCTCGAACTCGTCGTAGCTGAGCGGCCAGGCCGGCGACAGCCCGTCCACGTGCTTGATCTCGCCGAAGTCCGCAGGCCGCAGCCGGTACAGCGCGGCCCCGTACATCTTGGTGGCCCCGCCGACGTAGTAATGCACCTGTGGCTGGAACGGCTTGCCGTCCGCGTCGTACCAGGTGTCGTGGCTGATGTATTTGCCGTCCACGAACACCGGCTTCGGGTTCCAGTTGTCCATTTCGCGGGGCAGGAAATCGCCACGCTCCAGGAGCAGGATCTTTTTTCCCGACGGCGCGAGAGCGTGCGCCAGCGTGCCCCCGCCGGCGCCGGTCCCGATGATGATCACGTCATAGCGTTCGGTCACCATTTCACTATGACGGCTCGCATGTCCGGGCACATCGCCTTCCCGGGGTGAGGCGCCCCGTTTCGGGCCGGGCCAGCGCAATCACCCCGGGAGGATGAAGCCTGCCGTTCCGCGGCCGGGCACTGTGCTGGCCATGACGAACAGCAGAAACCCTGACCGCGCGTTCCGGCTGAACAGCAGGCCGCTGATCGTGGGCGGCGTGCTCATGGGCCTGGGCGGCGTAATGGGTCTGGCCGGCGTGGTGGTCAGTGGCTCCTGCCTGGCCGCGGCCGTGCGGAGCTGGGCGAACCGCCAGGAGGTGCCGCCCAGCGAGCTGGCCCGTCACCACTGGTCCCGGGCCAAGGCCGCGACGGCCGCCGGCACCACCGCGTGGCGGAACGGCACCCAGGAGCACGCCACACCGCTCTCCTAAATACGGCAGTACTAAGTAGCCCTTGGGGGGGCCGCGACGGCAGCCCTCAGGGGAGCGGGACGGCAGGCCTTGAGGGAGGCCGGGACCGCAGCCCTGACGGGAGCGGGACGGCAGGCCTTGAGGGAGGCCGGGACCGCAGCCCTGACGGGAGCGGGACGGCAGGCCTTGAGGGAGGCCGGGACGGTAGCCCCTCTGAGGGGGCGGAGCGGCTTCAGCGGGGGCGGGGCCGGCTTCAGCGGGAGGCAGCCTGCGCGTGACGGGACCGGGGGGACCCATGACGCTCGACTTGGCCCGGTGGCAGTTCGCGCTGACGTCGATCAACCATTTTTTCTTCGTGCCGGTGACGATCGGGCTGGCCTTCCTGACCGCCTTGCTGCAGACCACCTGGCACCGCCGCAAGAATCCTGAGTACCTGCGGCTGACCAGGTTCTTCGGCACGCTGCTGGTCATCAACGTCGCGATCGGCGTGGTGACCGGGCTGGTCCAGGAGTTCGAGTTCGGGATGAACTGGTCGGCCTACTCGCGGCTGGTCGGCGACATCTTCGGCGCGCCGCTGGCCATGGAGGGCCTGGCCGCCTTCTTCCTGGAGTCCACCTTCCTCGGGCTGTGGCTGTTCGGCTGGGACAAACTGTCCCGCCGGGTGCACCTGCTGTGCATCTGGCTGGTCGCGCTGGGCGCCGTGCTCTCCGCGGCGTTCATTATGGCCGCCAACTCCTGGATGCAGCACCCCGTCGGCTACGCGATCAACCACAAGACCGGCAAGCCGCAGCTGAACAACATCTGGGCGGTGCTGACTAACCCGGTGTTCCTCTGGGGCTACACGCACGTGCTGCTGGCCTCGCTGGTCACCGGGGCCGCGGTGATGCTGGCCGTGTCCGCCTGGCAGCTCCGCCAGCAGGCCCGGGCCCGCGGTACCGACGGCGCCCAGGACGCCGCGTCCGGCCAGCCGCCCATGTTCGCCCGCTCGGCCCAGCTGTCCCTGGTGGTGCTGGTCCCGGCGATCATCCTGGCCATGTTCGTCGGCAGCGAGCTGGGCGTGATCGAGGCCCGCTACCAGCCGATGAAGATCGCGGCGGCTGAGGCCCAGTGGACCACCTGCCAGCCCTGCTCGTTCTCGCTGATCCAGATCGGCGGCGGCAACAACGACCACACCCCCACCCAGATCCTGGCCATCCCGCACCTGCTGTCGCTGCTGGCCACCAACTCCTGGAACGGCAAGGTCATCGGGCTCAGCCCGCTGCAGTCCCAGTACCAGAAACAGTTCGGGCCCGGCTACTACGTGCCGAACGTGTTCATCCAGTACTGGTCGATGCGGCTGATGGCCTACTCGGCCGGCCTGATGTTCCTGCTCGGACTCTGGGGGCTGTGGCTGATCCGGCGCAAGAAGATGACCGGCTCCCGGTGGTTCCTCGGCATCGCGGTCTGGGCGGTGATCCTGCCGTTCGTGATGAACACCGCCGGGTGGCTGCTCACCGAGAGCGGCCGGCAGCCGTGGATCGTCCAGGGGATCATGCTCACCAAGAACGCCGTGTCGCCGTCCGTCGGGCTGGCCAGCGTGATTACCAGCCTGACGGTTTTCGTTGCGGCGTATCTAACCCTCGCCATCGTCGACCTGATGCTGATGATCCGCTACGCGCGGAAGGAAGCCGGGCCCGAGCCGGCACCCGGTGACGGGGCGGATGACCTGGTCACGGCGGTGCGCTACTGATGACTCTCGTCGAGTTCTGGTTCCTCGTGATCGCACTGCTGTGGACCGGCTTCTTCGTGCTCGAGGGGTTCGACTTCGGGGTCGGGATGCTGCACGCCGTCGTGGCCCGGGACGAGGCCGGCCGGCGGGCCGCGGTCAACACGATCGGGCCGCTGTGGGACGGCAACGAGGTGTGGCTCGTGGTGGCGGGCGCGGCCATGTTCGCGGCGTTCCCGGACTGGTACGCGACCATGTTCTCCGGCTTCTACCTGGCCCTGGTGATCCTGCTGCTGGCGCTCATCGTGCGCGGCATCTCGTTCGAGTACCGGGGCAAGTCGGCCAGCGCGCGGTGGCGGCACACCTGGGACGTCCTGATGACGGCGGGCAGCCTGGTGGCGCCGCTGCTGATCGGGGTGGCGCTCGGTGACCTGCTGCACGGGCTGCCGATCGACAAGGCGGGCGAGTACACCGGGAACTTCGTCACCCTGCTCCAGCCCTACGCGCTGTACACCGGGGTCACCCTGGTGGTGCTCTGCCTGCTGCACGGCGCGACGTTCCTGGCCCTCAAGACCACCGGCGAGCTGCGGGAACGGTCGGGGCGCATCGCCCGGGGAGTGGCACCGCCCGCCGCGCTGCTGGTGGTGGGCTTCGCGATCTGGACGCACGTCACCGGGGGCAAGGGCGTGCTGCCCAACCCGGTCGAGGTGCTGGCCATCCTGGCCGTGCTGGCCGCGGCCTGGCTGATATCCGCCCACCGGGAAGGCTGGGCGTTCGCGGCTACCACGTTGGCGATGGCGACCTGCATCCTGTCCATCTTCACCGAGCTCTACCCGCGGGTCATGGTGTCCAGCACCAACCCGGCCTACAGCCTGACCATCAATAACGCGGCCTCCGGGTCCTACGCGCTGAAGGTGATGACGGTCGTGGTGATCATCTTCTTCCCGTTGGTGCTGCTGTATCAGGCGTGGACGTATTACGTGTTCCGCCAGCGGCTCAGCCCCGGCGATTTCCGCCCGCCCGCGCTGCTGACCCGCCAGGGCCCGCTGGCCAAACCCGACGGCCGCACCCCGGGAGCCGGGAAACCCAGCCCGGCCGGCCCCGCCAGTGCAGCCGACCCGGAGGGGCTGGGCTGACGCGGGCTAGGGTGGCGCCGGACCTTCACCCGCGCCAGGCGATGCCCGCGGGCGGCGCCTGCGCTCCACTAGTCACAAGGACCACAAGGAGCCCAGATGGCAGCAGACCAGGTTGACGCACTGGTTATTTTCGGCGCGACCGGCGACCTCGCGAAGCTGGAGACCTTCCCGGCCCTGGTCGGGCTGGTGGACCGCGGGGTGCTCAACGTCCCCGTGATCGGGGTGGCCAAGAACGGCTGGGGCCTGGACCAGTTCCGCGACTACGCCGTGGCCTCACTCAAGCTGAACAAGATGGACCCGGCCAGCCCGGCCGCGGCCAAGATGCTCGGCCTGCTCCGCTACGTGGACGGCGACCTGGGCGACGACGCGACCTACCACGCGATGTCGGACGCGGTGGGCGACGGCCAGCAGATCCTGTTCTACCTCGAGGTCCCGCCGGTGCTGTTCGGCCGGATCGCGCAGGGGATCGCCACCGCGGGCCGGGCCAAGGGCAACCGGATCATGGTCGAGAAGCCGTTCGGCACCGACCTCAAGAGTGCCATCGCGCTCAACGAGCTGATGCACCAGTACTTCCCGGAAGACGCCATCTACCGGGTGGACCACTGGCTCGGCCTGGACCCGGTGGAGAACGTGCTGTTCGTCCGGTTCGCCAACGCGGTCATCGAGCCGCTGCTGAACCGCACCTACGTGGAGAGCATCCAGATCACGATGGCGGAGGCATTCGATGTCTCCGACCGGGGCGCGTTCTACGACCGCACCGGCGCCACCCGCGACGTCGTGCAGAACCACATGCTGCAGGTGCTCGCGACGGTGATGGCGGATCCGCCGGACGGCCAGGGCCTGTCCACCTGGCGTGACTCGAAGGCGCGGCTGATCTCCGCGATCCGGCCGCTGACCCCAGAGGAAACGGTCCGCGGCCAGTACGAGGGCTACACCAGCGTGAACGGGGTGGACCAGCACTCGACCGTGGAGACGTTCACCGCGATCCGGCTCGCGGTCGACTCGTGGCGCTGGGCCGGGGTCCCGGTACTGATCCGCGCGGGCAAGTGCCTGCCGGTCACCGCGACCGAGGTGACGGTCCGCTTCCAGCGCGCCCCGTACGACGTGTTCGGCCTCGACCCGCTCCCGGACAACAACACGCTGCGTTTCCGGGTCTGGCCCGAGACCGCGGTCGGGGTCAGCCTGGCGGGCAAGAAGCCCGGGGCCGGCTGGGAGCCCGCGGTGGAGGAGCTGACGTTCTCCGAGCGGCCCGGCTCGGACATGCGGCCTTACGACCGGCTCATCGGCGCGGCGCTGGACGGGGACCGGTGGCTGTTCGCTGAGCAGAACACGGTCGAGGCCGCGTGGCGGGTGGTGGACCCGATCCTGGGGGACGCGGTCCCGGTCCACCCGTACGCCAAGGGCACCTGGGGACCCAAGGAAGCCGACCGGCTGCTCCCGGCCCGGGACCTGTGGCACGACCCAGCCGGATAAGGGCCAGCCGGATAAGGGCCGACCAGGCGATTCTGAGATGACGGGGTGAGCGGATGACCGAGGAGGCCCGGCCCAGGGTCGTAGTCGTGGGCGGCGGGTTCGCCGGGCTGTTCGCGACCCGGGCGCTGCGCCGGGCCCCGGTCTCGGTCACCCTGATCGACCGCGCGGAACATCACCTGTTCCAGCCACTGCTCTACCAGTGCGCCACCGGGATCCTGTCCGAGGGCAAGATCGCCGCACCGCTGCGCGAGGTGCTCCGCAAGCATGCCAACGTCGAGTGCGTGATGGCCGAGGTCACCGGCATCGACGCGGCCGCGCGCGTGGTGCAGGCCAAGCGGCCGCTGGGCCAGTCCCTGGAGTTCGGCTACGACTACCTGATCGTGGCGGCCGGGGTGCAGCAGTCGTATTTCGGGCACGACGAGTTCGGGCTGTTCGCGCCGGGGATGAAGTCGATCGCGGACGCGCTGACGATCCGGCGCCGGGTGTTCGGTGCGTTCGAGATGGCGGAGAGCTCGACCAGCCACGACGAG
>Ga0208589_1000624_pt1 | contig 16310 bp, 10 predicted proteins | sample NGESurshal092012_2_FD_184486 | JGI IMG/M metagenome (GOLD analysis project Ga0208589, IMG submission 184486) | Arctic peat soil microbial communities from Barrow, Alaska - NGEE Surface sample F53-2 shallow-092012 (SPAdes) | ecosystem: Environmental > Terrestrial > Soil > Wetlands > Peat ... | reverse complement strand
GTTGCCGATCAAACCGCCCAATGCGGCAGATTGACCGTTGATGTCAAGCAAGCCCGTACCATTGAGAGTCACGTTGCCAGTGAGGCCGCTGGCGGCTGCGTTGCCCATCTGGAGAGTGTTACCCGCATTGATGGTGACAGGGCCGGAGAAGGTGTTGGTTCCGTTTAGAATGACCTTGGTATTGGCAGCAGTGCTTACCAAAGCCATGCCGCCCGTGCCAATAATATTGTTCGGAAGTGAGTAGGTGACGCCAACTGGCGGATTCAAGACGAGAGTGCCTTCGTCATCAATTTGCTGAGAATTATTGATGACGCCGGAGCTTGTTCCATCGCCGAGCTGGATAGTGCCTGTGCTGGTCGAGAGAGTCGTGGCGCCTTGATAGTTATTAGTGCCATCGAGAACCAGGGTTCCGCTGCCCAAGGCGAAGTTGACACCGCCCGCGCCGGTGACGCCGCCCTTAAGGGTCAGCGTGTCAGTCGGGTTGGTGACCGTATAGAGAATTCCATTCGGTGCGGTAATGGGGGCCGTAATGGTGTGCTGGCCGAGGAAGACGGAGAGCGTGGCGGAACTAGTTCCGTTGCTCATGAACAAGCTGCCGCCAGCGCCAGGGGCGATCGTATAGCTGTTGGAGTTGTTAAAGGCGATGTTTCCAATCGTGATTGCCGAGCCCAATGTAACAGTCTGCGGCGAAGTAATGCCACCGGGAGGGGTTGCGCTAGCCGGGCCGAAATTCGCCGTATCGACGATACCGTTGGGGACGGGATTGGCCTGGCCAGGAGCGAACCACTTTGTCTGGTCCGTCCAGGTGCCGCCAGTGGTGGAATTCCAGCCAGCGGTAAAGACCTTGCTGAAGACGGTCAGGTTGATGTCGGTAACATTGCCGCCGATGGGAACCGCCTGCAGGGCGTAAGTTGTGAGAATCGTGGGATTGGCAAGTGAAAAGCCGTCGATAACAGTGGATGCTTCGGTCAGAGGACTGCTGGGAATCGCCAGTGTTCCATTGACGAAATTCAAGGCGAACGAAGAGTTCGTCGGCACTTGCATCAGGGTAAACCCGGCGCCCGTGCTGGAGTTCTGGAACCCGTTGCTGGTCAACTGCTGATATAAATACAGATTGACCGCGTTGGCGACGAGTGTAGCAGTCTCGGGATCAGTCACCGTGCCGCTAACGGCTACGGGATTGGAGGCAGAATTGGTCGCACTCGCCGTTGCGAGATTGAATGCAAAACTGAGTGAACCGCCGGCATTAAGTGTCAGGTTCGTAGCGGAGAGCGATCCGACGCCATTGTCACCAGCGTAAAGTTGGCCGCCCGATTGAACAGCAATGGTCACCGGATTGACGAAGCTGGGATGGCCACTGATCGTGCCGCCGTTTGCCGCTGTCACCGTGGGAGTTGCGAAAGAGCCGTCGAATTGAGCGTTTCCGGCGAGGACGGTCGTCGTGCCGGTATAGGTGTTGGAACCGCTGAGGATGATGTTACCAACACCCAAATTAGTGCCAAACGCGATGATGGCATTGCGGACGTTGGAAGCAGCCGTTGGAATAAAGTTCGGGTTGCCCAACGTCAGATTACCAGTGCCGGAGATTGTGCCATCAACGGTAAAGGTAGTACCGCCGAGCGTGGTAAGATTGCCGCCTTGGTTGGCGATCACCACGTTGCGCTTGACTAATGCGCCGCCCGAAATTCCAGTGCTGTCAAGACTAAAGGAATTGGTGGCGATCAGGCTTCCGCCGTTGAGTACAAGGTTGTTCAGGCCAGAGGCAAAAGTCGCGGTTTGGAAGGTGCCGTTGAAGTTACCGATGCCAAGTTCGAAGGGGATTTCTATTGCACCGCCGTTGATCGTGGTCTGGCCGCTGTAGTTGTTGCTTGTCGCCATGACCACGATACCGGGCCCAGCTTTGGTGACGCCGTCGAGACCGGCATTACCGCCGTCGCTAAATCCTGTGGCGAAGACCATGAGGCCTTGAGTATTGTTTTGCCAGATTACAATATCGCTGGATGTGCCAGCGCCGTTTCGGGCCGCGTTGAAGGAATCATTCGTCTGGCTGCTGGCGCCAACTCCCGCGAGCGCGAAGTTAGCGATCAGGACGTTATTGGCACCGACATTAGGTGTCTCAAGGAGTGAGCCACCTTCCCAAAGAGGCGTAATGAACAGAGAATCGAGGTTATTGCCTGAAAGATTGAACAACCCGCCATTGGGGCTGTTAAATCGCATGGAGGTCTGTCCGCCATTGCCAGACCAACGAACCTCGCCTGGAATCTCGATGTCGTCGTTGCCGGGAGCATTGGTGTTTTGACGGGCGAAAGTGAAGAGCGAGGTTGGGCTCGCATTTCCATTTGTAGTATAGAAGCCAGGGGTGGCGGAAGCCGGAATTATAAAGGACGTTCCATTAACGGGCGCTGAGACAGCGGCCCAATCACTTAGGCCGTACGTCGCATAGCCAGCGTAATAGCTGGTGTAAGACGAACCCGTAATCGTGGTCGTGGTGGAATTGAGCGTTGTATCTGTAACGATTGTACCAATGTTGCCACCGTTGAGAACAAGCGGCTGAGACAGTAGCGTGGTGGCCGCGTACTGCGGATCAAGTCCAGTCACACCAGTTTGGGGGGCATTGTTCAAGACCTGGAATGGGGACACGGTTCCGTTGGTAATAGGGCCGTTGAAAATAAGAGTGGGGCCGTAGCCGGCGTTGGGGCTGGATACGCCATTGGGGTTACGAATCAACGTTGTGTTGGAAACGATATTGGTGCTGGTGCGGGTGCCACCAGTGACGGTTTGCGTACCCGTCGTGGTGTAATTGTAAAATCCGAGCATGATGGGCGTGCCATCGGAGGTGATGAAGTTGTTGCCGTCTGAAGTTTGCACGCCGGAGAACTGAATCAGAGGCGCCGTAGCCGGATTGGCGGAAGTGATATTGACATGGCCGCCCTGCAGAACAAGTGTTGTTCCAGTGATCGGGCCGACTGTACCATTGGTGTTGGGCTGTTGGACGAGAAGCGGATTGGTTCCTGTAAGCGCGCCTTCGCTGAGATTGATAGTACCTTGGCTGTTGACGCCAACGATCGCGTTGGTCAACGCGCCGAGGCTGGCATCGACGGTCATGGTGCCGCCGGCGGCAAAAATGCCGCCAAAGCCGGCTTTGCCGCCAGCGGCGACAAATGCAGGCTCGGTGAGGACCAAATTGCCAGCGGTGCCGAGGGTATTGGTGACTGAGCCGCTCGTGCCGAGGTAGGAATAATCGGGTACAACGATATTTCCGGCCGTCAGAGTGACGCCGCCACTAAACGTATTATTGGGATTCGAGAGGATCAGCGCTCCGGGGCCAATCTTGTTGATCGAAGTCGTGCCGGTGAGTTGTTGTTCGATCGTCAGAGAACCGCGTACTCCAGCAGCGAAAACGGTTTGCCCCTGGATCGTGGTCGCTCCGCCATTCTGTATGTCGAGCTTAAAAGGAATATTATTGAACACGGCGTTGGGACCAGCGGCGAGGCCGTTAATGCTATTGGTATCAAAGTTGGCGATTGCGCCGGAGGTAATACGCAGCCAGCCGCCATTGAAGCTGATCGGACCGCCAGTGCTGCCGACTCCGCCCAAGTTTGCTTCGGTGGTTACGGCGACTTCGCCGCTGATTAGATTGATGCCGCCGGTAAAGGTATTTGAAGCGCCGCTGAGGGTCAGCGTGCCCATGGAATTGGTCATGGTCTGAACGAGGTTGCCGGTGGAATCAAGGTTATTGTACATGAGAGTGCCGTTGGCACTGTTCATGACGATGCGGCCAGGATTCACGCCGTCCGCAATACTTCCAGAAATCACGACGTTGCCGCTGGAGTCATCGAGATAGGGACGGCTGAACGGGCTGGGATCGACGGAATTGGGCGTTTGGATGCCAGCGATGGTAAGCGCGCCGCTGATGGTCATTGGACCGGCGACAGAAATACCCGTGCTATTGATGGTAACAGCGGTGAAGAGGAGGTTTTCACCATTGATGATGCCCGTGTTCCAAGTCTGGGAATTCTGGACATTGAGAATCGTGGGCGCAAGGATATTAAGGGCGTTGGAGCCGGCTACGTTAATGCCGCCGGTATAGGTGAAAGGCGAGGTCTGCGTCGCGGAGTTACTGAGAGTCAGAACCTGTGTGTTCGTGATGCCGTTGGTAATCGAGCTGTCAATTACAACCTGAAGCTGCAGGGTTGTAGTGCCATTGACATAATTGGCATTGCCCGGGCTCATCACATTAATGCCAGACCAGGTTGTATTTGTCTGGGAAAGAGTGAAGGTGGGCTGGAAGGCGCCTGAGAAAGTGAACAAGCCAGTGCCGGAATCCCAAGATGCAATGTCATGGGTAGTCGGCGGAATCACGTCCGGCATACTTCCGGGCACGGTCAGATTGAGCCAGTCTTGTTGAAAATCACTGCCGTTTAGGACCGTACTTGCCGTGTTGGCATACTGATTCTCATAAACGTCAGCGCGTGCAGCCACGCCGAGAGCGCTTACCGCTCCGGCAGCCGCAGAAAGAGCGATGAAGCCCTTCCGGCGCCGACTGTTCTTCAACATGCGCTGAGAATTTAAAGATGAATTAAGACCGTACGATGTGACTCGATGAGTATTCGCCGCCATATTCTACCTCCACGCCTAGTGGTTGAAATGCTACCCTGGATAGATGGGGGAGAGGTGGCCCGCACTGGACCCGACCCTCCAACAGCCCGTCCGAGTAATAACCGGACCTTACCACGAATTCTGGCCAATGCAATCAAAATTTGTCAGATCGAGATTTTTTTTGTTTAGATGTGATTAATATTTGCCGAATTGCGTCGCCCCGCCAGTCAAGTCGATGTTCGACATCTGTTCACGAAAGTTCCACGTCAATGTAACGTAAGATCATTTTAGAAATAAACTTCCATATGAACGTGGCGATTGCAACGATTGAATCGAATATGCCATATCTGCTGATTTTTCCGAACAGGCCAGATATGCCGCAGCATGCGCAAGTGGGTGTTGAATCATCGATTGCAAACAGGTTATCGGAATTCAATATATTGCCATTTTCATCGAAATGTCATCTCGGTCGGGATTACCCATTTTATCGTTTTCGGCTGGTTTTGCGCGTCCTATAAGTGGATCTACACCTGCCGAAAATATTGTATTTCAAGATTTTTGTCTGCCTGTTCTTGGCTTGAAATCGAAGAAAACACATCCTAAATCGGTCCCCTCAATCGCAGAAGTTGTCATTGTTGGTCCCTTTTCCAGACGCCTCCCCCCGCGTATCATCTCGCCCGTTGATGCACCGCCGCCGGTTTGCTGGACGCTTATGATCCGTACTAAAATCATCGCCACTATGGGCCCGGCTTGCGGGACCGTTGATCTGCTGCTCGGCCTCTTTCAGGCCGGCGTGGATGTCTGCCGCCTGAATTTCTCGCATGGCGAGCTTGATTCTCATCTCCTCACCCTCCGAAATATCCGTCAGGCTGCGATGCAGCACAGCCAGCCGATCGCCATCCTCGGCGACCTCTGCGGCCCGAAAATTCGCGTTGGCAAGGTCGCGGATGTCGATGGAACCGGCGGAATGCCCATTGCCGTGGGCGATGAGCTGGTTATCCAGCGCGCCGCCGTAGTCGGCGCAAACAATGTCATCAGCAGCATTTGCCCCACGATTGTCGATGACGTTCAGATCGGCAATCGTATTTTTATCGAGGACGGGCTGCTCCGATTTCTCTGCGTCGACAAAAATTTCAATGAAATTCGCTGCCAGTGCACGGCCGGCGGCGTGATCAAAACCTCCAAGGGAATCAATCTCCCCGATTCCTCGATCAATGTCCCATCCATTACCGACCGCGATTGGGAGTGCGTCGAATGGGCAGTCGAAAACGATCTGGATTACCTGGCACTTTCGTTCGTGCGGAAGGCCGACGACCTGCGCCTGTTGCGCGAACATCTCCAAAACAGCCAGTCGGATATTCATCTAATCGCCAAGATTGAAAAATCCGAGGCGGTACTTGAGATTGACGGCATTCTCGACGCCAGCGACGGCCTGATGATCGCGCGCGGCGATCTGGGCGTCGAGATGGATGTGGCCCAGGTGCCGATCATTCAGAAAGATCTGATTCGCCGCTGCCAGACGGCCGGCAAGCCGGTGATCGTGGCGACTCAAATGCTGCAAAGCATGATTGAGCAGTCCAGCCCGACCCGAGCCGAGGTCAGCGACGTGGCGAACGCGATCTTCGACGGCACCGACGCAGTCATGCTCAGCGGCGAAACCTCCGTCGGTAAATTCCCCTCGCTGGCCGTTCACATCATGCACCATGTGGCGGATGTGACCGAACAATACCTTATTAGCTCTGGAACCGCTGCCGCCGCGGGCGCCAAGCCGACAACGGCGGCATTAAAATTGTCGGCCGCCATATCACGCGGCGTGTACGAGGTGGTCCGGAATCTCAAGGTCAAGCTAGTGGTCGTCTGGAGCCAGACCGGCGCCACCGCCCAGATTTTCTCCAAAACGCGATTTCCCACTCCCGTCGTCGCGCTGTCCAGCGACCATCGAGCCTTGCGGCGCATGGCCCTGCATTACGGCGTGATCCCCCAGGAAATGTCTCCGCCGGGCGATCTCAATACTCTCGTGGCCTCCATCGACCAGATGGTCCGCGATCGCGCGTATGCCAATGTCGGTGACCGCGTTGTGATTTGCGCCGGCGCCGCCATGGGCACGCCGGGAACCATGAATTCGGTTATCATTCACACCGTTGGCGAAACGTGGCTTGGCGCGGACGGCAATGGACAAAGCCACGCAATCGCCGACGGCGCCGATGCCGCCGCCGTTCATCCACTATCGCCGCAGGAGGCCGGATTGGCATGAGAAAACTCTCCCTCATCCCGCTAACGTTGATCTTCGCTTGCTTCGCGTGCGCCGAGCCGCCGGCCGATGTTCTGCTCGACGCCCCGAAAGTCGATCCCCAGACCGCGCAAGGCTCCTACTGGCTCAGTCAGCCGGCGGCGGCCACCGTCTATGCCGACGACTACGACAAACTCTGGAACATCTGCTCTGACCTCGCCCGCGACGAGTTGTTTACGCTCGATCGCCAGGACTACCGAGACGGCTTTCTCATCACCCAACCCCTGGTCTCCAAGCAAATCTTCGAACCGTGGCGTCCCGATACCGGCGATTTCTACGGCGTCGTGCAAAATTCGCTACAGACCATTCGCCGCACCATTCACTTTGAATTCGACAAGCTTCCCGGCGGATACATTGTGACGCCCAAGGTGGTCGTGGAACGTTTTTCGCAGCATACCAAGCGCGTTACCTCGACGGCCCAGTATCATTCCGTTTTCAGTAACAACGACCCGCTCGATGTAACCCGAAAGCAATACGAGCAGCAGTTGGACAACGCCTGGTATGCCATTGGCCGCGACCCCGCGATGGAAGCGAAGCTCGCCAAGGCCATCAAACAAAAGTTAGGCCCTTCCTGAATGCCAAGGTTTTGACATGTCTGATTTTTTTATCGACCGTTTACTGTCTGCCATCGACCGCACCGCCTGCCCCGTTTGCGTTGGCATTGATCCGATGCTCGAAAGCCTGCCGCCGGGCGTGCTCGATCGGATTCCGCGCGACGCCACCGGCCTGGAAGCTTCGGTCGATGCCATTCACGATTTTTCATCAACCGTCCTCAAGACCGTCGCGCCGCACGTGCCGGTTGTGAAGTTTCAGTCGGCTTATTTCGAGAAATTCCAATGGGAGGGCATTCGCGCGTACTACAGCCTGATTCAGGAAGCCAAATCCCTTGGCCTGCTGGTCATTGCGGATGTAAAACGCGGAGATATCGCCTCGACTGCGGCGGCGTACGCCGGTGCGCACCTCGAAGACCGCCCGGGTATTGCAACCATGGCAGACGCCATCACTGTAAATCCCATGCTTGGCCTGGATACGCTTGATCCGTTTGTGCAGGTGGCGCGAAAACACGGCAAGGGGCTGTTTGTTCTGGTGCGAACCAGCAATCCCGGCTCGGGCCGGCTTCAGGACGCCATGCTCGCCGACGGGCGGACTTGGTCGGAAATGCTTGCCGATGGCGTAAACGAAATTGCCGGCTCCTATCTCGGCGAGAGTGGATGGAGCAACATCGGCGCGGTGGTCGGCGCGACACAAGAACACACAATCACCTCAATGCGCAAGCGGCTGCCCAAGTCCATTTTCCTTCTGCCGGGCTACGGCGCCCAAGGCGCGTCTGCCGACCAGACCCGCCGTGCATTTGAAGCCGGGCGCGGCGCCATCGTCTCGGCCAGCCGCAGTATTCTCTATGCCCATGCCGATAAGCGCTATGCCGAGAAATTTGGCAACAACTGGCCCAAATGCGTCGAGCAGGCCGTGCTGGACATGAAGGCCGACTTAAAACGCGTGTTGGGCGGCTGATTTCAACGGATGCACGGATGCAGTCACTTTCCGGGAAACTTGTTACCGTCTTCGGACTCGGTCGCTTCGGCGGCGGAATCGCCGTCACCCGCTGGCTCGCGGGGCAGGGGGCACATGTCCTGGTCACGGACCAGGAACCGCCGGAGAAGCTGGCTGATTCCATCAACCAGCTCGCGGGGCTGAATGTTGAGTTTCGTCTCGGGCGTCAGAGCGTCGAGGATTTCACGCAGGCCGAGCTGATCGTGGCGTCGCCGGCGGTGCCGCCGCACAATCTGTTTCTCTCGGCCGCCCGCGACGCCGGTGTTGCCATCACCACCGAAATTCGCCTCTTCATCGAGCGCTGTCCCGCGAAGATTTTCGCCATCACCGGAACCAAGGGGAAAAGCACCACGACCGCCATGCTCGGCCTGCTCCTGGCGACGCGCCGGGCCACCCACATCGGCGGGAATATCGGCGGCTCGCTGCTGGAAAAGCTCCGCAACATCACGCCCAATGATCACGTCGTGCTCGAACTCTCCAGTTACATGCTTGAGCATCTCAAGGTCGATTGCTGGTCGCCGCATGTCGCGCTGGTCACCATGCTCGACGCCGATCATCTGGAATGGCACGGCTCGCGCGAGGCCTACGTCGACGCCAAGAAAAATATCCTTCGTTTCCAAAAGCCGGACGACTGGGCCATCCTGAACGGCCGCGATCCGGGCGCCGCGGCGCTGGCAACCGAATGCCACGGACAGGTCGTGCAATACGGCCTGGATGAGAGCCGCCCGTTTAATCTGCAAATCCCCGGGGCGCATAATCAGATCAACGCCCAGGGCGCCTTCGCCGCCGCGCAAATCGCCGGCGTCGATTGGGCCGCGGCACAGGATGTTTTGGGAAAATTCCGCGGCCTGCCGCACCGATTGCAATTGGTTCATTCCGTGGGCGGCGTCCGCTGGTATAACGATTCCATCGCCACCATCCCCCAGGCCGCTATTGTCGCGCTGGAATCATTCGAGCCGCGAAAGGTGATCCAGATTGTCGGCGGAAAGGACAAGCACCTTCATTTCGAGCAAATGTGCTCGATACTTCTCCGCCGCGCCAAGGCGATTCTCTGCATCGGCGCCACGGGTACGATGCTCGCCGACACCCTCACCCGCGCCCGCGTCGGCACGGAACCGCAGGTTTATCACTGCGGCGATCTGCAGACGGCGGTCGACCGAGCGCGCACAATTGCCGTCAGTGGGGATGTGATACTGATGAGTCCGGGCTATCCCAGCTACGACCAGTTTTCCAATTTCGAGCAGCGCGGCAATTTATTCACCGAACTGGCCCGGCGGGCTGACAACGCCAGCGATCCGGCTGGGCCGAAGCAACCTCCCGCTTGAATTCCAGAATGATGGGCGTGCCATTCGGCGCAGGCGTGAAACGCATAAGCCATTTCCCATCGGCGTGCTCAAGCACCTCGCATTTTCCCTGTTCAATACGCCGCACGGTGCCCCGATTGCTGGAGATGTCGCCTTCGAAGGTGAGATAAGCCGCCCGATGATCGACGAGTTGTTCCAGCACAACCGCACCCGCCGGCGGCCAGATTTCGGCTCCCCAGGTATGCAACCTTCCGCCCGGCTCGGACTGAAACATCACATCAAAATGCGGACGGGCAACGCCTTCGTGCCGGAGAATCGCGTATTGGCAGGACATAAAAAGGTTTAGCCACAGATGAACACAGATGCACACAGATGCACACAGATAAGATGGCTTCGAATCTGAAATCTCAAATGCAATACTTCAAATCTCAATTTCCAAATTCTAACTTCCCCCTCTCCCGGCATACCGGGAGAGGGGCGGGGTGAGGGTCTTATCCGTGTGCATCTGTGTCCATCTGTGGCTAAAAAAATTACGCCATCGCCACCGGCGGGGCGACGTATCCGCTGCGCACTTTGCCGCTCGGCTCTAGACTGCTCTTGATGTCGCACGGATGCGCTTCAGGGCCAAGGCCCCAGTCGATGGCGTAGTCCGCCGCGATCTGCCGCATTTCCGCGACCGATAAATCGGGCTTGTCGGTGGCTTCGCAAGCCTCGGCGATCTCGTTTTCATCGAGCAGCGTGCCGGTGATGCTCGTGAGCGCGCTGTCCATCAGCAGCCACTTGCAGGCCAACTGATGCACCGTCATGCCGTGGTCCGACGCATAATGCCGGATGAGTTCCAGCTTTTTCAGGCCGTAGATTTTCCACGCGTCATCGCGGAATTTGCGATGATCATCCTTGCTGAGGGTCGTGTCGGTCTGGACTTTTTCCTTGAGGATCGAGCTGTTGTCATGCACGCGCGCCAGCACTCCCGCCTGCATCGCATGCGCAACCTCGCAAAATTCCCGCCCGGGGTTGTGCTCAAACATGTTGTAAACCGTCTGCACGGCCTTGGCCCCGTGATCGAGCATGGCTTTGACGCCTTCCTCGCGCCAACCGATCGCCGGCCCGAGACTCACGCCCCAGACGGCGATCTTGCCCTCCTCACGCACCTTCTCCAGTTCGGCGAACAGATCATCCTTGAACTGCGGCAGTTTGATATTGTGTGCCATGTACAGATCAATGTGATCGGTCTGCATTCGCTTGAGTGATTCCTCCAGCGCGAAGCGCAAAAACTTCGGCGAGAAATCCTGCTTGCGTTCCTTGTGACTACCGGCGACGCCGGGATCGGAGTAGAAGTCGTAGCCGAATTTCCCACCGATCTCGATCTTGTCGCGGCCGATTTCCTGAACGAACTTGCCGAGGATGGTTTCCGCGCGGCCGTTGCCGTAGGCGTCGCCGTTGTCGAAGAACGTGACACCCTTGTCATAGCTGAAGCGCATGAGCTTGAGGGCCGCTTCGTCGGTGTAATGTCCCCACCAATCGACGCCAAACGGCCAGCAGCCAAGACTGACGGCCGAGACTTCAAGGCCTGTATCTCCGAATTTTCTGCGTTGCATAGGCGGTTTCCTAATTCAAATGGGTCGGGCGAATGATACACATCTGGAGTCGAACGCGGTAGCGGGTTTGGGAGAAAGTTTGAAGTTTTCAGTGTTCAGTTTTCAGCTTTAGGATTCACATTCCCGGTCTTCTCAGGGATTCATTGCATGCCTGACGCTTGAACACAACCTGCAATGCTATGGATCATGCGTTTGATTTTACCGCGCGGCGCAATTTACCGCTGGGGCGCATTTGTTTTTGCCCACGAAGGCCGAGTTCCGTCTTTACTTTTTCCCATGGAATTGGTGTTCCGCCTTCGCGCAGAGCGGCGCGCGCGGCTTTAATGTCAGCCTTATTTTCCCGCGATTCTCGTTTTCGAACATTGCTGATCATGTCACCCCGTTTCCCAAAGCTGAAAACTGAAAACTGAAAACTGAAAACTCTCCATTCATTTCATCTTCAACGACAACCCATCCTGCTCCCACTGCTGTACCAGCCGCTGAATATCCTTCAAATTTGCATCCAGTTCCCGGCTCGAATCCACCAGGCTCTGATATAGCTTGGGATCGCTGATCAGCAATCCGGCCGTTCCCTGGCCCTTGTTGATTTTGTCGGTGATGGCGTAAACGCCGTCGAGGATTTGGGAGATTTTGGCGACGGACCCGCCGATCTGGCGGCTGAGTTCATCCACGCGCTGCTGCGTCTGCTGCAGCGTGCCGTGGCCTTCTTTGATCAAGTCCGATGCCTGTTGTGACAGTTGCGGCAACTGCTCGTTGCTGAATCGGGCCAGGCCTTCCGCAGTTTTGCGCGCGCTGGCGATGGTTTGCCGCAGGTCTTCCTTGGCCGCGGGGTCGCCGATCACATCCTCTATGGATTGCAGCACCTGCCCGGCACGAGTGGTTTGCGCGTTGAAATTCTGCACCGCTTCGTCCAGATGCTTAACCAACTCGCGCTGCTGCACCTGGTCCTCGATGTCGCTTGCCTTTTTGAGCGCGCCGGAAATCTGCGTCATCATCGAATCAGCGCCGCCAGGCAGAAGGTTCAGCTTCAGCCCCACATACTCGGCGTGCAACAGCGGAAACGCTGCGCCTTCAGGGGGAATGTGCGGGGTGAGCTTGCCATCGGGGTCAGGCTGCAGTTCCAGCGCCAACGAAGCGCCGCCGCCGATGAGATTGGTGACAACGATCTCCACGTTCACATTGGTCGGCACGCGCGTCGGCGCCTTGGAGAAGAGGGCGGTGATGGTCACGCCGTTGCCCGACGCATTGCGGGCAAGCCGCACTATGCGTCCTACGTTCACGCCCTGGTAGGTGACAGGCGAGCCTTCCGAAAGCCCGTCCACTCGCGTGGCGTCGATGACGACCTCTTCCTGCGGCGGGGCCAGCAATCCGCCGGCGCCCTTGGCCCCGAATTCCAGAGCGAACCAAATAAAAATCCCCAAGGCAACCAGAACCGTCGCCCCAATCAGAAAATTACGTTGTTTGGCTGACATAGTGTTCCGCTAATCATCTATCAGCGGGGGCAGAAATAAAAGTGGCCGCCTTGGAAAAAGGCGGCCACGCGCATCTGACGCTCTCTATTGTGTGGGAAAGGCCCTTGTTCTGCCTGACAACTATTTCGGAATTTCGATGCCCAGTTTGGTGATTCGACGATTCAATCGCTGGATATTGATCCCCAGGAGGCGGCTGGTCGCCGACTTATTGAAATTCGTCCGCTGCAATGCCTTGGCAATGGTGCATCGCTCCATGTCGCTCAGGCTCGCGTCCTCTAGCGCCACTTCGCTGTCCACCTGCGAGGGCTGGAGCCGCGGCGGCAGGTCTTTAACGGTAACGGCTTCGTCGGTGGCAATGACATGGCAGTGTTCCATGACATTGGCCAGTTCACGAACGTTACCCGGCCACGGATACCGCTCAAGCAGTTGAACCACGTCTGTGGAAAGCGTCTTGACGGTTTCGTCGTAAAGCTCAGCCTGCGCCTTGAGGAAGTAATTCGCCAGACGCGAAATATCGCTGATGCGATCCCGCAGTGGGGGGGCCTTCAAAACCACGACATTCAAGCGGTAGTAGAGATCCTGCCGGAAAGTTCCCTGGCGGACCATCTGTTCCAATGGCTTGTTGGTCGCGGTGACAACGCGGATATCAACCGGGCGGGGGCGGAAGTCGCCGACCGGCACAACCACCTTCTCCTGCAAAACGCGGAGAAGCTTGGATTGCAATTGCAGGCTCAATTCGCCGATTTCATCGAGGAAGAGCGTGCCGCCGTCCGCGGCGCGAATGAAGCCAAGTGAATCGCGTGTCGCGCCGGTAAAGGCGCCTTTAAGATGTCCGAAAAGTTCAGTTTCAAAAAGTGTGTCGCTCAAGGATGAGCAATCAACCGGAATGAACGCTTTATTTGCGCGATTTGAATTCTGATGGATATAGCGGGCCAGCATCTCTTTACCGGAGCCGGTTTCGCCAAGGATCATGACCGTGGAGCGGCGTGGGGCGATGTCAGTCGCCATGCGCTTCAAGTCATTCATAGCAGGAGATTCGCCAACCAATTGGCATTGGCTGAAGTACGATTGCACTTCAGTTTCTCCCGAACCATGCGAATCCATAGACATTGCCCTCTAATGAGACCGCGAAAAACACTACGGCCTGTTAGGAAAATACCCCGAATACCTCTCAGATGCAACAAAGAAATTGGGACTAGCGCAAAATTTATCTTGTTTTCCCTATCTTCACATTTGGCTAGACCTTTAATTCACTGGGGGTGCCCAGCTTCCCGGAATATCGCGCTCGTATTGGCATAACTATATGATTGACAAACTCTTGGACTTGTTCGGAGGCTCTGCCGATAAAGGCTGACGGGTCGGTTATTTTACCTATATTCACGCCTTTGAACGCGGAATCACCCCGCAGTCGCTCCAGCAAATCATTGGACTTTCCATGAATTTTAACCTGCTCACCCGCCGCCAATGAGTGGCGCCGGATCAATTCGTGTGCTTCCTGACGGCTCGCCCCCCCCGCAACGGCGGCCATCAGAATCTCCTCGGTCGCCATGAACGGCAACTCCGCCGCCACTTGAGCCTCGATCGTTTTCGGATAAACCACCATCCCGCGCGCCACTCGGGACACGATCCGCAAACAGGCGTCCACCGCCAGAAACGGCTCCGGGATGCTCAATCGCTTATTGCTTGAATCATCGAGACTGCGCTCCAGCCATTGCTCGGCAGCCGTTTGTAACGGCGAATTGGCGATGCTGATGACAAACCGCGACAGCCCAGTGGCTCGCTCGCAGAGCATCGGATTTCGCTTGTAGGCCATGGCGCTGGAGCCAACCTGCTCCTCCTCGAACGGCTCCTCAATTTGCTTCAAGCCGGCCAGAATCCGCACATCGTTGGCGAACTTATGAACGCCCGCCGCGACGATCGCCAGCGAATTAACGATCTGTGCATCGACAATGCGCGAATAAGTCTGGCCCGTCACCGCGTAGCTTTCGGCAAAGCCAAAACGCTCCGTAACGAGTTGGTCGAGCCTGAGAACCTTCTGCGAATCACCGTCAAAGAGGCTCATGAAGGAGGCTTGCGTACCCGTGGTTCCCTTCACGCCGCGGAATCGCAGCGTGGCGATGCGGTGTTCGATTTCCTCCAGAGCCAGCGCGAAATCCATCGCCCACAGGCATGCTCGCTTGCCCACCGTGCTGAGCTGGGCGGGCTGGAAATGCGTGTAGGAAAGTGTGGGGAGGTCTTTCCATTTGACGGCGAAATTCGCCAGCGAATCAATCACATTGGCCAGCCAATGCGCGATGATTTTCATGGCGTCGCGCATGATGAGCAGGTCAGCGTTATCGACGACATACATGCTGGTGGCGCCGAGATGGATAATGCCGGCCGCCGCCGGCGCGGCTTCCTCGAAGGTGCGGATATGAGCCATCACGTCATGCCGCAGTCGCTTTTCCCATTCCTCGGCCTTGGCGAAGTCAATTGCATCGACGTTGGCTTCCATCTGCTCAATGGCTTGGGGAGTGATGCGGTTCAGGCCAAGCTCGCGCTCCGAGCGGGCCAGTTCCAGCCAGAGCCGCCGCCAAAGCCCGAACTTATGCCGAGCCGAAAAAAGCCGCAGCATTTCAGGCCCGCCGTGACGGCTGGCCAACGATGATTGATACGTTGAGTAGGGGTCGGTCATTGCGGAGTGAATTCTATCGGAAAGCCGGTTTGACGAAAGGTGCGCTGATTCCCATTAAGCGACGCGACTGACTTGACTGCGGAACTTTTGTACTTTAGAATATTCGAATATGCTAATGTCGAAGCCTTCACTTCAGGTTCCGTCTTTCCCCATCGCACATTCCGAAGCGCTGCGCGCATTTAAGGCAGGCGTTTTTCAGGCGCTGAGCCACCCAACCCGCATTCATATTGTTGAGGTATTGCGCAACGGCGAATTATCCGTTGCCGCCATCCAGCAACAAGTCGGTGTCGAGCCGGCGAATCTGTCCCAGCATCTGGCGGTTCTGCGGGCGCGGCGCCTGGTTGATGCGCGCAAGGAGGCGAACCAGGTCTTTTATTCCGTTCGGGATTCACTCTTGATCGATGTCCTGGAGACGATGCGCCATTACTTCCTCAAGCACCTCGAGGAATCGCTGGCGATGCTCAAAACCCTGTGATTCGACCAAAAAATTAAATCAAACGAAAGCTACTTTTCATGTGGCCGCAATCCATTCAATCGCTCAAAGACTATTCCCTGAGAAAATTCGTTTCGGATCTCATTGCCGGCATCACGGTGGGCCTGGTGGCATTGCCGCTGGCGATGGCCTTTGCGATATCGTCAGGCGTGCCCCCACAGGCCGGGCTTTATACTGCGATCTTCGCCGGCTTCCTGATCTCCGCCCTCGGCGGCTCCACCACCCAGATCGGCGGGCCAACCGGCGCATTTGTGGTCGTTGTTTATGGCATTATTGCCAAGCACGGAATCGACGGCCTTTACATGTGTACCTTCATGGCCGGCGTGATG